>Ga0315293_10001574_pt1 | contig 22152 bp, 29 predicted proteins | sample YL17G13_20_MG_FD_203071 | JGI IMG/M metagenome (GOLD analysis project Ga0315293, IMG submission 203071) | Sediment microbial communities from Yellowstone Lake, YNP, Wyoming, USA - YL17G13_20 | ecosystem: Environmental > Aquatic > Freshwater > Lake > Sediment | place: USA: Wyoming | collected... | reverse complement strand
ACTATCGCATTAACGGTTTGCGAAGTCATCGGCAATATCTATGAGAATCCCGAATTATAAAAGGCGAACCCATGACCAGCCATCGGGCGAATGAGGAGGGGACATGAGCGATAAGCGGCAGAAGTTTGTGGAGAAGTAACGTGACAACCGAAAGATGTAAGGTTCAACAGCGGGAATATAATGCGAAATACCGCAAAAATCATCCCGAAAAATGTAAGGCATCTGATGCCAAGTATTACCAAGCAAATCGCGAAAAAGTATTAGCCAGAAATAATGGTTGGTTTATAGCCAACCCCGATAGACACAAAGCATATGAATCAATTCGAAGACATAAGGATCGTGGTTTTATTGTTAATTTAACCACAGATCAACTTGAAGCCATCATGGTCGCAATCCCAAATTGTCAACAATGCGGAATAGAGTTTTCTAATCCTCGTTTTAAAACTGTTGACCGAATAAACGATGCTACGGTTATGGATGCACGGACCATTCAGATTATATGTTGGCGATGCAATATAAGAAATTATTGGGAACAAAAAAGAAGGAGAAATACATGAATATAACCGATGCCGAGAAAGAGGGGAAGCTGAGTGGCGATAGGTGGACGAGGCTGAAGGAGTTTGTGGAGAAGCGGTATTCGGGGTGGATTGCTGGAGATACTACCGCCCGATTGCTCTTGGCAACCGAATGTCAGCAAATCCTCGCCGAAATAGAACGGCTGGAGGAGGGAAAGTGAAAACCCTGCCTAAACCTTGTCCTTTCTGCGGCGAAGATGTTTATGAAGAAGGCTTTGTGTCTCTATTGATTACGCATAATGTCCCAAGTCCTTATCGGATTCATTGTTGTTGCGGAGCAGAGGGGCCTTGGGCGAGAACAGAAGGTTTGGCTATTGCTGGTTGGAATAAACGAAAAGGAGGACGCCCATGACTAATGAGAAACGGGAATTGCTGGAATGGCTTGATAACATGTTTGAATTGCCGGTTTCCGAGACTGGCTACCCATGCAAGCACCATAGGACGATGATAGACAAGCTTCGTGCTCTCATCGAAGCCCCTCCGCCCAAGCATACCCAATGCGAGAACTGCCTGGATGACCTGGAAGACTACGTGTGGGTCTATTGTGATAAGTGCTGGCAGGCATTATGCACCGAGGCTAACCAGTTAATAGTTAAAAATCGGGAGTTGAAAAAATCCAGGCCGAAGGTGGACGAGAAGGTTGTTGAGGATTGGGAACAGGTGATATGGGCATGGCGAGGAGATAAGGGCGATGGCGTGGCTCTACGAAATGTATTAACAGATATGCTCAAAGAGGCTGGCGTTGAGATTAGTCCCGACAATAATAGCGACAAAGTGTCGGGAAAGGAGAAGCCCAGGTAAACGTGAACAATTACCTAGGTTTCGTCAAGTGTAAAAAGGTCAACACTTGTGAACAAGCGTGGAGGGTTTGACACATGAAAAAAAGTGACTTCGCCTGTGAAATCCGCAAGGTCAACAACGGCTTTATTATGACATTCTACGACCATGAAATGATTGAGAGCAATTCCTTTATGGTCGAAGAAACCATTACCGAAAAGGAGGGTGATGAGTTTCAGGCAATCGAGGATTTATTATGGTGGGTCAAGAACTTCTTTGGGTATTTCGGCTCTGACCATGATGCTGAACAGATCGGGATTTGCCGTGAGTTCCAATCGGGCGAACTTAAATATCGGGATGAGATATATGTTCCGAAGTAATTATTTATAAAATTTATACTTCAACCGCTTTTCTAATCCCGTCATTTCTTGTTCTTGGCTAGATTCTAGCAACCGCTTCCAATCCCCGGGCTGGAAAGAATACTGTTTATAAAATGGACTGTCGAGGAGTTCCGAGAAACTTTGCTTTGTGTATTTTCTCATATCCATTAAGATGGTGAGGATTGATTTATTCCATTCATCCGTGATCCGTTGCGCTTGCATTTCATTGCCGGATTTAATTAGTTTCTCCGCCTTCATCCGGGCCGTGTTATAACCTTTCATTGCCTGGTCTGATAGGCGATAGGCTTTATTCAGGGATTCACCACCAACTTTACCAATCACCCGGCCACCCATAGCTTCAGCCAACCCACCTGGTGTCGGTGTATAGAACACAGAGCCTAATGTACTACGGGCGGCGTGTTGTAATTTGATCGGGGAAATACCTAATTGCTGACCCGCGAATTTATAAACCCCGGGAGTCTTCTCGGTATATTGCTCCGTAGGATTAACTTCCCGAAGTTCTCTCGGAATGATCGGCTTACCCGTAAAGAAATTAAGATCAGCTATTGCCTCTACGGGTCCGCGTGTGATTGGCGGAAAAGCACTCGACACCATTGCGGTTGCACTCAGTTTTCCTTCTCTGGCAAAATTCAGCGGGCTTACATCACTTAACCAGGTAACGGCCATGCTTTCAAATGTCTTGGGGGTTCTTTGTCGCGCATACTCTAAAAGATTAATGATAGGGTTGGTGATGATCTGTTCGATATCACCCTTTGCCAACTTCGCATATTTCGGCCTTCTCATGCCATTTTCGTCTGTGTCTTCGCCCAGGATCACGATATCATAATTGTCTTTAACATAGTCAGGGATTTCTTTGTAAATATCTGGATGATGTAGGGTATTGTAAAGGTAGGCCGTTACAGACGGGATCACGGATAGAAGTAGAGCCTTGCCGACAGCCCAATTTCTAGTCTTTGGATCTGCGAACCGTTCCAGGTATGTCACCCTAGCTTGTAACCGGGCATTAACAAAGGGGATGTACTGATTGATAACCTTCATCAAGTGTCCGGCCCGGGAGAAGTCGATAGTACCGCGCCGGGAAGCCAAGGCCGATCTCTCTGGTGTTATGCCTGATGTCATGGCCTTTTGGAATAAACCAATACGCGGGGCAAGTTCAACAGCCTGGGCTATATTCTTAATGAACATGGCTCCCTGTCGGGCTATATCTGCCGCCGGGGGTTCAAATAGACGACCAACTGCTTTCTTGGGTTGCCGTTGGATAAGTCCGCCGAATCCAGCCTTGGATATTAGATAGGATTTAAACAAATCCGTAGGAAAACCGAAGGATGATCTTAATCCATTCCAAAATCCCAATGCCCATCTATAAGGTGAGAATCCGTATTGATTGGCAATGAAGGCCATTTTTGCGTCACGTGGGGCATTGCCGATAGAGAAGGGGAGATACCATCCCGTTGTTGCTCCTCGGAAGAAAGATGCGGATGATTTAAAAAACCGCGCAAAGATGTCTGCGCTTTGGGGAGTAAGAGATTTCAGACTCAATCCGAGATCCTTGGGAACTAACCACCGCGTTACCTTGCCATTTAGAATAACCTTGATATCTTCAAAATGGCTTATGTCTTGAATCTTCTCATTACTTTTGATCGGGATAATGAGTTTCTTGACTTCGGGACTACGGGACCGGAGTAGGATTAAGTTTCTAAGGATTCTGTTTTTTTCAGCTAGGCTCACGGCGGATGATAACCTTTCCACGACAGAATCGAACGGAGGGAGAATCTTTCCGGCGGCTCCCGTCATGGGCTTGACAAGATTCTGTCCAGCCACATTAAAAATTTCGGATCCAATGGGAAGCCGATCTACATCGGTAGGGTCGATATATTTAAGGGATTCAAAGGGCAACCAATACTGATTCTTGGCCTTGATTGCGTGGTATGCTTTTTTACTGATAACCCCTGCTTCATAAAGTGGTGCCAGGATGAAATCATCTCCCCATTTATAAAAATCATTAAGGGTTGCCTTCATTGTCTTGACAGTATCTGGACCAAGACGTTTTTCTTGTTGAACTTGTGCTAACTTTGCCTGGATGCCCGTGAGTCCGACTTGCTGAATCTTGATAGAGCCATCAGGTTGGACAACGGCCCTGGTTTCGGGCGGGTTATGGATCCCCCGGAAAGCACGTTCATAAGCCCTGGCCGATGTCGCATATTGTTCAAGTTCTTTCTGCATACGCCGGACAGGTTGCAAAAGATCTTGAAGGGCATTTTGGGCATACTCAACAATACCGCCACGACCAGGATAGAGAGCTATGCCAAGGGCCGGGTTATCTTTATCCGGCAATCCCGCATAATTCTTACCTTGATTCCTGGCCCATACATCACCAAGTTCATTCACCTTTTTGACAAAGTTGGTTACGGGAAGATTTCTATCGAATAATTCCGCACCTAAAACCTCTATGACTTCTGGTAATTTGCGCCGGAGTAAAGTCCTAACCTCTCTGTCCCCGAGCATACTGCGGACCCGCTCCTCATACTTTCCGAGAGGGACCTTCTGTACCAGGTCGGGATACTCTGCCAGGACTTCAGGCGGTACAGGTTTACCCTTGCGGATAGCAGTTTCGACTTCAACGCGGTGAGCATAATCGGGATACTGATAGACGAATTTACCTTCCGGGGTTACAAAACCCGTTATGGCTTCATCATAGGGGATATTATGGGTCTGGATCAGATCGCTATGATTATAAATACCATTCTCGCCCGCCTTGGCAGAGTAGATTTTGTCTTCCCATTTAACGCCGATTTTATTGACGCGCTTTTCCAGGGCGGTTTTAATCACTCGGGGGGCGGCTTCGGCTCCACTTACTAGAGCTCTATCGACACCATTGGCAATTTGGTCAAGGTCGGGAATAAAGTCTTTGGCACCTTCCCCCTTGTCCTGAATGGTAAACTTGTTACTGATACCGTTTCTGAGGATCTTAATTTCGTTTGCCCGGGCCGGGGAATCCACCGCATCAATCCCGATCATCGGTCTGATCTTCCTGGTCTTAACATCGAAAGCCCAATAGGTATTGTTCTTGGCACGAGCCAATGCTTCGGGACTCCATTCAGATCCGGCGTGTTCGGCTCCACCCGTAGGTTCTTTAAGTATAAGATCTTCAGAGGTGGTTACGCTGATTGGGAATTTGGTTGTGAACTCACCGAAGGTCATTTGGTGAGGTTCGGACTTGGATTCCTTGGTCCAATCTATAGGTTCTTGTGGCGGGAATTCGGTAATATTTTTCTTGCCCAGGATATAATCAAGGTTCTCTTTTACATTGGCTAAGATTTGTTTTTCAGTATCGGTTAATGGTTTCGGCTCACGGGCATAACGATCCCAAAATTCTCGATTACTGACCGGACGACCCCCGAGAGAGAGTCCGCCAAGAACAGCACCGCCGGATATCTTTTCTTCAAGACTTCCTGGGGTTGTTACAAATCCAGCACCGAAACCAGCGGGAGCCCGCCATCCTGTAGGTAGTTCACCTACGCCATGTAGAATCCCCCCGGTCAATCCGCCTGTTAATCCCCCGGTAAATGCGCCATACCATCCGCCTTGTTGACCACCTTGAGCGGCTCCGTATAGCGGTAGAGCCGCACTTCCCGGTATTCCAGCGGCCCCGAGTCCCTTCAATGCGGCAATGTCAATGGCCGCTTCGCCCAATCCTTTATAAACCTGTTGAGGGATAGATCCCTTCGGATAACCCGCTTCCTCCATAACCCTTTCTTTCTCGCGTAACCAGGGAACGGGTAGATCTGTTAATTGTTCTCCGGCCATCCCGCCACTTAACCCGCGTCCTAGCCAACTAAGGGTATCCAGTACCTTTGCTCCACCACCATACATACCGCTACTCAGGCTATAGATTGGATCCAAAAGCTGACGTGCAAAGGATTTTTTCTTAGGCGGGGGTTGGGGTTTATAGGTGGCGATGTCTTCGTTTATGAGGGCATCGAGCCTTTTTAGGCGGGCTTCTTGTGGATTAAGTCGATCGTAGTCTTCGTCTATGAATGAAAATAAATCATACATTTCGTTCCCCGTTTGCTGACCAACGCCCCTGGTTGTATGACCAAGGGAAAGGGTTTATTTCTTTTTGGATTGTTTGTTCATAAAGTCAACAATCCAAAGTTTGTTAGCGTCAATAAACTTAAGGTCTTCCGGCGTGATTTCGATGTCGGGATACATGACCTTGAGTCCTTCCGCGATCCTTTCTGCTGGAATTGCGGCCATGCTCAAACCCTTTTCCCGGTACCGTGTTTCGAGAAAACCTAAACCATCCATGTAAATTCGCTTTTTATCATCGGGAATCTCGCCCCTTTCGGTGATCCCTGTTGAATGGAGTCCCTTGAGAATCCCATCGGCAACGTCTTGGAATTGTTGAATACGGTCTAGGTTCATTTGCCATGATTTGCTTTGGGCCTGATTGATCGCCAATTCTTGTTGTGCCGAAGTCGCTTCTTCAGACCCCGGCTTGGCTTTCCGAAGTTGTTTTTCAAGCTGAGATTTTTCCAGGGCCAGAGCTCCAATGCGATTAACCGCTGTACCTTGATGCTCAAACATCTTATTGAGTGCTTCTCCAATCTGGTTTACACTTTTAATGCCAATTTCTTCTTTGGCCTGGGGATCTTGACTATAGATGCCTCTTAGGGCATCCGCATAACCCTTGTATCTTTTCAATTCCTCTGCGGTTCTGACTTTCTCCTCAGATTCAGTTTGTCCGATAAAAACATCTGACTTGGCTTTGGTCAAATTGAATTCTGATCGAGCCGCATAATCAATTTTTCCGCGTTCTAGGTTATCTTTGAACCCGGCAATATCTTTTTCAAAATCCTGAAGACCTTTATCCCGGCTTATTGCTAGATCGTATTCAAGTTTGGACCCCCTGCGTCTTTGGCCGTATTCGGTTTGAATCTTACTTATGTCCTGAAGGTAATCTTGCCGCGATAAATTTGACTGAAGGTTATACCCCATGTAGTCTTTAAGCCAACCTAACGCGGGATTAACCCCGGTACCAACGAATGTTTCCCAATCAAAGGCCATTGTAATCTCCTAAATGCACTTAACTTGCCAACTTTGGCATATAAGGCGTAAAACAGGCTCGTAGGATTGCATTAGAGCCACGATCTCAAATTCCCCCATGTCAACCTACGGGCAAAAATTGTCTTAGGTCTGTGTCCAGCCTAACCAGCTAGGATCGTACCCCGGAAGAATGGCATTGCCGCGCTGACCGCCGTATCCGAGCCATTGTCCTTGACCACCGTAATACTGATTTGCTTGCTGATTCTGCCAGCCCATGAGCCGATCAAACCAGCCCGCCGATTCACCACGCCGAGCCGCATTGATCTGTTCCTCAGTCATTGCCCCACCCATTGCCTGTTCATACGGAGTCTGAATATTCCATTGCTCGTATGGAATCATCTGGCCCATCCATCCCGACTGTCCCTGTAGAGCTCCCAGTTGCTGGTTGAAGTCCAAACCCATGCCCGATAAGTAATTCGCCCAATCCGTACCTTCTGCTCCCGTCAATCCCTGAAGCCAACCCATTTGATTACCAATATCTTGCCCCGTGTAGCCAATAAGTTCTTGCTGTCTTCGCTCTTTATCGGCAATGTTTTTCATGGCTTGGGCAGTAGAAATATCCATCGTGCCTTCCATCACGGCACGATTAATCTCGTCTATGCTGTTATCGAAACCGCCGTAGGATCCGCCACCGCGTCTAGCCCCCGCTATGTTCATCAGATTTTGCGCGGCTCCACCGCCAGCCCCGCGTACCCGCTCCATTGCCTGATTGAATTGGGTCTGCTCATACTCGGGATTTTGTTCCATGAACCCGCTATACATATCAGCAAGAGATTTGGGTTTATAATTGCGCCATTCTTCCGCTGTCTGCGGGAGTTTTGACATATCAATTCCGGGCTGATCTACAAGGTCTTGCCAACCGCCATACATACCCTTGATTGATTTCTGTAGTTGTGGGGAATATTGATCTTTAGCCCATTGGTATCCCTTGGGCGAACTCGGGGCTTTCCAATATCCGTTGCCGCTTGTATCTTTTTGAACCATTGTTTTCTCCTTACATCATGCCGTTCATGCCGTATCCGGGATATCCCGAAAAATCACCATACCATCCGCCCTGCATCCCCTGGTTTGGGTACATTCCCATTCCGCCGCCCATGCCATATCCGCCGAATCCACCATAACTCCGGGGCATTTGTGGATACTGAGGATATTGGGGCATTTGATTATAGCCGCCCCCTAGTCCGTAAACGGGCTGAGTAGATGGTGTCATGCCACCGCCGTATATCGGGTTAACTCCACCTGGCCCCATGATGGGAGAATTGGCTCCACCACCACCGCCCGGCATTGCAAACCTCTGCTGTTGTGCGTTGGGTTGCCATCCGGGTTTCCAGGAACTATAGTCATACCATCCACCGGGTGTTTTGAAATTTTGCCATTGATTATTGCCCGTCTTCTTGTTGTATAACCCCATACTTCTCAACTCTTGGTCGGTTCTTGCACCGGGGAATAATTTGCGCCAATCCTGGCCCGCATTAGCTTTTAAACCCCATTGTGAGATGTCTTTCCCGGAAGCTAAACCCTTTTCGATATCCTGTCGGCGTTGATAACCGTATTTTTCATTCCATTGCAATCCTCCGCCCACGTTAGGACTGCGCCACCAGCCGGGATTTTTTTCGTAGGCACCGCCTGCCCCCATCCATGTAGGTTGATTAGCCATATCTATTCCCCTTTACATCATGCCCATGCCGTAGTTCGGCTGTCGCATGAAGTCGCCGTACCATCCGCCCATATTCCCCATATTGCCTTGCATCCCGCGATTGGGATACATCCCCATGCCCTGGTTTCCGCCCATGCCAACTTGCATCCCCGGATACATCCCCATTCCTTGATTCGGGTACATATTCATTCCGCCACCCATTTGGGTTTGATTGATGTTGGGTCTGAAATTTCTCATATTGGGATACCCTCCCATACCCATGCCACCTTGAAAACCACGGTTGGGAAACTGGCCCATAGGGGGCATACCCATTCCGCCCTGCCATCCACCCCGTATCCCCTGGTTCGGATACATTCCCATGCCCGGCATCTGATTCATGCCGGGATATCCCGGCCTAGTCATGCGCTGTCCTGGTACGGGTGTACCGAAATCTTGCGTCCGCCTAGGTTTCATCGGCTGAACACCAGGTGGTAACGGCCTCTCCATCCCACCGCCCATAGCATTGGGGTTAGTTGCAAATGGAGTCATATTTCCCACCCCGCCCATTCCGCCACCCGGCGAGACTTGGGTAGCCTGTTGCATCCCCTGAATATAGGGATTAGCCGGATACTGTGAATTGGGTTTATAGAGATTTTTGTTTACCATTTTCGTTTCTCCTTATCCAAATTGCGAAAAATCGCCGTACCATCCACCTGGACTCATGCCAGGTCCACCCATTCCGGGTCGCATGCCTCTCCCCATTCCTGGACCCATGCCGCGCCCCATGCCGGGTCCTTCCATGTTCGGATTCATTCCCGGCCCAGGCATAGGATAGGGGCCATTGCCGGGCGGAATTTGCATCGGTGGTTGCTGTTGTGGCATTAGGGCGGCAAAAAGCTGATTAAGCTGATCCATGCCTCCCGTTCTTCCTTGCGGCATCCCCCAATCACCAAACATATTCATCATCCGAGAGGCCAATGCGCCTTGAATCGCATTGTTTAGCCCCGGACTTTTGAACATGAAGGATTCCTTGGGGAGTTCGGGGAATAGTTGATTCGCTTTGGCTTGGTAAGCCGCTTGAGCTTGTTCGTAGGCTTTTCTAGTTTTCTTTTGCTTTGCCCCCTTTGCCATGCCGCCGAAAAGACCACCGAGTAAACTAATGGCGGCACCGATCCCGGCTCCGGCTAGTGTTCCGATTCCGGGAATAACTGAGCCAATCGCGGCTCCCGTTCCCGCTCCGCCGAGCATACTATTGCCCATGTTGCCGTCCCCGCCACCGCCGCCAGCAAAATCACCATACCATCCGCCACCGCCACTCCCACCCGATGGTGTACTCTGCCATCCCCCCGTAGTAGGATAGCTAGGTAAACTGTAATATGGATTTATAGCCATGTTTTCCCCCTTAGAAACACTCGATATGTGCCATTACCCGGCAACCCCGATCAGTTGTTGGTTCCGTGATTTCGATATAGTGAAAACCCGCCGCATAGCTTTTCCACGCTGAAGCGTTCATTTCGCCCGTGCCACTTACATGGAAAGCATGAGTACCCGTACCGTCCCCAATGTCCGACCATCCAGTAGCGACCTTAATAAGATTCGTAACATCAGTACCATCAATGGAAACCGTTAGCTGATGGGCGTATGTCTTTGGGGCCCAAGTATTGAGAGTTCCACCATTAAGACCTGAATAATTTATGGTAATATTGGTAACGGCAGAAGCAGTTGGCCCAGGATCGGTATATCCTGAATAAACCGAACCCAAGTCTTTGGATGATACCGCCGCCGTTCCCGATGGTCCGGTAGATGTATCTGAAAATGAATGGTTATGGGATGATCCAGCCCCCGTACTGCCATTTAAAACGTGAGCTGATACAATCTCACCTGACGTTGCGATGTAGGTGGTTTCCGTACTTTTCCAGTAGTTATGGTAATGGATAGTATGATTTTCAATGACAAACGTTCCCTTGGTGTGAGTATGAGAGTTTTCGGGTCCGGTAGTCCCACTAACATCATGTTTGTGACTTGAAGATCCAAACTCATTTCCTGGATGTGCGTGAGATCCCAAATCAACACCATGCCTATGTGTTCCGCCAGCATAATGTAAATGCCCCGCATCACCACACGCATGATCATGGAGTCCGAGTTCTGTATAAAACCGTCTTGGAAACATCAGGCCCATGAGGGCAATTTTAACGGTAGGACTTGCGCCTTCGGTCTTGAACCACAGTTTTGAACTATTGCCATTGTCAAGGTCGAGTGTTGCCGAATAGCTACGAACTGCCCCGCCCGTGTATCCGCCGTTATAATCTATCTGATTCCAGGCTGTCCCATTCCAGCCGTAAAATTTGTTATCTCCTGTGCAATAGACAATTCGCCCAATATCTCCAGCCACGCCACCGGGAAGACTTGCTACCTTTTCGCATACAAAGTTTTTGGCCTGTGATTTATCTAGGTCAATATTGGCTGAGAATTTCTGTTCTACCGAGAAAACATTAGCCGCGTTTGTCTTCGGAATGTTGGCCGTGAGATAAATATCGGCAATCCCCCCGGCGTTGAAAACCGGATTAGCTGAAAAAGTCCATGCGGCCGAGATTGTCATAACCGTGTCATTTAGGCAGATTGCAGATCCCGCCTTGACGTTGTTTTTTTCCAGGTTGCCATTAAGAACAGTCACAACCGCACCAAAATTGGCGTTCATCTGGACAGCGTCAATAATGTTGCCAGCTCCGGTCCCATTTGCGAAGGTATTTGGAATTGTTAAAAGCATCTTATTTCCCCCTAAAAGACTTTAAAAATCGCCTTAGTTAATCCTTGGGCTACCCCAAATTTCAATACGAGGTCGAACACTAGGCCCACTAGACCCGTGATTAAGAGATAGAAAATCCAGTCCACCTTCTTCTGTAAGTGCCTAAAATCATTCTCTTTAAATTCCTTGAATAGTTCGTATAATTCTTGGGTAGTCAATCTATTTCTCCCCCTTTTCTTTCCCACCAAAGAACTTCTGTAGAATTGAAAGGATGGTCGAGGCCAACCCCAGGATTTTTAGGATTTTGTTGAATGGAAAGGTTGTCTTAAAATTCATTGCACTCTCGCTTCCCCGAGCAAGATTCTGCACCAGATATCCCAACCCTCTGACGGTGGCGAATAGAAGTAAGAATAATATTCCCGAATGTTTTGTTGCCCGCCGGTGTTTTGAAGTCGGAGATTATGGTATGTAACCCAAGCATTGCTCAGGCTTTTTTCAAAGTAGAACGAAACGAATTCTCCGTTGTGAAGGTATGACCAACAGGTGACGGCCCCTGATTGCATCCAATCATTTTCGGAAAAAATGCTACCTAATGTTTCTTCACGGTTGCCGTTATAGATTCGGATATCATCCGGGTATCCAAGTAACATGAAAAGTCGCCCCCGATCTGTCAGATATCCGCGGTTGCCATTTTCGCTCCCAAAGAACTTGTTACAAACATCTAATCTGGCATAGAACCCTGGCCGAAGATCATCTTCAAGGTATCCCCGGAGTTTCCAGAAAACCTTGATATATTGCCGCTTGAGATCGGATGGCAGACTCAAGAAATATTTGGCTTCGGTTCGCATTTTGTGATCTACATAATCCGGTACGGGGGCCTCCATCCAGACAGAATGAACGTCATACCAGGTCATTTGATCTTTTGGTAAGGCATTGTATTGCCCCATGCTGATACAGGAAGCCATGAGTAAACCGAGAACAAAAATTGATAATAGGTTACGCATTTTATTCCACCAAAAACCAAAGGGCATTGCTTTGCAAAAAATTCTTCAGCATATAGAGCGGATTAGCAAAGATGTACTGTGTCCCGTAATTCTCGATCCCACAGTACATGATACCCACGATCTCTCCATCCCTATTCTTAATCGAACCCCCTGAATCTCCAGGCGCACCAGGAAAGACACAAAGCATAGAGAATTCATCAAACGCTGAAAGTCTCAAGAGCCCCGCATCATCCCGCCTGAAGTATTGATTGACATAGGTAATAAAACCGTAGCGGGTGAAGAAGGCCAATCCCCCCGTGCTTCCCGTATAGATTACTGGCTCTCCAAGTTTTATGTTATGTTTAGCGATCTTTAATCCAGGTCGTCCAATATCTTCTTTAAGTCTGATAACGGCGTAGTCGTCAGAGAAAACTTTATTCTCGGTTATAGCTACGATCTCGGCTTCTACGGGATGGTCTATGCCGATGAACATACACCAAATCTTGTCGCACTTAGCCCCATTTTCTTGAACAAACATATGCCGGACAGTAATGATATAATTATCCTTCAAAAGAGTTCCGCTACCCAGGAAGGCTATTGACCGGACTCTCTGGCCTTGTTCATTCATCTTGTCTTGCAGGGGCACTATAAGGTCGGGGAATCTGGCCTTGAGTTTACTCATGTCCTCATAGGCCGTGTCGTCCAGAAAGTAATAGGCGGCTATGGCAACGGTATTGAGCTGTACCTTCTCAATGACTTTAGACTTGAAGATGTCACCACAAAGGATTGGTGTCGCTAAAAAGAGAATCAAAAATCCAACAAGAATGGTTTTTCTCATAACATTCCCCCGTTTTGCTGACCGTAACTTAATTTGCTGGTTAAGTTATAATTGTGATTTAAATTTGTAAATCCCGGTGCTTTCGATGAAGACCAATAGGCCGTAACCGATGAAGTTGATTAGGCTGAAGGTATGCGAAACCAGGAGCAAGTAATAAGCCGTTGCTCCGAAAGCAATCACGGCAGACAGGGCCAATGCTTTCGCGTCTTCCCATTTCAGCCATGACTTCACCGCCTGAATTACGAATGACACAATCGGTCCCGCGATAAGTGCGAGAATGACCGCAACGATTTTAGGATCGAAATTCATAATATCCCCCTTTTGAGATTAATATATGTTTCCAAAACCCTATCTACATAGACTTGGTTTCTTAACTTGCCTTCCATATCGGGATTACGGAAAGATCCGCCGTTATACCGAGCAAGGGCAATCTCGATAAACCATAAATCGAAATTGCTATAATCATGTTTTTTCAACCGCTCCATAATTTCAAATAGGGCCTTGCCGCCGAGGTCAATATTGGTGGCCGGATCGTAAAGTTCATCGGCCGTTCCCGCGAAACCGAGTCCACTTGCGGTTGTAAAAAGTATCTGCATGAGTCCGTAGGACGCGGCTACTATCGTTGGCTCTTTGTCTTTCCAGGAGTCAAGGTGTTTCAAATAGTGTTCCCAATACTCGGGTTCATAGCGGTACGCTTTCGGATTCATGGCCGACTCTCTAACGGCGATCGCCTTGAGAAGCAGGGGTTTAATATGATAGGTTGCTCCTGCTCCTTCAAACAATTTATCGAATTCGTTGGTCATGGGAGTTTAATCATCATGCCGAGCATGGTTCCGATGCCCGCACCTAGGGCGTACCAGAAAAAGATGCTTCGGCATTTATTCATAATCCCCCGCTCCGCAACCAAAAAGGGGACAATCGTAACCAAAACCGACATTAAAAATGCAAGCCAATAAATTTGGTTTGAGATGGCCCTGTAATACAGACAAATAAGTATATCGGTCAACATCCCTAAACAGAGATAAAACAACCACTTCAAGCGGGGGTTCATCTTGTTCACTTAATCCGAACACTTTGTTCATTTAGGTTATATATCCGTAAATCTGTACAAACTTTGCGGCCCCGGCATTATTCGGGGCATTGTATTGACACTTCCTGTCGCCATCTAGGGGGACAATAGCCATACCCCCGGCCCGATAGTTGGATGATCCGATGGGGTCCGAAGTAATATTTATCAAGGCGTTGGTATCCCCCTTTCTGCGCCACGAAAAATTCACTAGGGTATCGCTAGTGCGAACGACATAAATCGAGAAAATTGCCGCCGTTGCACCACTCGGAACCCAGGTCGAGCAATCTAGGTCACGCCAGGTTTCATCCCAAGTCAATGAGGATGTAATATCGGTAGGCGTAATAAAAACCATTCCGTGTGTCGATATCGTGATCTGGCCCGCCGCATGACTAATAGTAATGCCCGCCCCGGCAATCAGTTGTTTGTATTCTAAAGCGGTTGCCCCACTATTGGCCCCGAGAATGTAATTAGCTGTACCAAAAGTACTCAAGCCGCCGATAGACAAGGTTCTACTTTGGCTCAAGTTGCCACCGCCCGCAAGGGGAGAAGTGGTATTAATTAACGTGATCTTGTCTGCCTTGGTTGCCATAGCCGTGACTAGATTGACATTAGTTTCTTCAACTACAGATTTTACTTGTTCAAAGTTCTTGTCTGTCCTTACTTCGCCAATGACATACGGTATCTTCATTAAAGACTCTTTGGCTGATAGAAAAATTGATAATCAGCAATCCCGATCTTTTTATTAACCGTGCCATAGAATTGCGCCGAGAAAATACGACCATGAATAAAGTTCGGTTTTCGATAGGTTACTTCCCCGGAAGCTCCCCAATAGTTATAACCCCAATGAGCATAACCCCAATAAGAAGCCCCCTGGTGAGCGAGTGAAACCACCGGGCCCTCTATCTCGAAATCTTTTAATATTTTGTAATTTAAAATTACTCCGTCTGCCCCGAAGACCGTGGGAAACATGAGTCGGATGTTTTTCTGGTCGTTAATTCCGTCTAAAGTATTCCATCCGTTTTGTACAATGAAACTAATATCTACTCCATCATCGGTGAATCCCGTATCATGCTGATAGATGTATTGATTATTATGGCTTCGATAGAGTAAGCGGTTATCATATTCGCGGTACAAGGCGGTGGCTTTAACATAGAAATCTTCATAAACGGTAAAGGCGTTTACGTCTTTATGCCAAACCAGGGTGAGATCGTTATTGCTGTTTGAGTAGTAGGGGACCGAGATATGATATTGATTCTTGGCTTCATAATAAACGCCAACGGCTTTCGCTATGGCATCCTGTTTGCACTCCCGAAAGATACTGGTGATCGGATTGATTGCTCTATTTTCGTCTGCTCCCGGAACGACAATCACTATCTCGTCAATCTTTGTTCCGCCATTGGTAATAACCTTCAATCCCTCCGAAGACAAAAAGATTACATTTTCCCCAAGATTAGCCGCGGACATCGGGGCTACAATTCCGTATTCCGTGGTGAGGGGGATATAGGTACTATTGCCCGGCTCATTCACATCGAAAGAAAAACAGAAAATACCCGTGTTTTTGAAGATTATGATATTGTCATAACTTATCCCAAGTGCTAGGATCTTGCCACCATCTCTGTCTTCAATACCTTGCCAACTGTTGACATGGACAGATCCGGGCAGTAGGGGCTCTGACCAGTAAAGCCGACTTGGATAGTCCGCGTTGACATAAAACATACGGTTAAGGTGATACTTGATAATGGCGGCCTTGGGTGGTTCACCATTTCGGATGCTAATTTCCGGGCCTAAATTATTATCGGAAATATTGTCCGTATAATTATTGACATCGTTGGTCTTTTCCCCGACATAATACCAGGTCGAAACCCCAGTTGGATTTCGGTATATTCTAATCTTGTCAACCTGGGGATCAGTACTTGCTACGAAAGAACTAAGCGTAACCTGTTTGTTGGTGACTGCCAGGACCGCCGAAATAGGGGATGGGTCACTTTCTTCGCCTGTTACGGAATTGTAATACGTCCAGTACCAGTAATACGTTCCGTTGAGAACCCCCGCCCCACCGTCTGCCGGAGTGATCGCCGCTACGGGCTTCGTGATCCCGGCTTTCCACAATACGGATTGAGTTGCAACGTATTTTCTAACGCCCGTACTGTCTGTGGCCCCGATATAAAGCCTATTCTGCGCTATCTCTAGGGCCCGGAATTCTTCTGTGTCGGGCATTGCGGCGGAAAGTTGTATCCATACATCAGGCGCACCTTTATCCAGGCGTTTCACAAGGGCACCACCATAGGCAATGATCTTGTCATAGGAGTCGGTTTTGAAATGAATGAAGCGGTCTATCTCTGTCCCGAAGGCCACCGTTGACACCTTGGCATATCCCCCGCGCACTTCAATTTCACCATCAACATAAATATTGACATTCTTGGCCTTGATTAGTTGGTTAGGAGCAAGTCTGGTTTTGGCCATCATTGTAACCAGACCACCGCCGAAGTTGAATTTCTCAGTAGGTGTCAATCCCTTTTTTCGTTTCATGTTTATTCGTCTATCGGATCAAGTTCCCCGTCCGAATCGCCATATTCGGGTAGGTGAGTAGTCCGTTTGTAATAGACATTCCTGATCAAGTCCTCTAGGGACTGTGCTTTCCGTATCAGGGGTACATCTTCGTCCTCGTCTAGGTCCAGGGCTTGAATGGCGGCGTACACGGCGATCAGGTCATGGCCTAAATAGGCCGGAACGTCAGGCACCGATTCATCAGTAGATAACTCAGCCGGAGCATAAACGTATTTATAGGTGATGATTTCCGCCTGTACCGGAATATCTAAAAAGCCGATTTGATTTTTCTGAAAATAAAAGGCTACGACTTCCCCGCGATTTATATATTCAGATCGCTTGGTAACGGGAATTTTATTAGGAACTTCATCATCTTCATCATGGATTTCCTTGAGTCGGATAAAATCCGCGGGCAGAGGGTAAAGTTCGGTAGTGGCCGTAAGATCAAAATGATCGTCTTTGATATAATTAGTTTCGTCCAGGCACAGAAATAAGGCGGCCACTTTATTTTTCGCTTCCTCAATAAGACTATTCAAGGCAACGTCATACCACCGATTTTCCAACGGTTCATCCAAGAAGATTCTTGTCCGGGTTCTTATTGCGCCACGATTCATTTTATTTTCCTTAATCGAATAAAAATCTCTCCATGCCGATCTTCACAGGCAATCAGTTGCCTTGATAGTTTCTCAGCAAATTCGACCGAACAAGAAGGTGAGAACGTCAGGGGGATATTGCCCAAGTAAATCTTTTGCGGGGATTCTAGGGCATACTCCGAAGTCGGAAGCATGAGTACCGGAACATTACCAGCATAAACAAACTCACCAGTTCCCGTATCGAGATAATAGGTAGAATTGGGCAGAAGCGATAATGGCAAATTGCCGTTAAAACTTTTTTCCAAAAAGCCTTTATCCGCATTGGGCAAAAATGTTAATGGTAAATCCCCATTATAGGATTTTTCCAGTACGGCCTTTGGTACTGAGGGCAAAATATCTAAAGAGATTCCGCCCTGATAAATCCGGTCTAAGATCGAAGCATAGGTGGGTAAAATAGTTATTGGCACATTGGCAGAATAAGCCCGATCCAAGATTGACGTATAAGAGGGCAAAATACCAATCGGAACATTTCCCGAATAGGGTTTTTCTAGTGGTGCTATCGGGAAATTTGGCAGAATTGCAAGGGGAATATTCCCACTAAAACTTTTTTCCAGGGGGGCTATTGGTGTCGTGGGTAGGATTGCCAGGGTTACATTTGGATTGGCATAAATCCTATCCAAGATAGATGTATAAGAGGGTAATACAGACATGGGGATATTAGCCGCGTTATAGATCCTGTCTAAAATAGAGGCATAACTCGGTAAGGCAACGAGGGGAATATTACCGAAGTAAGAAAATTCATTGGCTGGAGTTTCCGGCCTGAGTCTTACATCGGAAGGGGTTGCTTCTCCCGAATATAAACGAATATCTGCCATTTTATGCTCCGGTGAGTGTATTCACCGTAGTTCCCATTACGGGAGTTCCGTCTTTGTAAGCGACAATAAAGCATCCCGTAGTGGCATCGTAAATACCGACTTCGTAAGTTGCGTCTTCGGCTGAAACCACCATCATTAAAAAGGCTTTATCTGATGTTCTGTAGAGATAGACATTGCATCCGGCCAGGGGGCTACCCGCACTATCTTTGGTTGTTCCCGTGATTCTTTTCCAACTGGCTACGCCCCTTTGCGAAAGCATCCTATTTCCCCAGGAAGCACCACGAAAAATATTTCCTCCAACCCCGACATCGCCATAATAAAGACTGTCGGGCCACCCTGGGGCGTTAAGGAACCGCTCAAATCCGTAGGTGTCGGAAAGGAGGGGCGAGAGTTCCGCTTCCAGCCGTGGTGCGAAAATGTAACTGGCCCCGTTTGGCCAATGATATAGTCTTGTCATTCTTCCACCACGATCCAGACATATAAGCCTGATGTTGCCGAAAAATTCCAAAGGACGAGAGAGGAAGAAACTGGAATTACTAATCCCTTCGGGAAGGACCAAAATGCGTTACAGGATGCATCGTCAGCCGCATTGAAAGACCGGAAAAAATAAGGCGGCCTCGATGGTTCGGTGGTCCAGTTGATTGCGCACGTTACCGTCCCGGCTGGATCGGATGGGTTCTCCGCTAGAGCGGTGACGGGTGAACTTGGTCCGACTCCTATGTTCCCTGGTCTTCCCAATGCCGTGAATCTCGCACCGTAACTCCCGCCACTTAATCCAATTTCGAGGAGCCTGGCCCGGTCCGTGGCCGTTGTCCGTATTTCCAGAATCGGGCGGTTCAGGGTCCAGGAATTCGTTGTTATCGCTAGAGAATAAATCGCCATACCGCCTCACTCGTCAACAACAACGTAAACGTCAGAAACTCCCATCGAGGAAAGGTTCCAGAGAATTAACGAGAACGATATCGGGATCACAAGACCTCTCGGGAACGTCCAAATTACTCCGGTTCCGACAGTAGCGGGGAGGGAAATTCTCCGAAAGTACTGAAGCGGAATTGTCGGCCCGGTTGCCCATGCGAGTGCCACTTGGCAAGTGCCAGCGGGATCTCCCGGATCTTCCGCTTGTACAGTAACGGGCGACGTTGGCGTAATGCCGATTGCCTGGGGTCTTCCCAGGCCGAAAGTTGATGCAGTCGCACCTGCAAGGAAGATTCCGATCTCCATGACCCTGGGTCTATCTGTTGAGGTTGTTCTAAGCTCCCAACAACAGTTTCCAGTTGTTACGTTTGATGTTCTGCTTGCTAAAGAATAAATCGCCAAGTTATCCTCCTTATGAAATTGTTACCTGTGGAGTAACCTTCACACTCCAACCATCATTGACCATGTAGGGACCATCGGAAAACTGTTCAACGGCAATAAGTAGGCCAGCAGTTCCACTTGCTACCGTGCAAATGAAATAACCATATTGATTACCCCAACTACCACCACTTGCCGTAAAGGTTTTTTGAAGATTCTTGAAAACGCCCTTGGTGGCCTGTTCCGTCCAATCCGCGTCCAGTAATTGAATTCTGGCATAGCCAAGGGCGGATTGTTCGGTAATCGCCGTCAGGGTATCCGTTTCGGCTGGTTCCGTTGTGTTCTCATAAAGCCCCAAATAAAAATCTGGCTGTGCGGTGGCTTTTAAGTAAACATTGCCAGCACTTGTCTCCCCTTCATCGCACCATTTCGCCATTGTTATTTCTCCTTATCAAACGTGCTATGACGTTTTCGATGTTTTTTCCTGGATCGCCCCGCTTCGCTATATGCAATAGCAACTGCTTGTTTTTCGGGGCGGCCTTCCTCTCGTAGCCTTTTGATGTTTTCCGAAATTGTTTTATCGCTTCGTCCTTTTTTAAGTGGCATATCCCGAACTCCTTAAACCATGTATTTCCATGTGGCAATCATAATGTAGGCATTGCCCATTTGATATTTCATATCTCAGTTCTGGAAATTTTGCCCACTCTTTTATATGGTGTGCCGAAAGTTCTCCGCCCCGTGTACTACAAAGCTGGCAAGTATAATTTGCATTTCTAAGAACATCTTTTCTCCATTGAACGTAAAGATAATCTTGCCCGCGACTATATGAGCTAATTCCCCCCTTCCAATTCCAATGATTTTCGCCGAGGTGCAATGGGGGTTTATTTCCCTTGGCTTTAATTAGATCGCGTTGGTGGTCTTTGTAATCTTGATCTTGGGATAATTTCTTGCCTATCCATCGGGACTTACAAGACCGAGAACAAAAATTATTTTCACCTCGATTTGCATGAGAGGGGCAACGAAAATAAACCGTTTCACACCAAGTACATTTTTGTTCTATTTTTGGCTTGGCTTTCGGCATGGTTTATCTCCCAATATGACCCTTGAATTTCGATTCGGTTTACCGTTCAAACCCGCCAAAGTTGGCTTTCCAGGTGTAACTTGTAGCGGCACCGGGAGTGCAAACAACCCTAATCACGGTTCCTGCTGGAATCGGAATTGGCTCTGGAAACATAACCGTTTCGATCATCACCGCTCCCGTTCCACTTAGATCCCTTGTTATCAGTTTTGTTCCGCCCGGATTTTCCAATGAAGCGGCACCAAACCATGTAGCTGTGGCCGCGAAAGTTGTGAGCCGACAATCCATCGTCAGATATTCAAGATAAAGGGTTTTCCCAGCGGTAACGGTGTAGGTAAGAATAACCTGATCCGCCGTAACTGCCGTAGTTACCAGGTTCCCGGTCACTAAGACTTTGGATTTGTTGAGAGAATTGCCAAGAGAAACATTAATCTTTACGTTCTCATTGGTTAGTTGAATAGACATAGAATTCTCCTCTGTCTAAATCGTGAAATTATAGAATGGGGAAAAGGTTTTTTTCATCATAACCCCCCGAATTAAGACCTATGCTAAGATAGGATTTGGATTCTTCGAAAGATGTTCACGCGCCCAAAGGCGCGCCATGCGCTCATGGAGAAATTTATGGTAATGATTATCACAAATCACGAGATTTTTATGTCGATTGTCTGATTTATCACCATTGATATGATGAACAACCTCGCCTTCTTTCATTTTTCTCCCAAGGACTTTTTCGGCAATACGTATGTGAACAAAGATTCTCTTGAATTTTCCGTTTATGATTTTTCTTACAATCCAGTAACCCTTCCAAAGAACCGCCTTGGGATTAATATGACCAAGGGCAACACATTTTCTGCTACAATAAAATTTAGCATTCGGCCTTTCTTTTTGTGTTTGAGTGATATAATATTTTACCTTCTGAAATTCTTTTTGGCATTGAGAACAAACCAGCGTAATAGTGTTTCTTTTGTGATAATCCCTAACTAACCCCGGATGAGCGATCTTCCAGGCATGCAAATATTCTTTCCTTTGTTTGTTGTATGAATAATTTACCATCATGTCAATTGTGATAATAACACACTCATCAACGTCCGCAAAGAGATAATTAGCGGAGAGTCGGAAAAACTCTCCGCTAATTAATGTAGATTCAACTAGTTATCAGGTATAGTCTCCGACTGAACTTCCAGTATTCGTCCATTTCCCATGAGAATTTCTCTGGACGGTTCCCATTTCAGCATAGAACTTCAACCATGCCGTGTAGATGTCTTTCCGCTCAAGCACCTTGAGGATTCCGCCACCCTTTTCCTCCCAATGGATACCCTTTTGGGTGTAGATTTTGATCTTCGTGGTATCCAAGAAAAACACTGTGTAGTAAGGAAGGTACCTGTCCTTGAGGATCGGAATTTCTCTGTCAACGTTGACATAGGCAATCCCTTTGCGTCCGGCCTTGAATTCGAGAGTATTGATGATCTGCCGCTTGGCTTCCAGGACGGAAACGTACTGCCGCGTGAACAACGGCCACGCATAGATCAGATTGATTTTGGAATTGGGGCCTTGGAGTTCAACTTGGTCGATGATGTCCTGAATTGAATCCAGGAAGTCCGCCGCGCTTGTGCCCCATTTTGCCGACTTGTCCAC
>Ga0315293_10001572_pt1 | contig 22169 bp, 19 predicted proteins | sample YL17G13_20_MG_FD_203071 | JGI IMG/M metagenome (GOLD analysis project Ga0315293, IMG submission 203071) | Sediment microbial communities from Yellowstone Lake, YNP, Wyoming, USA - YL17G13_20 | ecosystem: Environmental > Aquatic > Freshwater > Lake > Sediment | place: USA: Wyoming | collected... | reverse complement strand
ATTATCTGACCTCCTCAATAAGTCAATCTAAATTTAATTCGATTAGTTTGGCTGGGGTGGGGACTCCGTTATCTGGATTCCAACCCATAAGTTCATAGCGTAATTTTAAAGCTTTTTCAAAATCTTCATCTAATTGTTGAATATCAATTTTATGATTAGATAAATCTATTCGTATAATTTTACCTGGATAACCTCTGTACATTCTTCTTCCTTTCTTTCCTTACTTTCTTCTTTTTTTAGATAATAAATAATAATTTTATATTAAGTTTATTATACAGTATAAGCAAGTCACTATTTAATGAATAAATCAATAATAAAAATCTACCATAATTGATACAATAGTCGCATTTTAAATATTTGTATGTAATCTGAAACTAGAAAAACTCCAAATATGAAAATTACCTTTCATGCCAATTCCATTTGAAAACTATCAAATGAGTAAAAAGCTGTCTTTTTTGATATAAAGGACGTATTTATTTAAGAATACTCCATAATAAGTTAATTAGAAAACTAAATTAACTGAGGCAAAACTATATTCCCAGCTGGAAGAATATAGGCCTGGAAATCTTTCCCATACTTATTTGTAATATAACCTATTGCCTGAGATAAATTATCCATAGGAATAAAAAATAGTTTACGGACTTTTTCTTGAGGCAGAGAAGAGATTAAAATTATTTCCACTTCTTTTGCTACTCTGGCTATACCATAAGCCTTGTGACCGCCTAAAACAAATTTCTTCTTTAAACGTTTGATTATATCATCGGGAGTATTTGCTTCTTCTATCCATTTTTCAAAAGTGGCTTCTCCATAACCCTCCGTACACTCAGCCAGTAGTATAATCGTCCCCCTTGGTTTTACTGCTTGATAAGCATTATCTAAAGCCTTCTGGGCTTGGTAAACATTTATATCTTTAGGATAACCACCAGCACTAACAATTACTACCTCTGCTTTTTGTTTGATTGGACATAGGTATATCTTTTTACACACCTCCACACCTCTTTGCCATGATTCAAAGAGTCCTCCCGTTACAATTTCAATTATTTGGTGATTTTCATTAGTTACTACATTAAGATTAAAATCTACTCCAACTTTTTCTGCCGCCTCTTGCATCTCTTCATGTACAGGATTCCCTCTAAGATTACCAGCACGGGCATCAGGGTGGGTCATCTGAGCATGATTAGCCTCAATAGTCTTCCTGCCACAAATACCAGGTAAGATAGATTTTCTCCCTCCCGAAAAGCCAGCCATATAATGGGGTACTATTACCCCGGTAGTAATAATAAAATCTGTTTCTGAAACAATCGGATCAACCCAGAGCTCATTACCACTTTTTAATTTACCTAAATCTTTTAAGTGATGATCATCACCATTATGGTTGATAAATTTATAAGTAGATGATATATCTTCTACAAATATATTCTTTGTTTCTTCTTGGGAGTTACCGCGATGTATACCTGTTGCAATAATAAAAATTATATTTTCTTTTTTTATTCCTATTTGATTTAATTCTGCTAAAAGAGGAGGTAAAATTACTTCATAAGGGGTAGGTCTGGTTATATCGTTGACAATGATTAAAATCTTCTTGGCTTTTTTCTGAATAATTAAATCTTTCAAAGAAGGACAGCCAATCGGATTTTTTAATAAATTTTTAAGTTTTTCTTCTGGATTAGATAAAACTTCTTGCTCTTTTAAATTTAATACCTGTAAAATATTTTTATCTGGTAAAGGTAATTGAACTTCCTCTTTGCCATAATTTAACTTCATCTTTACTTTCAACCTCCATTCAAGACGGGATAGGATTCAACATCATATAAACCTCTATTAATCTAATATTCAATTTAGTTATATATTATACAATGAAACCTACAGAAGTTTTAAATAACATCTATAACAAAGATATTTTATATAATTTTTATCTTAACTGTTATCGCAAGGAAATTTCCTTGCTGATTTTCTCAAAGCTTTAATAACCGGCAACTCCTCACCGCTTAAAAACCTGACCAAAGCCCCACCGCCGGTGCTGATATAAGAAATATTACCTGCTAGGCTATACTTATTAACCGCTGTTATACTATCACCACCACCAAGTACGGAAAAGGCATTACTTTTGGCAATAGCGGACAAAATAGATTTTGTTCCCCATTCGGTCTCTGTCTTTTCAAAAACCCCTACTGGTCCGTTAAAGAAAATAATCTTTGCATCCTTTATTATCTGTTCATATTTAGAGATAGTATTACTACCAATATCCATTAAGATTTGCCCTACAGGTAAGTTACTAATTTCAACTTCTTCTCTCCCGCCAGATAGGTAAGCCAAATCAACCGGTAATTCAATCCTATCTTCAAATTTATTCAAAATACCTTTGGCTTGAACTATATATTCTTCTAAATTTTTCTTTTTAATTAAATCTTCAGAGGGTTTTCCCAGTGAAATTCCCTTAGCCAATAACATTATCTGGGCTACTAAACCACCGGTTAAGATTAAATCTGCTACCTCATTTTCTAATACGGAAGACATCATTAAAAAAGCATCTTGAATCTTTGCCCCACCTAAAATAAATATACAGGGCTTTCCAGGGTTTTTTAGCAATTGGTTTAAAGCGGTAATTTCTTTTTCCAATAATCTGCCCATAGCTGAGGGCAATACTTCTTCCATGCCTACTAAGGTCGGTTGGGAGCGATGAGCCGCAGCAAAAGCATCACAAATATACAAATTAGTTAAAGGAGCTAACTTACGAACTACCAGAGTCTTTGCTTGCTCTTCGAGTGATAAGTTTAATTTAGTCTCAAAAAGGGTCATCTCTTCGGCCATAAAACGCACATTCTCCAGCATTAAAATTTGACCATTCTTTAAAGCTTTGATTTTATCTTGAGCGGCTGGACCACATACGTCATCAATATACTCGACTGGTTTTCCCAATAATTGGGATATTATTCTAGAGTGCGGCTCTGTAGAAGCATAATTATGATACTCTATATCACTACCTTGATGAATTAAAATAACCGTTTTTGCTCCTTTCTCAGTCAGCTCTTTAAGGGTAGGTAAACTCTCTTTAATTCTGGTTATATCTATGGGTTCTCTTGTTTTTGGATCAAGAGGAGAATTCATATCAAAACGAGCAAGAATTGTTTTGCCCTTTAAATTAAAATCATCAAGAGTATACATTCCATTTATCATTCCCTGTCACCCTCCTTAATTCATCCCTAAATATTTATTAGTAATTCCAACTGCTTCTAGTCTGTCTTTCTGCATTTCTAAACTTGCCCTAATAGCATCCATAGTTTCCGGAATAACTACTGCTTCTTGCGGTATATTAATAGCAAACATAATATCGTTTCCAGAGGGAACTATGGTTTCTTCCCAAACTGCAATTTCATACATATCTCCTCTGGGGTTACCTAAGTCTCTGGCATATTTAAATAAAGAGGCGTTACCCAAAAAACCATCTGCGATTCTTACTACTCTAATCCTGGGGTGTTTACTAAAATGCGCCAGTATTTCTTCTTTAGTAATTTTTTTCTTAGGTGTGGCCACTATGGTAATAATATGCCCATGGGTTACTGGGGTATGTACCAATATACCAGTGGCCTGAATATGAGGCATAATAGTCATTAAATCTATTACCTGATGACTGGGAGCTTTATCTACCTGTAAAGCATTGGTTAATCCTCTTTGATAATCTCCAGGATCTGCTACTCTTCTAATAATCGTAATAGCTACTTTTTCTATACCAACTGCCCGGTCTAGACAATCTACTGCTCTTATTAATCCGGTAGTATTACAGGAAGTCAATTTCAGGAATTGCTTTCCTAGTCCCTTTTCGTAATTGGCATAGCCATGAAAAAAGACATCAGCAACTTCGTTTTTTTCTCCTCCCTGGAATATTGCTTTAAGGCCATATTTTTTATAAGTTTCTTTATTCTTTTGACCAATTCCAGCACTGGTAGCATCTAAAACAATATCTACTTTTTTAAGAAGGTCATCAAGTGTTCCAGTAACCGAAATTCCAGCATCCTCAAGAAGTGGAATATTATTAGGTATTGGACAATACAGATCGTAGGGCATTCCTTTCTCTTTTAAGGCTCTTAAAGCTAAAGTAGGGGCTACATCGGCAATTCCTATTAACTCCATATCTTTTTGTCTAGCCACTCCATCAGCTAAACGCTGACCGATAGTGCCATAACCTACCACCGCAACTTTTGGTTTTGTCATTTTGAATCCTCTCCTTTATAAATTATTTCAAGCTCTTTGTTAAACACCACACTATATTTTTTATTTTCTATTTCCTCTTTAATACCCTTTCTACTCTCCTTACAATATCATTTGCAGTAAGTTCAAACCTTTCTTTGAGATAATCAACTGGCCCTACCTCCCCAAATAGGTCCTTCACACCGACCCTTTCCATTGGTGTAGGAGTATTTTCAGCTAAAACTTCAGCAACGGCTGAACCAAGCCCATTGATGATATTATGATTTTCTGCAGTAACAATGGCACCCGTTTCTTTAGCACAGGTTATAATTGTTTCTTTATCAATAGGTTTTAAGATAAACATATCAATAACTCTTACAAATACCCCTTTTTTATCAAGGATTTCTGCTGCTTTTAAAGCCTCTGCAATCATAATACCATTGGCAATAAGAGTAACATCCTTACCATCTTTAAGCTTGACTGCCTTTCCAATTTCAAATGTTGAACCTTCTTCATAGATTTTAATGGCATTTTTTCTGAGTAGTCTTACGTAAAACATCCCATAAAGTCCAGCCAACTGTTTAATTATATCTATTAACATGACTGAATCTGTTGGTTCTAGCACAGTCATCTCAGGAATATTCCTCATAATCCCCATATCCTCAAAGGGCATATGTGTACCACCATTATAAGCAGAAGTAACGCCGGGGTCACTACCTATTATTCTTACATTTGCTTTCGCATATGCTCCTGAGATAAAGACCTGGTCATAACACCTCCTCGTCGCAAATGTAGCAAATGTATGGGCAAATGGTATTTTCCCGGTAGCAGATAGCCCAGCAGCAATACCTATCATGTTTGCTTCCTGAACACCACAATTAAAGGTCCTCTCTGGAAATTCCTTTAAAAAGGGGATCATCCCCATTGAACTCATTAAATCCGCATCCAGGACTACTATTTGTTCATTTTCTCTAGCAAGTTCTATTAAAGTCTGGCAATAAACATTTCTCATCTCAATATCTTCTTTGACATTATTTTTTGCTAACAATATCGTCATTTTTTTACCACCCTATTTCTCCATTTGTTTCGAATAATTAAACCAGATATTCTTTTAATTTATTTTCTAACTCAATAATACATTTCTCTGCTGCTTTATGTTCGGCTGCAGAAAATATCATATGGTGGTTAGCCATAGTCTCTTCAACAAATTTTAGTCCTTGTCCTTTTATAGTATCTAAGATAATAACTGAAGGTTGCCCTTTTATTTCTTTGGCCTTTTCGATTGCTGCAAATATTTTTGCTACATCCGCACCATTTACATCCTGAGCATGCCATCCGAAAGAAGCAAATTTCTGACCTATATCTCCTAAATCATTTATATCTTTTGTATATCCATCTAATTGTTTTTTGTTAGCATCAATAAAGGTTATTAAATGATCAAGCTTATGATGGTGAGCAAACAAGGCGCCTTCCCAAACCTGACCCTCATCACATTCTCCATCACCTAAAATTAGATAAGTATAGTTATCCTTTTTACCTAAACGATTACCTAAAACAATTCCAATAGCTGTAGACATTCCCTGGCCCAATGAACCTGTGGTCATATCAATCCCTATCGTCTTGTTTCGGTCACAATGACTGGGAAGGTTTGTTTTTGGTTTGTTTAAGGTCATTAATTCTTCAATGGGGAAATATCCTTTTAATGCTAAGGCAGTGTATACTGCTGGTCCTGCATGCCCTTTGGAAACAACAAGCCAATCTCTATCTTTCCATTTGGGTTCTTTTGGATTAATCTTCATTACTTTACCATATAACACAGCAAGTGTTTCTACAATTGACATTGCTCCGCCAATATGGCCAAAACCCAAGTTTTTAATTTCCTTTAAAGTTTCCAAGCGAATTTCAGTAGCAAATTTTTCTAATTGATTTATTTCTTTTTGGTACAGCATTCTATAACCTCTCCCTACTATTATTTCTTATTACTTTTCTCATATGCTTTTCTATATTTTCTATTAAAGATAGTTTTTTATCCGATAAATATTTTACCAGTCCCGCCTACTGTATAGATATAATTAATTTTTTTTAAATCAACAAATTTTAAAGTTATACTTAACGTATCTACCCGCCGATATAAACCGAATAACCCTATAATCCTTAGGTTTTTCTATTGCTTCATAGATTTTTTTAGTTCCTTTTGTAAAGTTTCTATTCTCATGCACCCCGACAGGTCCACTGACAAAGATCTTTCCACTTCCCTGAATGATCTTTACATAATATTCTATTGTCCTTTGCCCCAATATCCATAAGCATTTCTTCAAGTGATAGTTTTTGAACTATTATTTTATTTCTTTTCTTTTACTGTTTTTCTCTTAGGCTAAATCCATGGGAATTTCCATTTTATCGGGGTAATCATTAAATATTGGGTCGTTAATTTGTTAAATACATCTAACCCTCTCCCTTCACTAAACTTCTCTTTTTGCTACCATTTTTTGTTCCCTTTGTTAAAAGCATAATTCCTCCATTAAAGCATATGTAAGAATTCTATCAGTACTACCATTTTCCAATACCTATTCAATTTTTCCAAAAGTATCTGATATTTTTGGCTCTACTAACAAAGCCCTTATCATAAAGGACTTTTTATTTAATGAATTAGTACATATACAAATTCTTAAGTTTACTAATTTTGTCTCTTGCTATAACAAAGATAGATTTGAAGACCCTCAAAAAGTGGCTAAAGAACCTTGCCATATCCAATCGGCTTTAGCTAATTCGGTCAGAGTTATCCTTGTTATAACTTTACAAAATATCAGAATACTATCTGAGGCTTTAACTAATATAAACCAAACTATTACTAAAGAATTCAATGCCTTTACTAATATTTTAGAATCATTAAAAAGCCCCATTGAAGGAACCAAATCATTAAGGGTATATGAGGAGAAATATAAAGCTTACTATCAATCTAAATATCAAGAAGTAAGTAAACATCTCACAAAGATACTAGCCCTAATCGTCAAAAAATTGGTCAGGTTGATTTTTTTATTGCTTGAGAACAATCAACTCTGTCAGAAAAGATTATACTTAACTAAATTTAATATTTTTGTTCGATCTATAATTAAAATTAAAGTTAATCCTTCCCACTTATTAAAAAAAGATTAAGATCAATATAGAAGGAACTTTTTTATATTTAAATTTTCTTTTAGAATTTAATCCTAAAACAGCTCTTGAGATATAACCATTACCGTATCATCTTTTATATTAATAATACTACTCATATAAATATACATTTAAATTAATTATTTTTTATAACCACTTTTATTGCTCCCTCGATTCTTTTCTTACACACTTCAAAAGCCCCTAAAGCATCTTTTAAAGGAAAAATATGTGTAATTATTTTCTCGGCATCTACATCGCCCGCTAACAAAAAGTTTAATGCTTCATAAAAATAACTCTGCCCAGATGTTGAATCAATTAATTTAATACCTTTAATAACAATGTCATTTCTAGGAACAAATAAAGCATCATCATTTTTTGATAAACCTATTAATATCCCTTTCCCTTTCCTTTTTAATAGTTTTATTGAATCACAGATTAGAGTTCCCGTTTGTGTAGCATCAATAAATTTATCTATAGCTTCTATCCCCCAATTTTGTGTATAGTGCTCATAATTTTCATTTATTACTTCAACCCAATTTCCTTTGTTTGTGTCTATAAGGCGTTCAAAATTAAATCCTTCAAATCTCTTGAGGTGTTCACCTCTATTCACCTCTACCTAACACAATTACCTTCGCACCCATAGATTTACATAACATTGCTACAATTAAACCAATAGGACCGCAACCCAATATTAGAACTATTTATCCTTTTTTTTATTTCAGCTGCATTACACGCTTTTAATGCATTTGCTGTGGGTTCAGTTATTGCAGCATGTTTCAAGGAAAGTCCTTTAGGAATTTTTACTACATTCACACTAGGTAAAAGACAATATTCGGCAAATCCCCCATTTTGCGAAAATCCTGGCTCAGAATGATTATCACAGTAGAAATATTCTCCTTTTTTTTAATAATAACATAAATTACAGTTTATACAATTATCAACAATTACTTCATCTCCTGGCTGTACATTATTAATATTTCTCCCTACTTCTTCTATTGTTCCTGAAAATTCATGTCCTGGTATAACAGGTAGCTTTGTCCAATTTGGGTAACTTCCCTCAATTAAAGCCAAATCACTGCCACAAATTGAAGAATAAGCAACATTTACAAGTACTTTATTATCTTCAATAGAAGGCTTTTCAACATCCACTAATTTAAAATTTCCTTTATTGAACAATATTAAAGCTTTCATAAATTTACCTCCCATAATAAAAATAGCCCTTCTGATCAAGTTAATAATTATCAAACAATTTATTTAAAAATCTAACACCCTGTTTGGCTGCTTCGTAATCATTAGGTTTAGGTAGCACCTCAATACCTATAGGCCCAGAATATTTTATCTTTGTTAAGGTTCTAAATATTTCTGCAAAATTTGTATGTCCCCATCCAGGGGCCAATCTATTACTATCTGCAAAATGAATATAACTAAGGTAATCTTTGACTTCTAATAAAGCTTCTTTATAGGAAACCTCTTCTAAATTCATATGAAAAGTATCGGCTAAGATTTTTAAATTGGAAAAATTAAGTTCTTCAATAAAACTCTTGATCTGGGCAAGAGTATTAAAAATATTAGTCTCGTATCTATTGATTGATTCGATAGCTAAAGTTACCTGATGATTATAAGCATACTCAGTGATTTCCCAAATGGCTTCTTTACCAAAATTTAATTGTCGGTCAATATCTAAATCAGTTTCTAATTTCCCCCGTACTCCACCAATAATCACTATTGCTCCTAATTTAGTAGCTAAATCTATATGATCTTTCATCCTTTGAATGGCTTTATTTCGTTTATCCTCTTCCCAACTATATAAACTAAAACCATCATTATAATAAGTCTGAGCAGTAGCAATCCCATAGACCTTAAGATTTAACTTAAGTAAATTTTCTTTTAACCAAGAATAATTAAGGTCTTGAGAATCTCTTAAACTTAATTCCACCCCATCATAACCCAATTCACTGGCTTTAGTTAATCCATACAATAAGTTCCCGGAAAAAAGTAAGGGACCAAATTTGGTTTTAGTGGGAGATAAACTAACTACTTTGAACATTAGACCACTCCTTTTTATTTGATTAGATAGATAATAATGTTATTGGTTAAATATTTTTTGCAATTAATAAAAATCAATACTTGATTTCCTTTTCAAATTTTACCCTAATTTACCTATTTTTTTTAAATCAACTGCTACCTCTGCCAGACCTAAATCTACTAATGTTTTTTCTATTGGGAAACTAGTACATTTATCCCAACCATGAATTTCATAGTATTCATCCAGCATTTTATTATACTTTTCTATATCCATTTTCCATCCTGCTAAACTACCTGTCGGAATTGATTCTTGTATATCTCTTAAAGTTGGCAGGTCATCTTTACGATCAAAATTAGTATGTTTTAAATTAAATGCCTTTTCCAGGTTAAGCTGTCGTATCGCCATTTTTTTAAAATCGTCTAATAAAATTTTATCGCCTGTAGCAGCAGTATAAATATCTAACAATTGGGGTACATCAATTAAATCAACATCCCACCAGGCTGTGTGAAAATGACATACGCCTAAACAGTTATTGATTCGATGCAAAATTTCCATATATAAAATCATTTTTGCCTTACCTTCATATTCTAAAGGTTTATGAGGATTATCTACTCCATAAACTAATTTTGCTTTTTCTAAGTTAAGGTCGGGAGCAGATTCGCAGGTAACTGCTCCAGTAGTATGACCACCACCTCGCGTAGAAGTAGTGGTACCTAAACACCAGCCCATAGCACCTCTGCAGGGTTCATAAAGATCCTGTCCTTTTATATTTAAAGCATAATATTCACTATTTCTACCAATAATACTTGCTGCTCTTGCACATCCTTCAGCAAGAATATTTCCAAATCCTTCCCGATAACAAATTTTCTTTATTAACTCAAGAACAACTCCTGCATCTCCCCAATTAAGCTTCAAACCATCAGTGTCATTTTCATCAATTATTTTTCTTTGAAAACATTCCATTGCCCAGCCTACTGCTCCGCCAATTAAGTCAATATCCACTCCCAATTGATTACATAATGCATTTACTTTTAACATAAAAGTCGGTTCTCGAATAGCTAACCTGGTTTGAATATTTTCAAATACTTCCCATTGATTACATTCAGTTTTTAATCCAGCATAAGGTCCTTCATTAATATATAAATGTCTTCCACAACCATTAATCGCACAACCAGGAAAACTTTGTTTAGCTATTTCATATTTATCAATAGTTTTTAAAGGAAAAATTTCCAAAGCCATATCATCCGGAATATCATAATATTGAAAATTTTTATAATTAATACTACATACTTTTCTTTTTGTAGAAAAAACACTTAAGGTACCGTATTTATGAGTATTTTCTACTGCCTTTGATTGTGCAAAATTCTCTCTAATTTTTAACACCATGTCCATAAATTTATTCGGATTGGCAACCTTAATAGAACCAGTCCCTTTTGCTATGATCATTTTCAAATTTTTCGATCCCATTACTGCCCCAATACCACCTCTTCCAAATGCCCTTCCCCTATCTTGGATAATACTTGCCCCTCTAACCAAATTCTCTCCTGCAGGACCAATAGAAATAATATGTAAATAAGGATTTTTTAATTCTTTTCTAATTAATTCTAAAGTTTCCCAAGTAGTTTTACCCCAAAAGCGAGATGCATCTCTAATCTCGACATTATCATTATCTATCCATATATATACTGGTTGATGTGCTCTTCCTTCGATAATTATCGAATCATAACCTGCATACTTTAATTCACAACCGACATAACTATCACTACATGAACTTGCCCATCCACCAGTCATAGGTCCTAATGTACTCACATTCATCTTATTAGCACCTGGTGCTGGTGTACCTAATAATACTCCCGCCCCAAAAATTAGTTTATTTGCAGGCTCATATGGAGTTACCCATGGTTTCAACTCATCATAAAGGATTTTAATTGCAATACCAGATGAACCAAGCCAATCCTTTGCATAGTCTAAAGTGGACTCTTTGCTAATTTTTCCGTCACTTAGATTTATTCGCAAAATATTACCTGCATAAGCATAATTCTCTTTGATTGACAAAACTACTTCTCCTTATTTAAAAGTATAGTAATTTTAGACATTATTCTAATTTTTTTCTTTTAAATTCATTAATAATTTTCTCTAAAGTATCTTTTTCCCCACAGTACTTTAAACATAAGGGTGTTTCTATATCTTTACATCCATTACAAGGAATATTTATCTTATCTTCCCTTTCAATAAGTAATATCTGATATCCTATTCCACTCTTTTTATCTAATACTTTAAGGCTAGAAAATTGATGGCTGAATTCTTTTGTATGATGAAATGAGCAAACCAATTCACAGGTTTTACAGCCTCCACAATCTAACATATCAAATATCATTTTATGCTCCTTTTTAATAAATAAAATATTACCTTTTAGAATATTATTAAATTAGTTTTTTGTTTATAACTTATCCTTCTCAGCGGCATTCAATCCAAAAGCACATTTTAATAATTCTTCTTGATTGGTATCTTTTGTATTAAATTCTTTCTTGATACTTCCTCTATACATAACTAAAATTCGATCAGTAATAGCAAGTAATTCCTGAAACTCTGAAGAAATTAAAATAATTCCAATTCCTTCTTTTGTTAATTCACCTAGCAATTGATATATTTCCACCTTAGCCCCTACATCAATCCCATGTGTAGGTTCATCTAATATTAGCACTTTAACTTTTTTAGCCAACCATCTTGCCAAAACTACTTTTTGTTGATTTCCTCCACTAAGATCTAGTACTTTCACATTTATATTAGGAGTTATTATTCTTAATTTATCAACTAGATTATTAACGATTATTTTTTCTTGAGAAAATTGGATTAAACCTAATTTGGTTAATTCTGATAAGATTAAAATACTGGTGTTACTTTTTACATCTTGATTTAAAAATAAACCTAAATTTTTCCTATCTTCTGTAAGAAAACCAATCCCTGCTTTTATTGCATCGCTTGGTTTTTTGAAATTAACCTTTTTATTATCCAGATATATTTCACCTTCTGTGGGAATAGTTGCTCCAAATAATGCTTTAGCCAACTCAGTTCTCCCAGAACCCATAAGCCCTGCAATACCAAGAATTTCCCCTTTATATAAATTAAAGGAAACGTCATGAAATTCTTTTAATCTGTTTAGTTTTTCTACTGAAAGTATTTTTTCTCCAATTTTCACATTGTATTTTGGATACATATCGTGTAATTTTCTTCCTACCATCATTTCAACTAAATCTTCTTTGGCTACATCATTTTTGTTTACCGTTGCTACTTTCACGCCATCTCGGAGAACTGTTATTCGATCAGTAATTTCAAGTACCTCTTCCAATCTATGAGAAATATAAATGATTGATACTTTTTTTGATTTTAATTTATACAGAAGAGAAAATAATACTTTAATTTCTGAATCAGCTAATGAGGCAGTAGGCTCATCTAGAATAACGACTTTTGACTGTATAGAGGCTGCTTTTGCTATTTCAAGCATTCTTTGCTCTGCTAGAGATAAAGAGCTTGCTTTTAATATAGGATTAATAGAAAATCCAAGGGAATCTAAAAGGATTTTCGCATTTTCATTTTCTTTGTCTGATTGTAACATTATTTTCTTTTTGTTTTCCCTACCAATAAAAATATTTTCTCCTACTGTAAAATTTGGAAATATATAGGGTTCTTGAAATATAGCAATAATTCCTAATCCTCTAGTATAAAATGGGTCTCCCAATTGAATTTTTTTATCAAAGAATTCAATATAGCCATTATCTGGTTTATATGCTCCTGTTAACATTTTAATAAACGTACTTTTTCCGGCTCCATTTTCTCCAATTAATCCATGAATCTCTCCTTCAAGTAAACTAAAATCTAAATTATCTACAGCTTTTACTCCCGGAAAGTTTTTACTTAATTGAATAGTATTAATAATTATCCTATTTTTTTCTTTTTTGCATTCATTTTCTTTAGTTTGTTGATTATCAATATTTTTATTTATCATTAATAAAACTCCCTAAATAAAAAATTACTTTCTAAATTTTTCAGTGGAGATAGCTACAATTATAACAACTCCAACTATAATCATTTGCCAGAATGAAGAAACACTTAATAAATTTAAAACATTGGATAAAGTTGTCATAAAAAAGGCTCCTAATACGACCCCGGAAACTGAACCAACTCCACCTCTTAAAGAACCTCCTCCAATGACCACTGCTGCGATAGCATTTAACTCATATCCACTACCAACCCCAGGATGTCCTGAAATAATACGAGAAGCAAGAAGTATCCCAGCAATTGACGCTACTAATCCATTTAAAATAAATACTAAAATTGAGTGCTTTTTAACCTGAATACCTGAAAGTCTTGCAGCTTCACGATTATCTCCAATTGCCCGGGTATATCTTCCAAATTTTGTTCGTCGTAGTAAAATATCAAGAAAAATGATAATTACTAATGCAAAAATAATAATTACTGGGATAGGACCAATTTTTCCATTTCCAAGATATACAAAGGACTGTGGAAGACCAGTAATAGCAACTCCTTGAGTATATACATAGCAAAAACCTCTAATTATCGTCATGGTTGCTAAAGTAACTATAAAAGAGGGTAATAAAATATAATTTACAATAAATCCGTTAAAAAATCCCACCGCAATTCCAAAAATAAGGGATAAAAAAATTCCGAACAAAGTAGAATATTTTACTGCAATTCCGGAAGCAATAACTCCAGCTAAAGCCAAAGTTGAACCAATAGATAAATCCATTTCTCCATGAGAAATTACAAATACAGTACCTGCTGCAAGTAGTACATTTATTGAACTCTGCCGTAAAATATTAATAAAATTGCTTGCAGTTGCAAATCTCGGATTTATAATTCCAGTTATTATCATTAAAGCTATCAAAGCGAAAAGTAAACCATTTTTTTTGATTTTTAAAAATAGATAATTTAATATTTTGGTAAGCATTTATTTACTCCTTAGTTATTATCATCTTTTTCAAATTGACTTAATATTTATAGTTTATTCTAATTATATAAATAAAAAATATTAAATATTTATTTAACTTAAATAACATATTAATAAAGGAATGTCTTGGAATTTTAAATTTTAATTAAAATTAATACCTATCAATATCTTTTTCTTTCAATTTTTTTAAATACTCAACAATTATTCACCCATCTTCCTTTGACGAAGTTTAGATAAATCTAGTGTATCAATATTTTCTTTAGTTACCAAAGACCCACCTAGTATAACTTTAGTAGGTATGGTTCTTCCTTCAATAAGTTTTTTAGCAACAATAACCGGCCATTCAGTTAAACCATATATTTCATCTGCGGCAAGAGCAGAAATTTTCCCTTCTCTGAGAGCTTTTTCCCCATCGCCAGATAGATCAAAAGAAGTAACAATAATATTTGTTCTTCCTGAATTTTGAATAGCCTGTACCGCTCCCATAACAAAAGAATCAGTAAAACAATATAGAGCATCAATTTTGGGGTAAGCAGCCAAGAAATCCTCCATATTTTTTATACCCTCCGCCGGATTGGAAGGAGTAAATCTTTCAGCTAGTATTTTCATTTCAGGATATTCCTTAAGTGCAGCTTTATAACCTGCGGCACGATCTAAAGCAATTGAAACTCCAGCAGGTCCACTAAGCATTACCACATTACCCTTACCTCCCAGTTTTTCTGCAGCAAATATACCCTGGATATAACCCATATGGAAAGGATCAGATGTAACTGCACATAGTACTTTGTCAGAAGCAATTAATCTATCCCAACTAATTGTTGGTATCCCTTTGCTAGCTGCCTGTTCAACAGCAGGAATAATAGCTGTAGTATCTACTGGATTAATAATCAAACAATCGACTTTTTGTTCAATAGCATCCTCTACTTGTTGTAATTGTATCGCTTGATCATTTTTTCCATCAAAAGCAATTAATTTTATTCCCTGCCGTTCTGCTTCAAAATCTGCTGCTCTTTTATAAGTATAAAAAGCAGGATTATCCATAGTAGGCACAAAAAACGCAACTACAAGTTTTTCTTGGGCGAATAAAGTAACATTTCCAGCCAACAGCAAAATTACAGTAAGTAACACAATTAATCCTAATTTTTTTCTAAACATTTTATCCTCCTTATAAATAATCTATTTTTTCCAAGACATTCCTTAAGTATATTTAGTTTTATCTTCTTTTTTATAATTCCGTAATAAGTTTCTTTAAACATCCTAGACTTTCTTTGATCATTTTTTTATTTCCCTCGAAAGAATCTTCACCTTCAGACTCAAAAGACAATACTCCTTCATATCCATTTTGTTTTAATATCCTTACGCACTCTTTAACATTTACTTCTCCTTTACCTAAAGTGACTGCTTTTCTTCCGATTACATCCTTGGCATGTACATGAGCAACATAATTAACAATGGACTTTAAAGTTGCTACTTCGTCACCTTTTTTTGAGGAGTTCAATTTCCAAGCATAACCTTCACGGTTAGTACCAATGTAATCACCTCTATGAACGTTGGCCATATCATAATTGATTTTTAACCATTTTGATGGTGCAAGAGATAATAAATTCTCCATGCCCCCAGGGGTTAAAGAAAAATAACCATGGGTTTCTAAGGCTAAATATGTTTTTTCTGCTTCGGCTCTTTCAACCATTTCTTCTAAACGAGATTTAATAATATCTAATCCTTCTTTTTCAGACATTCCATCTGGTATACTTCCTTCATCGGTAATTACTACTGGAACTCCTGCTGCTTTTGCCCAAGTAAGTGCTTGTTTAACATCCGCAACTGCGTTTGGATCGCTAATCATTTCTCGATGTACTCCAATTGCTGAAACTCCTTTAAACCCATATTGCTTGACTAAATTCATGAATTTTATAGGATCATCTTTATATGGATCTACATGAGAACACCATGCTAGATTACCTTCAATTTCTACATATTCATAACCTGCCTCAGCAACTGTTTCTAAAGCTTTTTCTAATGGATACTTACGAAAACTAACAGTATTGCATCCAATTTTCATTTTTTATTCTCCTTCTTTTTATTTGAATTATTTAAAGGCGTAAACACAACTTTAATGGCATCTGGTTCATAAGCCTTTTTCAAAGCTTCTTGGCATTGATCAAGAGGGAAACGGTGAGTGATGATCTTTTCCCAAGGGAAATTTTTTCTATTCCTGATCATCATCTCAAAATGAGCATAGTACATGTCATGAGGATGATTAGTATTGCCAATAAAAAGTACATTTTTGGCGGCAAAATGACGATGAATATTTAAATTTACGCTCCCGGTATCGACAAAATTTCCCGTTTCACAATAGGTTCCTCCCCTGCGAAGCATTTGAAGTCCAACTTCCACAACTTCCGGTCGACCCACTACTTCCACGACTACATCAGCCCCTCTACCTTCGGTTTCCTCTTTGATATACTGAACCAATTCATTATTAGATAATTTGGATACATCAATAGTTAAATCAGCCCCAAATTCTTTGGCTAATTTTAACTTCGATGGGATACTATCCAGAGCTATAATTTTCCCTGCTCCTAATAGACGGGCTTTGGCAATCATAGTCATACCGACCGCTCCTAATCCCTGAATCACTACTGTATCGCCAAAGGAAAACCCTCTGGCATCAACCTGCGAGTACATTTTAGCGCGGTCCAATAGAGAAGTGACCACAAAAATTTCAGATAAGGTAGTCTCTTCCACGCTTAATTCTTCAGGAACTTTATAGACCCAAGCCCGGGGAGGAAGATACAGATATTCACCCCATCCTCCTGTAATATAAGGAAAACGGTCACTATAATAAGTCATCCCAATGCCTTGATGTTTGGAGCAAAAAGGATAAGCATGTATTCTGCGACAATACCAACATCTCCCACAAATCACATTAGGACAATTAGTCACTCTATCACCAACTTTTAAATCTTTTCCGGAATATTCAATTTCATCCCCTTTCCCATTCATCTCATAGACAATTCCTGAATTTTCATGCCCATGCACTGCAGGATAAACCATATCCTGTTCTGCCTCTGTTCCTCCATAAAGAGTTACATCTCCATCAAATGCATGCTTATCTGTTCCGCAGATTCCAGACATTTCCATTTTGATAATCAGAGCACCAGGTTCTATCCGATCGGGAAAAGGTATTTGTTGACATTCTACCTTCCCCGGTCCAGTCATCAATACTGCCTTCACTAATTTTGGTTTACTCATATTCTCTCAATCCTTTCCTTTTTAAATTACAATTTTAGGTTGGATATCCTAAGGTGTATAGATGTTTACCCCCGTTTAATGGGCCTTTAATAATATCTTCAATTTCTTGTTCATCTCTCATAGACATTGACTTAATGGGAGGTAATTTACCAGCTGGATACATTTTTAAAATATCCTGAACTAATTTTTCCAGGTAATTCATAATTGCGGTTAAACCCGGTTTGGCTTTTTCCGGATCAGCCAAAGTAGCATCTCCTACTATTCCTTCGGGTGTAGAAACCACTTCAATAGCTGAAGCACCAATCTGCTGCCAAAAAGGAATAGGTAACCCGTAAGCATTTCCTGATTTATCAATATGACCTTCCGGGAATATTTTCATCGGTTTGGTAGATACTGCATATTCCTGGTTAATCATTTCGGGAAAAAGAGCTTGGGAATAAGAAGTTTCACATTCATCTGCATGAATAAAGGGGGTATCAAATGGTCCTCCATGTTTTTTATCTCTTAAAAATTCAGGTATAACAAACCACCAATTTACGTTAACCAGAATTGCCGGCACTTGATACTTTTTGGCAAATTGATGAAGTGCTAAGGGAATTACATAATCTTGACCATGCCCATTTAAAAGTATCTGCTTTCTAAAACCAGTATTCCAAAATCCCGCAATAACTGCCCTAAGGTAGGCGGCCAGGACTTCTTCCGGAATCATGATGGTACCAGGCATGCCCATGTGATGAAAAGGATGAGAACCGTACCAAATTGGTTCTGCTACCGTACAACCCGTAGCCCGTGCGATCTGTTCAGCCATCCGGGTTACTAAAAAAGTGTCTTCTCCACTACAGGCATTCGGTCCATGATTTTCACTACTACCTACCGGAATAATAATTAGATCGTTCTTTTTTAACCTTTTCTGTATCTCATGACCATTCATAGTTTGATAATAGATTTGAGTGGGTAAATCCATCTGCCCACCTGGTGGAGGAAAATGCCATTTCTCCATATTAAACTCCTTTTGATAATATTTATTTAAAATAAATGATTATAAACTCTATTTTTATTTAGTCCTAGTAATAATTTTTTATTATTACTAGGACTAAATATTACTTTTTAATTAACTTTTATTTCTTTTCCCACTGTGACTTAATATCTTCACTGACTACTATGTTCTTTCTATCAAATACATCAAGTACTTCCTTAGTAAGCATGGTAGGAGGTAATTTAATTGTTAATTGATCAACTTTTTCTCCATTGATTAATTTATAAACTAATTCTACTGCAGTTCTTGCAGTAGCTAATGGGGCACCCGCTTCTGTAGCAGTAATATAACCCTCTCGGATTAGTTTTTCGCATTCTACACTTAAATCACAAGTTACATGAGGAACTGGTTTCATATTTCTAGCTTTCATAGCACTAACCATTCCCTGAGACATTAAATCATACCATGTATATATCCCATCAACTTGTGGATTAGCAGTAAGCATGTTTTCAGAAGCCCTTATTGCTACAGCAATATCGGCTGCGGTCCATTCTTGTCCTACTACTTTCATTTCGGGAAAAAGTGAAATATAATCGGTAAATCCCTGCCAGCGCTCTGCAGCTTCTTCTTGTCCTGCAGGTCCTGGAAGAGCAATAATATTACCTCGACCACCCATTTGAGCTGTAAGTATAACAGCACATAATCTACCAGTATAAAAAGCATCTAAGCAAATCAATGGAAATACCATTTTATCACTCTTAACTGGTACATATTCACAAACAACTTTAATTCCACTATTGACTGCTCGCTCTAATACTTCAGTTAAAGCAGTAGAAGAGGTAGCATGGATAATTATTCCATCTACTTTACGTTCAATTAAATTTTCAACCTGCGTAATTTGTTTATTAATATTTTGATATCCACCCGCATCATATACTATAGCTTCCATACCCATCTCTTTTGCTTTTGCTGCTGCAGCGTACCATCTGTCAGTATGGATTGGCCCCATCAAAGGTAACATATAAGCGATTACAGCAGGTTTTGCAAATATATTAACAGAAATTACCAGAATCATAAAAATTGCTAAAAGCATAATATTAGTAAATCTTTTATTCATTTTATTATCCTCCTTATTTAATTATTCATTAAAAATTTAAAATACAATCTTAATAAAATATGATAATTCCTCCTTTCATTTCATTTTTCATTATAACTCCTCCTTTCTATTTTTTAATTATTCTCACGTAATCTTGTAAAAACTCCACCTATAATAATACATCCTATAAGTAACTGCTTAACAAATGTTGAAATGCCTAGTATATCAAGTCCATTCACCATAAATGCCATAAAAAATACACCTAATACAGCTTGAAATAAGTTCCCTCGGCCACCTTTAAGAGAAATACCTCCCACAACTACTGCACCAATTGATTCCATTAACATTCCACCTCCCATTAAAGGCTGGCCTGAGCCAGCACGAGCAGTTAAAATAATTGCAGCAATACCTACCAATATTCCATCTACACTATAAGCAATAATCTTAGTTAAAGTAATATTTATTCCCGATAATCTAGCTGCAATTTCATTACCTCCTACCGCAAACAAATGCCTACCATATTTTAGTTTATGTAATATTACATACATTATTAAAATAAATATAAATAATATAATTACTGGAACAGGGATAATTTTAAAAAAATAACCTCTTCCTAAAATACAAAATATTTTTAATACATTATCTTCTATACCAAAAACTGGCTTTCCTCCTGTAATAATTAAGGTGATTCCCTCTAAAACATACATCATGCCCAAAGTTACAATAAATGGTTCTAATTTTCTCCATCCTATTAAAATTCCACATATAATCCCCGAAATCAAACCCATCAATAATCCAACAAGTATTCCTTCCAAAACACCATAATTTAAAAGAGCAAGTCCTATTAATGTGCTACAAAGACCTATTAGAGAACCGTGAGAAAGATCTATACCTCCCGTTATAACTACTAAAGATTGACCTGCGGCTAACAAAAAAAGTACACTAGCTTGTCTTAAAACAGAAAAAATATTAGAAACGGTAAAAAAGTAAGGTGAAACAATAGTGAAAAAAATAAACATACCTACAAAAACAAAAAATAGTCCTTGATTGTAAATAAAATAATATTTTTCTTTATTATTTTTTTTCTTCACAATAAATCCCCTTTATTATAATTTTTATAAAATTAAATTTAGTATTTCCTTTTCGGAAAGATTTCTATTTTCAAAATCTGCAATGATTCTTCCAGCTTTCATTAAAATAATCCGGTCACAGACTTTCAGTAATTCTTCCACATCAGGAGAAGAAATTAAAAAAGTAATACCCCGAGAAGCTAGGTCCCTTATTAGTTGATAAATTTCATCTTTTGCTGCTACATCAACACCTCTGGTAGGTTCATCACAGAGGATAATTTTAGATTCAGCAAAAATCCACTTCGCTACACTAATTTTTTGTCTATTACCTCCACTCAAAGTCCATACTATTGATTTAATTGATTTTGTTTTAATTTGTAATTTTTGAACAATATTATTTACTTCTTTTTTTTCCTTTTTCCTATTCACTATAGTCATTTTTGAAATTATTTGAGAAAGATTTGGCAAGCTAATATTAAAAGCAACGTCTTGAAATAAATGGAGACCTTCAATATTTCGATCAGAAGGTAAGTAACCAATTTCAAATCTAATTGCCTCTATTGGGCTGGAGGGTACATATTTTCTTCCAAAAATATTTATTTCTCCACTATCTAAAGGAAATATTCCATATATAATTTTAAGTAATTCGGAACGACCAGAACCTAAAACTCCACCTATACCGACGATTTCTCCTTTACTTATATTAAAGGAAATTTCCTCGAGGTAACGATGATGATTTAAATTATAGATATCGATCCCTTTTTCTCCAGTGACTTTTAATTTTTCAAAATTTTTAAAAACTCTTTCCTTACCAGTCATCGCTTCAATAAGAGTTGTTGTAGATACGGTTTTCGCATCATAGGTATCAATTTTTCTACTATCTCTTAATACTGTAATTCGATGTCCTACTCGCTTTGCTTCTTCAAGTCGATGACAAATATAAATAATACCTATCTTTTCCTCTGCACAAAGCTTTTTTAAAATATCAAAAAGTATATCTATTTCTTTACTCCCCAAGCAAGCAGTAGGTTCATCCATAATTAGTATTCTGGTTTCTCTCACCAAAGCTTTAGCAATAATTATAAGTTGTTGATTGGCAATAGGTAATTTTCCCGATAATTGATTTACGTTTAAATGCATATTGAATTTACTTAATGCTAATTCAGCTTTCTGGTATAGATTTTTAAAATCTACGATATTAAATATTTTATTTTTATATTTAGAGGGCAGTACCCCCATAAAAATATTTTCTGCAATTGTCAAATCTGGAAATATGGGAATTTCTTGAGGGACTAAAGATATACCTTGTTTTTGGGCATCAGAAGGATTATTAAATTTTACTAATTCACCATTTACTTTTATTGTACCAGCGTCTAGTTTAATGGTTCCCGCTAAAATATTTACTAAGGTTGATTTTCCTGCTCCATTTTGGCCAA
>Ga0315293_10001570_pt1 | contig 22174 bp, 12 predicted proteins | sample YL17G13_20_MG_FD_203071 | JGI IMG/M metagenome (GOLD analysis project Ga0315293, IMG submission 203071) | Sediment microbial communities from Yellowstone Lake, YNP, Wyoming, USA - YL17G13_20 | ecosystem: Environmental > Aquatic > Freshwater > Lake > Sediment | place: USA: Wyoming | collected... | reverse complement strand
TCTCCACTATTAATTTGTATTTCTCTTACATCATTACCATAATAAAGACCATTTATATAAACGTCATATCCTGACGGAGGAGTTCCGTTTGATACGTTATCACTATCAACAAATTTTAAATTAACAGTGTAATTAAAAATTTCTATTACTTCGTTTGATGTAACACCTGTGGCAAAATCATATCTTTTTACTGATGGTGGATTAGGGGTTTCCTTTTTTTGTTTTTTCTTTTTTATTTTTACATCGGTTTCATATATTTGAAAAACTCTTGTAATTGCTGGAGATATTTCAAATTGATCTTCATCAATAAGAAATCCCAATAAAGTAAATGTGTATTTTTGGATATAAACCTTTCTTTTTTCTAAATCTAATGTTGATTCATCAGTAATATCGTTCATAACAATTGGAATATAATGACCTTTAATCACTTGATACGCTTGACGAGAAGAAAATTTTTCAAGAATAATTTGATTTAATTTATTCAATTCTCTCATTCTGTTACATATTATAACTACTGTATATGTTATATCAACAGGAACAGGTTGTGGTATTTTATAAATGTCCATCCCATGTCTTTGTCCATCCCATGTTGGAACCTTCGCATAATAATATTGTTTCCTATTTGGTATATTGTACCTTAATGCCGGATTTGTACCAAACTTAACTTCAGGAGTTCTAATTGTTGTTATAAAGGGGGGTTCTGCGTTTTTATCAATATTTTGGAAATCCCAAGTTTCAACAAATTGAGACCAATTTTGTGTTGTAATTAAAATATCTATTGCGGGAATAACTTTTCCATCAACAACACATCTTAATTCATCTCTAACAAAATCTAAAAATCCACGATCTAAATCTGCATGTAACAAAGATTTTGGAAGGTAGGTTCCATCATCTGAAATCATCTCCGCAATCTCATGTCTTCTTGGTGTCAAGATTTTTTTATTAATAAGAGGAATTGTCTTTTTTATTTGTTTTGGAAATCCCATAATTAATTAACTAAAAATATTTTATCATCTAAATTTATCATTTCAACCTCATCAGCACTAAAAATTGGTTCTTTTGTTTTTTTTATGAGAAATGAGTCGTCGAAATAAGGGTTATATTTAATAACAACATTTCCTTCAGGACTTGGTATATCCTCACAAGGATATTCACAATAATCAATCAATGTTCCAGTAACATAAGCATGAACATTTTTTTGTTTTACTGACCTAACCTTTTCTTTTCCCTTTTCCCCCACTAAAAATTTAACATTTTTTAATCTAACGTAATCTGCCTTTAATACAACAATACCAGAAAATGTTACAGAAAACATATGTCTTGTAATATCATAATAAACTTTAACTTGTTTTTTTATCAATAAATTAGGGTCTTTTTTTATAAAAGATATTAATTCATTAGTTTGTGATTCTTTTAATACTATTTTCATAATCCTTTAAATTCATTTGGACCAACAGGAGACGCACTTATTGTACGATAAAATGGTTTATATCCTGCATAGGTATGTTTATTATCTGACACAACACGACCATCATTATTAACCGTATAGTACCTTACCAAAGTTTCAGTTTCATAGTAACCAATGTAATCCCCAAAATTTATATCAACATTTAAATTATCTAAAGTTTTTTGATAAACAGAAACTCTAATATTCCCTGGCTCCATTTGATCCATTCTTGTTGACCCCATCATTTTATTTTCAGGAGCAGATACTTGAACAAACGCATTAAATTCAATTGGGGGTAAAAATTTAATTCCGTCCGAAACGGTTTCACCATAGACATCATCTGTTTTTGTCTTTTGTTTATCTATACGATATAACACACAAGTAAAATTCATATCACCAACTAACCACTCTTCCCCCATTGAAATATCAAGGTCAAAATCGTTCTCTCCGAAAAATTTACCTAACCTTGTAATAGGAATTTTATTTGCCATAATTACGGTTTTTATTGATAAATATCTTTTTTATTGTTATTTTTAATAAAAAGAGAATTTTGGATATTAATCAATCATTGATAGAACATAAAGCGTTAGAATTATTAGACTCATATTCGGGTGCCAATAATCATATATTGTATCTAAAAACCAAAAAAGAGAATAATAAAAAGTTTTACCCAACAAGAACTCAATCAGATTACATTATAAATTATTTTGATACAGTTCCTAAGGTTGCTCGTAAGTGGGTTGATCTTGATACGTATTTTGCAAAGAAGTTTGCTGAGGAAAGATATTTTATGGAAACTCCTGAAAAAATTTACATTGAGAAATTATTAGTTGAGAAAGAAAAATCGTATCATATTTGGGGTAAGTTCTTTGAAAAAGATCCTTTAACAGAATTTTGGGTTCCTAAATCATCATTAATAAAGACTCACAATGTTGAGGTAGTTGAGGTAGATTATTCTAAATACAGTCATAGACCCCCATTACAACATCAAAAAGAAGCAATAGAAAAATTGGCGGGATCAAGAAGATTTATTCTTGCAGATGATATGGGGCTAGGAAAAACAACTTGTACGATCATTGCCGCGTTAGAAACAGGATCAAAAAAAATATTAATTATATGTCCCGCATCATTAAAGATTAATTGGCAACGTGAAATTGAAAATTATTCAGATAGACCTGTTTATATCTCGGAAGGTAAGAAATTTTCAACTGAATCTGATTTTGTTATTGTTAATTATGATATCCTAAAAAATTTTCACAATACTACGGATAAAAATAAGTCTTTATTAGATCAATCAAATTTTGACCTTGTTATCTTAGATGAAGCTCACATGATCTCAAATCCTCAAGCACAAAGAACAAAAATAATAAATAATTTCGTTAAAAATATTAAAAGGGTTTGGTTATTAACGGGAACCCCAATGACTTCTCGACCAATGAACTATTATAACCTATTAAATATTATTGAATCTCCTGTTGCTCAAAATTGGATGGCTTACGCTATTCGTTATTGTCAAGGATATCAATTTATGGCAGGTAGAAGAAAAGTTTGGAATGTAACGGGAGCATCTAATTTGGAGGAATTAAGAGATAGAACTTCAAAACAAATTCTTCGTAGGTTAAAAGAAGATGTGTTGGATCTTCCTGATAAAATTATTTCTCCTGTATATCTTCGTTTGAAATCAAAAGAATATGAAGAACTGATGGGGGAATATTATAATTGGTTTGATAACAAAAAAGATGAATCGTCTTCGCTTACTGTTCAATTTTCTAAATTAATGAAAGTTAGAAAAGTTATTTCAAACGAAAAAACAAAACAAACAATCGAGTTTGCCGAAAATATTATTGAACAAGGTAAAAAGGTTATTATCTTCACAAACTTTACTGACACATTACAAACGATTTATCAACATTTTGGTAAACAAGCGGTTTATTTGGATGGTAGTTGTTCTAAACCTCATCGTCAACATGCTGTTGATGAATTTCAAGATAACGAAAAGATTAGAGTATTTGTTGGTAACTTAAAAGCTGCAGGTGTTGGTTTAACTTTGACCGCCGCTGAGGTTGTTATTATGAATGACTTATCTTTTGTTCCTGCAGAACACGCTCAAGCAGAAGATCGAGCATATCGTTATGGTCAAAAATCTAATGTACTTGTGTATTATCCATTATATGAAAACACAATTGAAGGAGCAATATATGATATCCTAAATCGTAAAAAAAAAATTATCAGAACTGTAATGGGGGATGAAAATCCTGAGAATAGTGGAGACGTTGTTGAAGAAATTTTAGACATTATAAATAAAAAAAGATAATATTATTGTTATTGTTATATTTATATAAAAACAAATATATTATGAAAAAAACAATAAGATTAACGGAATCTGATTTAGCTCGTATTGTTAGACGAGTAATAAGAGAAGAAGATTCAAGTATGGGTGGTGCTTTATCATGTGTTGCAACATCATTAAAATTAAAATTATCTGACCTTGAAAAAATTATGCCTTGTAGAACATTAAATAAAGAATCAGGACAAACAATGACAAATCTTAAAAGTTGTCTTGCAGGAGCTAAAGGTATAATAGACGAAAAAACTAAAGATATGGACTTTTTTGATAAATCTAGATATTATACAAATCTTCTAACTGATACAGCAAAGTGTATTGTTAAAAAATAAAAATATTATTAAAAAAAAAAGATAGTTATGAATAATAGTAGAAGTCAAACAAAAATTAGAAAAACTCAACAAGTTAATTTACTTGTTGAACAAAGATATTTAAAACAAAAAGGTTTATTATTTGAAAATATTGAGGAATTTCAAGAATGTTTTGATTCATTTGGTTTAACTAATGAAAATATACCTGAAAGTTGTAAATCAGTTACAAATAGGGATGAATTTATAGAATGTAAAAATGAAATAAATTTAGCAATAAAGGGAATGGGAAATAAGGTATCTGAGTTTAACGAATTATTTGATTGTTTGGAGGGAAAAGCATCAAGTTTAGGATATTTAACATCTCAAGATAATATTAATTCTTTTACTGATGGGTTTAAAGGATGTTTTAACACTTTATCTGAATTTGATAAAGAGTATGTACCAGAAAGTTGTCAATTAATTAGTAATGAAGAAGAATTTAATACATGTATAGATGATATTTATGAAGAAATGGAACCAAACATGGATGCAGAAAAAGTTGATTCGTTAATTGAATGTTTAAATGGTGAAGCAACTATGTTAGGTTATTTAGATCAAGATAAAGATTAAAAACCATATTAATAAAAATAATATTATAAACCCACCACACAGGTGGGTTTTTTATTTTATATGATATTTATAAATAATGAAAGCAACAATTAAACACATTAAATGTGATATGTCCAAAGAAGATAAAACCTTAATGGAAGATTTTATAAAATATTTACAAAAAAAATACCCAATTAAAAACAATGTTACAATTATGTTTTTAGGTGAAAGAAATGGTGAAATGTCAACTGGAAGTAGAACAGAAAATTCAGAACTTAAAATTTTAACTAAAGGTCGATTAAATCGTGATGTTTGTAGGACATTGGCTCATGAATGGGTACACGAATGGCAACGAACAACTAAAGGTATGGAAAGAGGTCAAGATATTGGTGGTCAAAATGAAGATGAGGCTAATTCTGAAGCCGGATCGGTTATTAAAAAATTTGAACGTGACTTCCCTAAATATGAAAAATTTATGTATGAAGGTTTAGTTGGTATTGGAAAAAAAATAAATTTAATAAACGAACAAATTATATTATCTGAAAAAGAAAATATACGTGAAAACTTTATATTAGAGATGAAAAAAATTGGTATTGATAAACTACCTTATTCATATTCATCAATAAATAAATTTGTTGACCCTGAAACAATGAACATTCATTATAATAAACATTATAAAGGGTATGTTAAAAAATTAAATGACGTTTTATCAAAAAAAGATTATGGTGATGTTGAGTTAGAAGATATTGTTAAATCTATTGGAAAATATGATACGGTAATTAGAAATAATGCTGGAGGAGCATTTAACCATGCTTTGTTTTGGAAAATGTTATCACCAAAAAAACAAAAACCAAGTGGTGAAATATTTGACGAGATCACAAAACAATATGGTAATATAAAAAAAATGAAAGATGAATTTAATCAAACCGCCAAAGATAGATTTGGATCTGGATGGGTTTGGTTAATTTTAACAAAAAAAAATACTTTAAAAATAATGTCAACACCCAACCAAGACAATCCAATGATGAGTGTTGTTAAAGACGGTGGTTATCCTTTATTAGGACTTGATGTTTGGGAACACGCATATTATCTAAGATATAGAAATAAAAGAGATGAATACATTAGAAATTTTTGGAATTATGTAAATTGGGAATTTGTTAATGAGTTATATTTGTTGAGAACTAAAAAATAAGATATTTATAAATAAAAACTATGTCAATAATTTCAGAACCAGAAAGAAGTAAATTATATACAAGAATTCGTCACCTATTAGGTGCTCCTCTTCGTAGTGTTGAGTTAGAAGACGAACAAATGGATACATTGTTAGAATTTTCTATTGATGATTATTCACAATATATACAAGATTGGTTAATAGAATCACAATGGTCTAATCTTTGGGGTTTAAATGTTGAAACACAATCATTAGCAAAAGCATTTATCTCTAAAAGTTTAGATTATGAAACAAGATACACATATGCCTATTCTAAAATTGTAGGATTACAAGCTGGCGGTGACTATGTTTTAAAGAAAGATTACATTCAATTAGTTGGTAACCAACAAATATATGAAATACCTGCGTGTAGAGAACTTAACGAATTACTGTGGTTTTCTCCCGCAGAATTAAATAATACGTTAATAGATCCGTGGACTTTTGGTGGAATTGCCGGTGGAGGATTAGGAGGACCGGGTGGATTTACTCAAATGGGTAACATGGCGGGTAGTTACTTTATGATGCCAGCGTTTGATATGTTATTAAGAATGCAAGAAATTAATATACAAAGAAGAATAATCCAAGGAGATTTAACATATAGGGTTACAGCGTTACCTGAAGGTAAAAAAGCAATTCACTTAATGAATACACCTGGAGGTAAATTTGACTTCGGTAATGGTACATTAATGAAAGGTAGAGTTTGGTATTGGTATTATGATGCTTGTGAAGAGGATAAAGACAATTGTTTAAAAAATAATCCTGATATAATTCAAATGCCATCAGATGTACCATTCCAACAAATGTCTTGGGTTGATCTAAATAATCCGGCACAGGTTTGGGTTCGTAGATGGTTTACAGCATATTGTAAAGAAACATTATCAAGAGTCCGAGGTAAATTTAGTGGTAACATTAAAACTCCCGATTCTGAATTAACAATGGATTACACTTCTTTAGCAACTGAGGCAAAAGATGAAAAAACAAAATTAATAGATGAACTTACAGGACCTGAAGGTAGGTTGACAAGATTAAAACCTGAAAAAGTAATGGAAAGAGAAGCGTTAATTGCAGAAAACTTAAATAAATCACTTAAGTTTAGAGCAATGCCAAGACAAATATATGTTATATAAATGGTATCAATAATTAATATCCCAAAAAGAAAAATTATTATAAAAGGTGAAGTTACAACTCAAGTTACAACTCAAGTTACAACTCAAGCATATGTCCCCGATTATAAAATTGTTTCCGAAATACAATACACTTCTAATGGAGAAAAATTAATTATTGCAAAAGACATTAACGAAACAACAATAACTTTAGATTCTACAAAAAATTCAAAAGTTATTATAAAAGCATTAACAAATGTTAGGTTATTACCTGATATTGGTAAAATTGATGAGGAATGGGATGAACTCCAATTAGATTGGGGGGCTTGTGTACAGTTTCAGTTTGTAGAAGGAAACTGGATAATACTATCTTCAGACGGGTTGAAGATGTCTTAAAACCTCATCATTTAAGAAACTTATAGGTATTGTTCCCACCCTGGCTCCGCAAATTCATATATGTAATTAGGGTCAATACCAACTTTATTCCAAAAATCTATTTCACCTTGTTCCATTTTCATTAAATTTTCATAAATATCATCTTGGTCTTCAGGACTAAATGGTTTACCATTAATTAATTTACATTGGTCTGTTGTATAAAAACTTCTATCCTCTGGATTCTTAACTAATAATGTTTTTCTAACCTCATCATCAAAAACTATTGTAAGAGGTTCAACTCGCTTATTAAATGTTGCAATTGCTCTTTGAATATTATAACTTCCTAACATCTCAGGATTATTTTCTAAATCAGATGGATTAATTCTATAACAATTAAGTTGTACAAATGATTCCATTGAATCTTTTAGGGGTACTCCATAACTTTTAATGTGTTCGGATATCTGTTCCTGTGACCAACCTTTATTTGGTTTATTAATTTTTTGAACGTCACCATGAGAAGCTTTTGTTCCGTTGTTTACATATAGGATTGTATCTCCAAGATTTGACTGTATACCATCTTTTATAATAAGTTCCATGTGTGCTTGTCTAGACATTAGATTACCTGCTATGGTAGTTTGTTTACTACGTTTAATATAATTCTCCACACTTAATTTAACTCTTGATTTAGAAGCAATTTCGGCCAATGGAACTTTTTCGTCAAATATCTTTTGTATATATTCGTAATACCATTCAATAAATTCTTTACCGTTACCATTAAGTAATTGTTTAACCCCCTTATCTAAGAACTTCTCAATATATTTTGGCATCTTTTTAGATTTGATACTATTGCCGGTAAATTTTATTTTACCATTTTGTTCCATAGTTGCGTAGTTCTTACGAGCCAAGTTAATACACGAATCCCAAGTACCATCACAATCAAGACCCATTTCACCTTTCATAAATATATCGTTAAACTCCGCAACATCGGCATCATAACCACGATATTCTTTACCCTCCTTAACTAACCAATTTTTTCCTTTACCAATATAAACTCTATCATCAACACCACCCTCAGGTAATGAGAAGTTCATACCATCGGTGTCACACACAAGAGGACTATATCCTCGTTTACTAAAGAACTTTAACATTTGTCGTAAATATTGTCTACCTGTAGTTGTAATCTGTTCCCCCATATCAATATCTCCCCACGGAAATACCTGTGGTGCCGATAACGATCCGAAGAACGCATTGATAAAGATCTTAATTGGTAATTGTTTACGGTCAAATGATGTTGATTTCTTCTTATCAATCGTCTTATACTCTGCTGCCAAATTCTTATACATAATACGAGAGTTACGGAAGTAAGTTAATAATCCCTTCATCGCCCCTGTTATATCACACTCAGGAAACACGTCATGAACTAACTGAATGGATGGGTATAGTGATGAGTAGTCAAGTTTTAATACGTCCTTAGAATAACCTACTTTAAGTAAACGTGATAGACCACCAACAAAATTTCTTCTTTCTCCTTTTTTAGGAATTGCTAACCCATATTTATATGACCAAGCCAACATTACCATTTTCCAAAGAGTTGCGGTACCCATTGTAGATGCTCTTTCATATGTGGTTGGTACCAATGATGATAATAGAAATGTTGCTTGATTAAACTCATCATCCACAATTAATGTTTCTTCAAGGTCATCATCAAGATACCTCTCAACAATATCATCACCAGTTGTTTTAAGGTAAACATCTCCCCGTCTTACACATATCTCATCAACCTTTGGGTCAATACCAACTTTTTTATATTTACCATTATCAGTATTTAACCAATATTCATCTTTTTCTGCATACATTGAACCAATACTTGTATGGTCAATATAGATACGATCTTTTGCTTCAGCATCAATATACTTGGTAATATATTTTAAACCTGCCTCTTTAATGTTTGAGTTGATTGCTTGTGATCTACGAACTGAGTGTATGATATCAATTACATTATATCCCCACATTTGAACTTGATTAAATTTCTCAACCTCATTTGCCAATTTTAACATTGACTCTCTTTGAGATATTGTTTTTTTACCATTTAATGAAAATGATATTTTTTTAATATCTAAGTTTAATGCCTTACACCTTTCAAAAATCCAAAACCAATCAAAGTTTGCTGAGTTATATCCCGCAATAATTGAAGGTTTAATTTCGTTTATTGTTCTAAAAAATTCAACAATACCTGATCGTTCTTCATCTTCATTTGAACATTCAATAACTTTTTGAAAACCTTTATTTGTTTTCATTCCAATCATAAATATTCTACCATCTCTTGGTTCTAAAGAGGTAGTCTCAAGGTCAAATACAAACCTTGTAATATCATTATATTCTTCAAATCCTTTAAATAATCTTTTTTCTTTTGAGATGAGGTATTGTTCTACCGGAGACACCATTAATATTTTGTCTTTTGTCTTTTCCCCCCATGGATCAATTCCCCCTTCACGAAAGAATTGTATTAATGATCGATAACCTTTAATTGATTTAACTATGAATGTTAATCCTTCTTCTAATTGTTTACTATTGTCTGTTCGGAGTTTTTCTATTAGAATACCGTACTTACCCATTGCTTGTTTTTGTAGAGATTTCGATCCTTCATAAAAATTAAGACCATGTAAATCACCTACCCACGCAAATGCTATGAGTGAATCTTGTTGAATAACTTTACCTTTTCCCGGTACTTCTTTAATTTTAAAAATGTGGTCTGAAGCATAGTCAAACTCTACCGCAACTATGTGCTGTTCAGGGTCATTCCCCTCCAAGAAACTTTTAATTTCTTCTTGTGATATCATACGTTTTAAATTTGGTATATTGGCTGCCGTGTATAACGACATTCACCTTTGTTAAACAAAGATATGAAAAAAATAATTATGTGTCAAATTATTTTTAATAAGGGTTATTATTTATATGAACCTAAGTTTAAAATAATGAAGTAACTAATAATTAAAAACACAAAATTAGTTACTTCATTCTATATAATATATTTTAAACACCTCCTCCGTCTGATATTATCCAACCGTATGTATTTGTTAAAATATCTCTTGCTGCTTGTCCTCCTAATATTGTATAGTTAGCCGAACCAAAAGATATTCTAAGTCCTGTCTGAACATTCTGATTAGCCCACCCATTAAATAACGCATCTAAGTTAGCGGAAGAAAATGTTAAAGGTGTTTTACCATACATAAACCTAAGACCTGAAGTAGAAGATGGAAGATTATCAAAGTTTTCCGTAACACCTGTCACAATCCAACTTGATATGTCTTGATTGAATGCGGTAGCTCCTGCAAACATATTTTTCATATCAATAACTGATGAAGTATCCCAGCCATTTTGACCTTGAACAAGTGGTAGGTCGAATCCACTAAATTGAAACATATCACCCATATAAATAACTGATGAAGTGTTAAACAAAAATTGGCTATTAAATGATGTACAGTTTGCAAACATACCACCCATATGAATAACTGATGATGTATCAAAACTCAATGATTGATTAAATAATGGACAATTCATGAACGTACTCGTCATTATTGTAATTAATCCTGTGTTCCAAGAATTTATATTATTAATAGTTGTAAGAGAAGAACAAAAACCAAACAGTTGCGAAAAAGTTATATATCCTGTCATATCTAAAGTGTCTTGAACTGTACTTAAAGTTAAATTTGAACATGCCCAAAATCTTGGTGGCATACTACCTACGTTTTGTATTTGACCCCATCTTTCTACTGTTCTAATCTGTAACCTTCCATTTGGAGTACTCATGAAATCCCAACCTTTAATAATTCCACATATAGTTACTGTGTAAGTTCCCGGAGTTACGTAGGTATGGGTTCTATTTGCATAACTATTAACACTAGTGGTACCATCACCCCAATCAATAACACCCGTATAAATAACTGGGTAAATATTAGAAAGATAAGGTAAAGTGATGGTTTCATTTGGAACAAGAGTTTGCCATGTTGAGGTAAAATCTGTTCCAGAGAATGGTACGCATTGTGATGGATCAAACCCTGGTGTTGCGGTTACGGTTGGTGTTGGTGTTGGTGTTGATGTTTTTGTTGGGGTTGGTGTTTTTGTTGGTGTAGGTGTTTGAGTATTTGTTGGTGCTGGGGTAGGACTTGGAAGATTATCGTTACAATTATAAATTCCAGCAACAAACCCACCAATAGTTTGAACAATTACATAGGTAGAACTAACACCAGGAGATCCAAGATTAAAAACGTAATATCCATCATTAATATGTTGACAACTATATAATGGATTCGTTCCCAGACCATACCAAACTTCTGAACCAAGTTGAATTGGATTTCCATCAGTCTGATGTACTTGACCAAGCATACTAGTAGGTGGCCCGCCAGTAAGATCATCCCAATAAGTATTAACACCCGCACAAGCACTACTCAAACTACTTGTAAAATTTGTAATTACGTTAGTGTTTAGGTCCACAATTGCATATTTCAGACTTATATTATATAAATTTGTGGGTCTAACACAAAGTTCCGTTGGTGTTGGAGTTGTTGTTGGGGTTGGAGTTGTTGTTTGTGTTGGAGTTTGTGTTGGAGTTGGAGTCAGTGTTCTTGTTGGAGTTATAGTTGGTGTAGGTGTTTTTGTTGGTGATAATCCTGGTGTTGATGTAACGGTTGGTGTTGGTGTTGATGATCTTCCCGGTGTTGCTGTTGGTGTTTGAGTTGGAGTTTGAGTAGGAGTTGGAGTAGGACCACAACAGTTTCCTGATTGTATAATTAAAGTACTTCCTGATGGTAAAACATCGTGTGTTGGGATATTTAATGAACAAGTTGTATAACCTGAAGTTTGTGAGTCTACAAAAAGTACTTGTGGATAACCTTCACAATTATTGTAATAAAGATATGTATCAGACACAGTATTATTCTGATAATAGTATGTTCTACATCCGTTAAGACATCCTGTTGATGTTACGGTAGGAGTGTTTGTTGGTGTTGGCGTTGGTGTTTTTGTTTTAGTTGGTGTTGGTGTTGGTGTTGGACATGGGTGGGTACTCAAACACAATGCACAGTCACCACTGGTTGTGTCCAATAGATATATAGTTGCGGTTGGTTGAGACTGAAAAAGTCCAGTAACTTCATAACATTGTCCATTGGTAGCAATAAGTATTTGTCCTAAGGGAGTTCCTACCGGTAAACTAATATATTCAAATATTGATTTATCACAACAACTACTAACAGTATAAATAAAATAAGTTGGTGTTTTTGTTGGTGTTGGGGTTGGTGTTTTTGTTGGGGTTGGGGTTGAAGTTTGTGTTAGGGTTTTTGTTGGTGTTGGTGTTGGAGTTTTTGTTTTTGTTGGAGTTGGTGTGGGGGTTACACAAGGATCTACAGCATTTCTTGTTGGAGTTGGAGTTGGAGTTGGACAAGTTTGGTTGCAAACGGCAATAAAAATGGCGCCTGCAGTATAAGCTGAATTACTATCAAGACAGTAAAGTAATGTTGTACTACCACCTGTAGGTATTGTTTGAGTTCTTGATATACCACAACAATCAAACCAATTGACGTTAAATGAGGATCCACTATTATTAACATATCTAGCATATACACAACTAGATGAATTTGTTGGAGTTTTTGTTGGTGTAGGAGTTGGTGTAGGAGTTGGTGTAGGTGTTATCGTTTGAATTGAGTTACTACATATTGATAATAAAGAACCATTCTGTACACCAAAAGCACCATTACCATTAATTGTAAGAGATGTAAAACTTACTGAATTTTGTATAAGGAATTTACCTCCCCCTCCGCCAGGTCCTGTGGGTGGAGTTCCGCAAATAATTTGGTTACCAGTTATTGTCATAAAACAACTTAATGTGGTTGAGACTGTAGGTATACCACTTCCACTATTAGTTGTAAAAATGAAATTTTCAGTTTCATCACATGCAGTTATAAATATTATAATATTATTAACGGGAGAACTAAAATTCATAGTATAAGAAAATGGTCCATTTTGACCTAACCATTTTGAGTTAGGTGGAGTTATTACTCCCCCACAACTAGTAAATGCATTTGGATATCCCTGAACACTACCGGTAAATGAATCGGTTATTGTTATCCCATTAATTGTTGTTGGAGGTACAACACTTGAAAGACATTGTAATATTGGTATCGGATTATTTGTTTTTGTTGGTGTAGGAGTTGGCGTTTTTGTTTTTGTAGGTGTAGGTGTAGGTGTGGGGGTTGAACAAGATGGACAACCTCCTGGCATTTGAGTAATTGTGGATTCGTGATTTGTGTAAGGAGTTGTGGATGAACAAATATAAATAGTGGAACCCGTCGTTGGATTTGGTGACCAAAATAAAGGAGATGAGCCGCTCTGACCACAACATGGTGTTAAAGTAATAAGATTAAATACTTTAGAGAATAATTTATAATATTTACAAGTTGTCATAGTTTTTTTAAAAGTTTAATAAGTTTAAAATAATGAAGTAACTAATAATTAAAAACACAAAATTAGTTACTTCATTCTATATAATATATTTTAAAATCCTCCGTCTGATATTATCCAACCGTATGTATTTGTTAAAACATCTCTTGCTGCTTGTCCTCCTAATAATGTATATTTAGCCGAACCAAAAGATATTCTAAGTCCTGTCTGAACATTCTGATTAGCCCACCCATTATATAACGCATCTAAGTTAGCGGAAGAGAATGTTAAAGGTGTTTTACCTTCCATAAATTCCAAATACCAACTCGATTGAAGTTGATCAAAGTTTGTCGTAACACCTGTCACAATCCAACTTCCTATGTTTTGATCAAATGCTGGTGATGAATAAAACATAGTTTGCATATTAATGACTGATGAAGTATCCCATCCATTTTGACCTTGAACAAGTGGTTGATTGAATCCACAACCTCCAGCAAACATTTGATCCATTCTTGTAACTGATGATGTGTCAAGGAAAAGTGGACTATTAAATGATGAACAACCATAGAACATTCCTGGCATATATTTAACTGATGATGTGTCAAATGACAAAGTTTGATTAAATAATGGACAGTACTGAAACATATGAGCCATATATAAAATTGATCCTGTATTCCAAGAATTTATATTATTAACAGTTGTAAGAGAAGAACAACCATAGAAAATTTCATTTAAAGAAGTATATGTCGGAATATTGAGCATCAAATTTCCTATACAATTTAAAGTGTCTTGAACTGTACTTAAAGTTAAATTTGAACAATTGGCAAAGCTTGGTCCGTTTGGAGTACCTGTTGTTAACTGACCCCATCTTTCTACTGTTCTAATCTGTAACCTTCCAACTGGGTTAGCTACAAAACTCCAACCTTTAATAATTCCACATATAGTTACTGTGTAAGTTCCCGGAGTTACGTAGGTGTGTGTACTATTTGCATAACTATTAATACTAGTGGTACCATCACCCCAATCAATAACACCCGTATAATAACTATTATTAATCCCATTTGGAACATAAGGTAAGGTGATAGTTTCATTTGGAACAAGAGTTTGCCATGTTGTGGTAAAATCTGTTCCAGAGAATGGTACGCATTGTGATGGATCAAACCCTGGTGTTGAGGTTACGGTTGGTGTTGGTGTTGATGTTTTTGTTGGGGTTGGTGTTTTTGTTTGAGTTGGTGTTTGAGTTGGTGTTTGAGTTGGATTTGGAGTAGGACTTGGAAGATTATCTTCACAATTATTAATTGAAAAAATAAACCCACCAACAGTTTGAACAATTACATAGGTAGAATTAACACCAGGAGATCCAAAACTAAAAATGTAATATCCATCACTAATATGTTGACAATCCGTTCCAACACTATGCCAAACTTCTGAACCAACTTGAATTGGATTTCCATTAGTCTGATGTGTTTGACCAAATGAATTATAAGGGTCTCCGCCAGTAAGATCAGCCCAATAAGTATTAGCAGCCGCACAAGCACTACTCAAACTACTTGTAAAATTTGTAACTACGAAAGTAATTTGGTTCATAATTGCATAATTTAAATTTATATTATATAAATTTGTGGGTCTAACACAAGCTACCGTTGGGGTTGGAGTTGTTGTTGGTGTTTGAGTTGGTGTTGGAGTTTTTGTTGTTGTTGGGTTTGGGGTCAGTGTTCTTGTTGGAGTTATAGTTGGTGTAGGTGTTTTTGTTGGTGATAATCCTGGTGTTGATGTAACGGTTGGTGTTGGTGTTGATGATCTTCCCGGTGTTGCTGTTGGTGTTTGAGTTGGAGTTTGAGTAGGAGTTGGAGTAGGACCACAACAGTTTCCTGATTGTATAATTAAAGTACTTCCTGATGGTAAAACATCGTGTGTTGGGATATTTAATGAACAAGTTGTATAACCTGAAGTTTGTGAGTCTACAAAAAGTACTTGTGGATAACCTTCACAATTATTGTAATAAAGATATAAGTCAAACTGATTCAGATTATTATAATAGTATGTTCTACATCCGTTAAGACATCCTGTTGATGTTACGGTAGGAGTGTTTGTTGGTGTTGGTGTTGGCGTTTTTGTTTTTGTTGGTGTTGGTGTTGGGCTTGGACATGGGTGGTTACTCACACACAATTCACAGCTACCACTACTGGTTGTGTCCAATAGATCTATAGTTGCGGTTGGTTGAGACTGAAAAAGTCCAGTAACTTCATAACATAGTCCATTGGTGGCAATAAGTATTTGTCCTATGGGAGTTCCTATCGGTAAACTAATATATTCAAATATTGATTTATCACAACAACTAATAACAGTATAAATCAAATAAGTTTTTGTTGGAGTCGGAGTCGATGTTGGGGTTTTTGTCGGTGTAGGGGTTGAAGTTTGTAATGGGGTTTTTGTTGGTGTTGGTGTTGGAGTTTTTGTTTTTGTTGGTGTTGGTGTGGGGGTTACACAAGGATCTACAGCATTTCTTGTTGGAGTCGGTGATGGTGTTGGTATAGGACCACATACTCCTTGTAAAATAGTAACAGTGGAATATTGGTATGTTAATGAACCATTACATGCACAGAATGTTGGTTTTGAGGTATTGCCTGGTAGGGTTGAATGTTGAGATACTCCATTACAATCTGTCCACTTAAGGTTATCACTATTTGGTGTGTTATTAGTTACGCTATATTGAACACAAGGTGCGCCAAATTTACATGAGAATGGTGTAGGGGTTGGTGTGGGGGTTACACAAGTTGGACAATTTGAAGACACAAGAGTAATTTGAACAGTTCCAATACCTACATTTGAAATAGGTGTTGTAGATGAACAAATATATTTTGTTGTGTTATTAACAATAACTGGACTCTGTGATGTAGAACAACATGGAGTATATCCTACTATTCTATATGATGATGAGGTAATCTTATAATATTTACAAGCTGGCATAGTGCGTTTTTTTTGCGTTTAATTATTTTTTATATAAATAGTCTTATTTTATAAAAAATTTAAATCTTTTTATAAAAAGATTAAATGCAAGTTGGACAACCACCCAATAAAACAGAAGATCCGCCTACTGGTACTGTAGATGAACAAATAGTAGTAGCTGCTGATGGGCCAAGAACCAACGGGGAAGGAAGTGTACTACAACATGGGGTAAAAGTTATTGTAATACCTTTTGTTGGGTCAAGATTACTAACCCTATATTGACTACATGATATTGATGGTCGAGTTGCAGTCGGTGTTGGAGTTTTTGTTGGGGTTTTTGTTGGGGTTGGTGTAACCGTTGGAGTTGTTGTTTTTGTTGGTGTAACCGTTGGAGTTAAAGTTTTTGTTGGAGTAGGGGTTTTTGTTTTTGTTGGTGTTAAGGTAGGAGTTTTTGTTGGAGTTGGAGTTGGGGTTAGAGTTGGACAAGTGTAGGTTGATATACAAGTAGCACAGTTTACAGATGTGGTATTATTCCATATTAAACTTATTGCTCCTAATTGTAATGTAACTACCTCATAACATTGTAAATCGGTACCAATAATCACATTTCCAGTTGTAAATGTTGATGGTAAATTAACAAATCTAAATACTGATTTAGTACAACAATCACGAACTAAATATGTTATATATATTGGTGTTGTTGGTGTTACGGTAGGTGTTGGTGTTTTTGTTGGTGTTAAAGTCTTTGTTGGTGTTACAGTATTTGTAGGAGTTACAGTTGGTGTTACAGATGGTGGTGGTGGTGGATCTGTTGATGTTACGGTAGGAGTTGGTGTTTTTGTTGGTGTTTTTGTTGGTGTAGGTGTTATAGTTCTTGTTGGAGTTGGAGTTGGTGTTGTCTCAACAACATAACCAATACCACAAATTTCACAAGTTGGTGGTCCCATAATTTTATTTCCTATAACAGTTAACGATGTAAATGGAAATGGGTTACTAAAGGTAAATACTCCCCCACCTAAACCTGTTGTTGTTACAAGAGTAAAACAACCACTACCTGTTCCACCAAGAATTACATTTCCGGATATAGTCGAACAACAGTGATTACATGATGTGATTGTTGGATTTCCAATATTAGTAGTAAAAGTCATTGCCGTGCTAAGGGTATTATATGGTCCATTTCCAGATGTTCTAATATAGGAAATTCTTAAAGTAACAGAAGTAACTGGAATACTAAATGTCATTGTATATGAATATGTTGATAATGCGGGAGGAGCAATTGGCCACAAAGTGTAGGGTGAAGGTTGACCCCCTAATACAAGTACCGGACTAGATAGGTTAAAAGAAGGTGAACAAGTATAAACAGATCCATATGCAGTCCAACTACCAAATCCTGATGCGGTGATAACCATACCGCTAGAATATGTTAACGATGCTGTCATTCCAGGATCAGTTGGACTAAATTCAAAAATAAATGGTAAGTTTGCAAATTCCACACAGTCAGGACAATTTGGTGTCGGTGTAGGTGTTGGTGTCGGAGGAGGATCTGTTGGGGTAACAGTTGGTGTGACAGTTGGTGTTGGCGTTGGAGTTGGTGTTGATCCACTAAGATACAACAACGCATTGTTACATTCTGGAATACTTGAAGCATTATATATTCTAAGCCCACAATTTTGAACTAAAGTAAACGGGTATGGTGGAGATTGGTTAATGTTCCATAATGGACCAATAGGATTGTTACCGTCTCCAGCAAAATATATCTGACTATTATCAGTAAATAAACCATAAGTGTTAAATACAGTAAAAGGAATAAAAGGAACATAAACATCCAATGATAAAGTAGTATAATCATACTGACTGATCCCAAATAAACCAGCTCCACCCATACCTACATTAACTAATAGTTTACTTGGAGATGTTGTTGTAAACATTAAATCAGCAAAAACAATGGTGTTTAGGGGTAATGTAATTAAAGTTGAAAATGATGCTGTTGTTGTCGAAACATTAATTTCCACTATTTCTGTAATCGTTGAACTAACTATAATACTACCAAATAATGTGGTATTACTTTTTGCCGTCAATCCTTGACCCATAACAATAGGAAGTGGAATTGTTATAATTCTATTAAATGTTGCACTAAAAGGACATGGTTGGTAGTCGTATTCATAAATAACCCATTGGGACCCTCCAGGTATAGAATCTTGAGTTTGTAAAAATATTTTATTAGTTGTGTGCGCAATTCCAAATATAACATTTGATGGATATGACCCACTAAAAAATGGTGTTAAAAGAATTGGGATATTAGTTGTAATATCATAAGAATAAACATCTGAATTGAGAGTAATTGCATCTACTCCAACAAGTAAAACATTACAACTATCTAAACAAATAATATTTTCTGGTACGGAATCACAAAATGTTATTAGTGTACCACTTCCATCACCTGGTCCTGATATTGTTAAAGATGTAAAAGGAAGTGAGTTGTTTATGTTGAATAGTCCTGAACCTACCAATCCCCCATACGATAAATCACAATCACTATTTATATTAGAGGCGGTAATTACATTTCCTGAAATTGACACACAACATCCTGAACATAAATTAATATTGGGAGTACCACCCCCTGTGTTAGTTGTTAAAGTAAAAGATTCTCCAATATCATACGCAACTAAAAAAATTTTAAAATCATTAATTGGATAACTAAAATTTAATGTATATGTGAATGCACCAGGAAAACCAAGCCTAATCGAATTGGGGGTGGTAGAAAAACCACAAATTCCCAAAATTATACCTATATAAATTACAACAGATCCTGTACCAGTTGCGGAAATTGTAAGACCATTTGAATACATAATACTATTACCTATTGCGGGTAAAAGAGTTTGTTGATCACAATCACAAGGTAATGGTGGAGGTGTTGGTGTCGGTGTTGGTGGAGGATCTGTTGGGGTAACAGTTGGGGTAACAGTTGGTGTTGGTGTAACTGATGGAGGTATAAACTCCAATGTAATACATTCAGGACTTTGTCCTGAATCAAAAGACCCACCCTGCAAAAAGTTTCCAAGGAATGAATTTGTATACGGAGATACATTTGATATTGACCAAAGTCCACAACTTGGATTGTTAAATGACCCCATGTAAAATAAATTATTCCATTGGAAAAATGATTCTATTGGTGTTGTAATTGGAATTCCTGTAAGAATATCAAGTTGTACCTGCCAAGAACCTGCAATATAATGGAATTGAGTAATGTATTGTTGTGATGATGACCACTCAACTCCCGTTGTAATCATTTTACCAGTGTTGTTCATAATAACATCAGTAATTACTCTATTAGGTGATATAGTAGTTAAATCAAATAATTGAGTTTTAGACCAAACAGGTCCACTAATGTCCACTAATACAATGTTATTACCTGAAGTCAAATATCCCTGGGATACTAAGTAATTAGGGTTGACTATTCCTGTTGTTGGGTCCCTATATACACATAATGCTTCTGTCAACCAACCTAAGTATGGGTTTGAACTTGGTGATAAAATGTCTCTAGACCAAACTGCACTCCAAGGATTTAATGTAATATCCCATTCTCTTATATTAGATAGGTTAGTCGAACTATCTATAATTATCCATAATTTTGTTGTTGTGTTAGTCATAGCGTTACCCAACACATTTACAGAATTGGGTAAATTTAGTAATGTTGTTATATTTGATGTTGGATTATAAGAATATAAACCGATAGAATACGGAGAAGGTGGGTTTTCTAACCTTGTCATTAATAAAGGTAAACAGTCCGCATCAATTGGTTGTGGAGTATTTGTTGGTGTTACTGGTGGTGTTAATCCTGGTGTTGGCGTTACGGTTGGTGTTGGTGTTGGTGATACGGGTGGTTGAACCGAATCTGAACATATGTCAAAAACAGTACCATTTTGACCTCCAGGTCCTGTTATAGTTAAAGTCGTAAATGGGGATGTATTTGAAATTGTGAATGTACCTCCACCATCATTAGTTCCCGGTAAAATCGGACAAAAAATCGATGTAACAACATTTCCAATAATTGTTGCACAACAATAATCACAAGAAGATAACACAGGATTTCCTGTATTTGTTGTAAACGTAAATGATTCAGATCCAAAACCTGGTACTGTACTATAATTTGATAATCTTATAACAATATTATTAACCGGTGAACTAAAATTTAATATGTAAGTAAATGATGATGTCTGACCTAAATATAGTGTGTTTGATGCCATAACAGGTGGTGTCATACACCAAGCAATACTACCACCTGGATCTGTTTGAATATTACCAAAACCTGAAGCGGTTAATGTAACACCATTAATTGTTGTTGAAGATCCTAAAACAGGTAAGGCACTAACCGTTGGGCATATTGGACAAAGTGGTGTTGGAGTTATAGTTGGTGTTACGGTATTTGTAGGAGTGACAGTTGGTGTTACTATTGGACAATTATAGTCTTCTATACATATAGAACAATCACCTAATTGTTCTACTAAAGTTGCCAAATCATCAGTATATGATATTAGAATTGATGCTGGTGTGGATGGCGAAACTTTAGTTATACACCCATTAAATAATGATGAAGATAAATAATATGAATTATTAGTTATAGGAAAAAAAGTACTTGGAATATTATCAATTCGTATATATAAATTAGGGTCACAACAAGATTGAAATACCGCAAGTCCTGGTAATGGACACTCACCAATTGTTATATCAAAAGAAGCATCTGAACAAATATCTGTTGGATCAAAAATAAACCATCCTGTATCAGGAAAAGAATCACTATCTGTTGATCTCGGTTGACCACAAAAACAAGTTTCCCAACCAGTCATTTCCCAATAACCACTTAGATTCCATCTGATTACTAATATTGTTGATCCACTACCACATGACGTAAGAACCGACCAAGAAGGTTTTGAGTTGTAAACGCCGAAATAAGTAAAATTATAATTCATTTTTTATATTGTTTGTTTCTTTAATTTTAACTACTAATAAATGTAAGTAAATTACTTGTTACGGTACCTCCACCGGCAGCCGGAGTTAAAACCGCAGTAATTGAAATCCTATATGTGTGGTTCGGAAGACAAGGTCCACCGTACCCGTTTGGGTTAACCGCACTTGGGAACCAACCCGTAGGTTGAATAATTGCACCTGGTAACCAACCCGTAGGTCCTGATACCCATAAATTAATTGACGTTTGTGTTTGGACTATATTTGTTACATTCCAATGTACAAAATATCCACTAGGACTTGTTCCACCTGCGTTAATATCTTCCATTAATAAACTATAACTAAGAACGTCTGATGTTGTGAAGTCAGTTAAAGACCATAATAAACCAACACTAATATTTTGAGCTGGTTGAGCTGGATTAGGACTCACGCAACTAGGGTGTCTCA
>Ga0315293_10001569_pt1 | contig 22182 bp, 17 predicted proteins | sample YL17G13_20_MG_FD_203071 | JGI IMG/M metagenome (GOLD analysis project Ga0315293, IMG submission 203071) | Sediment microbial communities from Yellowstone Lake, YNP, Wyoming, USA - YL17G13_20 | ecosystem: Environmental > Aquatic > Freshwater > Lake > Sediment | place: USA: Wyoming | collected... | reverse complement strand
CTCCCAGACCTTCATGAAGGTTTTAGACTTCATGGCCTGGCGGCTTCCCAAAAAGGGGTCGTGGAAGATGATCTGGCCCTTTTCATCATCAAAGCCAATGACCACCCGGTAGTGCCCTTTGGCGATCTGGGTTATGGTTTTCGTGAGGACGATCACCGGGATGCCTTGCCCGACGACATCCTTCAATGTCTCCAGGTTTCCCTGGAAAGAATAGCTCATAAAACCTTTGCAGCGCGGATACAGGACCATCTCGGAGTTATAGGTCGCCTGGCTTTCGGAATCATATATCGCATCCGTGATTTCCCGCTGGTTGAAGGTTCGCGTTTCATCCCAGTAGTTGAGGACCATGGCCAGGCAGGCCGGGCCGCAATAATTTCTTTTCAGCCATTTTTCGAAAGGAACGCTCTCGATCAAATATCCCTTTTCAGGCTTGTTCTTCCGGTATTTGAACACCTGGGCGGGAAAGAGGCTGGTGGTGAGCAGGCCCAGGCCCGCGAGGAGCACCCAACTCCGTCTTGCAGCCTGGGCCTTAAGCCAAATCATGTTTGCAGTTTCCGGACTAAAATATTTTTCGACCCTGCAGCAGCCGTACGATCACAATCACCAAGGCGATGACCAAAAGAACGTGGACCAGGCTGCCGACGTGGAAGGCGAAAAATCCCAGAGCCCAAAGAACGACCAGGATGATTAAAATTGTCTCAAGCATATTGACCTCCTTTTTCTTTTGCCTTTCCCGATCCTGCTCCCAGCCGTGGGTGGACGCGCATTGGACCAAGGAGAAGCTAACTATTGTGTAGCAATTATCATGCCAGAATCTTTCCACAGCTTTGGAATGTCAGATAATCGATTTTCTCCCGGGAAAATGGCGGAATTCATTACACCTGTGAATGCAAAGGGCGGTTAGAAAAATTAATTTTTTCATGCTCAGCTTGAGGAATTGACCCGCAAAACAGGACAACTCCTGTTTTGCAGGACTTTTCCTGCCGAATAATCCAGTCTGGATATCCCAATGCCTGCCCGGTGCCGGAGACTTGACTACTTGGAAATCTCTTTGCAGGGATGATGCGGGGATCGAGTGTGAACCTCTGCCAGGATAATATTAAGAAGTGGATTATAGATTGGCATACAACATGCTTAATATATTTTGAAAAAAGGAGGCCAAAAATGATGTATATACCAATGGATAAAAAGGGCCAGGAAACATTATTATCGGGAATAGCGGCTTTTTTGATTATGACACTGTTATTGACAATATTGATGATTACCGGCTATTTGTTCGCGGCGGACATGGACGAACAGATCGCAGCGGCCGCAAGCAAAACGTACGTATTCAAGACCTATCTCAAGGGCGATGACATCCAGGTCCGCTGCCAGGATGGCGCCGTCACCTTGACCGGAACCGTTGCCAGTGAGCCCCATTCGATATTGGCGGCGGAAACGGTTGCCGACCTGCCCGGAGTCAAAAGCGTGGATAACCGGCTGGAGGTCAGCGGCGGCATCCCGGAAAAAAATTCAGATATCTGGATCCAAATGACGGTAAAAAATATGCTCATACTGCATCGCAATCTGGACATTGACAACACCCAGGTTGATGTGAAAGATAGTCTGGTGACCCTGCACGGCGAGGTCAGCAGCCAGGCTGAAAAAGGGCTGACGGCCGAATATGTCAAAGATGTCGAAGGGGTGAAGGATGTCGACAACAAGATGACCGTGGCCACCGCACCCAAAACGAAACACAAAACAGTTGCAGAATTCATCGACGACGCATCCATCAAAGCGCAGATCAAACTGGCGTTGCTCTTCCATCGCGGCACAAACCCTTTCAGGGCCAGTATTTCCGTAAACAGAGGCGTGGTCACCGTGTCGGGCATGGCCAAGAACGCCGCTGAAATAGAATTGGTCAACAAGCGCATTGAGGATATCCATGGGGTCATCAGCATCGACAACCGCATGATCATCGAATGATCATCATTTAAGGAGAACACAATGAAAATACTGGCAATCGTGCTGATCGTGGCCGGAGTGCTGGCCTTGGTGTATGGCGGTTTCAGCTACATCAGTGATACCCATACGACCAAGCTGGGCCCGATCAAGATTACCACCCAAGACAAGGAAAGGGTCAACGTTCCGATCTGGGCCGGCGTGGGGGCGATAGCGGTCGGCGCCGCCCTCCTGCTTTTTGGGAACAAAAAGAGCTAGCATCACTAGATGCTTCGGAAGACCTCAGCATAGTGATGCTAAAGGAGAATACTATGAAATCGGGTAATAAGGACAAAGCGGAAGGGACATTTCATGAAGCAAAGGGCAAGGTCAAGGAGATCGCCGGAAAACTGAGCGATAATCCCAAGTTGGAAGGAGAAGGGACAGGAGAAAAACTGGCCGGCAAAGTTCAGAAAAAGATCGGCCAGTTGAAAAAGGTTTTTGGGAAGTAGCGAGGGTGCGTGTCATGCCCCGGCTCATTGCAAATTTTAAGTATCAAAATTAAAACAAATAGACGATTTCCAGACTGCTTTTTTTGCAGAAGCCCTGGAGCAGATTATTGACGAAAAACCGGCCGGTCAGCTGATCAGAAGAAAGATCGGCAAACTTGCAAAAATAAAAAAAATTAAAGGGATCAAAGGTAAAAGTTTGACCTTATTAAAAGGAGCTTTTCCGTCCAGGGAAGTATCTGGCCCGCTGGTACCCGGTGTCGGTTTCTTCCCCGAAGATATATTTATGTTATTTTTATCGTCTGGGCCGCCTGTTTGTCTACTATACTAAAATGCTTATTCGATTATTCCACCGCGATCAAGCGGTTGTAAAAGCGGTCGATCTGGAGCGGCGGGTGAGCGCTGTTACTGACTGGCTATTCTCAAAATGACCCGGGCGCTTAATATAAATATAAATAAAGAGAATCAAGATGAAAATCCTGCTGATTAACAAATTCTTTTTCTCTTTCGGCGGCACGGAGACCGCTTTTTTTCAAACTGCAAAATTGCTTCAGGAGCAGAGGCACGAGGTGATCTACTTTTCCATGGCCCATCCGAAAAACCTTGAGTCACAGCAATCGTCCCATTTCGTCTCCCAGGTCGATTTCGTGGAAATGAGCGCATGGCGGGAGTTGCTTCGTAGAATAAAACGGATCATTTTCGGCAGCGAATCCCGCAGGAAACTGGACGAGCTACTGCGGATTGAAAAGCCGGATATCGCCCATCTGCACAATATCTATCACCATCTTTCCCCGACCATCATTGCCACCTTAAAAAAACACGGCATTCCGGTGGTGCTGACCCTCCATGATTACAAAGTGGTCTGTCCGGCCTACAAGCTTTTTGTCCGGGGAACGGTCTGCGAAAAATGCCGCGGCCGCCGTTTTTACTGGTGCGTATTGAAAAAATGCGTCCAGGGCAGCCGCTTGAAAAGCCTGCTCTGCGCAGTCGAAGTCGCCTACCACCGGCGCTACTATGAAATGGTTGACGCCCTGGTTTCGCCCAGCCGTTTCCTGATGGCAAAAATGGCGGAAATGGGATTTTCTAAACACTGCCGCTATATACCCAACGCCTTCTCTCTCCAAGACAAACCGACACTGTCCGATGCTGTACTGCCGCAGGTCGTCTGTTTCGGCCGCCTGGTCGAGGAAAAGGGGATTCACCTGCTTATCGAAGCCATGAAAGGCGTTCCGGCCGACTGCCTGATAATCGGCGACGGCCCCCGGAAAGAGGAGCTGCATGACCTGGCGTCCCGGACTCCGGAGGCCAGGATCCGATTCATGGGCCACCAGCCTTTTCCCCTGCTGGAACCAATCGTCCACTGCGCGGCCATGGTCGTCATTCCTTCCATCTGGTACGAGAACAACCCTTTCTCTATCATCGAGTCTTTCTCCATGGGGGTTCCGGTAATAGCGGCCCGCATCGGCGGTATCCCCGAAATGGTGATCGATCAGGAAAACGGGCTGCTCTTCACGGCAGGCAGCAGCGCCGATCTGCACGATAAAATCATGCTCCTGCTAAAAGAGCCGGAGCTGGGGTGCGAACTGGCGAGAAAAGCCCATTTGCACCTCGAAAGGCATTTCACCCCGGCCCAGCATTGCGAAAAACTGCTGGCCCTATACCGGGAATTGATCGAAACTGAGGCGGCATCCAGGTCGGCCATCTCCGTATAGCAATTTTTAGATCGCAAAGACGCCCTGAAAATCCTGAACCAAGGATCTTACGGGCAAAGCCGGCATTGTTCCCATTACCCAACTTTGCTTCATTACCTGGATTTGGTATACTACTGGCAAAAAAATGGTTCCGCCAAAAGCTGTGATTAAAAATATGCCGCAAGGCAACGAAGGTGACATTTTTGAACTTTTGCCGGAAACGCAAGCCTTCCCCGGCAAAGAGTGCGCCGATAAATCGCTGCAAGTCAGTCGGGAGGCTGTCAATTGAAGATCGCCATCATCGGCTCCCGGGGATACCCTTATGTTTACAGCGGTTATGAAACCTTCGTCAAAGAATTGTCCGAACGCCTGGTGCGGTTGGGTATCGGCGTCACGGTTTATTGTCACCGCCATCTCTTTCGCGACCGGCCAAAAACAGTGAACGGCATACGCCTGGTTTACATCCCGACCATCGAGAAAAAGACCCTGAGCCAATTCCTTCATTCCTTTCAGTCCATGCTGCATGCCTGCTTTTTCAAATATGACGCCATCCTGGTCGTCAATTCCGCCAACGGCCCTTTCGGCCTTATGACCAGGATATTCCGCAAGCGCACGGCCATCAATGTCGATGGTCTCGAGTGGCTGCGCCCAAAATGGAAAGGCCTGGGGCCGCGCTATTTTCATTGGGCATCCAAGCAGGCCACGCGTTTTTATGACCGGGTGATTACCGACTCGCTGGCCATGCAGGCAATCTACCGGGACGAGTTCGGCAGTGACTCGACCATGATCGCCTACGGCGCAACTATCGGCCCCAGCGTTGATCCCGGTTTGCTCAGCACGTGGCAGTTACAACCACGGCAATACTACCTGGTGGTCGGCCGTTTGATCCCGGACAACAACGCTGACCTGATTGTCCGTGAATTCATCGCTGCCGGTTCAGCAAAGAAACTGGTTATTGTCGGTGATGTCCCCTATAAAGACGTTTATGCCGACTCCATGCGCCGCCAATCGAACCCCCGGCTGGTGTTCACCGGCTACGTGACCGATTCTGTCGACCTGGCCGTTCTTTATCAGCACTGTCATGCCTATTGTCACGGCCATGAGTTCGGTGGCACCAACCCGGCTTTGCTGCAAGCCCTGGCCAATGGCTGTGCCGTTTGTGCATTGGACACGGTTTTCAACCGGGAAATGCTCCTCGATGGAGAATATGGCATGTTTTTCAGCAAGGAAAACGGCAGCCTGAAAAAAGTGATCACGAAGCTGGAGGAGCAGCCGGAACTTCTTGACGGGTTCCGACAAAAGGCCCGTAGCCGGATCTGGGAGAATTATTCCTGGGAGAAGATCGTCGCACAATATTGCCAATTGTTTGAAAATATGATTAGATGAGTTTGATGCATGATCAAAGAAAAACCCGCCGCGATTCGCTAAAAACTCTTGAACTGCGGGCCTTTCCGCTGGGAAAATCCCTTGGGTTGTTTTTTAAAAGATGTTTTGATTTGTCGGTGGCCGCATTGCTGTTCATCTTTTTTTTCTCCTGGTTATGGCCTTTGCTGGCTTTGCTGATCAAGATCATGTCGCCCGGTCCGGTTTTTTTCAAGCAGGAGCGGTGGGGGGTTCAATGCAGGCCGATCATCTGCTACAAATTCCGTTCCATGGTCAGGGAGAGCCGGGATATCGATGAAAACGGGCGCTACCAGCAGGCGAAACGGGATGACTGGCGGGTCACCCCCCTGGGCCGCTTTTTGCGCCGTAACAACCTGGACGAATTGGCGCAATTCATTAATGTCCTGAAGGGGGAAATGTCGGTGGTCGGCCCCAGGCCCCATCCCACGCCGATGAACCTGGAGATCAAGGATTTGATCCCCAATTACCAGTTGCGCCACCTGATCAAGCCGGGGATAACCGGCTGGGCGCAGGTCAAGGGCCTGCGGGGTGAAACCGAAAGCCTTGACCTGCTGCGCCAAAGAGTGGAAGCCGACATCTGGTATATCGAAAACTGGTCGCCCTGGCTGGACATCAAGATCGTCTGCCGCTCCATTTGGCTCATGCTCAAGGGTGATCCCCTGGCTTTTTGATCCGACTGCTGCTGAGAAGAAGTACTATTCATGTTTTCCTGGCTTTCCGGGAAGAGATACCAAAGCTGGAAGGAATCGTTGACTACTTGTCTCAGGCGGGATATTGAAAAAGCGGCTTCAGAAGACGGCTGTCCAGACCGCGCGCATATCCACCACACAAGCCTATGGCATCTTGCAAATATTTTTTAAATAAATAAATTTAAAAGATATTGCAATTGAAAATTAATTTTTGGTAAAATACTATTCAGAGCAATTTGATTTCCCATGGAAAAAATATTAATCATTCATTCCGACAAAGTGGGCAGCGAAAGGATCAGCAATGCCGTGACCCAGATGGGGCATTCCCCGTCGATCGCGCATACCCTGGCAGAGGGGCTCCAGAAAGTCCGCTCCGAGCCGTTCGCCATCGTTTTCCTCGAGGCCGAGTTGCCCGACGGCTCCGGCCTGGACAGCATAGCCAAAATAAAGGCCAGCGGTTACTTCCCGGAAATCATCATCATCACCGGATTCGGCAATCCCGATGAAGCGGAGCTGGCCATCACCAACGGCGCCTGGGATTACCTCGAAAAGCCGGTCTCGCTTGAGCTGATCAAGCTTCACGTCAACCGCATCCATGAATTCAGAGCCGAGAAAGGACTCCGCAAACCCCCGATCAAGCTGGAAAGGAAGGAGATCATCGGCAGCGCCAAGCGGCTCGAGGCAAGCTTTGAGCTTCTCGCCCAGGCAGCGCAAAGCGATGTCAATATCCTCATCAACGGCGAAAGCGGGACCGGGAAGGAGCTTTTTGCCAAAGCCATTCATATGAACAGCCGGAGGTCGGCGGGCAATTTTGTGATCGTCGACTGCACCGCATTGCCGGAAACGCTCGTCGAGAGCGTTCTTTTCGGGCATGTGCGCGGTTCTTTCACCGGGGCCTATATCAGCCAGGAGGGGTTGGTCAAGCAGGCCGACAAGGGGACCCTGTTTCTCGACGAGATCGGCGAGCTGCCGCTGGCGATCCAGAAGAACTTCCTGCGGGTCATCCAGGAACACCGCTTCCGCCCGGTGGGAGGGAGCCAGGAGATCGGCAGCGATTTCAGGCTGGTGGCGGCGACCAACCGCAGCCTGGAGAACATGGTCACGCAGGGGCAATTCCGCGAAGACCTCCTCTTCCGGCTCCGCTCGCTGGTGCTGGAATTACCGCCGCTGCGCGAGTGCCGCGAAGATCTCAAAGAATTGACATTGCACTACATGGGCACCCTCTGCCAGCGCTTCGGGCTGGAACCCAAAGGGTTCTCCCAGGAATTCTGGAATACCATCAGCAACTACAAGTGGCCGGGAAACGTCCGCGAACTGATCCAAGCCCTGGAGAAGGCTTTGCTGGCCGCCAAGGAGGAACCCATTCTCTACCCGATCCACCTGCCGACCTACATTCGCATCCACGTGGCGCGCAACGGCATTGAAAAAAAGGTCGCCAACCAGAAAAATCCCGAGACCGGCACAACCGTATCCCCGGCACCGGCCACGTTGAAGGAGTTTCACTGCAACGCCGTAGCGGCGGCGGAGAAGCAGTATTTTCAGGACCTGCTGGCGTCGTCCGTCGCCGGCGATATCGACGAAGCCTGCCGCATTTCCGGCTTGTCCCGCTCGCGCTTATACGCCCTGCTTAAAAAATACCGGCTGTCATTCAGCATCAAACCCGATTGATCCCGAGCTTGCCCCGGAAACATCTTTTTTTCTAAGTTGGCATCATTTTTGATTGATATTTTTTGCAAAGAAGAGTAATTTCTTGCTTTTTGCGAGAGGGATACGAAAATGCAACTCTTTTTTTATGCCAGCAAAAATGATGAAAATGAGAAAAGGCTTAAAGAGGCGATCCAATCTGCGTCCTCGGAAGGCATTATCGAACATTTCACCAGCTTGGATGATTTTCGGGACAGGCTGCGCAACATTGTCGAACCGAATTCTATCTTGGTTCTGGCCGCGGTAGACAGGGAAGAACTGCTGAAAATGCAAGCCTTCCGCGACATGTTGACCGAGATTTACATCATCCTGGTGCTCCCCGACCGGCAGAAGGACACCATCCGCTTGGCCCATCTGTTAAAGCCGCGGTTTCTAAGCTCAATCGAGGATGATTTCAAGGATCTGAACCAGATCGTCGCCAAGATGATCCAGGCTCCCCATGGCCCAGCCAAAACGCCAATAACCGGCGGCAGCGCTCTGGGGAATCCCGGATCACGGCCCTGGAGGGGGAAGGAACAATAGCGAGGAAGTGGTTGAAATTGGGTCTTAAAAACAAATAAAATTCCTACCAAGCAAGATATTTCTTGTTTTTCAAGACGATTTTTGAAAATAACTCACAGCCAACCGATCTTCACCATGAGGTCTAGCCGGGGAAATAAATTTTCCTCACCAACCGGGAAACATGCTGTCGATTGGCATGGAAAGTGCTTAAAGATTCATGGAACAATTGGAACATTTAAATGGAGGTGTTTCATGTTTAAAAAGTTCATGATTATTTTTATCGCGGCGATTTTTCTGGCCGCTGCCGTCCAGGTGTCCGCGCAGGCTGTGCTGATGAACTCGGCCGAGACCATCAACCAGGGCAACCTCAAGCTGGCCATATTCCCGACGGTGCTTTTGAGTAAAAACGGAAGCGGCTCCGTATGGGGCGTGGCCGGCAGGTTCGGCTACGGCCTCACCCGGAGTCTCGACATCGAGGCCAAGGCCGGGCTCTTCAAGGGCCTCAAATACTTTGGAGCTGATCTCGAGTATTGGTTCCTCAAAAGCGGGGATTTCAACGGCTCGGTCGCGTTGGGCGGGCATATGACGGACTATAGTGGCGCAGGGGACAGCACCGGCATCGACACCTCACTCCTGTTCAGCCACAAACCGGTGGAAAATCTGGAGATCTACGGCGGCCTCATGCTCGCTTTTGAGTCGGTCAAAAACTCGAATGACAGCTTCACCTTGATGCATTTTGTGCCGGGGCTCGAGTACCGCATCAGCTCTGACCTCGATTTCCTGGCCGAGGTCGGCATCGCCCTCAATGCCAACTCCCGCAGCTATGCCAGCGTGGGCTTGGCGTTGTATCTCTTGCGTTAAATAAAAATGGGGACGGCCGTTTAGAATTTTGCTTGGTCAGCCGCGATCTCTTTCTTGCTGAGCCATGGATACCGCGGCTGGCTTTCCCCTTCCGCTTTTAAGGAATCACTCCGTCAGGGAGTTTTTTCAGGCTTTTGGTCAAGCTTGGCCTGGCGCACGGCCTGGACCAAGCCAGGGTTTATTTTTACGTTTTGCTGGGTTGCTTTTTCCAGCCAACTCTGGGCCTGCTCGATCTGGTGGGAGATGAAATAGATATTGATCAGGTTATTGAGAGCTCGTTCATGATTGGGTGAAAGGGCCAACGCTTTTAAATAATGCGCTTCGGCTTCTTTGAACCGCTTCAGCTTGAATAGCAGATCGCCGTGCAAGGCAAAAAAATCGGCTGGGATGGCGAAAGGTGAACTGTCGGTATTTTCTTTAGAGGAAATGTCTTTGGCCTTTTTCGATATTTCATTACTTTCGCGAATATATTCATCGGTCCGGCACTTTACCTTGTCCATTCCCATGGTATAAAGTTCGTAGGCAATTTGGGTCAAGCGATCTTTTTCCTCCTGCGACGAATGGAATGCATTCATGTTTTGATTTTCCCAGACCTGCGAGAAATAGAGACATCCTTTCTCCGCCTGTTCTATCCACGTCAGTGCCTGGCTGAACTCTCCCTTTTGTTTCGCGATGGTGGCCAACCCGAAACACGCATTGGGATTTTCAGGCACGACCTCCAGACAGCGGTTGAATTGCCGGGTGGCGCCTTCCCAGTCCTTGGCCGCCAGCAAGTCGAAAGCTTTGTTCAATAGAGGCTGCGTCTGGCGGAGTTTGTTCAGTATGATTAGGTTTTGTTCGCTGCTGGCACTGTTTTGGCCTGCAAGCAAAATGGGGAAAAACAAACACAGCAAATAGCAAAACCTGGGAATTCGGTTTTTCATTTTGATGTTCCTCCCAAGGGAGATTATAGCATGTTTCAGATGAATTTGCCTTTTCACATCACCTTGACAGACAAACGGCGCTTATGGTACAAGGCGCTTATGCGGCGCGTGTTTGCCTGTGATTTTTTTTTGATCTGGCTGGGTTTGGGTTTGTTTTCCCAATCAATACCGGAACAGGGGTTTTTTGAGGATGGAGCCGTCGGCGTTGAGGTGGAGACACTCTGTCTGTCTCTTGATAAGCTGGGTGCGACCGTCAATTGTTATATCGCTTGGCTGTCTGAATCAAGACAGGCAGTTATTGTTGATCCCGGCACTCCCGCAGCGGCAATCTTGAAATTTATTCGCGCCCACCGTTTGAAGGTGCTGGCCATTCTGAACACCCATGGCCATTTGGATCACTGCGGCGGGGACAGGTTCCTGGCAGCCAAGCTTTCCGTGCCGGTTTATATTCATCAAGCCGACAGCAAGATGGCTTCGCGAAACGCAGGAGGCAAATGCCCGATCACATTTTACCCTGGCACTCAACGCCTGATTCTGGATGGCTGGGAGATTGAAGTGATCCCTACTCCCGGCCATTCCCCGGGAAGTGTCTGCCTCAGGATCGGGGAGACGCTTTTTTCCGGAGACACTCTCTTCGCTGGCGCGATAGGCAAAGCGGAAGGGGACAGCCAAACAGAACGCCAGGCCAACCTGCAACTTGAAATACAGAACATCCGCAAGTTTCTGCTGATCCTGCCGCCAACCACCCGGGTTTTCCCCGGCCATGGCCCGGCCACGACGATCGGCGCTGAAAAAGCCTTCAACCCCTATTTCATCCAATAAACCGGCACAGGGCAGGGCTGAAAGTATGCTCGCCGCCCGCGTCTCAAGGGGTTGCAATTACAGATGACATCAGGTAGAGTTGGAGCCTATGTTGAAACCTACCCTCAATATCGCTTTTATCGGCAACTATTGCCCGCGCCTTTGCGGTATCGCCACGTTTACCACCGATCTTTGCGAAGCCACCGCCAAGCAACTGGGGCAGCGGTCCAACGTCTTCGCGGTCGCCGTCAACGACACCGAGCAGGGATACCCTTACCCGCCGCGGGTAGAATTCACCATACAAAAGAACCAGCAGAGTGATTATTACAAAGCGGCCAATTTCATCAACGCCAGCAATGCCGATGTGGCCTGCATCCAGCACGAATACGGCATCTACGGCGGCTGGGACGGCATCTATATACTCTCCCTGGTCTCCAGCCTCAGCGTGCCGGTGGTAGTGGTACTGCACACGGTGCTCAAAACACCCACCCCCAACCAGAAAAAGATCATCCAGGAGATGGCCCAGCGGGCCAGCCGGCTGGTCGTGATGAGCGAGCTGGCCGTAACCCTGCTGCAGGAGGTCTACGCCGTGCCGGCCGAAAAGGTGACGCGGCTTTACCACGGCACGCCCGATTTCACCTCGCTGGACAACAACCACTACAAAAAACGCTTTCAGGTGGAGGGAAAGCAGACACTGCTGACCTTCGGCCTGATCAGCCCCAACAAGGGGATCGAGACGGTTATTCAGGCGCTCCCCGATCTGGTCCGGGAATTCCCCAAGCTGATCTATGTGGTGCTGGGAAAAACCCACCCCAACGTGCGCAAGGAGTACGGCGAAAAATACCGCACCAGCCTGGTGGCGCTGGTCGACAAGTTGGGGCTGCACGAACACGTGATCTTCGATGACCGCTTCGTCAGCCTGGACGAACTCTGCGCCTGGCTGCTGGCGACGGATATCTACATCACCCCCTATTTGAACGAAGCGCAAATCGTCAGCGGCACCCTGTCCTACGCGGTCGGCGCCGGCACCGCCATCATCTCCACCCCGTACTGGTACGCCCAGGAGTTGCTCGCCGAGGGCCGGGGGCTGCTGTTCAGTTTTGCCGACTCCACGGCATTAGCCGCCGCCCTGCGCGGCCTGTTGGCGGACAAGGCCAAGTTGAAGTCACTGCGCAGCAAAACCTATCAATTCGGGCGGCAGATGCGCTGGGAGATCGTCACCGCAAAGTACCTGGAGATGTTCCGCCACGCGGCAACGGCCGCGGTAAAAAGGTCAATGGTCCTGAAAACTCCCGCCCTGCTGCTGCGCGAGCCGCCGTTCGACCTGGCCCACCTGCAGCGCCTGACCGATGACACGGGACTGATCCAGCATGCCAAGTATATCGTCCCCGACCGCCATACCGGTTATTGCCTGGACGACAACTCCCGGGCGCTGATGCTGTGCGCCGGGGCATATTCCCTGCTACGCGACGAGGACGCCAAGAAGCTGATCTCCACCTATTTCAGCTTTATCCATTTTACCCAGAACCCCGACGGCCGCTTCCGGAATTTTCTCGATTATCAGCGCCGCTTCCTGGATGAGGCCGGATCGGACGATTCATTCGGCCGGGCGCTCTGGGCACTTGGCTATATCATCTGGAGGCCGCCGCGCGACGCCTATCGCTCCCTGGCCTTCGAATGCTTCCAGAAGGCGCTGCCCCACGTGCGCGGGTTGAACCTGCGCGGCAAGGCCCTGGCCATGCTGGGCCTGGCCGCCTACCTGCGCTGCTACCAGGGGGACGAGAGCGTCACCGCCCTGCTGCGCGAATGCGCCGACTATCTCCTGGCCTTGTACAAGGAAGTGGCGACGGACGATTGGCATTGGTTTGAAGATATCATCTGTTACGACAACGGCATCATGCCCATGGCTTTGTTTCAAACCTATGCCCTGCTGCGCGAAGAAAAGTATTTGCAGGTCGCTAGAGAAACGCTGGAGTTCCTGGAAATGAACCTGCTCCATGACGGCCGCCTCTCCATCATCGGCAGCAACGGCTGGTATAAACGGGGCGGCCAGAGAGCGCAATACGACCAGCAGCCCATCGATGCCGCGGCAATGGTCCTGGCTTACCAGTCGGCGTACTGGGTCACCCAGGACAAGGAATATTTAAAAAAGATGCGCATGGCCTTCGGCTGGTTCCTCGGCGAGAATGACATGGGCATGTCCTTATACGATCACGAAACCAAAGGCTGCGCCGATGGCTTGCAGCCGGAGGGAGTCAGCCTTAACCAGGGGGGCGAAAGCACCGTTTCCTTCCTCATGGCGCTGCTGGCCGTGACCGAAGAGTATGAAATTGCCGGTACGGTTTAGAACCTTACAGCAAATTCTAAAATTTGTAAGCTTTTTAGAACAAATTTTGAATTTGCTATCTAAGGTTCTTATCCAGCTCTGCTGGACTAGCGCTGATTCAAAAGCTTTCCGAGCAGTTCATCCACCGGGATGCTGGCCACATGCGACTCGGAATCGGAAATGGCGTAAGGGATGATCAATTCACCGTTGAGGATGATGGAGCCGCAGCTGTAGACCACGTTCGGCACGTAGCCTTCGCGCTCTTCTTCCCGCGGCGCCAGCAGCGGCAACTCCAGCCGCCCGATTATTTTCGTGGGATCCTTCAGGTCCAAAAGCGAAACGCCGATGCAGTATTTGCGCATCGGGCCCACGCCGTGCGTCAGCAGCAGCCAGCCTTTTTCGGTTTCCAGCGGCGAGCCGCAGTTGCCGATCTGGACCAGCTCCCAGGGTTTTTCCGGCGCTTCAATCCTGACCCCTTCGTGCCAGAAATGAATGTTCCGGGAATAGCTTAGAAAGAGATTCTCGCCATCGCTGCGCGTGATCATGGCGTACCGGCCGTTGATGCGGCGCGGGAAAAGGGCCATGCCCTTGTTGCGCGCCATGGCGCCGTTGAGCGTCAGGATCTTGAAACGGTGGAAATCCTTTGTTTCGATCATTTGCGGCAGAATTTCCCGGCCGTTGTATGCGGTATAGGTCGCATAATAAGTCACGCTGCCGTCGTCATCAATGAAACGTACGAAACGGGCGTCTTCCACCCCGTTGCTCTCGTTTTGCGACAGGGGAAAAATGACCCGTTCCGAGATCAACTGCCCATGCGGAAAAAAGATCTCGTAATTCGATTCCATCAGCCACTTGATGTGGACGACGATATCATCCATGTCGACGGGAGCAAAGGTGCTGCCGGCACGGACGGCTTCGAGCGCCCGGGCCATTTCTTCCGGCGTAAAACTGGCCGGCAGGTGCTGGAAGACGGCCTTGGCCGCTTCGTGGAACTGCCCCATCTCCTCCAGCTTGGCCTGGAAAAGCCCGCGGTCATAGCTCGCGTTCAAGACGATCTCGGGGGTGCCCAAGAACGGGCTGACCGACTCCAGGAAGATCGAATTGTCCCGGTCGACCAGGGCGCTGCGGAAGACGATCGAGGAGATATGCCCCTCGCCGGTGGCGCGGAAGCTGAAGATCACGCGCGTCTGCCCCTTTTGCACGTTGTTCTGCTTGGGATAGATGACGATCGACGGATTGAAGAGGGCGGCCGATTCGATGGAGTATTCCATGGTGAAACAGGAGCCGAGCAGGAGTTTTCTTTCCTGGGACAACGCCGCCGGATCCTCGATATGGGAGCTGATCTTCTGGAAATTCCCCATCAGGATGGAACGGATATCCTTGTGGCGGTGGGCGAAATCCTTGAGCGTCTGCTTGAACAGGGCTTTGACCTGGGGTTCATCAAGGGCCAGGACACGCTGGACGATATGGGCGGTATGCTCTGGGCTGGACGGCCGGAAGGGGCGGGTGATGACCCGGCGCGGATCGGGGCGGATATTTTTCAGGGTTTTGTTGGTGATGCGCTTGAACAGGCGCGAAATAATGACCGGATCGGGGAGTACGGGTTTGCCCAGCTGCTCATGGGCGAACAGCACTTCTGCCTCGGCAAGAATGGATGATTTATTAAAACGGGCCTTCGATTTTTTCGCCATGATATACGGATACTAGTCTTTAAACGACAGAATAGCAATTCCGGGTACGGCTTCAGCAACAAAGTGACTGATAAAGAAAGACCCGTCCCGGGAGCAGCGCCAGGGGCTGAAGAAGAGGGTTCTGATTTTTGCGGGCGCTTATCCGATTTTGAAAATGATCATCAGGATTCTGATGAGCAGCAGGATCCAGCCCGCGCAGATAATGATCCAGGCGATTTTTTTGCCGAGTTCAACGCTGACCAGAACCATGAATAAGGTCAATATGACCAGGAATCCCAGGGGGTCGACAATATTGCTTGGGAAAACAAGACTGGGAATGATAGCCTGAACAGCCTTGATGATCCCCAAACCGATCTGATGGGCAAGAAAATAAATGAAGGTGAGCACGCTGTGCAGGATCTCATTCAAAGGTTTCAAGCCCGTTGTTTCCGGAACAAATAAAGTAGTCATTTCGTCCCTCCCTTAACGCTGGCATAATTTTCGAGCAAGCCAGGCAGTCTTATTATACTTTTTTCGGAGATGGAATCACAAGTCATTTGCACATTTTTTCGTACCCCATTTGCTCCAGGCACGCTAACGGCTGCCCGTCGCCGTGCAACCCCAAGACCGGAGTCAAGTTTGAACAGCTGCTGAAGGTTCTGGAAGAAACGGGATCGAAATAAGGAAAACGACAAACCGCTGTTTCCAGACACCAATGCTTTCATCTTTGGAGCGAAGCCAGCCGGCTGCAGAGTTCATTGCAATTCCCGCGGATTTTCTTTAAAATTGTTTCATGTCAAAAATAATTTTTGCAAAAAAATTTGTCATATTCAGGTTGGCGGCCGTAGTCGCGAACGCGGTGTTTGTGGCATCTCTGCTTTTTACTGCCGGGCCACTGGAAGCGCCCAAACCGCCCAGCGCGGAGCGCAGACCGGTGGTCGACGAGTACTGGGGAATCAAAGTCAGCGATGATTACCGCTGGCTGGAAAATTGGAACGACCCGGAAGTCCGTGCCTGGAGCAAGGCTCAGAACGCCGCGGCAAGAGCTTCACTTGCGGCTTTGCCGAATCGCGCTGCGATCCGCGCCCGCATCGAGATGCTGATGAAAGGTGCTTCGGTTTCCTACGGCAGTCTGGTACTGCGCAAAAGCTTGCTCTTCGCGCTTAAACACAATCCAGCCAAACAGCAACCGCAGCTCGTCACCCTCTCCGGTCCGGATGCGCCGGGATCGGAAAAAATCATTTTAGACCCCTCCCAGTTTGACCCGGACTCCCGTACCAGCATCGATTGGTTCGAACCTTCACCCGATGGCAACCTGGTGGCGGTGTCATTGTCCAAAAACGGGACGGAGAGTGGCGATGTCCATCTGTTCGAGGTCGCTTCCGGCAAACAGGTGTATGAAGTCATTCCGCGTGTCAACGGCGGCACCGCCGGCGGCAGTCTGGTATGGAGTCCCGGTTGCGCCGGCTTTTTCTATACCCGCTACCCGCGCCCAGGGGAGCGGCCCGAAGCCGACATGAATTTCTATCAACAGGTGTATCATCACCTTCTCGGGACGCCAACCGAGAAGGACAACTATTGTATCGGCAAGGATTTTCCACGTATCGCTGAGATCCAGCTCGACTCAGCGGCTGACGGCAAGGTGATCCTGGCTCAGGTCGCGAACGGTGACGGCGGCGAATTCGCATTCCACCTGCTGCAACCAAACGGTTCCTGGGTTCAGGTCGCGGCATTCGCGGATCAGGTGGTAGGCGCGGCCTTTGCGCCGGATGCCGCACTGTACCTGCTGTCCCAGCAGGGGGCGCCGCGGGGCAAGGTGCTGCGCCTGGCTCCCGGCATGACAAATCTGAACGTCGCAATGGTCGTCGCAGCGGAAGGTGACGGAGTAATTCAGCAAGTGCTACCAACGGCTTCGACCATTTATCTAAGTGAATTGTACGGAGGGCCTTCCCGCGTGCGCATGGTCGCGCCCGATGGAAAGGCGCTGGGTGTTGCTCCCGTAGCCGAAGCTTCATCGGTGTGGCGCATCGTGCCATTCGAAGGTGATAGCGTATTGCTGAACATCGAGAGTTACATGACGCCGGCGGCCTGGTACCGCTGGACTCCGGGAGCGGAAAAACTTGTACGTACCGCGCTGTTCAAGATTTCGTTGGCGGACTATTCGGACTGCGAAGTATCACGCGAAGCGGCCATTTCGAAAGACGGCACCCGAATCCCGCTTACCGTTATGCACCGCAAAGGCATTAAGCTTGACGGCACCAATCCGACTTTGCTCAGCGGTTACGGCGGCTTCGGCATCGCCACCCGACCATCATTTTCAGATTCACGGCGGTTATGGCTCGATCATGGCGGCGTGCTCGCCATGACCAACCTGCGCGGAGGCAGCGAATTTGGCGAGACCTGGCACCAGGCTGGCATGCTCACCAGCAAACAGAATGTTTTCGATGATTTCATCGCTTGCGCCCGTTTTCTCATTGCGGCGGGTTACGCGAGTCCGAAGACGTTGACCATTGAGGGCGGTTCCAATGGAGGCCTGCTTATGGGGGCGGCACTCACGCAGGCCCCGGAGCTTTTTCGAGCAGTCGTAACCCACGTCGGCATCTACGATATGCTGCGCAACGAGTTGACACCAAACGGCACATTTAATATCACTGAATATGGCAGTGTTAAGAACAAGGCACATTTCGAAGCTCTTTATGCCTACTCGCCTTACCACCGGGTGCAAAACGGCAGCAAATACCCGGCAGTGCTGTTTTTGACCGGTGCCAACGATGCCCGCGTCGATCCGATGAACTCGCGCAAGATGGTCGCCCGCTTGCAAGCTGCAAGCGCCTCGGGACGGCCAGTGTGGCTGCGAACCAGCGATAGCACCGGTCACGGAGGCGGAACTCCGCTGAGCGAGCGCATCGAACAAGTCACCGATGTGCAAAGTTTTCTCTTTGATCAACTCGGCCTGATCTTCAAGCCTGACCTCTCCCCAGTCCCCAAGTAGACTTTGCAAACGACGAAGCATCGGCGGCGCCAGTAGAACGTAACCCGGGTTCAACCCTACAGGTAAGCGGATGATCGTATGAGGCTAGGCGTCAGTAACCGAAAAAATCGAGGCATTCGCTGCCGCAAAGCTTCAAAAACATCACATCGGCTTGCTGTCGAAACGCTCGGTCTTGCTCCAGGAGCGTTTCTTTTTTTGCACCACGTCCTGATAAAGGCTCTTCAGCACGACAAATATCCAGAGTTTGGTATAAGTAAAATAGGCGAGCACCGCCACCAAAAGGTTGCGCGGAGTATCTTCGCGTTCAAAACTCAAAGCGATCAGCACTTCCAATACATAAAGCAGAAAGGCCAGCAGCCAAAGCTCAAGATAGGGGCCGAAGAGACGGACGTGGACCAAGCCGAAAAGCGACAGGACGAAGATCAGGTCGGAAAACAAAATCGCAAAAACAAAAAAATAATACAGGAAAAAGAGGTTCAACAGCTCGAACGTGGTGACTCGGGGCCGGTCGCGCAGCAGCCGGCGCCCGAACTTGCTGATCAGGTAATTGTTGCCCCGCGCCCAGCGCGTGCGCTGCCGGATCCAGACGGCCAGGGTTTCCGGCTCCTGCTCCCAGGTGGCGGCACGGGGCAGAAATCCGACCCATAAGCCTTTCTGATATATGCGGAAGGTCAATTCCGCGTCCTCGGTCAGGGCTTCTTCATCCCAGCCGCCCAGGGCTTCGACCACCGACTTCCAGATGATGTAGTTGGTTCCGGGCAAGGTGGAGATATGCAGAAAAAACCAGCGTCCCGCCTGGATAATCCACTGGAAGGCGATCGACTCCAGGTTGATAAAGCGGGTCAGGAGGTTGCGCCCGGCATTGTATGCCCGGAATTTGCCGGTGACGGCGGCCAGGCGGTGGTCGGAAACAAGTTCCCATGCCAGCAGGCGCAGTGCGTCCTCTTCCGGCAGGTTGTCAGCATCATAAACGGCAAGCGCCGCGCCGCCGGCTTCCTGCAGTGCCCGGTTGAGCGTCGCGCTCTTGCCGCGTCCGCTTTCGGCGGCGGGGATATCGAGAAAGCGGAAGCGCGGGTCATTCCCGGCCTGGCGCCGGGCCGCGGCCAATGTACCGTCGCCGCTGCCGTCGTTGATGATCATGATTTCCAGTTTGTCCGCAGGATAGTGCAGGCGCTGCAGGTGGGCCACGGTTGCGGCAATGACCTTTTCTTCGTTCCTAGCCGGGACCAGCACCGTCACTGCCGGCAACTGCTTGTCGTCAATAGCCGTTGGGGCTTGCCGCCGCAGGCGCTGGCGCAGGCTGAATCCGCCCAAGCAGAGGACGAACTGGTAGAGCAGCATCAGCCAGATAAAGATCACCGAAAAAACGAAAATACCGTTGAGCAGGAAATTGAGCAGGAGTCTCATCGCCGGATCCTGGAATATAAATAGAGGCACAGCAGCAACAGCAGCGAAGAAAGGCCGAGGATGAAAAAAATATTGGCGGAAAAAAAACCGACTACTTCAATGGCATGTCCCGGCTGGCTTTGGGTATAGATTTCCAGGCGGTGACGGCCCCGGACCAGGAGCAGGTTGTTACTGTTTTCGGGAACGTCCAAGGTTCGTCCGTCCAAGCGGACCCGTTCCGGCAGTCGGTTGAAGGTCAGGTTCAAGGGCGTCGGCGAGTCGTAGCGCAGGCTGTAGACATTGCCGGCGATCGACAGGTCCTTGATATCCCCCTCGAAGGTCAGACGGGGATTGAGCCCCTGCTCGTCGAGCAGGCCGGCTTTGTCGAAGGTGAGTACCCGCCTCCCTGAGGGAAGGAAGACATGGTTCTTTTCATAGAATGGCCAGGCCTGCCCGTCCAGCATCGGCACCAGGCCCGGATCGTTCAGCACCAGGGTGAACGGCTGGCGGGAATCGACAAGGAAACCGTCCCCCTGCGGCCGCAGGGAAACGTCACTGCCCATGACGAAGGGCAGGAGGTCCATGTCGAAGGGATTGACCGTCGATTCGGCATAGAGGCCCACCCGGCCCGAAGCCCGGGCGGCATAATAGAATGTGACCGCCAGCTCGCTGCCGATCGGCTGCGGCGCGGGCAAATAGCGTTTGTCGCTGCCGGGGCGGGGAATGACATTGACGTCGAACATCAGCCGCTGCGGGTCGGCGACCAGAGCCTGGTAGGCGCGAAGATAGTTCAGGTACCGATCCGGCGGACCGAGCCAGCTGTCCGCCGGGTCCTCGACCTGCAAGGTAAAACGGTGTCTGGCCATCAGGCCGATGATATCCCGGCTGTCGATGCCGCATTCTTCCCGAGTGCGCGGATTGAGCAGGGAATCGAGGGCGGTGACGATCACCTCGATGTCCCGACCGCGCGTGGCCATGATCTTGGCGGCTTCAAGCAGGAAAAAGTCATGCAGGTCCTTAACCATTTCGCAGCGGAAACGCAGGAAAAGGTCGAAGTTCCTGCGGTCGCGCTTCCAGTAATGCGCCGAAGCGGCATCGAAAAATTCCAGCGGATCGATGCCGCTACGACGGCGGAATTCCAGCCGCACATCGCGGTTAAGCGGTACAAAGCGGTCGGGATGATCCATGCCGCGATCCGTGTCGTAACTGAGCTCGGCCAGGTTGATGCCGTCCCAGTCATGGCGGGTCAGGATGCTCCAGAAGAATTCGTTGGCCAGCCGGCGGGCCTCGGGGTTGAAGAGGTTCATGGCCAGGCGCCAGCCGACCTGCGCATCGCTTCCGTCCGCCGTTTTTTCGCGCCATTGCGGATGGACATCCCAAAAAAGCGGCGTGACTTGGGGCAATTCGAACCAGGCATAAACCGCGATGCCGTGAGCGTGGCAAAGGCCGATGAAGTATTTATAGTCAAATTGATAATGGGCGTAGAAATGCCAGGCAGCCAAGTAAACAATTTTAACGCCGCTGGATCGCCAGCGCCGCACCAGCCTCTCCCAGGAAACATTCTGGCGCAGGCCGGGGTCAAAATAGAATTCGAGGTTGCCGCGGCGGACGGGAAAAGGCAGGAGTAAAACGTTCTTCAGGTAAAAGGGAAAATATGGATAACGGCTGATTCCGAAGGACGTATGGGGATCGAACATGCTCCCGAAAAAAAGCACTCGCCCACGCCCGAAGTTCTTTACCACAGCCAGCGGCTGCCCGGAAATATTCTCCCGGCACAGGACCTGCCCGTCATCGACGCGGAACGAGTTGATGACCGCCGGCGGATTCCAATGATAGACCGGCAGGGGCAGGGAGAGATCGCGCACCTGCGAAACGTAGAGCGACTGGGAAAGGAAACGGACAGCCAATTTCTCCGCCAACGCGCTGCGGCCATCGGTGATCAGGATGCCGCCGGCCTCAACGAAATCCAGGATGGTGTTCTCTTCCACCGTCATGAGCTCGTTTGCCGCCGCTTGCGGCACCACCAGCAAATCAAAACCCGCCAGTGAAAAACTTCTCTGCCTGCCCAACTCGCGAAGCTGGGGAGCGAAACCAAAAGCCAGCAAAAGGGAGGAGAAACTCTTCAGGTCGTTCTTTTCGGCCTCGGTCTGCAAGCGGCTGGAGAACAACAAGGTCCGCGTTAATGTCAAAGGCTTGTTTTCCTGCCTTTTGAACATTCCGCCCAGCCAGGAGCGGAAGCCGCGCCACCATCCGCCCGGCTTCGGCGCCGGCAGCAGGTCGACCGCTTCCAACACGAGCAGTTCGCCCGGAGCGGATACAACGTGGCGGCGAATCGTACCGGACATGCGCCCGGGCGAATATTTTTCCCATTTGATCTTGCCACGCGCATCAAAGGCCAGCTCATGCAGGTATTGGTTGAGCAGCACCACGCTGCCGTCACCACCTGCCGTCGTGATCCAGCGTCCGTCGCCGTAAACATTGCAGCGGAATTCCTGCAGCGCCGTGAAGGTCCAGCGCTTGAGCTTGATCGCCCGCACCAAGCGCCGAAGATCTTCCAGGGGAAGAAAGGGATGGAAAAAAAACGCGGCCACCCCGTCGCGTACAACCCCCATATTGTCCAGGTTGTTCAGTATGGCGCCGGCGTCGCGCGTCCGATGGTCCAGAGATATATAGCCGAGGTTTTCAGGCATGACGTGCACGCCGTTGAAGGTATAGGGATATGGCGCCAGCACCTGCGAGTCGGAAACGTCAGCCACCATGGGCCGGTCGAAGAATGTATCGAAAAAACCGCCGATAATGCCGTAG
>Ga0315293_10001568_pt1 | contig 22185 bp, 17 predicted proteins | sample YL17G13_20_MG_FD_203071 | JGI IMG/M metagenome (GOLD analysis project Ga0315293, IMG submission 203071) | Sediment microbial communities from Yellowstone Lake, YNP, Wyoming, USA - YL17G13_20 | ecosystem: Environmental > Aquatic > Freshwater > Lake > Sediment | place: USA: Wyoming | collected... | reverse complement strand
AATGGATTTGTATTCTATCGATGTATACAGATAATTACGAAGGCAGTTTTCCTCCGGGCTGGAACATAAACAAAGGCATGTGGATGTCCAGGCTGCGTTCTTACTACCAGGACCGCAAGATTTGTCTTTGCCCCAAGGCCACGAAACTTCAGAGCGACGGCAATCTAGATCTTGTGGCCACACCAGCGGGCATATACATAGCCTGGGGGATTTATGGCGACCCTGGGTACTATAACGGGTGGGAACCCGCCTGGGGGGATAAAGGTGATTATGGAAGCTATGGTATGAATGGCTGGATGTGCAACCCGCCGGATAAAGGTGACCTCTACGATATACCGGCGAGTAGACAGGGTTGGTTCTGGCGAAATATCAATGTAAGCGGAAAAGACGGAACGCCTGCGAACATACCCACGTTTTGCGATTCGATATGGGATGGTACCATGGTATACCATACCGACGGGGTACCAACTTTTGCGGGGGAGAAATTGGGGCAGGAAGGTATGTGGAACTACTGCATACCGCGCCACGGCGATTCTATTAATATTTGCTTTTTGGATAGTAGTGTCCGGAAAACCTCACTAAAGTGCCTTTGGAAGCTCAAATGGAGCAAAGGGTTCCAAACAGATGTTGTGGTGGAGTGGCCAGAGTGGATGAAATATATCAGAGAAGATTGTGAGTGATTGCGTAGAAAAACAACTGCTCGAATACAAGAAAGGCCGGTCTCTCTTTGGAGATGGGCCTTTTCTTCTTTGAGCTTTTCAGGTGTTGATAGAGCACTGAGTTGACGTATTATAGGATGAGAAGAGGGCAGGACTGCCTTATAAAGGAGGAACAGGTCGCGTTCGTTGTGCGTCTGGCGACTGAAAATTGTGCTGATGAAGCATCCTGCTGACATAAGTTGTACGGGGGAGACCACGCGAAGATGCCTTTTGTTTTGCCTGCTCGCACTGGCGATGGTGCCGGGTCTGAGTTTGACGAGTACGGCCGGTGCTGACCTAATCGGTTGGTGGAAACTGGATGAAGGGGCCGGCACTACCTTCGCTGATTCGTCGGCTTACGGCCATAACGGAACCATCGCCGATCCCTGTGCAGACCGGGTGAGATGGACGACCGATGGATATCGGGGTCGTGCTCTTGAGTTTTTAACTTCCTTTGCGCCCTTCACTTTTGTTGACGCTAACCTAACAGAAGGCCTTTTGGATATTAATGAGGCAACATATGCGTTCTGGATGAACATGCCGGAAGCTCACCAGCCCTGGGGTCCTATTTTCGTGCTTCTGGGCGAAGTGTATGATTACGACGTAGAGCCTGACACGGAGGGTCAATTGTGGGTTTACGGTCAGGGGGGGTGCTGGTGGGGCGGCGCCGTTCCCACGGTCAACGACGGCTGGTGGCATCATGTTGCCGTTACCTTCAGCGGTCCCAACAATATTGCCGTTCTTTATGTGGATGGGGAGGAGATTGCCAACACCAGCGCCGGGTATGGTGGCGGCTCAGGGTGGCCCTTTTCTGACCCCATCTCAGCAGTCCGTATAGGAGGCCCACGCGACCGTAACCGGTGGGCAAATTTCACGGGACGGATCGATGAAGTGGCAGTTTTCAACGAGGCACTCAGTGCTGCTGAGGTCGCAGATTTGTTCAAGTTCGGCATCCAGACACTTTCTCAGGCTTCTAAGCCGAGCCCGGCTAACAGGGAAACAGACGTGAACTTGCCAGTTACTCTTACCTGGTATCCGGGCATAAACGTGCAGGATGTCAACGGCCACGAGGTGTATTTAGGCACCAGTTTTGACGAAGTGAACGATGCAAACACGGCTTCGGTTGGCATATATCAGGGCGCTTTGGATAAAGATACTAACAGCTTCACTCCCAGTCCCGGCCTTGAATATGGCAGGACTTACTACTGGCGAATCGATGAGGTCAATGAGCCCAATACCTGGAAAGGTCGGGTCTGGAGCTTTACGGTGTACTCCGGAACTGCCTGGGGCCCTGAGCCGGCTGATAATGCGTCCAACGTCCGCCCTGATGCGGTCCTTAGCTGGTCGCCAGGATATTATGCGGCCTCGCATGAAGTGTACTTCAGCACTGATTTCAATGATGTAAACGATCGCGACCCCTGCGTGCTCACAGTCGAGGCTGACCCTTGTCATAACCCAGGACTCCTTGAACTTGCCACAACTTACTACTGGGCGGTCGACGAAGTCAATCTGACTCTTGAACCCAATAGGCAGCCCGGTGATGTCTGGTGCTTTACGGTGTACCCCGGAACTGCCTGGGGCCCTGAGCCGGCTGATAATGTGTCCAATGTCCGCCCGGATGCGGTCCTTAGCTGGTCACCGGGATACTATGCAGTTTCGCACGATGTGTACTTCGGCACCAGTTTTGCCGATGTCAACGATGCCAATAATTCGCTGCCTGTCGGCAGCAGCGTATATAAAGGCCAACAGGTTTATGACAGCAACAGCTATGACCCCTGCGGCCTTGAATTCGGCACCACTTACTACTGGCGAATCGATGAGGTCAATGAGCCCAATATCTGGCGTGGCGAGGTCTGGAAATTTACGGTAACCGAGTATATTGTTGTGGGCTATCATTGTGGACCTGAAGCTGATTTCAATGGTGACGGAAAGGTAAACTTCCTCGATTATGCTGGATTGGCTGATGCCTGGCTGAGCGAGTTTGGCCAGGACGATTTCAATGACACTTACGACTTATATGACGATGACCGTATTGATGCGGCCGATTTGGGTATTTTCACGGAGGATTGGCTCTGGCAGTATGAATGGTTAAGCAGAGAAAAGATTAACTTCAATGGCGGCTGGAGATTTTTTAGAGGCGATATTTCCGGGGATGCAGCAAAAGATTATTCTTATGACGATTATTCCTGGCAACCTGTACATTTGCCCCACGCCCCAGTTATTAGTCCTTTGCATGTTGAATGGCCTTGGCCTGGTAATGAAGGCATTAGCTGGTATCGTAAGCATTTCACTATAGGTGATTGTTATCAAGGCAAGAAGATATTTATAGAATTTGAAGGAGCCGACCAAGTTGCCGATGTCTGGATAAATGGTGTTTATCTGACAACTCACTATGGGTCACATCTGCCTTTCACGGTGGATATCACAGATTACGTCAGTTTTGGTACAACTGAAAACGTTATAGCAGTCAAGGCCGACGATAAAGAAGATAGTGATATACCTGCTTATGATCTTTGGATAAGCTCGGGAGGTCTCTACAGGGATGTAGAGATGCATATAACAGACAAACTGCACGTTACCAATGCTGTTGATGCCAATATTGTTGCCGGCGGCGGCATATTCGTCACATATCCATCCGTAAACGACGTGCAGGCCCAGGTGCAGGTAAAGACCCACGTTAAAAACGAATACGCGACATCCAAAAACTGCACGGTCAAGACCTATATAGTTGACGCCAACAATATCACCGTTGCCCAGATGACCGGCGATTACAGCATCACTGCGGCGGGCAACTACACCTTTACTCAATCGGCCACGGTGACGTCCCCCCGCCTGTGGCATCCCAACCATCCGTACCTTTACACCGTTCACACGGAAGTTTACGACAACAACAGCCCAGTTGATACCTACCAGACCAAAATAGGCATCAGAAGTATAAGTTTCAGCAAGGCCGAGGGGTTCAAGATTAACGGCCAGGCACTTCGCTTCCGCGGCACCAATCGCGTACATGATTATCCTTATCTGGGATGGGCAATGGGCAATATCGGCCAGCGTCGCGACGCTGAAAAACTCAAGGAAGCGGGCTTCGAGTTTGTCCGCACCTCTCATTGCCCGCCGGACCCGGCCTTTATGGAGGCCTGTGACGAGCTTGGAATTATGATTATGGACGAAATTCCCGGTTTTCAGTTTTTCGGCAACTCGACTTTTCAAAATCGTTCCTATCAAAATATGAGGGATATGATTCGCCGGGACAGAAACCACCCCTGTGTAATCGCCTGGGAGCTGTCACTTAATGAGACGTGGTGGGAGGGCGGGGAGTGGGACAATTATTCATCCACAGCGGTCAGCATCGGCCATGCCGAATATCCCGGCAACCAGCGCTATATAGCTGGCTGGAAAGATGACACGACTTACGATATTTTCATTGCAACTCCCACTGCTGGAGCCAGAACCTATTCCGGCACAAGGCCCCTTATCATCGACGAATACGGGCACTGGGAGTACGGCGGTAACAGCAGCACCAGTGACGTTGATCGCAGTGATGGCGAAGCCGCAATGCTCCAGCAGATTGCCAACCACCAGGACGGCCATAATTTGAATCGCGGTATGTCGAATATGTGCGGGGACAGCTTATGGGTCGGTATCGATTTTGGTGCCTGGCCCTCAGGGGTTTATGATTTTCTAAGATTGCCGAAGTTTTCTGCTTACTTCTTCCAGAGTCAGCGTGACCCAAATTTGGATTTGTCGTATCTTGGCATAGATTCCGGCCCGATGGTGCATATTGCCAACTACTGGACGGCTTCCTCGCCCACCACTGTAAAGGTATTCAGCAACTGTGGACAGGTAAAGCTCTATAAAAACAGTGTTTTGCAGGCCACCCAATACCCGGATACCGGCACCAATTTGCAGCATCCGCCGTTCACATTCACCGGTTTGACTTTCACGTCAGGCGAATTAAAGGCCGAAGGTCTTATCGGCGACGAGGTGGTCGCCACGCACATTGTCCGAACACCCGGCTCTGCGACGGCTCTGTCGGTGGCGTTCGATGTAAACAATGTCCCTGCGAACGGCTCGGAAACCATCGCTGTTAATGCTTCAATACTTGATTCAAACGGCACGCTGGTTCCAACCGCGTCGTCTACTAATGTGACCTTCACGGTGACGGGTCCGGCTACTCTGGCAAGCCCGGCAACCATTACGTCCGAAGCCGGTATTGCCACCGCTTATATAAGGGTGACTGACCAGCCGGGCCTTATTACCGTAACCGCTACCGCCTCCGGCCTGACCTCAGACGATGCTTCCATCACCTCCGAATAAAAATCTAGGGTCTCGTGACTCATTCATATTCGGCCTCAGTCAACGGTTCCACGTCGATTTTACAACAGTCAGGAAAATCTGGATAGCATAGAATATGGTTGCAGCACACGAGCAACTGTGGTATAATGAAGTTGTACATACTGGAGGTGTGTTCTTTGAAAACGTTTGTATGGAAGCTTGAGGAACTACTTCCGAGCATCATCGGTGTCCTTGAAGGGATAACAAAGTAATTAAGCGAATGGCGTACGAACTCCGAGACGACGAGTATTTTTTCTTAAGAATTCGTGCGGTTTTTCCGAGATTTGATGATGGGCCAAAGCTGAAATAATGCTGAAAGAATAAGAACAATGCGCAAGAAGTCAATATGCCGGGTATTTGTGCTATTACTTATAGGATTAAGCATTACGACGCAGAATGGCGTCTGTGCTGAGTTCATAAGGGGGGCGGACATATCCACCCTCACGCGGAATGAGCAGGACGGCGTCATCTACAAAGAGTATGGCGTGGCCAAGGATGTGCTGACCATTTTCAAGAACCACGACCTCAACTGGATTCGTATCCGGATTTTTCACACCCCGAGCGGTTCACCATACGGCGTATGCCAGAACCTCAACTATGTGACTGCTCTCGGCGCCCGGGTCAAGGCCGAGGGGTTCAAATTCCTGCTGGATTTCCATTACTCGGATACCTGGGCCGACCCCGGGAAGCAGGGCAAACCCGCCGCATGGAGTAGTCTGACTCAGGCGCAATTAGTTACCGCGGTTCATGACTACACGCGTGATGTCATCTCGCACCTGCGGGATAGCAACGCTATGCCGGATATGGTCCAGATTGGCAATGAAATCATCTGCGGTATGCTCTGGCCGAACGGAAACTGCTGTGGCATGACTGGTGGAAGTTGGGCAAATCTTGTCGCCCTTATCAACTCTGCCAAAGCCGGTGTGAACGACGGCAGAGGGTCTGAACCAATGCCTAAAATTATGATACATATTGACCGCGGCGGCGACTGGGGAAGCACCCTATGGTTCTTTGATAACCTCATAACAACATACGGCGTGGAATTCGACGTCATTGGCCAATCCTTCTACCCGAAGTGGCACGGCACGCTCGATGACTTGACGAACTGCCTGAATGGCATGGCCGGACGCTATCCTCATGATATCGTCATCGCGGAGGCCGGTGAGTACTACACCGGTTCAGGGAAAACCCCTGAAGGCCAGAAGGCATATCTGGAAGGACTGATACAGCGGGTTCAAGCCACGCCTGATGGAAAGGGAATAGGCGTGTTCTACTGGGAGCCGACGTGGGTCTGGAGTGCGGGGGATGTCAGCGGGAGGGCGTTGTTCGCACCGATTTCCGGGGACTGGAAAAACGTCAATATGCTGATGGGTATGGAGGCCTTTGACAAAATATATGGAGATATGACGGGTGACGGTATAGTTAATTTTGAAGATTTACCCGGCTTTTTTAAATTCTGGCTGGCAGACAATGCCGAACTGGATTTAGACGACAATTCCGTAATCAATTTCCACGAGTTTTCCGTGCTGGCCCAAAATTGGCGGCTTGAATAGGTTCAATAATTCACTTATTCTGTCAGGATGCACGACAGATACCTTTGTTTCTGCTCGTACTTCGGCCCGCGCTGTATGACATAATGGTCGCCACACCGACCACTGTAAAGGTATTCAGCAACTGTGAACAGGTGAACTCCGGTCAAAGTGAGCGTCAAGGAAAAAAGGCTGTTAAGCGTAAGAACTTGACAGTCAAAGACTTAGAGTAATGGGCGGGGGTGGAATTGAACTGCCGACACACGGATTTTCAGTCCAAACTTCGTGTTGTAACATGCTGTTATCAAACAGGTTACAAGGTATTTTGGGGTCAGAAAATAAGGATTACAAGCAGCTAACAAGTGGTTAACAGGTCAATTCTACAGTGGCGAATCACTGGCGACTGACACTTTTTTGACACCGAATTTACTACCATTTACCAAAAGGATGTAAAATTCACGTCCCTGAAGTACAGCAGTTTTGCCCATGCAGTGGGACTGAATCTCAGGACCGGCCTTCCAAGTCATTACAAGATGCCACAAAGTGCCACACAGTTGGACGACCGTAGTAAAAACTGGATATTTTGTTGCGTTCGGTGCAACCTGTAATATATAATACCAGGTTGAAAGAAGCATTAAATTGCCACAAAATTTACCACAAAACCGGCATTGTCAAGGCAAGGCTTGCTGTAAGGCTTTAAAAACAAGATACCTGCGGGCGTAATTCAGTGGTAGAATGCCAGCTTCCCAAGCTGGACGTCGGCGGTTCGAATCCGCTCGCCCGCTCTTTTAGTGTCTGTGGGCGGCTTACGCGATGCCTAAAACAGCTTTCCCTCAAGGAGTTCATCAGCAAACAAAATGAAGGTAATAGGTAAAGCCATAAGTATCGTTGTTTTATGCGTTATTATCCTAACGCTGGTTTTGTACGGAGTTCTTTATTCGATGGGGGAATATCTGCTAAAAGCGGGTATCGAATCGGCCGGCACAAAGGCACTCGGCGTGGTGGTGGAGGTCGGCGATGTGCAGCTTTCAATCCGCAAAGGCATAATTGGAATCACAAACCTTGTGGTTAAAAACCCGCCGGGATACACCAACAAGGAGCTGCTCATACTGGGCCAGGGTGTAATAAGCGCCGACGTGAGAACACTACTCTCTGATGTGGTGCATATCAGAGAGCTTAAACTGGATGACGTGAATCTGACCATCGAACAAAAAATGCTGTCAAATAATCTGCAAGATGTTATAGGCTCGCTCAAGAGCGGAAAAGGCGAGGGCAGAGAGCCTTCAGGCAGAAAGCTGCGAATCGACACACTCGAAATCAGCGGAGTCCGTATCAAAGTGAAGCTTCTTCCTGTACCCGGCGGGGCCGACACCGTAACCTTAAACCTGGCTCCCATCAGAATGAAAAATTTGGGCAGCGATAATAGGCTCGACACGGGAATGCTGGCGGGCAAAATTATGCTCGCGGTTGCGGAAGGAGTAGCTGAACAGGGCGTAGGGGTTCTGCCGGCGCAAATGGTCAATACAATGAAGTCAACGCTGGGCAAAACAATTGGTGCCAGCAAGGCTGCCGCTGAGAAAGGCAAGGAAATCTTAGACGTAGGTAAAGATTTGGGTTCCGAAGCCATCAAGGGACTCAAAAGTCTGCTAAAGCCCAAGAAAAAGAAGTAGCGGCGGACTTGTTGATTGACTGCCGGCAAAAAACTTATAAAGGTGAGCGAGGCAATGGACCAGATTAAACACGGTAGAATCGCAGTTATATTGACATCCTTACTGGTGCTGATGCTGGCCGTTGGCGGGGCCGGCTGTCAAAATGCGCGTGTCGAAGAAAGAGGAAGAAACAGCAGCGGCACGAGGTTTGATTATCGGGATATTAAGCTTGAGAACGGTCTGGATGTGATAACGCTGGAGGATTTTTCCTGTCCGATAGCAGCGGTGCAGCTATGGTATCACGTCGGCTCGAAAAATGAGCAGGCTGACAGGCAGGGTTTTGCCCATATGTTTGAGCATATGATGTTTCGCGGGACGGATAAACTCGGGCCGACAGACCATTTCAGTTTCATTCATCGCGTAGGCGGCACGGCGAACGGCTATACGGGCTTCGACCGGACGGTATATGTCCAAACACTGCCGGCAAACCAGATTGAACTGGCACTGTGGCTTGAGGCGGAACGAATGACATTTCTGAAGATTGACCAGGAGTCATTCGATACCGAGCGGAAAGTCGTAGAAGAAGAACGCCGGATGCGACTGAATGAACCTTACGGAACAATAGTAGAGAATCTGCTGGGGGAGGTTTTTAAGGTTCATCCATATCGGTGGAGTCCGATTGGTAATATAGCGCATCTGCGTGCAAGCTCAGCGGCGGAACTGCGTGATTTCTGGCAGCGATACTATGTGCCGAGCAATGCGACGCTGATTATCGTCGGCGCAGTCAGGCACGAGAAGGCACAAGAGCTTGCGAAACGGTATTTCGGCTGGATACCCCATTATGAGGAGCCGGCGAAGGTAAGTGCTCGTGAGCCGGAGGTTAAAGAGTCGAGGTCGGTGAGCCTAAAAGAAGATAACGCCCCTGCGCCCGGTGTCGGAGTCGTCTTCAGAACGGTGCCGATAAAAGATAAAGATTCCGTTGCGATTGAGCTGTCGGCGGAGATTTTAGGCGGCGGCAACAGCAGCAGACTGTACCGAGAGCTTGTTGCGGAAAGACAGTTGGCCGTGGCGGCTAAGGCTGAGACGTGGGAGCTGGAGCAGGATGGATTGTTCGGAGCAGGAGCAGTAATGCCGCCTTTGGGGTCTGATGCGGAGATGGTTGCCGGGATTATCGAGAACCATATCGCCCGGCTGCGGGAGAGCAAAGTCAGCGAGCGTGAGCTGACGAAGGCGAAAAACCAGATGCTGAGAGACTTGGTGACACAGAATCTGCATATTGAGAGCAAGGCGAGGATGTTAGGCAGTGCCGCTGTGGAATACGGTGACGTCTCATACGTCAACCGCTGGCTGGATGACATCCGAAAGGTAACGGCGGATGATATTGTTCACGTTGCGAATGAGTATCTGACACCTGAGCGTGAGCTGAGGGTTAAAGTTGAACGTCATCTGCCCGAGGCTGTGGCAGACAAGAAAAAAACAGAAGAACAGGCACCTATTACCGGAGAGATTGAGAAGGGTGCGCCGAAGCCGGGTCGGCCCGGGCTTGAGCGAAGCGAAGACTTTCCGAAAGAGCCGCCGTTTGGAAAGATTTCTGCGGCAAAGATAACACCAAAGTACAGCCGAGGGGTTTTAGATAATGGACTTAAAGTTCTCGTGGTTGAAAACCACGAGGTGCCTTTTGTAACTGTCCGGTTAGGACTTTTGGCGGGGGTCTGGACGGAAGACAAGCCGGGAACAGCGGCAATGACTACGAGCATGCTCGTCAAGGGAACAAACAAGCACAGCGAGGCACAGTTGGCTGATGAGCTGGAGACCTACGCAATCGGTCTTTCCGGCAGCGCAGATATGGATACGTCAACAGTCAATATGAGCTGTTTGACGGAGCACATTGAAAGAGGAATGAGACTGCTCGGCGAGATTGTACTTGAGCCGAATTTTCCGGAAGATGAGTTCGAGAAACTCCGGCGGCAGGTTCTGACGTCACTGGCGATTTCATCAGCGGAGCCCGAATACGTGGCGGAACGAGAGCTTCGGCGAAGGCTGTACGGTGAACATCCGTATTCGAGAACGGCTGTCGGCGAAGTTGAGGATGTCAACGCCCTTGCGGTCGGCGACCTAAAACAGTGGTGGAGTAAATTCGTCAGGCCTGATGCGGCGGTGCTGATTTTTGCGGGTGATATCAATAAGAAGAAGGCGTTTGAGCTGGCAAAATCAACTCTTGGTAACTGGCGAGTGACGGCGACACAGCCGAAGGTAAAATTACCGCAGTTATGCGAACTGGACGGAACGCATATATATCTTGTGGACCGGCCCGGCAGTATACAGAGCCAGATACGCGTAGGCAGGCGCGGCATTACCCGTCACAACAAAATGTACCCGGTCAGTCGTGTAGTGAGTAACTATTTCGGCTGGGGATACGACAGCCGACTGAACGAAAGTGTCCGGGTGGCAAAAGGGCTGACATACGACATTTGGGGTAGTTTCGTGGCAAAGCGCTTCGCCGGCGAGTTTGAGGTGGGTACCTTCAGCAAAACACAGGCGACAGCACAAACTGTCAGGGCAGTTCTTGATGAAATTGAACGGCTAAAAAAAGAAGGGCCCAGTAACGAAGAACTCTCGAACAGCCAATCTTATATATTAGGCAGCTTTGTGAGAGGCCGGGAGACACCGCAGCAGATAGCAGATGACCTTTGGCTGATAGAATCTCAGGAACTCGGTTCGGATTATCTCGAACGACTGCTTAAAGGCGTTGGAGGGACGAAACGGGACGATTGTGAACGATTGATAGACACGACAATAAAACCGGACGAACTGGTCGTGGTTGTTGTCGGCCAAGCCGACGCACTTAAAGGGTCCTTGGAAAAAATTGCGCCGGTTACCGTCATAGCAGCCGAAAAAAAAGAATAAGCTTTCCAGAGAGTATTCTGGGTAGAAAGAGGGAAACGATAGCTGAAAATAGCTTTGACAACTGCGTATTATACGTCCGCCTTCGGCGGTTAAAGGTGCCTAATATAGTTATAGATGGAGGTTTGAACGGTCGATATAATAGTCAAAAGTCGTAAGTCAAAAGACGAGAATCGGTATCATATTTTGGGAGGTTTATAATTATGTTGCTATGGATTTTCAGGACTATATTCGTAATTATCGTGTTGTCGGTTTTGTTCGTCAGCGTCAGTACACAAACGATTACAAAAGGAGAGAACTCGGTCAGCTTCTGGGCGGTGGTCTGTTCGGGTCTTGGGATGGCGGTATTCGTGTTTTTGCTGGACTTTTTTACGCCGAAGCGAAAGCTCAGCGCACTGGCGGGCGTTTTCTTCGGTTTGCTGGTCGGTCTTCTTATCAGCGGGGCACTGGCGCCATTAGTGGATATGATAACTGATACGTACCGACTTAAGCTGCTGGGAGAAGCGGTGGCGGCAATCAAATGGATGCTGGGAATATGTATATGCTATCTTACCATCAGCGTTGTGATTCGGACAAAAGACGATGTTCGCTTTGTAGTGCCGTATGTGGAATTTGCCAAACAGACCAAGGGCGCCCGGCCACTGGTTCTGGATACCTCGGTAATCATCGACGGCCGAGTGACGGATTTGTGTCGCAGCAAGTTTTTCGACGCTCCGGTAGTTATACCGCGATTTGTTCTCAATGAACTTCAAATAATAGCTGATTCGTCAGACAGGCTTAAACGCAACCGCGGCAGACGCGGACTGGATATTATTAAGGAGATGCAGTCGAATTCCGCCATCGACATTGAAATAGACGACACTGCCGTTGCGGAGAACGAGGACATTCGGGGAGTAGACCAAAAAATCGTGGCCTTTACAAAGATGTGCAACGGCCGGCTGGCAACGACAGACTATAATCTTACGAAGGTCGCACAGGTTCGAGAGGTCGACGTAATCAATGTCAACGACCTTGCTAACTCACTAAAGGCGATAGCGCTGCCCGGCGAGACCCTGGATGTTAAGATTGTAAAACCCGGCGAAGAGGCTGAACAGGGCGTGGGGTATCTACCCGACGGGACAATGGTCGTCGTTGAGGGCGGACGCGACAAAATCGGAAAAGAGATAACGGTCAATATAACCAGCTCACTGCAGACCTCGGCAGGCAAAATGATTTTCGGAAAATTCGAAGGATACACTCAGGACAGAAACAACAACAGGCACCGACCAAGCGGAAAAAGAACAGACACCGCAGCTGGATATTAAAAAGTACTCAAGATTGAGTTGTACCGCACCTATTTAAAAAGTGCGCTCACAGTAAAAAGGCGTGTTTGATTGCTAAAGACTTAAATAATACTGGAGGCGCAAAAATTAAACAGGTGCGGTACTATTTTGATTTGAGCAGGCACTTGGCAAAAAACACGACAGCCATCAGTTCGCCGAGAGCGAATAACGGCCAATAGAAATATTCCTTAAAGTCAGGCTGGGCCATATGCCTGCCGGCAATCCAGAACGAGATAACGACGGCCAGACCGGCAGAAATAAAGACAAACCATTCCAGCGTGGAGACCTTTAAGGCTCCGGTGATTGATGAGCGGTAAAGTACCACCGCGGCGAATACAAGCAGCGTGATTGAGACAATGAGCGGTGCAAGAACAGGGCCTGCCCAGGGAAGCGGAATCAGAAACAGTATGTCCCAATCGAATAATGAAGCTGGCCAGTTGATAAGGGCTTTGAGCCAGAGATAGTAGAATATGTCCCAGACGGCTAAGATTGTCGCGAAATAAGCGAATCGCTGCTGACGATTTACCGCGAAAAGCCACACACCCGTAAACATCAAGACCAGCGTTGCGGCTTCGCGGCCGATTTCGGTCAGCAGAAGCCGCTTCCACAGGGGGCTAATGCCGAATTCGGTCAGAGGAAAGGTGAAACCCTGGGGATGAAAAATCGTCCGCAGATAAACAACAACAGCAGCTTCTATATATGCAAAGGCGATGCTGAAGACGACAACAATGCAAAATCGCTTGAGGGTTGTTTTCATCATTCCTCTGAGTCCTCACTTACGTTCGGGACTCTGTCTCTCTCAACTGCTTCAGTAGTTCGGGGATGATTCTGCCCGGCGGTACTATCGAGACTCTTCTACCGTTGCGGTAGATGTAAGCTTTGTTTTTAGCGGCGCAGACGGCTAAGTCGGCGTCGGCGGCCTCGCCTGGGCCGTTGACGATACAGCCCATCACTGCGATACGAAGCGGCTTATCGACCGCTGCTACGGCTTTCTCAATTTGCCGGGCCAGCGTGACCACATCAATCTGGGCCCGTGCACAGGTGGGACAGACTATAAGCTGCGGGGTAGAGCGTTCAGAAAGGCCGAGCGAGATTAAAATCTGCTTTGCGATGCGAGCCTCTATCACTGGACTGCCGGCGGCACTTACCCTGATGGTATCGCCGATACCTTCGGCGAGCAGCGTGCCGAGGGTAACGGCGGAAGGTATCAGGGCGTCTTCCGGCAGGCCGGCGTGCGTCAGGCCAAGATGAATGGGATAATCGAAGGTCTCGGCGATACGACGATTGATTTCAATGGTCCGCAGGCAATCGCTGCTTTTTGCACTTAAAACCAATTGCGTGAAACCGCGTTTTTCAAAAAGCTGAACGTACTTTTTCATCTCGTTCAGCATCAACAATGTGCGTTTTTCGGACGGGACATCCTGCCTTTTCAAGTCTCGAATGCTTGCCTCATTAACGCCGATGCGAACAGCGGTTTTGTGCATCTTCGCTGCGTCTATGATTCGCAGGATATCTTTTTGATTTTTTATATTACCGGGATTGAGCCGCACCTTGGCTGCACCGGCCTCAATGGCTTCAATCGCCCGAGCGGGGCTAAAATGCACATCGGCAATTAAAGGCACGTTTACCTTCTGGACAATCTTAGCGAAGGCGGCAGTATCTGCCTGCGTCGGGACGGCTATTCTTACCAGTTGACAACCTGCGCGGATAAGCTGATGTATCTGTCTTACACAACGGGCAACGTCGGTGGTTGGCACCTTGGTCATCGACTGGATAACAACCGGCGATGAGCAGCCGATTTTTACCGTGCCGACATGGACGATTCTTGTCTTTCTTCTTTTAATCATATCGCAGATTAAGCCAAAGGCTTATAAATCTATGCTGTTAAATTGTAGCTTGTTTTATTTCTACGAGCAAATTAAAATGCTATTGAGTTATAAAGCCGATTTTGAGGTGTGTTGACAAAGGCAGTTAAATTGCAAAACTCCGGTTATTGAGCAGGCCAAGATGAAGAGCAGACACAAAATCCTGTTGGGAGTAATTACATTTTTAATAGCCTGGATTGTAATATGGAGTATCTTGCCTGTTGGCAGTGGTAATTGGAATGGGAAGCAAATCCAAAAGATTAATTCTTTTCCAGGCTCTGATAATTTCTGTTTTGCTGTAATGGGAGACAACAAGGTTGGTTTTGGCACTTTTCGCAGAATTATAAAAGATATTAATATTAAGAAACCCTTATTTGCTATTGACCTCGGCGATTTGGTTTTTGATGGTGAGAAAGAAAAATACCGGATTTTTTACAACGGAATTAAGAAATCTGAAGTTCCTTTTTTAGTTGCCATTGGCAATCACGATATTAGTGAAGGTGGCAGGGCTAATTACTTTGATATTTTTGGCCATTTTTATTATGCTTTTTCTTGCGGGGATTCTTTATTTATAGTTTTAGACGATGCTAACAAAGAATATATAGACAAACAGCAGATGGAATTTTTAGAGAATGAATTAAAAAAAGATTTTAGACATAAATTTGTTTTCTTGCACGTGCCGCCTTTTGACCCCCGAAATTATATTTTGGATATTCCTGAACTTATTCACAAGGATATTAAACTAGAGCACTCTTTAGCTGACAAAGAAAATGCAAAACAATTTATGGATTTAGCAAGTAAATATAGTGTTACGGCCGTTTTTGCTTCCCATATTCACGGGTATTTTGAGGAAATTAGAGGGGGCACTCCTTATATTATTACAGGTGGGGCTGGTGCAGACCTGTGGCTATCTAATCCGGAACACTATTTCTATCATTATGTGAATGTTTGTGTAAACGGTAGTAATGTGGATTATAAGGTTATTAAATTTCCTTCGCCTGATGCTAATTTTGTGGACAGGTTTGGTTATGCAATCTGGCTCTACATCTGGTATTTTATAGTAACCAATAGAGTTGCAATTATTCTTTCAATAATAATCCTGGCATTACTTTTAGGTATGTTCTACGGGCAAATAAGAGCATTAACCGAACCTTTGCAAAGTGCGCTTTCCAAACTAATTAGTCGGGATAAATGATACAAAGGTCGCAAAGGGTCTTTCTGAAAGAAAAGAGGAGAGAGTTGACGCATAAAAGGTGAGTGCTGATTGCGAGACGTTTAGATAAAAACATTAATAAGGATAATTTAATGGGGTCGATGCTGATATCCATCGCGGTGGTATTGTTTGTCGCTTACTGGGGTCTGGGGGTAATACTTTATTTTATGCAGCCGCAGTTTTTGTACGGCCCGGTGCGTGAAGTTACTTATACGCCGGATGAATTAGGGCTGGACTTTGAGGACGTAGTTTTCCAAAGCAATGACGGTTTGAAACTGAACGGCTGGTATGTGCCGGCAGATAATTCAAATATTACGGTTCTGTTCTGCCACGGCAACGGCGGCAATATGATGCACAGCTTAGACAGCATCAATATCTTTTATAACATGGGAGTGAATTGCTTTATCTTCGACTATCGCGGCTATGGCAAAAGTGAGGGCAAACCAGGCGAAGAAGGAACATACCTGGATGCGAGAGCAGCATACGACTGGCTGGTTGACGTAAAGAAACTATCGCCGAGTAACATTATTATTTTCGGCAGGTCACTCGGCGGCAGCATCGCGGCACAATTAGCGAGCAAGGTGGAGGTGAAATCGCTGATTATTGAGAGTGCATTTACGTCCTACGCCAACATAGGCAAGAAATTTTATCCCTATATGCCGGTGCGATGGTTTGCGAGGTTCAGATACAACACAATTGATTATATCAAAGCGGTTCACTGTCCGGTGATGATAATTCACAGCCGCAACGACGAGATTGTGCCGTTCGAGTTCGGGCTGGAGCTGTACGAGACTTCGAATGAGCCGAACGAATTTGTTGAGATTTACGGCAGCCATAATGACGGCTTTCTGGTCTCGAGCGAACAATACAAAAAGGCGTGGCTGAACTGGCTTAAATTCTTAGAAGAATACGGCAAAGACGCGGTTCGCCAACAGGCTTCCTGAGAGCACACGGGATTTTGCGTGCGCGAGGGTTTTGAGACCGAGTCATCGGGAGGCGGAGTGGCCTGGGTTTTTCGCCAAAAAAGCGGTTGACAAATCGGCCAGACTACTTAGAATATGTGGTCTTTCCAGATTAGTCAGAGGTTTTCCATGAAGAGTTTTATGATGAAAGAGGTCCACGCCGGCAGCAAATGGCTGCTTGTTGATGCCGGTGGTGCGATTCTTGGGCGAATGGCGGCGGAAATCGCAACCGCGCTAATGGGCAAAAACAAGCCCACATATACTCCCCACGTCGACACAGGCGATTATGTGGTTGTGGTGAACGCCGAGAAAATAAAGGTTACCGGCAAAAAGGCACAGGACAAGGAATACGATTATTATACGCTTTTCCCGGGCGGACACAAATACGTCAGCTTCGCGGAGATGATGGCGAAAAAGCCGGAAAGGGTGGTCGAGCTGGCTGTGAAACGGATGCTGCCGAAAAACAGAACGGGCAGAAGAATGCTGACAAGATTAAAGGTCTATCGCGGGCCGGAACACCCACATCAGGCCCAAGAACCGGAAAAGATAGAAATTGGTTAAGAGAGAATACAGATATGGCAGAGACACAGGCAGGCAGTGTGAAGCCTACACAAAAGTCCGGCAATAAAGAAACCGAAAAGGGCGGCTACTGGTGGGGCACCGGCAGAAGAAAAAGCTCGGTAGCCCGAGTCCGGATAAGGCCCGGAGACGGCAAACTTTTGGTAAACAAAAGGACACTTGAGAATTATTTCACAAGAGACCAGGACCAAAAAGCAGTAACGGCCCCTCTAAGGGCTGTTGAGGCGGAAAAGTTGTTCGACGTTTTCATCAATGTCCGGGGCGGCGGGACAAGCGGACAGGCCGGGGCGTCTTTGCTGGGGGTAGCACGGGCCCTGAAAAACTACAACGATGGTTATGCCCAGACTCTTCGTGACAGCGGCCATCTCACCCGAGACAGCAGAATGGTCGAACGAAAGAAACCGGGCCAGCCCGGTGCAAGAAAGAGATTCCAGTTCTCGAAGCGATGATTTGCAAACTGATTTTGGGATTATTACAATAGCCGCTGAGAAATAATCTCAGCGGCTGTTTTTTCAGAAGGAAAAACTATGATAAAGGTTGCGATAATAGGGGCAAGCGGCTATACCGGAGCCGAATCAATAGACATAATTCTGCGCCACAACGAGGCGAAGCTCGTTTATCTGAGTGCACTGCCCGAAGAATGCGGGGCAGTTGAGGAAGTTTTTCCGCGTTTCAAGGGCCGATGTAATCTACAAATTGAGCCTTTGGATATCGACAAGCTATCCGGTCTGGCTGACGCTGCGCTGTGCTGTCTGCCGCATAAAGTGTCGATGGGATTTGTGCCCAAACTTCTGAAGGCGGGACTAAAAGTTGTTGACTTCAGTGCGGACTATCGCATTAAAAGCACCGAAGTTTACGAAGAGTTCTACCAGGTAAAACATACCGACACAGCTAATCTTAAGCGGGCGGTCTATGGCCTGCCGGAGCTGTTTCGCGAGCAGATAAAAAACGCTGATTTGGTTGCCAATCCGGGGTGCTTTCCCACCGGTGCGCTGCTGGCTTTAGCCCCGCTGCTGAAAGAAGGGCTCATTAAGACAGATTCGATTATCGTCAATGCGGTAACCGGCATATCCGGAGCGGGCAAAAACCCGACGGTTAAATTTCATTTTCCGAATATGAATGAAAACATCTTTGCCTACGGCATCGGCACACACCGGCATATGCCGGAGATGGAGCAAATCGCCGGTGAAATCGCCAACACAGACGTCAATATATTGTTTCAGCCGCACGCAGGGCCTTTCGACAGGGGAATACTCTCGACCGTATATTGTGTGCCGAAGGGTAAAGTCGGCGGCGAAAAGTTATCGCAGCTCTACAAGGATTTTTATGCGGATGAGCCTTTTGTGCAGATACGCAATGATGCTCCAGGAGTTAAGGAGGTAGCGGGGACAAACTACTGCCATATTTTTGTTAGCTGCGTGAAGGGCAAAATCGTGGTTTTCTCCGCGATTGACAACTTAGTTAAAGGCGCCTCCGGCCAGGCGATTCAGAATATGAATATTATTTTTGGTCTGGATGAAACACTTGGTTTGAAATAACATCTCTGGTATACTTGCGGAAGTAGAAAACCAGTTCTTTATTTTTCTGTCAGGGAGTTAAAAAAATGCCAGACAGGTCAAAAGACTGGCTGGCCCAGGCTCAGCGGGACTTGAGACATGCTATACACGCTTGTGATGATGGCGACTACGAGTGGTCTTGTTTTAGCGCACAGCAGGCAGCAGAAAAGGCTGTTAAGGCGGTCTTCCTGAAACTGCACGGTGAAGGCTGGGGGCACTCAGTATATCGGCTGTTAAGCGAACTCAATGAGAAAACCGCAATTGGTCAGGACACTCTTGATGCCGCCAAGGCACTTGATAAGCATTATATCCCTGCCCGTTATCCCAACGGTTTCGACAGCGGGACGCCGGGTGATTATTACACAAAAAAAGACGCTAAAGAAGCCATCGACAATGCGAAAACAATCATCGAGTTTTGTGAAGGTATTCTTCGCTGACAAAGATAAAGTTTTGCGTCAGTTGAAAGAATACGTTCGCCGGCTTAAAGCTCAACGAAGCGATGTTAAGAAGGTAGGGCTTTTCGGCTCATATGCAACGGATACATACGGCCCTGCCAGTGACGCGGACCTGCTTATCATTTTAAGCTACAGCGACAAGCGTTTTATAGACCGAATCCCAGATTTTATACCGGATAATCTGACAGTCGGCTGCGATGTATTTCCGTACACAGAAGATGAAATCACGAAAATGAAAAATGATGGCAACCCCTGGATTAGGCATGCTATCAAAGAGGTGGTCTGGCTTTAACGTGCACCGTAGAAATGGAAAATAGCCGACCATCTCCACTTCCCAAGATTAACGATGGCTATCGGCATACTAAAAATTGCGACGTGTCAGTTTGCTGTAGGCAAATATATCAGGCGAAATTCTCAGCAGATTCAGGAATTTTTACGACGGGCACGAAAATCAAAAGCTGATATTGTGCACTTTCCGGAATGCGCACTAAGCGGGTACGTGGGGGCAGACTTTCCAAACTTTGAGGATTACGACTGGGAGCTGCTTAAAGAAGAAACGCAAAAGATTATGGCCCTGGCGGCTAAATTGAAACTATGGGTTGTATTGGGCAGCACACACAGATTGACGGAGCCGAACAGGCCACACAATAGTTTGTATCTAATAGGGCCCGATGGAAAAATAAAAGACAGATACGATAAGAGATTTTGCCTTAAAGGCGAACTGCGTCGTTATACGCCGGGTAATAAATTCGTGAATTTTACCGTCAATGGTGTAAAATGCTCTCTACTTATATGCTTCGATGCCCGCTTTCCGGAACTTTACCGGCAGTTGTACAAGCAAAAAGTAAACTGCATCTTTCAATCGTTCTACAATGCCCGGCAAAAAGGCCCAAGCGTACACACTTATATTATGCGCCAGACTATGCAGTGCCACGCGGCGACGAATCACTTTTGGGTGAGTATGTCTAATGCGAGTGGTTTCTATTCGCCGTATCCATCGTGCTTCATTCAGCCGGACGGCGTAATCGTAAGGCGGCTCAAGGCGAATCGTGCGGGCTTAATGGTCAACGCGGTGGACCTGAGCCAAAAATTCTACGACCCGATGGCGGATTTCAGAGATATGGCGATAGCCGGCAAACTCAGTAATGCAGAAAAATCTATAAAGGATTCGAGAACACGCAATAGAAAGGCTTTATGAGGGCTGGTTTCGGCTGGGCGTAAAATAAAAAAGATGGGGGACGGACCGAGGCTTAAGGAGGAAGGGAGAAAAAGCAACCCCGATTCGCCCCTATATTTTATACGATTGCAAATAAACCTGCGTTCATCTAAACTTGCACCTGATAAAAACGGAAGAGGATACATCCGGAGAACTCAATATGGCAAATAACAGTATTACCGCTCCGCGTGGGTTTCTGACGGCGGGGGTAAAGTGCGGGATAAAAAGGTCCGGCAGGCAGGACATAGGGCTGATTGTCTGCCCCAGCGGGGCAAAGGCGGCAGCGGTGTTTACGACCAACAAGATTACGTCAGCGGCGGTCGAGGTCAGCAGACGACACATCAAAAGCGCAACCATCTATGCTGTGGTCGTCAATTCCGGTAACGCCAACGCCTGCACCGGCCAGCGCGGAGTCAAAAATGCTATCAGGATGTGCTCCCTTGCAGCGTCGCTCGTCTCTCGTCGCTCGTCGCCCGAGGGATGGAGAAAGAAAGACAAAGGACGAAATGTACTCGTTGCTTCAACCGGAATCATTGGTGAACAGTTGCCAATCGACAAAATAAGCAAAGGCCTTTCAAAAGCGGTAACGAAACTTTCAGCCTCGGCATCAGCAGGAATGGATTTTGCGAAGGCGATAATGACAACCGATACCAAAGTCAAACAAGCAGTCCGTCAGCTAAGTATCGAGCCACGAGCCACGAGCCACGAGTCACGAATTACAATAGCCGGTGTGGTCAAGGGAGCGGGAATGATTGCGCCAAATATGGCGACGACACTTTGCTTTATTACGACCGATGCGGCGATAACAAAACCACTGCTGGCTAAGGCATTGAAGAGCGCCATCGGCAGCTCGCTGAACAAGCTGACCGTTGACGGACATCAAAGCACCAACGATACGGCGATGATTCTCGCTTCCGGCCTTGCAGGGAATCGGCCAATAGTGAGTCAGTGTCCGCGATACAAAAAGTTTGCAAAGGCACTGACAGAGCTGTGCGATGATTTAGCTAAGCAAATGGCACTCGACGCTGAGGGTGCGACGCGGATGTTCAAGGTTGTTGTTGAAGGCGCAGCGACAAAGGCTGACGCCACAAAGGCGGCACGGGCCGTAGCAAATTATCCGTTAGTCAAATGCGCGGTAAACGGCGGCGACCCGAACTGGGGCAGAATTATCTGCGCGGTCGGCTCATCCAGCGTCCGGCTCAACGCGAAGAAAATATCCTGCAAACTCGACGAACTGGCGGTGTTCAAAAACGGCTCGCCGACGAAGTTCGACCGCCGCAGAGCAAGCAGGATTGTCTCTCAAACCAACCACACTATAACGGTCGAGCTTGGGGTTGGTAAATACAGCGATTTCTGTTACGGCTGCGACCTGAGCAAAGGCTATGTAACAATTAATGCTGATTACCATACGTAAAAAAACGTCCCGAATTAGAGCCCGCCTGTCCTTTGAAATAGGTTCGACAAGCTCACTACAGGTTGGGTTTGATTGGGTTTGTTTTGAATAGTTCATAGTTCATTGTTCATTGTTATTAGTCATTGTTGTTACTAAGGTTACAACCATTTTTGACTTTTCGGAAATTGGGTTTGTTTCGCATAATTTGTTATTTTTGATTGATTGATTTTTAACCACATATTACCCAGATTAAACTGATTACTTAAATAAACGTTGCCTAAGTTGACAAAGAGCAGAGGGGCAAAGGCACAAAGTAAAAAATGAAAACCGTGTTTTTTTTCATAGCGTTTTGAAAAAATACCTCCCCTCCTTAATAGGGGCAAACCTGCGCGTTTGATGCGAAAATTCGTGTATTTTTTGAATGGTATAAATGTGTAAATACTTATATGGAAAGAGATAGAAAAAATTTTGGGAAAATGGATTTTAGGTGTCTGACTACCAATGCTTTT
>Ga0315293_10001567_pt1 | contig 22185 bp, 21 predicted proteins | sample YL17G13_20_MG_FD_203071 | JGI IMG/M metagenome (GOLD analysis project Ga0315293, IMG submission 203071) | Sediment microbial communities from Yellowstone Lake, YNP, Wyoming, USA - YL17G13_20 | ecosystem: Environmental > Aquatic > Freshwater > Lake > Sediment | place: USA: Wyoming | collected... | reverse complement strand
GGCCGCAGTCCGAGCACAGGCATGCGGTGGTCGCGGCGTCGGTGGGCGTGAGCAGGTCGGCGACGGCGGCGCGGAGCGACGCGAGACGGTCAAGGTCGAGCGAGTAGTACACCCAGCGCCCGCTCCGGCGCTCCCGGAGGAGCCCGCTGGCGCGCAGGGTCCGCAGGTGGTGCGAGACGAGGGCGGGGCTCAACCCGAGCTTCTCCCCGACGTCGCAGACACAGTGCTCCCCGTGCCCCAGGAGGGCCACGATCCTGGCGCGCGTCGGCTCCGCCACTGCTTGCAGGGCGACGAGGACGTCGGGCGCGGGCGGAGAGGCGATCGGGTGGGTCAGGGTCGCGTCCATGCCCGTCATTCTAACCGTTGTTAGTACAACGTGCATTTGAGCAACGCGGCGGCCTGTCGCGGGTCGGGCGGCCCGTCCGCGTCTCCCGTCACGCGCAGAGGCAAACGCGCCGGAGGCCGAAGCGAGCCGTGGCTTCCTGGAGAGGCTGGGCGGACCTCAGGCCTCGAGGCGCGTCCGCAACGTGGCGAGCTGCTCGGCCAGCTCCACCGGGAGTCGGTCGCCGAAGCGCGCGAAGTGCTCTTCGAGCTGGGGCATCTCGGCGAGGATCGCGGGGACGTCCATCCGCAGCAGCTCGGCGAGGTCCTCGGCCGGCATCTCCAGCCCGGTCGTGTCGAGGTCGCCCGGCGCCGGGAGCCAGCCGATCGGCGTCTCCACGGCGTCGGCATCGCCCTCGCAGCGGCGGAACATCCACTCCAGCACCCGGCTGTTCTCGCCGAAGCCAGGCCACAGGAAGCGGCCGTCGCCGTCGCGGCGGAACCAGTTCACGTAGAAGATCCGCGGGAGCGACTCCGGCGTCGATGCTCGCCCGACGTCGAGCCAGTGGGCCCAGTGGTCGGCCATGTTGTAACCGCAGAACGGGAGCATGGCGAAGGGGTCGAAGCGCAGCTTCCCGACCTCGCCGAATGCCGCGGCGGTCGTCTCCGAACTCAGGATTGAGCCCATGAAGACGCCGTGCGTCCAGTCGAACGCCTCACGGACCAGGGGCACGACGCCCGCCCGCCGGCCGCCGAACATGATCCCGTCGATGGGGACGCCAGCAGGATCCTCCCACTCGGCCGCGATCGCCGGGTCCTGGCCGGCCGGGGCGGTGAACCGGGCGTTCGCTTGGGCCGCGGGCCGGCCGGCGGCGGGCGTCCAGTCGCGACCGGTCCAGTCGACCAGGTGGTCGGGTGGCGTCTCGGTGAGCCCCTCCCACCAGACGTCGCCGTCGTCGGTCAGGGCCACGTTCGTGTAGATGCAGTTGGCGTAGAGCGTGCGGATCGCGTTCGGGTTCGTCTTTATGCTCGTGCCCGGCGCCACGCCGAAGAAGCCGGCCTCCGGGTTGATCGCGTACAGGCGGCCGTCCTCGCCAAGGCGCATCCAGGAGATGTCGTCGCCGACCGTCTCGACCGTCCAGCCGGGCAGTGTCGGCAGGAGCATCGCCAGGTTCGTCTTGCCGCAGGCGGACGGGAAGGCGCCGGCGAAGTACTTCCGCCGGCCGTCCGGCGCCGTGGCCTTGATGATCAGCATGTGCTCGGCGAGCCACCCCTCGTCGCGGGCGATGACCGACGCGATCCGCAGCGCGTAGCACTTCTTGCCCAGCAGCGCATTCCCGCCGTACCCGGAACCGTAGGACCAGATCTCGCGGGTCTCCGGGAAGTGGACGATGTACTTCGTGTCGGGGTTGCACGGCCAGGGGACGTCGAGCTCCCCGGGGACCAGCGGCGCGCCGACCGAATGGAGGCAGGGCACGAAGTCGCCGGCGGCGCGGATGGCGTCGAGGGCGGCGGCGCCCATCCTGGTCATGATCCGCATGTTCACCACGACGTAGGCCGAGTCCGTGATCTCGACCCCCAGGCGGCTGATGAGCGACCCGATCGGCCCCATGGAGAACGGGATCACGTACATGGTCCGGCCGCGCATGGAGCCGCGGAAGAGGTCCGTGAGCGTGGCCCGCATCTCGTCCGGGTCGCGCCAGTTGTTCGTCGGGCCGGCGTCGGCGGCGTCGCGGGAGCAGATGTAGGTGCGGTCCTCGACCCGGGCGACGTCGCTCGGGTCGGAGCGGGCCAGGAAGCTGTTGGGCCGCTTGTCGGGGGAGAGGGGCGTGAACGTGCCAGCGGCCACGAGCTCGTGGCAGAGCGCCCGGTATTCCTCGTCGGAGCCGTCGCACCAGTGGACCTGCGCCGGCGTCGCCAGCGCTGCGACCTCGTCGACCCAGCGAACGAGCTCCGGCACCCCGTCCGGCCGACCGAGCCCTCGGTTCCTGCTCATCACCCGGTGGTCGCTGCATCCAGGCTGCTCATCGCGTCTCTCCCCTTGCGCCACTCGACGCCGGCCGCCTCACGGGACGGCCGTCGGGGGAACGATACTTGGGCCGGCGCGGTGCGGAAGTGGGCCAACCTGCCCGAGGTCGGGGGGCCGTAGGGCCCGGTCGGCGATTCCCGGAGCTGGGGGTGGATGGGCGAGGACCGGGCGGGTACTCTCCGTGCATGCGCTCACTCCGACGGCTCGCGCTCCGGGCAACCGGGCCAATCCTCGGCCTCACGCTCCTGTCGTCGATCGGCTCGTGCGAGTTGCCGAAGCCGCAGCTACCGTCGATCGGGGTGGCGCCCGCTGCGGCGCCCGGCGGTGCGGGGACGATCCGGGCCGTCGCCCTCGCGCGGACCGGCGGCGTGCGCTGAGATCCATGTCCTGGTTCGACACCGCGTACGCGGACGGCGGCACCCCGACATGGGATCTCGGGCGGCCCCAGGCGGCGGTGCTGCGCCTGCTCGACGCGGGTGCGTTCGGGCCCCCGGGAGCCGGCGCCACGGTTCTCGACGCGGGCTGCGGGACCGGCGAGCACGCGCTCCTCCTCGCCGAGCGCGGCCACCGGGTCGTGGGGGTGGACCTTGCGGCCGAGGCGATCGGGCGGGCCGCGGTGAAGGCGCAAGCGCGGGGGCTCGCCGCCGACTTCCTGGTCTGCGACGCCGTGGACCTCGCCGCGCTCGGGCGCACGTTCGACGTCGCGCTCGACGTCGGGCTCTTCCACACGCTCGGCGACGGGGATCGGCCGCGGTACGCGGCCAGCCTCGCGGCCGCGGTCCGGCCGGGCGGGCACGCCTTCGTCCTCTGCTGGAGCGACCGGAACCCGTTCGGCTACGGCCCGCGCCGGATCACGCGCCGCGAGCTGCGGGCCACCTTCCGGGCGGCGGCCGGCTGGCACGTCGAGGGGATCGTCGCCGAGACGCTGGAGACGCGACTGCCGGCCGGCGGCGTGGCCGCCTGGCTCGCCCGGCTCAGCCGGGTGGCCTGAGAGGTCCTCCTCCGCGCACGCCGCCGCCCGCCGACGGCGCGTCGGGCGGCAGGTCCGGCATCGACGGCGGCACCGGGTCGTCCTCCCAGTCCCGCCACTCCACGCCCGGGTACCGCGCCAGGTAGGCCTTCACGACGGTCCCGACCGTCGGGTGGAAGTGATCCGAGCCCAGGCGGTCGTAGAGCCCGTAGGCCCGCAGGCGGTCGCTCACGTGGCCCTTCATGTCGGCGAAGTGAAGCTCCACGCTGCGTCGGGCGAGCTCCGTGATCAGCTCGTCGAGCATGTCCGCGGCGGTGGTGTCGATGTCGGTCACCGCCTCGGAGACGACGGCCAGCCAGCGGGCCGTCGGCGGCGCGTGGTCGACGACGTCCAGGACGTGCTCGCGGAACAGGTCGGCGTTGGCGAAGAAGAGCGGCGCGTCCCAGCGATAGAGGGTCAGGCCGGGCACCAGGCGCGCCTCCGGGTGGCGCCCGATGTCGTGGTAGCCCTTGTAGTTGGTCACCCGGCCCAGGACGGCAGCGTGGGGCCGCCACGCGTGCCGGATGAAGACGAGCAGCGACAGGCCGACCGCGATGCCGATCCCGGAGAGCGCGCCGAAGAACGTCACCGCCAGGAAGGCGACGAGGGCGAGCCCCAGCTCCGACCGCCGCTGCCGCCAGAGCCGCCGCAGGCCCTCGAGGTCGAAGAAGCTGAGCGCGGCGGAGATGACGACGGCGGCCAGGGCCGCGGTCGGGATGGGGGCCAGCAGGCCGGGCACGACGACCAGCAGCAGGATGATCGCCCCGGCGCCGACGAGGCCGGTGACCTGCGTGCGGGAGCCCGCCTGCTCGGCGACCGGCGTGCGCGTCGCGCTCCCGCTCGATGCGAACCCGCCGACCAGCCCGGCCGCGACGTTCACCACCCCGAGGGCGGCGAGCTCCCGGTCGGCATCGACCCGCTCCCCGCGGCGCGCCGCGAACGCGTGCGAGATGACGCTCGTGTCGGCGAACGAGATGAGGGCGATCCCCAGGGCCGTCGGGAACAGGGTCGTCAGGTCGGACCACGACACCGCGGGGATCCCGATCGCCGGCAGGCCGCGGGGCACCTCGCCGACGACCTTGAGCTCCGCCGAAAGGCCGAACACGGCGACGACCACGCCTGCCGCGACGACGGCCACGAGGACGCCCGGGATCCGGCGCGAGACCCGCCGCAGGCCGAGGATCAGGGCAAGGCTGGCGAGCCCGATGAGCAGGGCGAGTGGCACCGTCTTTCCGTCGGCGATGCCGCGTCCGAGCCCCACGATCCCGCCCGCCACGTCGTTCGAGCTCACCGAGAAGCCCAGCAGCTTCGGCAGCTGGCCCACGAGGATCGTGAGGGCGATGCCGTTCATGTAGCCGACCCGGATCGGCCGCGAGAGCAGGTCGGTGACGAAGCCGAGGCGAGCGACGGCTGCCCCCAGGCACAGGACCCCGGCCATGATCGCGAGCGCCGCCGCGAGGGCGATCGCGCGGGTGGAATCCCCGCCGGCGAGGGGAACGACGGCCGCCGCGACGAGCGGCAGGAGAGAGGAATCCGGCCCGAAGACGAGGATCCGCGACGGGCCCACGAGGAAGTAGGCGACGAGGGCGCCGATCGTGGCGTAGAGGCCCGCGATCGCCGGCAGGCCGGCCGCCTCCGCGTACCCCATGCCGACCGGCACGAGGAGCGCGGACAGGGTCAAGCCGGCGATCACGTCGTCGCGGAACCAGCCGGGCGAGTACTCGCGGAAGCGGGCGATCGTCGGCAGGGCGGCCGCCAGGATCGCCGCAGGGCGCCCGGAGCGACCAGGTTCCGTGGCCGACGGTGGCTCAGGCTCGCCCACGCCCACTCCCTCCGACGCGGCGGGCGCTCGGCCGCCGCGGACCGCTCCATGATGACGCGGCCCTACGCGTCGTGCATCCCTCCCCGGGGCAGCCGGTCGCCCGTGCCGACGAGGCGCCGCCCACGACCTGACGGACCCTGCTCGCCGGGGGGGCCGGAACCCGCCGGCCGCGTACCATCGTGGCGTGGCAGACCGCATCTCGGCCGGGATCCTGCTCTACCGCCGTGTCCCGGGCGGCGGCGCCGCGCTGGGCACCGGGCTCCAGGTCCTTCTCGGTCATCCCGGCGGGCCGTTCCACGCTCACAGGGACCTCGGCGACTGGTCGATCCCAAAGGGGGAGGTGGAGCCCGGCGAGGACCTCTACGACGTGGCCCGCCGGGAGTTCGAGGAGGAGACCGGGCACGCCCCGCCCGATGCGGCCGCGATCCCCCTCGGCACGATCGTCCAGAAGGGCGGCAAGCTCGTCCACGCCTGGGCGCTGGAAGGGGACCTGGACCCCGCCGCGTCGGTCAGCAACACCTTCTCCATGTCGTGGCCCCCGGGCTCGGGGACGATCACGGCGTTCCCGGAGATCGACCGCGTGGCCTGGTTCACCCCCGCGGAGGCGCGTCGCCGCGTCAAGGAGACGCAGGCCCCGTTCGTCGACCGCCTCGAGGAGGCCCTCCGACCGCGCTGAGCCGGCGTCGGTCGTCGGTGCGCTGGCCCGACGCGTAGACTGGGGACGTTTCCGAGAACTCCATCGCCTGCGCGGAGGCCCTCCATGTCCCGCTTCACCGACACCCTCAACGCCCAGGTCGCCAACGAGTTCGGCGCCTCGCAGCAGTACGTGGCGATCGCCGCCTGGTACGACGCCGAGACCCTCCCCCAGCTGGCAGCGCACTTCTACCGCCAGGGGGTGGAGGAGCGGAACCACGCGATGATGCTCGTCCAGTACCTCCTGGACGCCGGCGAGGCGGTCGTCATTCCCGGCATCGAGGCGCCGCGGACCACGTTCGGCGGCCCAGTCGAGCCCGTCGCCCTCGCGCTGGCCCAGGAGCGCCGGGTCACCGAGCAGATCTCGGCCCTCGTCGAGATCGCCCGCGAGGAAGGGAACCGGATCGGGGAGCAGTCCCTCCAGTGGTTCCTCAAGGAGCAGCTGGAGGAGATGTCCAGCATGAGCGCGCTCCTGCGGACCGTCGAGCGCGCCGCCGAGCACAACATCCTCCTGGCCGAGGACTACCTGGCCCGGACCGGCGGCGGCGAGGCCGGCGTCGAGGCGGATGCCCCGCGGGCCGCGGGCGGCGCCCTCTGAGCGTGACGGCCCGACCGGCGGGAGGCCGACGGCGACGCCGGGGCGCGGTCGCACTCGCGGTCGCGCTCGCCATCGCCGTCGTGGTGGCCGCCTGCGGCTCGGCCGCGGCGCCGAGCTCGGGGCCCGCCTCCCCGACCCCGGAGCCGATCCCCGAGACGTCGTTCACCGGCGGCACCGGGAGCGTCCTCCTGACGTCGCCGGCCAGGACCGCGTGGGACGGGGGCTACTGCACGCGCGGGGCGGACGACGCGTGGCTTGCGCTCAACGTCGGCTTCCCGAACGGCGACGAGTACTTCGGCCTCGTCGTCGGCCGCAGCCCGTACACGCCGGCGGCGACCCGCGTGGCGGCACGGGGCGGGACCTTCGGGGGCGACGACGTCGTCATCACGTGGCGGCACGCGGGCGTGGTCGCGACGATGGCCCGCGAGGGGTTCGCGATGGAGCTCGCGACACGCCTCTCGCTCGGCTCGTTCAGCGGCCGCCTGGCCGACGGAACGGAGGTCCGCGGCACCTTCTCCTGCTGACGGCCGGGGTCGGACCTGCGCGGCGACCGCGCCCGACCTGCGTCAGCCCGCGGCGCGCACCTCGGCGAGACGGCGGACGAGGAAGGCCCGCTCGGCCTCGTTGGCGGCGAGGCTGAGCGCCCGCTCGTAGGCCGCCGCCGCCGCCGGGCGCCGGCCCAGACGCCGCAGCAGGTCCGCGCGGGTGGCGTGGAAGTGCCTGTAGTCGGTGAGCGCGCCTTCCGCGTTGAGCGCCTCCACCAGCACAAGGCCGGCCGCGGGGCCCTCGGCCATCGCCACCGCGACCGCGCGGTTGAGCTGAACGACGGGGCCGGGGGCCACGGCCTCGAGAATGCCGTACAGGGCCGCGATCTCGCCCCAGGGGGTTGCCGCTGGGCTCGCGCTCCGGGCATGGCAGGCCGCGATCGCCGCCTGCAGGAGGTACGGGCCCGGCAGGGAGCCGGTCGGCAGCTCCCGGAAGGCCGCCTCCACCAGGGCCAGCCCCTCCGCGATCTCCGCGGCGTCCCAGCGCGCCCGGTCCTGGTCCTCGAGGAGCACAATCCCGCCGCCCGGGCCGGTCCGCGCATCACGCCGCGAGTCCTGCAGGAGCAGGAGCGCGAGGAGGGCGTGCGCCTCGGCCGCGTCCGGCATGAGCACGACCAGGAGCCGGGTCAGCCGGATCGCCTCGGCGCACAGCTCGCGCCGGACCAGCGCGTCGCCGCTGGTGGCGCTGTAGCCCTCGTTGAACACGAGGTAGAGGACCGCGAGGACGCCGTCCAGCCGCTCCGGCAGAAGCTCGTCGGGCGGCACCCGGTAGGGGATGCCGGCGTCGCGGATCTTCTTCTTGGCTCGCACGATTCGCTGGGCGAGGGTTGCCTCCGGGACGAGGAAGGCCCGGGCGATCTCGGGCGTCGTGAGGCCGCCGAGCGTGCGCAGGGTCAGCGCCACGCGCGCGTCGAGGGCAAGCGCGGGGTGGCAACAGGTGAAGATGAGCCGCAGGCGGTCGTCGGCGAGGCGGCTCTCGCTTCCCAGGCGCACGATCGACTCCATTTCGTCGGCCGCGAGGCCGCGTTCGATCTCGACCAGCTTCTCGGCGTGACGGCGAGCCCGGCGCAGCCTGTCGAGGGCCCGGTTGCGGGCGGTCGTGGTGATCCAGGCCCCCGGGTTGGCCGGGATGCCATCGCGCGGCCACGTCTCGAGCGCTGCGACGAAGGCGTCGGCCACGGCTTCCTCGGCAGCGTCGAAGTCCCCGCCGAGGAGGCGGATAAGCGTCGCCAGGGCGCGGCCGGACTCGTCGCGGAAGGTCCGCTCGACCCGCGCGCGGACGGCGTCGGCGGACTTCGCGGCGGCCTCCGGGCCCGTCATGCGGTCATCGGCGGGCGCTCGTCACATCTCGACGATCGGGCGGACCTCCATCGAGCCGTCCAGCGCGCCCGGGCAGCGCGCGGCGGCCTCGAGGGCCAGGTCGAAGTCGTCCGTCTCGATGACGTAGTAGCCGCCGAGGACCTCCTTGGTCTCGGCGAACGGGCCGTCGGTGGTGAGGCGCTGGCCGTCCCTGACACGGATCGTGGTGGTCGCGCTGGAGGGCGCCAGCGGGTCGCCGGCCTTGTAGATCCCCTTCTCGCGGAGCCAGTCGGTGTAGGCGAACCACGGCGCCATGTCGGGCATTGCCAGCTCGCCGTCGCCCGGCGCCGGCTCGGGCATGTAGATCAGGAGCATGTACTGCATTGCTTTCCTCCTTGGGATCCATCTCCCCGGGACGGCCGATCCGCCCCTTCAGTCCTTCGACGAACGGCCCGGGCCCGAATCGACAGGGAGTGCCGCGCCCCGCTGTCGTCAGGGTCGTTCGCCTGTCAAGGGGCGGAGCCGCGAACAGATGGCCGCCGATGGACCGGGATTCCGCAGCTGGATCTCACGCTGGTACCTATGCGGCATCTGCGCGCGGCGGGACGATGGCGGCGGGGACGGGGCCAGGGCGGGACCCGGCCGGGGCCGCGCCGGGTTCCAGCAGCGGGGCCGCTGGGAATCGGCCTCGTCGTGCTCGGAGATCCCGCCGAAGTGCCGGTTCGGCGAGAAGTCCGAGCGTGGACTCGTGAATCTCAGCAGCGGGGCTGCTGGAACCGCGGGACAGGGCGGGACAGGGCGGCTGCGTCCCCGCGGCGATACCGCCCCGAGTGACCCGGCATCGCGTCACCCGGTACCGACGACGGTGCCCAAGCGTGGAAATGCAGCGAACCCGCGGGTTGGCCGCGTTTCGGAACGTGGCGTCCACCGATCTGACCGGCTGGGGCGATACGTGAGCACAAGGCCCGCAGGTTGGGCACCGTGACCGCCCTCGACAGGCCCCCGTATGCTCCGTGCCATGCCGCCCCGCCCCGAGATCCTCACCGTCGCCGGTCGAGAGGTGACCGTCACCAACCCGGACAAGGTCTTCTTCCCGGAGGCAGCCGGCGGGCCGATCACGAAGCTGGAGCTGGTCCGGTACTTCGTCGCCGTTGCGGACGGCGCCCTCCGCGGCGCGGGTGGCCGGCCGATGGCCCTCAAGCGCTATCCGAACGGCGCCGGCGGCGACTTCTTCTTCCAGAAGCGGGCGCCGGAGACGCGACCGCCGTGGATCCGGACCGTGGAGCTCGCCTTCCCGTCGGGCCGGACGGCCGACGAGATCGTGGTCGACGATGCGGCCGGCCTGGCCTGGGTCGCCAACCTCGGCTGCCTCGACCTCAACCCGCACCCGGTCCGCGCCGACGACCTCGACCACCCCGACGAGCTGCGGGTCGATCTCGACCCCGTCCCCGGCGTCCCCTGGGAGGACGTCCGGCGGGTCGCCCTGGTCGTCCGCGAGGCGCTCGCCGACGCGGGCCTCGTCGGCTGGCCGAAGACCTCCGGCAGCCGGGGGATCCACGTCAACGTCCGGATCGAGCGCCGCTGGACCTTCCCGGAGGTCCGCCGGGCCGCCCTCGCCCTGGCCCGCGACGTCGAGCGCCGCGTCCCGGCGCTCGCCACGAGCAGGTGGTGGAAGGAGGAGCGGCACGGCGTCTTCATCGACTACAACCAGAACGCCAAGGACCGGACCGTCGCCTCCGCCTACTCGGTTCGGCCCCGGCCCGACGCCCGCGTCTCCACGCCGCTCCGCTGGGACGAGGTGGTTGACGTGGACGCGGCGGCCTTCACCCTGCGCACCGTCCCGGAACGGTTCGCCCGCGGCGGCGACCCCCACGACGGCATCGACGATGCGGCCGGCAGCCTCGAGGGACTCCTCGAGCTCTCGGCCCGCCACGAGACCGAGGGGCTGGGCGACGCGCCGTGGCCGCCGAACTACGCGAAGACGGCCGACGAGCCGCCCCGCGTCGCGCCCTCGAAGCGGCGGATGAGCACGAAGCCGCTCATCGAGATCGGGCGAGCCGCGAAGCAGGCCGACGCGATCGCCGGCCTCGAGCGTTGGAAGGCGCGCCATCCGGACGCGTGGCCGCACCTCCGGCCGGCGGACGTGCTGGTCGACGCGATGCGCGGCCGCTCCACGACCTGGACCCGGATCCGCCTCAACCTGGAGAACGTCCCGCCGGAGCTCCGCCCGTCCCAGGAGCCGCTCGACCCAGAGTACGACCCGTGGCAGGGTGTCGAGTGGCCGGCAACTCCGGTACGACGAGATCGTGATCAGGAGCACCAAGAGAAGACGAGGTGATGCCATGACGGCTGATTCGACCCACGCTCCCGTTCACAGGCGACTAACGGACGCGCTCGACATCGAACTCGGGGTCGCGGCGGCCTTGGCCAGCGCCGCTCGAGCCCTCGATCAGGCCGGCGCAATGGCGGAGGTCGAACGACTGCGAACAGCGGTTCGGGAGCACGTCGCCGCCCTTGCAGCGCTGGGCCTGGACCCGGGCGATCCTTCACCGGACACGCTGGCCGCGACCGAGAGGGGCGGCCGGCCTACTCAGGCGATCTCGTCCGCTCAGCAGGGATTCGCGGCTGCCACGCGGGCTTACGCCGACCTGTACACCACGGCGCGAGTCCTCTGCGAGCCCGAGGTGTGCGACCTTGCCATGCGACATCTCGCCCACCACATCGAGGGGCTGAGGGTCTTGGCGCGGATGCTCCCGGGCGCACTCGCTCGAGAGTTGAACGCTGACGGTCTCTTCTGCCGATGCATCTGCCCGTCGTGCGGCATCGGCGCATGCCTCTGCGTCCGAAACAGCATCGCGGTGGTGGCCGACGCATGGGGCTGGCCCGGCTTGCCGATCGGTGATGGCGTTGAGCTTCGCTCGCCGCCCAGGCCTGGCAGCCAACTGGCCGCAGCGGACATCCACGAGGGCGACCGGATCGTTTCCGTCGACGGTACACAGGTACGCTCGAATGACGAGCTGCAGGCCGCCCTTCGAAAGCATCCGATCGGCGACACGGCGCAGCTATGGATCAAGAGCTCAACGGGTGAGCACGGTGCGGTCGCGATCAGCCACGTAAGCGATTGGCCATAGCAGCAGGCTCGCCACCTTGGTTTGTTCTTATGGTCCCCAACTACGATCCGTGGCAGGGATACGAATGGCCGGGCAGGGCACGGCAGGACGGGCGAGGATGACGTCGTCCGGTACGACTTGGCCCTCTTGACAGCCCCTCAAGGTGCGCTGACGATCGCCTGAGTTGCTCCAAAGGGGACCTGGTCCTGATGGAACCCGTCTTCCTCGCCGCCGTGGTCGCCCTGCTGCGTGATCTCGCCGCGAGCCCGCAGCGAACGACGCTGCGAGCCGGAGGGCGTGCCCGCGAACTCGGTTCCGGCCAGATCCGACGATACGTCCGAGCCGATCTGCATGGCGTTCGGCCCTTGCAGGGCGCCGGGCGTCCTGGGACCTTTCCTCGCAACGGGAGGTTGTGACGCGCCGGCCCCGGCCCCCGCCGTCAGGACCGCGCCGGGCCACCAGCGAGACAGATTCACCGATCGCATCCCATGGAGGAACGTAGGATGGGCGGGCGCGACGCGGGCGGCCGGCTGGTCCTCGCCCTCGTGGTCGTCCTGGTACTCATGGCCTGCGCGCCGGCATCGACGACCACGGTGCCACCGACCGTTGCCCCGCGCGCATCGACGCCGGCACTTCCGCCATCCCCGACGGCGGCGGTGAGCCTCGCGTCACCCAGCGCCGCACCCGCCAGCTCCGTCACGCTTGCCAGCTTGATCGCGCCGAGCGCGAAGATCGAGACCATGACCACGGACCTGACCTTCACCGAAGGTCCGTTGTGGCTGCCGGACGGGCGCCTGATCGTGAGTGACGTGCCCGGCAACGTCGTCATGGTGATCGACGCGGCCGGAGAGATGACGGACTTCCGGCGGCCGAGCAACCACGCCAACGGCCACGCTCTCGACGCCGACGGACTCGTGCTCCAAGCCGAGCACGGAGACGCCACGACCCCCGGCCGGATCACGCGGCTGGATCGAACCGGCCAAGACACGATCCTGGTCGACGGCTTCCAGGGCAAACGCTTCAACAGCCCGAATGATCTGATCGTGAAGAGGGACGGCACGATCTGGTTCACCGATCCGGACTACGGCCTGACGGGAACGTCGGCGATCGGCTCTAACGGGGTGTATCGCCTCGACCCCAGGACCAGGGCTGTGACGCTTCTGACCACGGCGCTCGGGGAGCCCAACGGGATCGCGTTCTCGCCGGACGAGAGGACGCTCTACGTGAGCGACAGCCAAGGGGCTGGGGTCGTCGAAGGGGCTGGGACCGTGACGGCCTTCCCAGTCCATGATGACGGCTCGATCGGTCCCGGCACACGGCTCGGCCGCGGCTGTGACGGGATCGGCGTCGACGAACTGGGCGACGTCTGGGCGTCATCGTGCGGCCCCGAGATCGTCGTCACCGATCCGCAGGGGCGAGAGATCGGCTCGATCGCATTTCCGGGCGACACGACCAACCTCGCCTGGGGCGGCGAGGACGGGAAGACCCTGTTCGTGACCACCACCGGGGGCTGGGTACACCGCCTGTCGCTGACCGTCAGGGAGACACCCTGATCGACCGGGCGGATCCGCCAGCAGCGACGCAGACAACGGGCAGCCGCACTCACCAAGCTCACGTTCCCCACGGTGCGGGGCGGTCAGAAGAGCTTGGCCATAGCGGGACGTGAACGCGACCTGCCACCTTGGTTGGTTCTGTTGACCCCCGACTACGATCCGTGGGCCGGTATGGAGTGGCCGGGGAAGCCGGGCGCGGGCTCAGTCGTCCCGTAGGCGGTCAGGATCCGGGTGATGAGCGGGCGGCCCCGGGGAAATGCTCTCGGCCCGTCACCAGCGCCAGAACGGTAAGGCCGTACCCGGCCACGAGCACGAGGTTCACTCCCATGGACGCGAGGGGCTGGCCGCCCCCCAGCGCGCTGACGAGCGCCAGGCCGGTGAAGACGAGGCCCGATCACCCCGCTCGCGAGGCCGAGCACCCGACCCCAGCCGCGGTGCACGAGCATCCCGGTCGCGGCGAAGATCTCGAGGATCCCCCACACGATGACGGCGACCCCGTAGACGACGACGGCGCCGCCCGCCGCGCCGAACAGGCCCGTCCCGGCACCGTCGACGGTCTCCAGCCCGGCGATCAGCCCGCCAAAGACGCCGAAGAGGGCGCCCGTGACGAGCGAGAGGAAGCCCGCGACCAGGAGGAAGACGGCCGCCAGGACCACGAGGACCGAGGTGGACTGCCGGCGTTCCACGGTCAGGGTGCCGACGTGGGCAGCGGGCTCGTTCCCGGCGACGGCGAGGGCGTCGCCGCCGGCTTCGGGAAGAGCGCGCGGGCCAGGATCCGCACGACGTCGTCGCCGACGAACGTCTCGCGGTTGAAGAGGACCGCCACGGTCACCTTCTCCTTCGGGAAGTAGCGAATCGCGGCCCGGGTGCCCACCAGCGCCCCGCTGTGACCGTACGCGGCCCGGCCGTCGAACTTCACCCGGCTGACGCCGAGCCCGTACGTCGTGCTCAGCCCGTACGAGTGGGTCTTCACGAACGTGAGCATCTCCCGGCGGGTCTCCGCGCCCAGGATCGCGCTGCCGCCGTACAGGGCGCGCGCCCAGCGGGCGAGGTCGCCGGTCGTCGAGGCGATCGCGCCGGCCGAGCCGGCGGCGGTGACCACCGACCGGAACGGCACGACGTCCGTCCCGTCGGTCCGGGCCTGGGGGGTGGGGCCGCGGAAGCCGGCGATGATCCGGTAGGCGAGGGCGGGAGGCGTCGCCGGCTCGTCGATCGCCTGGACGTACGTGGAGTCAAGGCCCAGCGGCTCGATGAGCTCGCGCCGCACCAGCTCCTCCCAGGGCGCGCCGCCGACCTTCGCGGCAACGACGCCGAGCAGCAGGTAGTTGGTGTTCGAGTACGACCAGCCCTTCCCCGGAGGGAAGGCCGCCCCGGGCCGGACGAACTGCGCCAGGACCTCGGCCGAGGTCCACGTCCGCTTCTTGTCCTTGTTCAGGGCGACGTCGAACGCCGGGTTGCGGAAGAAGTCGGGGATCCCGCTCGTGTGGTTCAGGAGCATCCGGATCGTGATCTTCTTCGCGTTCGGCCAGTCCGGCAGCCACCGCGCCAGCCGGTCGTCGAGGCGGAGCCGGCCTTGGTCCACGTAGCGGAGGATGAGCGCGGACGTGAAGGTCTTCGTGACGCTGGCGGCGGCGAAGGGGGTCTCTGCGCGCACCGGCCGGCCGGCGGTCACGTCGGCCAGCCCTCTGACGCCGGTCCAGGTGGATCCGTCGGCGAAGATCACCGTCGCTTCGACGCCCGGCAGGATGAGCGACCCCTGGGCCGATGCGAGCGCCCGGTCCAGGCGCGCGGCCATCGCCATCGGGACGGCCGGAACGGGCGCGGGCGAGGCGGGCGTGGGCGCGGCCGAGGCGGGCGTGGGCGCGGCCGAGGCGGGCGAGTCCGGACCCGCCGCCTGCCCCGGCGCCGGGGTCGCCGTCCCACCCGGGGCAGCGGTCGCGACGGGCACTCCCGAGCCGACCGGCGCGGCGGCGGGGTCCGTGCCGCGCGCGATCCCGCCGATCCCTGCGGCAAAGGCATTCGGGTCGGCGACGGCCCAGCCGGCCATGGCACTGACCGTGAAGAGGCCGGCGAGCCCGGCCAGGAGTGCCAGCCGGCGGAGACGGTGCGGCGGCTCGAGCGCCGGGCGCCGGCCGAAGCTCATCGGGCTACCGCTCATCGGGCCGGGGCCCCGAAGATGTCGGCCAGCTCGTACGGCGGGGTCGTCTCCAGCTGGTCGTAGCGGCAGTCGTCCGGGCGGCGGTCGGGCCGCCAGCGAACGAGCCGGGTGGCGTGCCGGAAGCGGTCCCCCTGCAGGTGGTCGTAGGCCACCTCGGCCACGCGCTCCACCCGGAGCGGCTCCCAGGTGAGTTCCTTGCCCCGGTTCCAGCGGCTCTGCGCGCCCGGCATGCGTCGCCCGTCGGCCTCCTCCGCAAGCTGCGCGGTCGCCCACTCGCGCCACGGGTGGCCGTCGAGCGCGCCGGCGCGGAGCGGCGCGAGCTCCGCCACCAGCTCCCGCCGCCGAGCGGCCGCGAAACCCGAGGCGACCCCGACGTGGTGGAGCGTTCCCGCGTCGTCGTGGAGCCCGAGGATCAGCGAGCCGACCCCCGATCCGACCTCGTCCTTGTGCCAGCGGAAGCCGGCGACCGCCACGTCCGCGGTCCGGGCGTGCTTCACCTTCGCCCAGCCCCGCTTCCCCGGCTCGTAGGTTCCGTCGAGGCGCTTGGCAATGACCCCGTCGAGGCCCGCTCCCTCGAACCGGGTGAACCAGTCGGCCGCGAGCGAGCGATCCTCCGTCGTGGGCGTGAGGTGGACACCCGGGACGTCGGCCCCGACGCGGGCCGTGAGGCGACGGCGACGCTCGGCGAAGGGGCGGTCCCGCAGGTCCTCGTCGTCGACGGCCAGGAGGTCCCAGCCGACGTAGCCGGCCGGCGTCCCCGCCGCCAGCAGCCGGACGCGCGACGCGGCGGGGTGGATCCGGAGGAGGAGCGCGTCGAAGTCGAGCCCGCGGGGGCCCGCGATCACGATCTCGCCGTCGACCACGGCCCGCTCCGGGAGGGCCGCGCGCAGCGGCGCCTCGAGCTCGGGGAAGTACCGGTTGAGCGGGCGGAGGTCGCGGCTCTGCACGAGCAGCTCGTCGCCGGCGCGGAAGACGATGGCCCGGAAGCCGTCCCACTTGGGCTCGTACGCCCAGCCGGGGCCGTCCGGCAGCGACGGCTGGGGCTTCGCCAGCATCGGCGCGAGCGGAGGCGGGAACGGGAGGCGCACGCGCGGATTATGCGCGACGTCGCGCGCTGCTCCCCCGTTCGGGGGTCAGGCCGGCTCGTAGGCCGGGTAGTCCGGCCACCAGATCGCCGCGTCGACCGCCGTCGCCGCGAGCTCGGCCCCTTCCTCGCCCGCGGGGAGCGGCTCTCCGTCGACCATGCCGATCCCGCGCACCACGGCGATCGCGATCGCTCGCGACACGGCCCGCAGCTCGGAGACCGGCGGGTAGAGCGCCCCGCAGGCGAGCCGATCCGGGCTGATCATCCGGGCGAGCGTCCGGGCGGCGGCGAGGAAGTCGGCGTCGCGGACGATCCGGGCACCCGCGACGATCGCGCCGAGCCCGATGCCGGGGAAGATGAACGAGTTGTTGGCCTGGCCGACGACGCAGGTTCGATCGCCGCGGCGGACCGGCGGGAACGGGCTTCCGGTCGCGCACATCGCGCGCCCGTCGGTCCACTCCGCCACCTGCTCCGGGGTTGCCTCCGTCTTGCTCGTCGGGTTCGAGAGCGGGAAGACGAGCGGGGCCGGGCAGCCCTCGGCGAGCGTGCGCAGCAGCTTCTCGGTGAACGCTCCGGGCGTCTGGGTGGTCCCGATGAGCGTCCCCGCGCGGAGGGCCCGCACGACGTCCACGGGCGACCCGTCCCGGGTGAGGCCCAGCGCCGCCAGGTCGTCGTCGTGCAGGGCGACAGCGGCCTTGTCGTCCTCGAGGCCCGGCCTGGAGGCGTAGACGAGTCCCTTCGTGTCGAAGAGGACCGTCGAGCGGCGGATGGTCGTGGCGTCCACGCCCGCCTCGCGGAGGGCGGCCTGGACCAGGCGGGTGATCCCGATGGCGGCGGCGCCCGCCCCGAGGAAGACGAACCGCTCGCCCGCGAGCGGGCGACCCAGGTGGCCGAGGCCGGCGAGGATGCCGGACAGGACGACCGCGGCGGTCCCCTGGATGTCGTCGTTGAACGACGGCAGGGCTTCCCGGTAGCGGTCGAGGATCCGGATGGCGTTGTGCTGCTTGAAGTCCTCCCACTGCAGGATGGCGCGCGGGAAGACCACCATGACGCCCTCGACGAAGGCCTGCAGGAAGGCGTCGTAGTCGGGCCCTCTGAGGCGCGGGTGCCGCCAGCCGAGGTAGAACGGGTCGCCGAGCAGCGCCTGGTTGTCCGTCCCGACGTCGAGCGAGATCGGCAGGGTCCACGCGGGGTAGATCCCCGCCCCGGCCGAGTAGAGCGCGAGCTTCCCGACCGGGATCCCCATGCCGCCGGCGCCTTGGTCGCCCAGGCCCAGGATCCGCTCGTTGTCGGTCGCGACGATGAGGCGGACCTCGTGCTGCGACGCGTTCCGCAGGACCTCGGGGATCCGGGCGACGTCTTCGGGCGTGATCCAGACGCCGCGCGGGCGGCGGAGGATGTGGCTGTACTCCTGGCAAGCACGCCCGACCGTGGGCGTGTAGACGATGGGCAGGAACTCCTCGAGATTCTCGGCCAGGAGGCGGAAGAAGAGCGTCTCATTGCGATCCTGGAGCGCGGCCAGGCCGATGAACTTCTCGAGGTCGTCGGCCTTGCGCCGGACGTGCTCCAACTCCAGGTCGAGCTGCTCCTCCAGGGTCATGACGTGCGTCGGCAGCAGCCCGTGGAGGCCGAACCAGTCACGCTCCTCGGCGGTGAACGCGGCGTCCTTGTTATAGAGCGGCCGTCCCAGGAGGGAGCGGCCGCGGAAGGCCACCCGCAGCGGCGTGCGCGGATCGGGGGGCGCGGCGAGATGAGTCAATGGGTCACCACCACGGTTGCGGACGTATGGGTCACGACATGCTCGGAGACGCTCCCCCGCAGGACGCGGTCGAGGGCGCTGAGGCTCCGCGAGCCGATGACGATGGTGTCGAAGCCGCCCTCCGCGGCGATCCGCTCGATCGTCCGAGCCGGATCGCCCAGTGGCTCGAGGAGATCCACGTGGAGCCCGTGCTCGGCAAGGGTGCGCTGCGCATCGTGGAGCTCGCGGGCGCGCGCCTCGCCGCCGTCCCACGGCTCGGTCGGCCTCCCGTCGGGACCGACGGGCACCACCGAGACCACGCTGAGGGACGCCCGGAATGCAATTGCCAGCTCCGCCGCCGTCTCCAGGGCGCGGCGCGCCGGCTCTCCCCCGTCGTAGGCGAGAAGGATCCGTTCCATCGTCTCACTCCCGCTCGCGAGTCGGCCGGACGCGGGGTCGGCTCAGTCTCACGCGCCACAGGTTGGCCCCCGGCGCGCGCAGCGGATAGGGCGCTTCGATGCGATCTGGCCGTGCCGGTCGGATCGCGAGCAGGGGCCGCGCGACTCGGGCGGCCGTATGGCGATCCCGGTCGGTCAGGGCACCCGCAGCACGCGAAGCGGGTCGCGCGACGCCGCGAACACGGCCGGCAGCGCAGATGCAGCCACTACGGCCAGGATGGCCAGGATGCCCACGGACAGCGGGAAGCTGGGATCCGGTGCGTGACCGAGCTGGGAGCCAAGGTAGGCCCAACCGGCGATCGTCCCGGCGCTCGTCCCGAGCAGCGCGGGCCAGAGCGTGCCCAGCATCACGAGCATGGTGAGCTGCCCGCGAGTCGCGCCGAGGGCGCGCCGACGGCCAAAGTCACGCCGGCCTCCAAGCGTCCCCGCGAAGACCACGAGGCCCGCGAGAACCATGGCGACGGCCAGCAGGATCAACACGAGCGTCCGGTCCCGGCGAGCGACCTCGTCGCGAACCGCCTCGCGCGCGGCAAGCAGGGCGGGGCTGCGCTCGACGGTGCTCGCCGACGCAGCGTCGGTCCCCAACATGGCCGTCGCGTTGTGAGCGACCAGCTCGACCCACCCGACGTCGCTCACGGCGATGATGATTCGATCCAGGCGCAGGGCGTCATCGCGGCTGGGCAGGAGGATGAACGACTCGAGGGCGCTGAGCGGCTCGGCCGCGCGGAACCAGCCGGCCACCGGGAAGCGGCCCGGGTCCAGGAGTCCAAAGGCGCCCCCCAGCCCTGCGCGGCCCGCGCTGAGCCGCGACACGTACGCTGCCACCGCGCCCCGGCCCGGCTCCGGCGCGAAGGTCACCGGGGCGCGCACGGCCCGCAACGCACGAAGGGGCGCGGGCCCGACGCCCAGGCCATTCCGGACGTCGATGACCGGCCCCAGGCCAGCCACCCAGGTGACACCCTGGAGCCGGGCGATGCGGTCAACGGCGTGGGCCGGGAGGACCGGCTCCTGCCCGGTCGAGACGATGCTGATCGTCCGTGTGCCAACGTCATCGACGCGCGCCAGGATCGCCGCCTGGTTCTGGATGCTGAGGCCGGTGACTCCCAGCACGGCCATCGGCACGGCAAACGCGAGAGCCGCCACCACGCCCGACACGACCGGCGTCACTCGGGCAACGCGAGCCGACTCCCCGGCGATCGCGGACCAGGAACGGGTCAGAGCCGGTAGCGCCGGTCGCATCGTTCTGCCAGAGACTCGTCGTGGGTGACGATCACCACCGCGGCTCCCGCCCGTGCCTGGCCGAAGAGCACCCCTTCGACGGACGCGGCGTTGCCTCGGTCGAGATTGCCCGCGGGCTCGTCAGCAAGGATCACGGAGGGCGCGGCCAGGAGGGCGCGGCACAAGGCCACGCGCTGCGCCTGACCACCGGAGAGATCGATCGCCCGGCGCTCCGGTTCGACATCGACGTCGAGCTCGGCGAGGAGCGCGCGGGCGCGGTCCTCGGCCTGTCGCCGGCTCGTGCCTGCGTAGACGGCGGCCTCCACGACGTTGTCGAGCACGGACCGCCGAGGATCCAGCATCGCGTCCTGGAAGACGAAGCCGATAGTGGTGGCACGGATGTCGGAGCGCGCCCCGTCGCCCAGGGCCGTCGCCTCCACGCCGCCAATCCGGAGGCTGCCCGACCAGGGGCGGACCAGCGTCCCGAGGAGATAGAGCAGCGTGGACTTGCCGCATCCAGACGGGCCCACGATCGCAACCGTCTCCCCGCGCTCGATCGTGCCGCTCCACTCGCGCAGGACCGGGCAGCCGCGCTGGTAGCCGAAGGTGAGGTCCCGGGCCTCGATCATGGCGCGGGTGGAGACGGCAGCAGGATGACCGTTCCCGCGGGCAGGCCGTCAACGACCGCGAACCCGTCGGCCTCGGCGAGTACCCGCACGGGACGGGTTGTCCCGTCTGAAAGCGTCACCGCCGGGCGCCCCGATGGCTGCTGCACAAGCGCTGAGACGGGCACGACCACTCCCGATGTCGTGGGGATGATCTCGACGGACCCCGTCAGCGCGGTCTCGCCGGCAACCGGCAGGCTGTCGCAGCGCCTGCCGCAGAGGGTCCCCGTGATCGTGGCCCGGTAGCGTCCGTCGTCGCTCACCTCGAACGTCCCGAGACTGCCCCGCCAGGCGTCACCGCCCGGCGCCTCGATGACGATGGCCATGCCCGTCTGCAGCTCCGCCCGGGTGGAGGGGCTGACCGTCGCGGTGAACGTCGGGCGGTCGGCGAGAACCTGGACGAGCTCGCTGCCGGCGCCGACCCGGGCGCCGACGCCCGGGACCACCACGAGTCGCGCCGGCACCTGGCCGACGAAGAGGAGCGCGCCGGGGTCGACGACTCCAGTGGCCACCGATCCGACGGAGCGCTGCCAGCGTTTGGTGGCATCCACCGTGGCCTCGCCGAAGCGCCCGTCGGCCGGTCCGGCGAGGAACCCGAGCGCCCGAAGGAGCCCCTGGAGCTGCTCGACGTCGGGGCCCTCGTCGCCCTTCCGCAGTGTTCGAAACATGGGAACGGCGCCCGCAGCGACCACGACCGGGTGCAGATCGATGGTGGCGATCACGTCGCCCGCGGCCAGTTGCGCGCCGGGAGGATAGGGGATCGACGTCACGACGCCGTCTGACGCCGCGAACAGCGTCCGCGCCGTAGGCCAGACGACGCTGACCGGCAGCCTGTCGGAGCGGCCAACGGACCCGACCTCGGCGGTGTAGGTCTGGGTCGCATGCTCGGCGACGGGGAGCGCGGGCGGCGCGACGACGTTCGTGCCCGCCCAGTAGCCGGCGACGGCGACCCCACCCAGGATCGCCGCCGCCGTGAGCATCGACGCGATGCGACGCCTATCGCTCATCGCTCATCCTCGATGGAACATCTCGAGGGTGCAAGCCTCCTTCGCTGCCTGGTAGGCGGCGTCGGTCCAGGCACCGGTGTCGACACCGTCGAGCGGCCCCCACGGTCCGGTCGTTCTCCAATCCGCCGCAAACTTCTCGAACGTCGGCGGCTCGGTCGGGTGGTAGCCCAGTCCGACGAGGCACTCGCGCTCCTTGACCCAGCGGTCGTGGATCGCGCGCAGCTCCTGGTCGGTCATCGCTCGTGCCGGCGGGGCCAGCTTCTGGCACTCCTCGATGATCGCGGCCATCTGATCGCGGGGCAGGTCCGACTCGAGCTTGTAGCCGGGCGGGTCCCCGGGGACCTCCGGGGGCAGCATCTCGACGAGCTGCCACCCGTGGTCCACCATGCACTGGGTGTCCGCCGGGAGCTGCCCGATCGGAATCGGGACACCAGCCCCGGTGCCGGGGGAGGCGGGCGGATGAGTGGCGGGCGTCTGGCCACAACCGAAGGTGGTCACCACAACGGCGATGACGGTGATCACGGCCGGCCAACGCGCTCTCATCGCGCGGCCCGTACCCACCGAGCGGCTCCCGTCCGCGTCTCAGCCGTAGGGCCGGCAGCCGGCGTACGTGTTCGGGAAGTTGAGGCTGGGATAGCCGCGTGCAAACCAGTCGCCGCTGTAGTCCCCGTTCTCCTCTGCCGAGTGCCACCCGGAACTGTAGTCGTAGTAGACGCCCACGCTGGCCCCAGGGCCGAACAGCAGCCCGTCAAATGCTGAAGTACGCGTGCGTGTAGCCGATGTAGTCGCCGCAGTTCTCGTATCCGCCCTCCTCCTGATAGGCAACCACTGGAACAGCGAGCGCGAGGACCATGGCAGTGGCCAGGAGCGCGCTGCAG
>Ga0315293_10001566_pt1 | contig 22186 bp, 20 predicted proteins | sample YL17G13_20_MG_FD_203071 | JGI IMG/M metagenome (GOLD analysis project Ga0315293, IMG submission 203071) | Sediment microbial communities from Yellowstone Lake, YNP, Wyoming, USA - YL17G13_20 | ecosystem: Environmental > Aquatic > Freshwater > Lake > Sediment | place: USA: Wyoming | collected... | reverse complement strand
TGATAAACCTGCGCCGGGACTGTTTGTTAAAAAATGGCTTAACACAGAGCCAATTACTCTCGAGGCCTTAAAAGGTAATGTTGTACTGCTCTGTATCGGTGTGCAGTTTCCGGGGCACGTTCCATTAGTTCAGGAGCTTAACGAGATTTACAGCAAGTATAAAGGAAAACCATTTAGTCTGATAGCGATACATAAGGACCCAAATGCCTGCGGCGTTGCAGAAGATGCAATAAAACAGTTCGTTGAGGAAAGTAACATTGAGTTTGCTTTTGGCATCGACAAAGAGACGGGTGTTGTTGAAGATATGATTCCGCCGCAAGCGGCGCTTCGACGGAGAGTCGGAATCGCTGTTTCGCACAGAGGCCTGCGTAAAGAAGGGGCGATGTATTCACTGTACGAGGTAAAGGCGGACCCTGCCTATTATCTTATCGACAAGAACGGCTTGCTTCGAGCCTCGCCGAGCCCAGAGACTCTCGAAAGGCAGATTGACCGTTTGCTCGAAGAACAGCCTGCCTCTGAGTAAGTTCATGGCGTTGGATTTCGAAGGTGTGCCCACGGTTTTGCTAAGCGGCTGCTCAGGAAACAAAGCGGGCAAATCCTATTCGAAGTTGTAGTGTTTTTTGACGGGTTTTTTGACCTGCCAGGTGCATTCGAGGTCCACAGGGAAGATTACGAGGTCGCCCGGGCCGAAACTGACCGAATCTTTACCGTCGGTAACCGTAACTTTACCGTCGATAATCAAACAGGTCTCGGTCTGGGTATAGGCCCAGTCGAAAGTGCTGGGCTTGCATTCCCAGATAGGCCAGGTTTTACATTCGGCGGCTTCTTGTTCAGAAGGTTTTTTAACAACAACATCTTTTACAGTAGGCATATCTTATCCTTTCTTTTTACTGCGTTTTGGAGAACCAATTATAGCAAGCTGAAAGTTTTTTTGAATATCCAATAGGAAATTTTATCAAAAGTTGTTATAAAACTGAGTTTACTATGCCTATGGCATGGCATAGCCATTGGAGTTTCGGATTAGCTTATGGAGCAGGGCCGGTTAGACAAACTAAAAAAATGGTTCGATGATTATGTAGCCGGGTTTTACGGCGAGGATGCTTACGTAAATGCCAACCTCAAACTCAAGGAAGACCACAGCAGGCGAACATGCAACGAGATGCGTTATCTGGCAGAAGAGCTTTCTCTAAACGATAACCAGAAGCGGGTGGCGGAGCTTATAGCACTGCTCCACGACATCGGCCGATTCGGGCAGTTCGTCAAATATAAAACATATAACGATACCAGAAGTGAGGACCACTGCCTGCTGGGTCTGAAGGTGCTTCGTGAAACAAAGGTGCTTGAGGAAATCGAAAAGGAAGAAAAGCATCTGATAGAAAAAGCGATTGAGTACCACGGACAGAGAGAGCTGCCGGGCGATTTGGGCGGTGCGTATCTATTGTTTTCACAATTGATACGTGACGCTGATAAGCTCGACGTTTTTTACGTGGTGACGGAAAGTTATAAACGGTACAGGAAGAATCCTGAGAGGTTTAGTCTGGAGATGGAGTTTGCGGATGAGCCTCGATATTCAAAGGAAATTGTTGAAGATATTCTGGGCGGCCAACTTATAGATTACAGGAGGCTGCGGACACTCAATGATATGAGGCTTTTGCAGTTAGGATGGGTTTACGACGTCAATTTTACCGCGACACTGAAGAGAATAAGGCAGCGCAGATTCTTAGAGCGGATTATCGATTTTCTGCCGAGGACGGAAGATATTGAAAGAGTAAAAGCAAAAATATTCAAATATGTTGATTGCCGGATAAAGCAGCAGGGCAGTGCTTGATTGTTGGTAATCGACAGCTCATAATGGAGCGTTGCAGTGGGGTTTATTTTGACGACGACGGTGTAAAGAGAAGGGGTTGTTATGGAGATGGTCTTGCAGACGAGTATAGCGGGGCAAAAGCCGACGCGGGGCAAGGTGCGTGACATATATGACCTTGGCGATAAGCTGCTGATAGCGGCGAGCGACAGGATAAGCGCTTTCGATGTGGTTATGGCTAACGGCATACCTTACAAGGGGATTGTCCTGACACAGATATCACTATTCTGGTTTGATTATCTCGGCGGTGAGGTCGAACATCATTTGATTAGTGATGATGTGACGGCGTTCCCTGAGCCGTTTTGTCGATACGCTGAGCAATTGGCTGGGCGGAGTATGCTCGTCAAGAAAACCAAGGTTTTGCCGATTGAGTGTGTTGTTCGTGGGTATCTGGCGGGGTCAGGCTGGAAAGAATACGAGGCGCAGGGGACGGTATGCGGACAGAAGCTGCCCCGCGGCCTAAAGCAGTGTCAAAAACTGCCTAAGCCGATATTTACGCCAGCGACCAAGGCGGAAAGAGGGACGCACGACGAGAACATCAGTTTCAAGAGGTGCGTGGATATCGTCGGCAAAGAACAGGCTCAGTACGTCCGTGACAAGAGCATCAAAATTTTCAAAAAGGCAAGTGCCTATGCCGAGAGCAGAGGGATAATCCTGGCTGATACGAAATTTGAGTGGGGTGTTCTTGACGACAGGATTATCCTGATTGATGAGGTTCTGACGCCGGATTCGTCGCGGTTCTGGCCGGCAGATATTTACGAGGCAGGCAGAGACCAGGAAAGTTTCGACAAGCAGTTTGTGCGGAATTATCTTGAAAGCATCAATTTCGACAAGTCCGGCCCGGGCGTTGAGTTGCCCGAGGATATTTGCAAAAAGACAAGCCAAAAGTATATTGAGGCTTACGAGAAACTGACTGGAAAAAATTTTGAGGTTTAGCGTTTTATCTGATAGCTTTGTGAGGGCAAAAAAATGGGATTTCCGAAGGATTTTGTGTGGGGCGCGGCAACGGCGTCATATCAAATTGAAGGAGCTGCATACGAAGGCGGCAAAGGACTTTCGGTCTGGGATATGATGTGCCGTAAGCCGGGTGCTATATGGGAAGGCAATACCGGCGATGTTGCGTGTGACCATTATCACCGCTACAAAGAAGATACGGCTCTCATGAAGAAAGTTGGACTGGGGGCGTACAGGTTTTCCATATCCTGGCCTCGTGTGATGCCGGAAGGCACAGCAAAGGTAAATGCGGAAGGTCTGGCGTTTTATGATAAACTGGTGGATGAGCTGCTGGCAAATGGTATCGAACCATACGTAACCCTTTTCCACTGGGATTTTCCCTATGAATTGTACCGTCGCGGCGGCTGGCTCAACAAACAAAGCAGTGACTGGTTTGCTGAGTATGTCGGAGTGGTGGTCGAGAAACTTTCCGACAGGGTCAGCAACTGGATAACTTTGAACGAGCCGCAGTGCTTTGTGGGTCTTGGGCATTTGGATGGGATTCATGCACCGGGGCTTAAATTGCCTTTGTCGGATGTTCTGCTGGCAGCACATAATGTGCTGCTTGCACATGGCAAAGCAGTGCAGGTGATACGGTCGAAATCCAAAGGCGAGTGCAGGGTCGGTTATGCGCCGGTAGGAGTTGTTAAGATGCCGGTGGTGGAAAACGAAGCCGATATTAAAGCTTCGCGAGAAGCAATGTTCTCGATAGAAGGCGGGCACTGCTGGAACAACACATGGTGGATGGACCCTGTATTTTTAGGCCGGTACCCCGAAGATGGACTGAATGTTTATGGAACAGATGCGCCCAAGGTAGGCCCAACAGATATGGAAACGATTTGCCAGCCGCTGGATTTTTTTGGTGTGAACGTCTATTACGGCTGTGAAGTGCGTATGGGGAAAGACGGCAGGCCGGAAGAGATGCCGAGGCTCGTCTGGCGCGGGCTTACGACGATGGATTGGTCAATTACCGAGAGCGCCCTGTACTGGGGGCCGAAGTTCTTCTATGAGCGATATAAAAAGCCGGTGATTATAACAGAAAACGGAATGGCGAATACGGACTGGGCGGCGCTGGATGGCAGAGTGCACGACCCGCAGCGAATTGACTTTCTGCGGAGGTATCTGCGGGCGTTGCGCAGAGCCATTGAAGAGGGGGTTGAGACCAGCGGTTATTTTCTCTGGTCGCTTATGGATAACTTCGAGTGGACGTTTGGCTTAAGCAGAAGATTTGGGATTATTTACGTTGATTACAACACGCAGCAGCGAATTTTGAAGGATTCAGCTTACTGGTACAGGGATATTATCACATCTAATGGTGATGCACTGGACGAGGTTCATCACGGCTGAGAGGTAAAAAGTTCGAATTCAGTGATTGAATGCTGCACAAACGTCTTTGACGAAAAGAACCGGCAATAAAATAACTACGATGGCCACCAGAAGCTGGTGACCATTTTTTTTCGGAGAAGTTTTACACAAGATTCACTCTCGGCTGTTATTATTATGTGAAAGTTGAACGCGTTCAGCCGTTATCTAAGATTAGAGCGCAGTAATGAAGTATTCAGAGCGAGCAGAGGTCTTTAGACAACTAAGAACCAGGTATTGCGGATTCCTAACATTGGTTCTCTGGAAGCTGACCGGTGACCGCGAGCTTTTCACTGAGGCAATGCAATATGCACTGTTAGGAATGTGGCAGAATGTCGAGAAGCTCAATGGCAGAAAGGCAGGGGCGTATATCTACCGGATTGCACTAACGGCTAATTCAAAGGCGTGGCGAAACAGAATCGGCAGGGACGGACAAATCAGCCATAGCCATGCTGCTATCGAAGAGGACCCCGCTGCCAGGATTGGCGAGAGCGAATTGGTTGTAATGGTAAGGCGGACGATAGCGCAGCTTCCGGTCAAGCAGAGCAGAGCGATAGTGATGCGATACCTGGAGCAACAGGATTACAAAGGCATTTCTGCGGAGTTGTGTTGCACTGAAGCTGGGGCAAGATCGCACGTGTCTAAGGCGATTGCCACTTTGAAAAGGAAACTGGCGACTTTGACAGAATGGGTGTGATTAAAATGAACAGAGAAAATATCGAAGAAATCCTTAAAGAAATGGGCAGTGAAGATGTTCCGGCTGATGTGCACAAAATCGCAGAAGAGACATCGAGAGATTTTAGTAAAACTTTAATGCAAACAAGACAACCGAGACATTATGTTTTATGGGAATATATTATGAAAAGTAAAATAACAAAATTAGCCGCTGCTGCGGCGATAATTACAGCAGTACTTATTGGAATACATCAGTTGGCTGGTAACGGAGCAGGTGTTGTCTTTGCAAGCGTTGTGGAGCAGCTCCATAACGCCCGCACCATGACTTATAGTGTCGTGACGCACACACCTGTCGAAGGTATGCCGACCATGCGGACAGAAATGGCTTTCAAGGAACCTGCATATATGCGAACAACGACAGCGGATGGTTTCGTCACAGTTATGGATTGGACCCAGGTACGAGGTATTAGTATCTGGCCGACGAGAAAACAATTCATCGGCTTTGAGGCGACGAACTTTCGACACGACCCCGAAAAAGACCCTTTTATGGTCATTGAAAATCTAAAAACCCTGCCCTATAAAGCAGACCAGATGCTTGGGAAAAAGGATGTAGATGGCCGGGTACTTCAAGGTTTCCGTGTGGTAGAAGAGAGCGTAATAAATACCATTTGGATTGACCCCAAGACAGGAGAGCTGGTTCGCGTGGAAATGGAGTTCACGAATGCACCGGGTATGAACAAGATAATGACCGATTTTCAGTTTAACGTTGAACTCGATGACTCGCTCTTTAGTCTAACGCCGCCGGAGGGCTTCACGCCTCTGGAAGTTCAGGCAGATGTCTCCAAAGTAACTGAGCAGGACCTTATCGATTATTTGCGGTCATGGTCGAGCTGGACCAAGGACGGCATGTTCCCACCAACCCTCGTTGGCGCAGAACTGCCAAAGATTGCCGCGGAGATGGCAAGACAGGGTAAATTCGGCGAAGGCCAAACCACCGAGCAACAGCACGACCAGGATGCAATAACAATGTACCGTGGGATGATGTTCGTGACACAATTGCCTGCTGACAGCAACTGGCGCTATGCTGGCGAGAACGTAAGCTATGGTGATGCTAACACCCCTATCTTTTGGTACCGCCCGAAAGATTCGCAAACCTACCGTGTCATCTACGGTGATTTGAGTGTTAAAGACGTGGCGCCGGAGAATTTGCCGAAGTAATTTGCAAGACGAATTGAATGCTTACCAAAAAGGCCGGGCTTTTTCGCTCGGCCTTTTTGTTTATAATTTCCATGCTTTTACGAACGCCTTAAAGCTGCGGTCGTAGGTTTTTTCTGCCGCCGGCGGGAAACAGCAGCCGGGAAGTTGATTACTTGACAAATGATAGCTCAGACACTCGCAGCACATACCCTTTCTGTCGCAGCCGGGATATGAACAATTACAGTTTTTCAGGTTTTTTTGTTTTTTACATTCCATTTTTAACCTCGTTAATGGTTAATATAGTTAATTGAAGTGCAATTCAATGACGTCCTTGTCGTTCAGGACGTGGTTTTTCTGAACGTTTTGGCCTTTATAGACTCCAGTGCCCCATATTCTTGCCGACTTTAATTTGTCGGTCAGTTCCCGGTGAATAGCTGTTGCCAGGTCCATAACGGTGGAACCAGCCGGCAGCGTGAATGGCTCATCCATATCAGGTTTTTTGCCGGGCGGCTTGGCGTAAACGCGTATGATATTCAGCATCCTGAAAAGCGTGCCGACAAGCTCATCAAGGCCGGTGCCGGTACTGGTTGAGATTTCGACAGGTTCAAGGCGATGGCCGCACAATTGTTTCAGCGTTTCGAGGGCGCCGGGTTTTGCGATGTCGGATTTGGTGCAGATGCAAAATGCTCTTTTGCCGAGAGGATTACCCCGCTGGTCGAGGGATGCGGTTTCGCTGTCGATAAGTAAACTTTTAGAATCCAAAAAGGCAAGACAGATGCTCAATTGCTGCCTGACGTCGGCTGAAAGGTCGATGACTATCGCGATTACGTCGCAGTTGCGATATGTGCCGACCTGGCCGGGCGCGCTATAGTCGGCGGTAACAGGGGGCATATCGATAAGCTGAATATGAACGTCCTCGAACGTTACCATAGCCGGCACGGGTGCGCCGGTTGCGAATGGAAAGTCGGTGACATTAACCTTGGCGTTGGTTATCGCAGCGATGATGGAGCTTTTGCCGCTGTTGGGCGTACCAATCAGGACTATCTGGCCGGAGCCGGTGCGGGGCACGTGAAAGATGTCGGTTTGTTTGCCACCTTTTTTTTGTGTGGAGACCTCTTTTAGTTTGCTCAGCTTCCTGCGAAGGTCAGCCTTCAGGTGGTCCGTGCCCTTGTGTTTGGGCATAACCGCCAGCATCCGCTCAATCGCGAGGATTTTTTCCTCGTTGGTGGTTGCCTCGCGGTACCACTGCTCAGCCTTAAAATAGTCTGGAGTAAGGTTCGCAGGCATAGTTTTTGTATTTTATCTTATTCAGCGACTTTGGTCGCGACCAGGTCACCAACCTGGCTTGTTGAGAAACCCATTTTGCCGGCCTGGAGCGACTTTACTTTATTGGCGGTTACAAACATCACGGCTTTTTCGACGGCGTCGGCGGCCTTTTCTTCGCCGAGCTCAGCCAGCATCATCTGCACGGCGCAGATGGCTGCTAAGGGATTGATAACGCCTTTGCCGGTATACTTCGGTGCGCTTCCGCCGATAGGTTCGAACATACTGACACCTTCGGGATTGATATTTCCGCCGGCGGCGATGCCCATACCGCCCTGCACGATTGCACCGAGGTCGGTAATAATGTCGCCGAACATATTGCCGGTTACGATGATGTCAAACCATTCGGGGTTTTTGACCATCCACATACAGGTGGCGTCAACGTGGTAATACTCTCTTTTAATATCCGGATATTCTTTTTCGCCCATCTCGTGAAAAGCTCGCTCCCACAGGTCGTAGATGTACGTTAAGACGTTTGTCTTGCCGCAGAGAGCGAGGGTATTTTTATCGCTTTTGCCGCGGCTTTTTTTGCCGTATTTGCGAGTGTATTCGAATGCGTATTTCAGGCAGCGGTCAACCTGAAAGCGGGTATAGACCGCCGACTGGACCGCTACTTCGTTTGGCGTTCCTTTCATTGTGAAGCCGCCTGTGCCGGTGTACATATCGCCGGTATTTTCGCGGACAACGACAAAGTCGATATCGTCCGGACCTTTGTTTTTGAGCGGCGTTTCCACTCCCGGATATAACCTGACCGGACGAAGGTTGATGTACTGGTCCAATCCGAATCGCAGCTTCAGGAGTATGCCTTTTTCGAGGATGCCCGGCGCAACATCGGGATGGCCGATAGCGCCTAATAAGATTGCGTCGAATTTTCGAAGCTCTTCGACGGCGCTGCCAGGTAAGGTTTCGCCGGTCTTTTTATATCTTTCGCCGCCGAAGTCGAAATTTGTCAAATCCACTTTGAAGCGGAATTTGTTTGCCGCTGTTTTTAGTACCTTCACCGCCTCGGCTGTAACTTCCGGCCCTGTCCCGTCACCGGGGATTACCGCGATCTTATAACTCTTCGCCATTTAACTTTCCCCTTTCAATTTTGTTGGCCACTCTTGTTTACAGATATATAAGGTTACACAGATTCTCTGTCTATCCGGGATAAATCCCCGCTTTTTTCAAGGAGCTTATTAACCTCCTATGGTCTGTATAATGGATTCCGTACAATCCAATTCGTTCTGCTGCCTGTACAAACTCCAATAGGTCGTCTATATAAACACAAGCTTCCGGAGCCAGGTCGAGCTTCTTAAGCATATCATAGTAAATCTCCTCATCCGGTTTCAGTGCTCCAACCTCAAAAGATAAGCTCATCGCGTCGAACAAATCAAATACAGATATTGGTTTTATGCCATACTCAAAATCCCATTCACTGACATTCGACAGTAATCCTATTTTATAACTCGGCTTCAGCGTTCTTATTAGATCGAAGGTATTCTCATTGGGCGTGAAAATCTGTGTAAAGGCCCTGCGAAACTTTGTTTGGTCCATATCCATATTACATAGTTCTGAAACACCCGCGAAAAAATCCTGTGAACTGATTCGGCCGGTTTCATATTCTTGTGTCAAACGTGACCTGTTATAGATTAGGTCGTGTAATTCTTTTACAGATTTCTCTGTGGACTGAGAAATCTTTTCAAGAAATATATTATTGTTAAACTTGCATATAACATTGCCAAAGTCAAATATAACGGCTTGTATCATAAAGCTATGCTCCTGTGCGCCAATCCCAAATCTTTAGAGCTTATAACAGAGCCGGCTCTCACCTTCTGTCATTCCCACGAAGCCTGTCCTGAGCGCAGCCGAAAGAGCGGGAATCCAGATGTTTTTATTAAATCCATCTTAGATTTCGTTATAGACTCTTAGTCAAGACACCGTGATATATGTTTAGCACTTTTTCTGAACTAGTTTGTTTAACAGGCCACCGGCCTCAATAATCTCCAGTGCGAAGTCGGGCAGCGGATTAAACTTAATACTAATACCGCTGGTTTTATTTTTAATCAAGCCGGCTTTGTAATCAACTTCCAGCTCGTCGCCATTTTTGATTTTGTCAGGAGCTTCTGAGGATTCTATCACATAGTAGCCGTTGTTTATTGCGTTTCGATAGAATATCCGGGCAAAACTTTTGGCTATTACCGTCGCCACACCTGCGCCGCGAATGGCCCAGACGGCGTGCTCTCTGGATGAGCCGCAGCCAAAATCCTCGCCGGCGACGATTATGTCGCCGGCCTTGACCTTATTTACGAAATCCTTGTCCAAATCTTCGAGACAATGCTTTGCCAGTTCAGCTACATCGTCGGTGTTTAAGTATCTTGCCGGTATAATCTCATCAGTATTTATGTGGTCCCTTCTATACACGTGCGCTATACTCATTTTCGTTGCCTCAATTAAGCCAAATCCTAAATACTAATTTCTAAATCCTAAACAATATCAAAATCCTAATAACAAATGTTCAAAAATATCATTTGCTCTTGGTTACAATCGAACCGAATATATGCGTGAGTTCGTTAGCCTCACCTTCTAAAGCTTTTCTTTCCTGTTCAAGGTTTTCGTTTGAACCAGTATCAATTAGCCGCAGCCAATATCGGCTTTCCTTTGCCTCCTTCCGGCATATCTTAGCTCGCATAGCAAAATCTTTCTTGCTTAATGCTTCATTCGCCTCAATATAGTTCGCTCCAACCGAACCCGAAGCATTAACCAATTGCTTTGAGTCCTCGATGTTGGCTAAAGTCTTTGGCAGCTTTTTAACAAACGCTCTCACCTGTTGTGCAAACCGCAAGGTTCGTTCCTCAAGGTCGTAGTGTTTTGAATTTTGAGCTTTAATCATTTGTATTTGTTTAGAATTTAGGATTTAGAGATTAGGATTTCTTCAAAGGTATTTCCTCGGGTCTGTTAGTTTTCCTTCAACCGCGCTTGCGGCGGCGGTAGCGGGGCTTGCCAGATATACTTCGCTCTTGGGATGTCCCATTCTGCCGACAAAATTTCTGTTTGTTGTGCTGACGCATTTTTCGCCGGCGGCGAGGACGCCCATAAAGCCGCCGAGACACGCACCACAGGTCGGGGCGGAAATCACACAGCCGGCATCGTAGAAAATATCGAACAGACCTTCATCCATCGCCTGCTTCCAGATTTCAGGTGTTGCAGGGACAACGATGGTTCTTATAGCTACCTTTCTATCTTTAAGTATCCCGGCGGCGATTCTTAAATCCTCGATTCGGCCGTTGGTGCAGCTTCCGATATAAGCCTGGTCCATTTTTATTCCGGCACAATCGCTGATTTTTTTGCCGTTGCTGGGCAAATGCGGCAGAGCGACCATCGGCTCTAACTTGGAGCAGTCGATTTCGACAACGCTTTCGTATTCAGCGTCTTTGTCCGATTCATAAACTGTATAAATTTTTTTGTCTTTGAGGTGTTCGTCGAGATATTTTTTTGTAGTTTCATCAAAGCCGATAATTCCGTTCTTGGCACCTGCCTCGATAGCCATATTTGTGATGGTCATTCGAGCTTCCATCGACATTTCTTTAAGTGCTGGGCCGGTAAATTCCATCGCTTTATAGAGCGCACCATCGACACCGATTTTTGTAATCACCGCTAAGATAACGTCCTTGCTGTAAACGCCTTTGGATAGTGACCCTTTAAGCACAAACTTTATTGACGCAGGAACTTTGAACCACAGTGTTCCTGTGGCGATGGCCGCAGCCAAATCCGTCGAGCCGATACCTGTGCCGAACGCCGCAAAGGCGCCGTAGGTACAAGTGTGCGAGTCGGGCCCGACTATGACTTCACCCGGCCGAATATGACCCTGCTCCGGCAATAGTGCGTGGCAGACGCCTGCTCTGCCGATTTTATAGTAATGTTTTATGTTGTGGCGTTTTGCCCACTCATCAAGTCGCTTATGCAGCTCGGCACTTTTTATGTCCTTGGCCGGCTGAAAGTGGTCCGGCGTAACGACAATCTTTTCAGGGTCGAATACTTTATCGATACCGTGCTTCTCGAGCATCGAAATAGCAGGCGGCGTAGTAACATCTACGCACATAACAACATCAATCGTTGCATCTATAAGCTCACCCTGAGCGACTTTGTTTTTGCCGGCTGCCTTAGCCAAAATCTTTTCCGTAATCGTCATTGCCATTGCTGACCGTTCCTCACTTAGTCAAAAAGTTCCTTATCACCGGCAGGTTGCTGAAAAACTTCCTTGCAATTTCATCCTGCTGGTTTATTGCGAACACGTGCTGTCCCCAGCCCATTTGTGCGAGGACATAATCGCCCATGGCAAACTGGCCGATGGCGATATGGCCTATTGCAAACTGGCCCAAACTGAAATACAGCCCGATTGCTCCCTGCCCGACCGCAATTACGCCGCTCGATAGCTGTCCTATACCGAGTAATAATCCAAACGCCACCTGCCCGATAGGCACAAGACCTATCGCCAACTGCCCAATAGCGATGATTCCACAGGCAATCCTGCCAATAGCAATCACACCCCTGGCAACCTTTCGCCTGCCGGTCTCCGGGCACCTGCCGAATGTATAGTGCACCAGCGGCAGGCTGCCTATCTTTATATGCGATGTAAACTCGTGATAGCTTAGCCCTGTAACGTACCCGAAACTTTTCCAGACGCCGAACCGAGTGTGCTTTTCTTTATACTCAATCTGTTCCAGCAATTCGTTTCTCATATTTACCTCCTTACTAATTCAGACAGCCGTAATATTTCATTGCCTTAAATTAGTCTTGAGTTTGTAATTTTTAGTTAGAGTTCCGCCTTTATCTGCGGCTCTTCGCCAGCGTCTTTTCTGGCCACCAGTCTGTTAATCGCATCGATATAAGCCCTTGCGCTTGCTTCGATGATGTCGGTCGAGATGCCTCTGCCGACATACATCCTGCCATCGGTACGAATCTTGACTGTTGCTTCGCCGAGGGCCTCTTTTCCGCTTGTAACTGCCCGAATCGAATAACTCTCCAACTTCGGCGAGAAACCGGTCGCCTCACGAATCGCTTCGTAAGCTGCATCGACAGGGCCGTCACCTTCCGCCTGTGCTTCTTTTATTTTGCCTTTGCTGCGAATTTTAACTATCGCCTTTGGACTTGTCCCCGTTTCTATCAGCACCCGCAGATATTCAAGCTCAAACGTGTGCTCGACTACCCGCACCTCATCATCGATAATCACAACAACGTCCTCATCGAACACTTCTTTTTTCTTATCCGCGACCTGCAGGAACCGCTGATACGCCTGCTCAATCTCGTTTTTGGTGAGCTTATAGCCTAATTTTTTGCAGCGGTCGGCAAATCCGTGCCTGCCTGTGTGCCTGCCCAAGACCATCCGCGAGCCGACTAAGCCGATACTTTCCGGCGTCATAATCTCGTATGTCTTTCGCTCCTTGAGCACGCCGTCAACGTGGACGCCCGCTTCGTGCGCAAAGGCGTTGGCGCCAACAATGGCTTTGTTGGGCTGAACAACGAATCCGGTCAGGCGGGATACGAGCTGACTGGTGCGGTAAATCTCTCTGGTGTTGACGCTGGTAGTCAGCTCGTTTTCAGTGCCTTTGCCGAAGAAGTCGGCCCTTGTATGTATCGCCATAACAATCTCTTCGAGCGCTGCGTTGCCGGCTCGTTCGCCGAGCCCATTGACCGAGCACTCGACCTGGCGGGCGCCGTTTCGTACGCCTGTGAGTGAATTAGCGACCGCCATACCGAGGTCGTTGTGGCAGTGCGTACTTATTATGCATTTGTCGATTCCCGGAACCTTCTGTTTTAACTGGGCTATAATCTGCCCGTACTCGTAAGGCAGAATATATCCCACTGTGTCCGGTATATTCAGCGTAGTAGCACCTGCTTCAATCGCCGCCGTCAGCACCTCAACCAGAAAGCTCATTTCGCTTCTACAGGCGTCTTCCGGCGAGAATTCGACATCGTCGGTAAACGTCTTTGCGAACCTGACCGCCTCGGCCGCCATTTTCAGGACTTCGGCACTTGTTTTCTTCAGCTTGTACTTCATATGAATCGGGCTGGTTGCGATGAATGTATGGATTCGTCTCTTTTTAGCCGGCGCAACGGCTTTGCCTGCCGATTCGATGTCTTTTTCATTTGCCCGCGCCAGGCCCGCTATGGTCGGCCCGGCTACCTGCTCAGCTACGAGCTTAGTTGCCTCGAACTGTACCGGCGAGGAGACCGGAAAGCCGGCTTCGATTACGTCCACGCCCAAAATCGCGAGTTGCTTAGCGATTTCGAGCTTTTCGGCAATAGAAAGCGAAGCGCCCGGCGACTGTTCGCCGTCGCGTAAGGTGGTGTCGAAAATTACGATTTTTTGCTTTGACATCTTGGTTTTTCTCCGAAATTTTGCCTTACTTGTACGCCACAGGCGTATTATGCCCTAAGTGGGGCAGAATTTCTACGAATTTACGAAAAAAACGAATTAGAAGTAGGTTTTTTGTGGATGTAAGGGGACTTATTGCGCCTTGCCCGCCGCCACGTCTCGCGTCGTAAGACGCGGGGGCAGGCGGCGCAAAAGCAACAAGCTAAGGCTGATAATGGCCCTATGAGGGTAACAATCCGCCTTCGCCAAGGCTACGGCGGATAAAGTTGTGCGATTTTTGCTCATAAACAGGATTATAGCAGACAGGTAACTTTTTGCAAACACTTTTTTCGCTGGATAAAGCCTATAGGCAATTCGGCTGGGGGTGTGGCCCATAGAGGAAGATTAAGGAGTGAGCTTATCCAGAATTGGCAAAAATTCGGTGGATTTTTGGGCTAAAAATGGGGTTTGGGATGGTTCGGGTTGTAACGATTAGGCAAGATGGGTAAAATAAAATTGCAAAAAATTCGCAATTGCGTTAGAATTTTCGCATCAAATGTGCTTGTTGGCGAAAAAAATTGCAAGAAATCTACAAAAATTTACAAAAAATGACAAAAAATGACAAAAATTAGCAAAAAATAACAAAAATTGACACGTTTTGGACAGTGATTGAAGTACCCCCTCGCGCATTTGATTGAAGGCGTTAATGAGTGGATGAGTAGATGTGTGGATGAGGGTGTGGAGGATTTTTAGTTCATGGTTCATAGAGAAATTGGTCACAGATGAACACTGATTTACACAGATTTTTAGACACGGATTAACACGGACTTTTTCAGACACTGATTTACACAGATTGACACTGATTTACACGGATTTTTTGACACGGATTTATTTCGTATTGTGTGATGCCCTTCGACAGGCTCAGGGTAAACTATATATCGTATGTCGTCAGAGGAATTTTTTAGACGCAGATTGCGCGGAGAGTTTAGCCACAGATGAACACAGATTTACACAGATTAAGGCAGGCTTTTTGGTCGGCTTGGCGTTCAGTAGGTGGCGATGCCACATAGCGTCAGAAAGTATATAAGTATATGCGTATATACTTATGGAGTGCTTTAAGAATCATGGATTTGAGAGTGGGGGGTTTGAGAATCGTGGCTCGAAAACAGAAGACGGACGACAGAGGACAGAAAACAGAAGGCAGAAGACAGATGACGGACGACCCCGCACCTACTTTTTAGAGAAACGTCTTTGCCAAAAGCAAATGTGAAGTTAATTGAGCAACGAAGGGCAACCATGGGTAAAAGATGGAAAGTAGGTGCGGGGTTGACATTTTAGTTCCGGTAGGATAGACTCAAAGTGGCGGTTTTGTTTCAAAAGTCGATAGTTATTAGTCATTAGTCTATAGTCATTAGTCGTTAGTCGATAGTATTTAGTCTTTAGTTGGTTGAGGCCGAGGTTGCTCGTCTCGGCGCTCGCCGTCGCGTAGCGCTTCGGCGAAGCGGGTAGGCCGAGCCGTAGCCGGGTCGGCGATTGTTTGACAAAAAGTCCGCCAAATGAGCGGCGGATAAATCCGCCACACGGATTAGCGGATGAATGTTGTATGTTATTATGTTGGCTGTCGAAAGAAAATATCATGTCAAAGCAGAAACGACCCAAAGTTCCGAAAGCTTTAGAGGAAGAGACTCTCTTCAATGCGAACCATACTTGTTGTATCTGTAAGGATAAAAACAAGGATGTTGTTATCCACCACATAGATGGAAACAATTTAAATAATAACCTCGACAATCTGGCGGTGGTATGTCTGGACTGTCACAGCCTGGTTACGGGGACTCGTGGTCTCGGTAGATCTTTCAAACCAAGTGAAGTGCGAAGGTATAAGAGGTCCTGGGACAAGCAAGTACGAGATTCCCGAGAAGTTCCAAGACCCAGAATTTATTACAGAAAGGAACTCGTTTCTCAGATCGATTTTACAATCTGCAGAATCCTAGCGTGTGGAAAGGACAAGCATCGTCAGGAGGAGTTGCTAGACACACTTTACGAACTACACTTGTGGCGAGGAGATAAGGCAATAGACTCCAAGATAATCGAGGGTATGGAACATCTTGCCATCATGAGCGGACTATCTTATCCCGGGCTGGTCGAGTTGCTCGCCGAGAAAGCATGGGAGATGTGTTGGGAATTCGTTGGTCCAGACGATGTTACCATGGACAAGAAAGACGAGAAGCGCGTAATCAAATGCGCTGAGATAATTGAGACGCTGGCCGATTTCAACTGCCAATTCGCCAGAGGCAAGAGGGCCACTGTCACCATCTCAGAAACTGCCGAAAGACTGTTTGAGATCGGTACATGGTACAAAAGGAAACTCATAGTCAAAGCAGTGCTTGACGCGTATAACAAAGGCATGAAGGGGTGTATGGAAGACAGGAAGGTCAAGTTCCGCAGTGGGTATATGGTCCTACGAAAGTCGCTGCTGAGTCTATCAAAGTATGTAGAAGGTAAGAAGGCCGTTTGGCGGGACGCCATCGCCAAGCGAGGGAGATTGTTGAAGAAATACAAAAAGATCTAATCAGAGTTTTGAGCTTATTGCCGGGCTTCAAGTGAAATACTTTGTTGATATTAACATAATGGTAGCATAAAATCAGTGGAAACTTGTGCCATAGGTATCGTATTGTATATTATTATGTCGGGGGCCAAAGAATTTACCCATGAAAACTCATAGGTAAATGGGGCAACAATGAAACCATCAGACAGGTGGGAAAGCATGAAAGTTGCGGTAACAGAAGACAATAGCAGAAGAATCGGTAGCGCACACCATAATAAGTATGTTGCAGAAGGAATAAATCTTCACAAAGCAACCCAGGTCGCTCCGCTGTCTCTCCTAAAACCATTCGACGTTATATCGCGGGAGCGAATTTTAGATCGTTACACGCAGATAGAGAAACTCCTGAGACAGTACCTCGGGGATCCATTTTTCTCTAAATCAGGCTTCATACTTTATCAGGGGAATTGTACAGAACTATTAGATCGGCTACGCGGAAGCAAGGTCGCTGTTGAGTTAGCTATAACCTCGCCTCCTTACAACATTGGAAAGGAGTATGAGCTGCCGGTATCAGTAGAAGACTACGTTGCATGGTGTTCCCATTGGATGGACCAGATTTACGATATCACTGCTGCTAATGGTGCATTTTGGTTGAATGTCGGGTACCTCGAAGTTCCAGGAAAAGGGTTATGTGTCCCCATACCTTACCTTCTTTGGAATAAATCCCCATTCTACCTGTTGCAAGAAGTTGTCTGGGTATATGGAGCTGGCGTGTTAGCAAAGCGACGCCTAAACCCAAGAAATGAAAAATGGCTCTTCTATGTCAAGGACATCCAGAATTACACCTTTAATATAGATGATATACGTGACCCTAATGTGAAGTATCCAAACCAAAAGAAAAACGGCAAATTCAGATGCAATCCTTTAGGAAAGAACCCATCTGACGTCTGGGAGTTCCCCAAAGTGACAACAGGTAAAGACAGGAGTTCAAAAGAAAGAACTGGACATCCTGCACAGTTCCCTCTTGGAGTAATAGAGCGAGTAGTGAAGGCGTCTTCAAACCTGACTGATATAGTATTAGACCCCTTTGCTGGTTCGTGTTCTGCTGGCATCGCGGCCACAGGCCTTGGACGTATATTCGTTGGATTCGAAATTAGATCTGACTACTGCCAGTTAGCTGTTGAGAGATTCACGAAATTCCAAGAAGAGCGTAGAAACACCCAGAAACAAAGATATCTCTTTTAGGTATGCCTATAGATTTCGAGTAGCTTATAGCTCTCAACCTCAAGGGGGAGACGAGACTGTTGTCCTGTTGCGGCCTTCTGACCAATCCAATCTGTTGAATCAAGCCAGCCGAAACGGATAAGTAAGATGTTTGGTATTTTTACACTAGCAGAAAACTTTTGGAAGTTAACCGCTAAGTAGTAACCTGTCTTTGCCTTCTTGTTTGTTGTGGTTTCTTGAGCATAGCTCCGGTTGCCAAAAATATGTCTTGGGTTAGATGATGTCTTTACTTCAATTGAGAACCTGTCATCTGGAATGTAAACTACATCTTTATCTCCAGAAGAACGTTCACCTCGCCATGTTTTGGGGTGGCGGGACGCGAGTTCAAGAGGGATTAGTTCGTGGAGAAAGAACCCTATGATTTGCGGTTTTGGAAAAATCTCTTTTCCAATATGGAACGCTTTTGTGCCTAATCTGGACGCGAAGATGGAATTCCAAGCCGCCGAAACAACTTCGACAATCTCTGCGGGCTTTAGAGGATGTTCATTGACAAGCTGGCGTGTTACATCATGCCATTTTTCAGGGGGCATACCTTTATAAGGGGAGACTATCAAGAAATGCCCTCCATAAGATCTGCTGGTTTGACTCGAAGAGCGCGGGCAAACTGTACAATGTTGATGAGACTTACATTCCGTTCCCCACGCTCAACAGCACCTACATAGGTTCGGTGGAGCCCACAAGCCTCAGCAAGATCTTCTTGGGACCACCCCACCTGTTTGCGGAGAGTACGAATACGTTCACCCAACTTCCCTTTCGGATCTTTGCTCATGAGCAAGAAGGTACTATATATGTTGCCCATGAGTCTACAGACTATAAGTAGCAATTACTTCAGCGGGAAGCCTCTTGGCGCTGAGAAGTTTAATGCGGAAGTTATAAGGCTGGGCCCCTAACAATGCACTCTACCTGACCGCTATTCTGCTGCGCTTCATAGCGGCAGGTGAGCTTTGTCGTTGTGCATTGAATTGGACGAGGGTTTCGTGCCAACCCCCAAGGCGTGGCTTGGGGGCTAAATGAAACGGAGAACGCTGCACCGCGCGGGGTGGGGGCTAAATAAAAAGCGTTCCTCGCCCCGATGGGATAGCATACAACGCATCCCACCCCGGTGAGATAGTGAAAGACACATCTCACGGGGCAGGCAGGGCAGGCGCGGGCACCCCTGGGTGAAACCCAGGGGATATTAACCCACCGGATAAACCGGTGGGCTTTCGGAATTGGCGTTGCTCGTATCTCGCCAAAAGAGACGGAATCCGGGGTGAACCCCGCCATCCACCTGCGGTGAGAATGGCGGGGCTAAATACAATGACAAACCCCGTCATTAAAATGACGGGGCTAACCACTTGCCCTACTCCAACAAAATCTAATATTACCCCACAATTTTCAAGCCTTCTGTCGCAATAAAGAAATTGTTTGACAAAGCCCCACAATATGGTATAAATAATCGCAAAAGATTAGAAAATCTTTAGGCCGCAGAGGAAGACAACTAAACTTTAGAGCCTTTTTGTTTGGCGATTTACCTATAGGAGTAACGATGGTAAAAATACTAAAGACTTCAGCAGAGGGCAGGAAATGCATGTTTCCGCACTGCACGCGTATACTGAGTATCTATAACCATGAGGCTTACTGTCATATACATCGGAGTCAGATGCTTCAGGAGCAAAAACCCAAGATTTTAACTCGTCGGGATGTATAAACCGATACTATGTAGTACCTTTTTGCACTCAGCCAGAAAAATCTTTCCCCCCGTACCCCTTTATCCAAGAATCGACTCACTTGTCGGCCTCTATTGTGAGAAACAGCAGGGTGGCCCCGGCGTAAACGCCACGCCTGAAGCGCGACGTTATGGATTGAATTGGACGAGATTTTCCTGCCACGATTTTTTTGATAAACAGTTTTAATGACCCCCACCGCGCGGGGTGGGGGCTAAATGATAAGGAAACCCCAACTAACGCAAATTTCCATAGGGGCGCTCCTTCGACAATGCTTACTTCGACAAGCTCAGTACAGGCAGGACAGGTTCGCTCAGAATGACAAATGGGCCCGCAAGGATTAGAACCTGTCGCTCACTATCGTTCGCTCCCCATAGGGGCTCTGCCCCTCTGGCGGCCCCACAGTTTTGCTTTGCAAAACAAAGCGGTGGGGCCTGTCACCCCGACGACGTAGGAAAATTCTTTTCCCACACCCTTTTAGGTTCGAATCCTGCTGGAGCAGCACCAAAGAAAGTTTACTGGGCCCGCAAGGATTCGAACCTTGGACCAATGGATTATGAGTCCACTGCTCTACCGCTGAGCTACGAGCCCTGCTTTAGGAGTTTATAGCATAAAACAAGCCTCCAGTCCAGAAGACGCCTGAAACGGATGGAATTTTCGTATTCGGCCTCGTAATTATAAAGATATGATTGTTTTAAGGCCGATATGTTATTCAGGCGGTGGCATTTAGTTATATTACCGGATGCACCAATGACCTCAGTACAAATACAATCTATCGGCGAAAAACTGCTCGATTTCCCGTTGGGCAAAGACGTTAAGGACTTTCTGAATTACCTGACGGTCGAGGGAGGCCTGTCGGACAATACTGTTTTGGCCTACGGGCGGGATTTGATGGCGTTTCTAAATTACTGTCAATCGCAGAAGGTAGGCCGGCTGGGGCAGATTAAGGCCGATGTTGTGCATAAGTATATGCAGGTTCTCGACCAGACCAACAAAGAGGAAAGCTCAATTAAGCGGGCACTTGTGGCGATAAAGATGTTTCTGCGGTTTGCGAAGATGATGAAGCTTGTCGAGGATGATTTCACGGCGGTCCTTGAAAGCCCGAAGATTTGGCAGAGACTGCCTGTCATTTGCAGCAAGAAACAGGTAGTCGAAATTATTAACGCACCTTTGGCCGATGAGCCGTATTATTTTCGGGATAAGGCTATACTGGAGTTGCTTTATGCGACAGGTGTGCGAGCCAGCGAGTTAGCCGGCCTGAAGGTCTCCGACCTGAACTTAGACATAGGATATTTGCGGTGCTTAGGCAAGGGCAACAGGGAACGGGTAATCCCGCTGGGCCGGGCTGCGATTGCGGCGACGGCTGATTACCTGAAAGAGCTTCGGCCAAGGCTTGCCAAGCCGTACAGCGGTGATTTTTTGCTGCTGAGCCGAACAGGCAGGCCGATGAGCCGTATTGAGATTTGGCGTCTTGTCAAAAAATACGCCGGCCGGGCGGGAATGCCGAAAAGATTGACCGCTCACACGTTGAGGCACTGCTTTGCGACACATCTTTTGGCCGGCGGAGCAGATTTGCGAAGCGTGCAGGAGATGCTCGGACATGTGGATATATCTACCACGCAGATATATACCCATGTTGACCAGGAAAGGCTTCGAAGTATCCACAGGCAGTTTCATCCGAGGCAGTAGTTTTTAATTATGACCCATTCGACTTCGCTCAGGGTCATCCTGAGCGACTAAAAGGAGTCGAAGGATGAGTTATGAATTAAGAATTAAAAATTCAATATTATTCAAATTTGTATTTCTGCTGGTGCTGGCGATGTCGGCGGGCTGTCAACAGGGTAATGTTAGCAAGCAACGTCCGAATATTGCGAGCAGCACCATCGCGACCGAGACCAGATTAAGCACACAACTGCAAGTCAACAGAGATGCACTGTTAGACAAAGGTTCAAACGAACAGATGCGGGTCAACGCGGCAAGTGTGATATTAGTCAGTGAGGAGCCGGCCGCCAGGGCGATTCTGCTCGATACGCTGCGACAATCGGAAAATAAGGCGGCGCGGGCGGCGGTGTGCAAGGCGTTGAGTCTTGCGGTGGGCAAAAAGGAACGGATAAAGGACAGACGGGACTTTCTTGAGCCGCTGATGGAAATTATCCGAACCGAAACGAACGGCGTGGCGAAAGTGGCGGCAGAGGCACTATTGTTTTTTGAATACAGCCGAATAGCACCCGAACTGGAAGGGATAGCGAGCAATACGGCGGCGCCGGTTGGGGCACGGTTAAATGCTATGTATGCCCTCAAGCTCCAGCCGGATGTTCGAGCGACAATAAGGCTGTTGAAACTGTTAGACGACCCCGACCGACAGGTGGTGGAGGAAGCGGCGGTGGCACTGCAGTCTCTCGGCATACCGGCCGGCGGCGACATCCAAACCCGCCTGCAAATCATCGATGAGCTCGAACGCAAGGGGCGAGATGAGTTTCTGCGAGAGTGGGTTGTTCAGCGTGAGGTGCAGATGCACAGGCTCGAGGCGGAAGTTGCCCTTTGGCAGAAACTGTATCTTGGGGCGCTGGAGGAGATATACAATAGTTATAGCGACGATGAAGCAAAAGGTAAGTTCCTGACAGGGCAACTGGGCAGTGCGCAGAGGCGCTCGAAGCTGTGGGCGTTGGAAAAGGCTTCTCAGTGGCGCAAAGAGACCGGTGCCAAACCAAAACTTCCTGCGGAGCTTGAGCCGATATTGCTGAATTTGATTTCAGACCCCGACAGGGACGTTCGGCTCGGGACCGCCAAGCTGCTGTCATTGATGGTCGAGGTGAACTCGTCGCAGCGTTTGGCTGACCAGCTCAAAGTCGAAAAGGACGATGAGGTGAAGATGGAGTTGTTCGTTGCGCTTGGCGGAGCGT
>Ga0315293_10001562_pt1 | contig 22211 bp, 23 predicted proteins | sample YL17G13_20_MG_FD_203071 | JGI IMG/M metagenome (GOLD analysis project Ga0315293, IMG submission 203071) | Sediment microbial communities from Yellowstone Lake, YNP, Wyoming, USA - YL17G13_20 | ecosystem: Environmental > Aquatic > Freshwater > Lake > Sediment | place: USA: Wyoming | collected... | reverse complement strand
CAGTCGACTGCGACATCTGTCACCCATGAATTCTTTAATTGCCAAAATATAAAAATGTTAAAAAATTCTACTGCTAGCGAAAAGCTGTAAAGGGATGCAGGGATCTTTTGCAAAAGATGGTCCCTAGGACATTCCTGGAACATTTGAACTGCGTACGTGAGGGGGGGTTAACTCTTCTTGGTGTAGATGGTCAGCTTCTCGCCGGGATGGATCTGGCTGGTGGTCTGGTTCCAGCGCATGATATCCTTGGGCGAGACGGCGAACTGCCGGGAGATGCTCCAGATGGTATCGCCTTTTTTCACATAGTACCTGATCTGCCGGGGTTTCTGTTTGATCTTGGCTGAGGCATGCGATTTCTTCAAGGGCTCCTTCACGTCGCCCCGGCTTATAGCATAGAGTTCCTCAAGATTGTCCCGTTTGTCCACGGATAAATTCTGGTCCTGGTCGCTCTTGATATACTTTTCACCTTGAACAGCCACATAGGTATGTTTTTCTGCAGGCTTGAGGTAGATGTCTTCAGGGATGATCAACACCCTGTCCAGGGCGAGTTTATCCTTCCGCGACAGCTTGTTGAATTCCGCAATCTGCTCCGGTGTGGTATGGTGCTGGCGGGCAATGGAATACAGGGTGTCTCCCTTCTGCACGGCATGGGACGCATACTGGGTATTGAGGTCCTGGTTCTTGGACAGCGCGCTTGCAACGAGATCGCCCGTGCCCTTCGGGATCTTGAGCCGGTACTCCCTGACTGAGGGTGGGGTGCATTTCTGCCTGAGTTCCGGATTGAGGACTGCGATCGCCGCAACAGAATACCCCGTAATATCGGCGATCCGTTCAAAGGTGGTAAAGGATTTTACCTTCACCACATCGTAGGTGGGGGAGAAGGCATTCTCGCTCGCCTTGAGTCCATATTTCTCCCTGTTCTTGCACACCTTGATCGTCGCCATGATCTTGGGTACAAAGCTGAGTGTCTCATTCTTATACATCATCCCGCGAGAGATATCCCAAAAGGAGTTGACGTGGTTGTGACGATCCAGAAGCCTGATGATCGCACCCTCGCCGGCGTTGTAGGCAGCGCAGGCCAGGGGCCAGTCGTCGAATATGGCATGGAGATGGTTCAGGTATTCCGCGGCGGCATGGGTCGACTTCTCGAGATCTCGACGTTCATCTACCCACCTGTCAATTTTAAGCCCGTAGAGCCGGGCGGTGCCGGAGAGGAACTGCCAGTATCCCGTGGCCCCTGAGTGCGAGACGGCATTCGGATTGCCGGCGCTCTCCACAAGGGCTACGTAGACCAGATCCTTGGGCAGGCCATGCTCCTGGAATATCCTCTCCATGGTTGGCCGCACCTTGTCGAATCGATCCAGCGAGGTGACAAAAAAGCTCCGATCCTTGCCCAGCAACCTCTTTACCCATTCATCGATCTTCTGGTCAGGCTTGCAGGGGATGTCATATACCTTCTTAGGTTGATACATGACAGTTTCATTCTGGAGGGTTGGTTTCTGTTCTTCAACTACCTCAGGCTGAGGAACGACAGTTTCATCCTGAATGGTTGGTTTTTTTTGTTCTTGATTGCTTGGTTTCTGATTTTCAGTGACTGTTTCTTGGATTTCCTGCCTGCCCTCTACCTGTATCGCCTGTTGCAACGGCGGCGCTTTGTCGATCGGGCTTATTTGCATAACAGGAGACGGCTGTTCCGGTATAGACGCATTCGGCGGCGGATAGGTCTGAGGCGCGTGCGAACAGGACATGATCGCCAGCATGACAGGTATGAGCCATATGGAAACTACCCGTATTTTCCGCACGATAACTTCGCATCCCCCTAAATGCATACCATTGTATAGGCGCACCTTATTATACGATATCGAGGAACCTTTCAAGGATTTAATTCATCTATATATTCGGAAGAAAAAGAGATCCTTGACGGGAGCATAGAATACGATATATAGGGAGGTTTTGAAAAAGATGTCTGCGAACTTACCGGTACTCCATCAGCATGGATCGACAGAACTCATCAAACGGTTTGAGGCCTTTCCTGTTCTCAACAAGGAAGAGGAGTATGATCTGGCTGTGCGACTGAAAGAACAAGGCGAACCCGATGCGGCCCACACGCTTATTAAAGCAAACCTCCGCAACGTGGTGCGCATCGCCATGGATTACGAAGGCTACGGTCTGCCCCTGGAGGACATCATACAGGAAGGCACTATAGGACTCATGATTGCGGTCAAGAAGTATGACCCTCGCAAGGGCTACCGGCTCATGACCTATGCGGCATGGTGGATCAAGGCCATGATCCATGACTACATCCTCAAGTTCTTCTCGCAGGTGAAGATAGGCACCACCAAGCTCCAGAAGCGGCTTTTCTATGGTCTGAACAAGCTGTCGCGGGAGGAGTCCGTCGAGGATGGCACTATCGAGAAGCGCTCGCACGCAATCTCAGCCCGGCTCGATGTGAACCCGAAACAGGTGGAGGAGATCATTTCGCGGCTTACGTCCCGCGACTTGTCCCTGGACAGCCCGGTGGCCACCGATAGCGATACTAGCTTTATGGACTTCCTGGTCGATGCGCGTTCGAATCCCGAGGACAGGGTGCTGGAGAAGGAAAGGTCAGATTATGTCAAGGGACAGATCGAGATGGCGCTCGGCAGGCTCACCCAGAGGGAACAGGATATTGCCCGGGCGCGTCTCATGTCCGATAGCCCGGTAACCCTCGAGGATCTGGGAATGAAATATCACATCTCCAAGGAAAGGGTGCGCCAGATTGAAAACGGTGTGCGGGTGAAACTCAAGCATACCCTCGAAGGCAATTTAGGGCTCTTGATGCCATAATGCGAGGTAAGCCATGCCGGTTGTTAGAAGACAGTCATTGAGAGATCTCCTCTTGCTGCAGGACCGGATGAACGGGGTGTTCGAGGATAGTCTCCGGGACATGAGCGGCATCTCGGAGCCGGGGGAGTGGGTCCCGCATGTGGACATCTTCGAGGACGACATCTCGATCACCATGAAGGCCGAACTCCCGGGGATGAAGCACGATGATATCATGCTCGATATTTCCAACGGGATGCTCACCCTTTCCGGACGCAAGCACCTCCCCCACGAAGATCAGATCGAGAGCTACCATATCATCGAACGTCAATATGGCTCATTCAGGAGATCCTTCAACATACCGGACATTATCGATAGCGACAAGATCGAGGCCCGGTATGAAAACGGCGTCCTCGAGGTCGTACTACCGAAGATCAAGCAGGAAGTGACCCGTCAGATCCCGATCACGCAGGGACGAAATCATAGGTAAAGAGCTTCAGCCCCTTGCCTTCCTGCGCAGTATGCCCTCTCTCAATGAAAACACGTGCTAGCTGTGGAGGAAACGTCCCCAGATAGTAAAAACGGCCGGGGATCGAGAGCAACCTGCTCACCGCATCGCTGAGGGCGGCCTTAGGAGAGAACGCCCGCGCTATGACCGCCGCGAACTGGCCCATGGTGTCTCGGAGAGGATCGGCATCGAGGACCCGGACATGCTCGAGTCCGAGGAGATCCACCACATGCTTCAGGAAGAGGCACTTCTTCTGACCCCGTTCAATGAGGAACACCTGGGAATCAGGGTGCAGCACGGCATAGGGGATGCCCGGAAGCCCCGCACCTGATCCGAGATCGGCCAAGGCAGGTTCATGGATGCGCTCGAGGAGAATCATGCAGGCATGCACCTCATCTTCCAGCCTAGCGAGCATTCCTTGTCCGACGAGGTTAAGCGTCTGGTTGTATCTCCTGATCTCCCGTATCCAGAGCACTATCTCTTTTTGCATCACTTCCCCACACAGAACCGTGAGAATATGCTGTCCAGGATGTCTTCGGTCGATTCCTCGCCGATGATGGCCTTGAGTGCTTGTATGGCACGTTGGATATCCAGGGTGAGCACATCCATGGTCAAGCCGCCCGCTCTCGCCCCGGTTGCGCTGTTCAGGGCATCGAGCGCCTGATGCAGGAGATAGACGTGTCGTTCCAGAAAAACCTGCGGGAGATCCTGGGGAAACGCCCGGTGCATGGCAGCCAGGAGATCGTCGATGCCTTGACCGCAGCGCGCCGAGATCCTGACCGTATCAACGCCTGGGATATCCGCGACAGCTTGTGTGCTCAGATCCATCTTGTTCATGACGACGATCGTCTTCCTGCCAAGGGCAAGCCACCTGAATTCGTCATCCTGGATCCCTTTTACCGCATCGACCACATAGAGCAGGAGATCGGATTCCCTGATGGCCTCGATTGTCCGGTCTATCCCGATCCTCTCCGAGCCGGTGGAGGTGTCGCGGATCCCTGCTGTATCGTGGAACATGAAATCGATCCCGTTCAAGATCACATGCTCCTTGATGATATCCCTGGTCGTCCCTTCCTCTTCATGGACGATCGCCCGGTTAAAGCCGAGGAGGACATTGAACAGGGAGGATTTGCCGGCATTGGGAAGTCCGGCGATGATGGTGGTGATACCCTGATAGAGCGAAGCCGCCGCCGCCCCTGCCCGTGCATGCCCCTCCAGCCGATCGATCACCCGGCCCAGCCGTACGATGAGGGAGTCTTCATCGAACTCGATATCCTCGGCGATAAAGCTCGCTTCGATATCGGCCTGGATATCCTGAAGGTCCATCGCGATACCCTGCACGACCACGGATAGATCTCCCGCGAGGAGGTTCCTGGCCATTTCGATACCGGTTAGGCTTTGCGCCTCGATCAGGGCGCCGACCGCCTCCGCTTGAGCAAGATCCAGCTTTCCGTTCAGGTATGCCCTGCGGGTAAACTCGCCTTTTTGGGCCGGCCGCGCCAAGCCCATAGCCCTGATGGCATCGAGGATGGTCTTGACGATGAGCGGATTGCCATGGCAGCTGATCTCGGCCAGATCCTCGCCCGTGTAGGAGTGGGGTGCGGGATGGAAAGCCAGCATGGCCTGGTCGATCGTCGCACCGGAGGCGTTCTTGATGCGGACGAGCTGCTGATAGTGAGGGGACCAGGCGGTCTTCCCGGTCATGCCTCGTATGATGGGTAGCGTCTCTGGCCCAGATAGCCGGACAACGCTGAGGCCCCCGTACCCCCGCGGGGATGATTCGGCAAATATCGTTTCTGCTCTTATTTCGATGCCTACCTCGGTACGATCACGATCTTCTTGTATACACCCTCGCCGATACTCTTCGTGTTGACCCCGTTCTCGTTCTTGAGGGCAAGATGGATGATGCGCCGGTCATAGGGGTTCATCTTCTCTAGGGAGACGGAATGGCCTGTCCTTTTCGCCTCCTGGCCCATCTTCATGGCAATCGACCGCAGGTGCTCGATGTGTCGCTCCCGGTATCGCTCCGTGTCAATCGTGATATGGACTGGCTCCTGCCTGTTCTTGTTTGCAATGCGGTTCATGATGAACTGGAGGGCATCCAGGGTCTGGCCATGCTTGCCGATCAACAGCCCCGTGCCGTCACCGACGATCTCCAGGACGCTATCCTCACTGAGCTTGACCTCCGCTGCCATGTGCATGCGCTTGAGGATCTCGGATAAGACGTTCTTCATCACCTCGAGCACCTGCTTGGGCGCTTCCGCAACGATCGGGGCCTGTGGGACCGGTTCATCCTTGCCTTCTTCCGAAAATTTCTCCGCGACTGTCTGTTCCTCTGCCACAGCCGAGGCCAGCCGGGCACGGATCTTCGCAAGCTTGCTCCCCAGGCCGAAAAGACCTTTTGAACCCTCAGCAATCACCTGAATGTCGAGGTCTTCAAAGCTCGCCCTGAAAGATTTCATGGCGGCGACAATGGCCTCATCAACTGTCTTTCCCTCGAATTCCTTGTACTCCATATGCTTGTCTCTCCTCCTTAGGTGTGTACGCGATTAATATATGTCTGCTGTATGATTGACAGGATATTGCTCACGAGCCAGTAGACCACGAGCCCGGAGGGGAAATTCAGGAACATAAAGGTGAAGATGATCGGCATGATCATCATCATCTTCTGCTGCATCGGGTCTCCGGGTGAAGGCGTCATCTTCTGCTGGATGAACCAGCTTGCCCCCATGAGGAGCGGGGTGATGTAGTAAGGGTCCTTGGCCGAGAGGTCGGGCAGCCACGCACCCACGATATGGAACGGTGTATGCCGCAACTCGATGGACGCCAGGAACACCTTGTAGAGCGCGAAGAGGATGGGGATCTGGAGGAGCAGGGGGAGGCACCCGCCCATGGGGTTGATCTTGTGCTCCTTGTAGAGCTTCATGAGCGCCTGATTCATTTTCTGCTTGTCATCCTTGTACTTCTCCTGGAGTTCCTTCATGAGGGGCTGGACCTTTTGCAGCTCCTTCATGGATTTGAAACTCTTGAGGCTCAATGGGTAAAGCAGAATCTTGATGATGAAGGTGAGGATGATGATAGACCATCCGTAGCTGTGGATATACTTCTCGATCCAGTTGAGCGCCATGAGGAGGGGCTTGGCAATGATATCGAAGAAGCCGAAATCCAGAGCCTTGCTCAGGTCATAGCCGCTCGCCTTGAGGATATTGAGCTCTTTCGGCCCGATGAAGAGAAAAAGCTCCTCTCCCATCGTATAGCCGGGCTTGATGGCGCTATCAGCCATGGCATAGACACAGCCGACCATGTCGCCGTCCACACGTCGGATCGAAAGCGTCGTCTCCGAAGCCTTCTGCGGGATCATCACCTTCAGGAAGTATTTGTCCTCAAACCCGAACCACTTGATCGCGCCAGAGAAATCGCGGTAGGTCCCAGCCTTCTTGATCTTCGAGAGCTTGAACTCTTCGAGATGCCTGCCATTCAGGAGCACGGGCCCCTCAAAGGTGTAGCTCGAGCCCTTCTTGTCCGCAGGATAGGAATCGTGCATGGTGAGGTTGATCCCCAACGCCAGGGGGTTGGGGGTATCATTGATCAGCATATGCTTGTACCCGATGATGTAACTCTTGGGATCGATGGTAAAGACCTTTTTCAGGACGACACCCTGCGCCAGCTGGGTGGTGAAGGTCAAGGCATACATACCCTTTTCCACAGCAATCGTCCCATGGCCAGACGGTACATAGAGGAACGCCCCGTCGGTCGTGCTCCCGCTCAAGCTTATCCCCGGCAGGGGGGTATGGATCATCTCCACATACCCTGCGTTCTTTGCCATGCTCTCCTTGTATTTCTTAAGCTTCAACGAAACGAGGCGTGCCCCTTTCGTGCTCCATGTGGCGCGGCAAAGCGGCGTTTCAGTGACGATATACTCCTCTTTCGCTGAAGGTACGACTGCCACTGGAACGGCAGTTGGAGCCACTTGGACAGGGGTCATGACCTTTGGCTGGGCTTTAGGTGCAGGGGCCCGCTGTTTTTCCATCTCCGCCTTTTTGGGCTCTATAAGGAAAAACTGCCAGGCAAGCAGGATTGCAATCGATAGGACGATAGCGAGGAAGGTTCTCTTTTCCATATGATCATTGCTCCTAGGGAAATTTACACGGGGTCATATCCGCCAGGATGGAGGGGGTTGCACTTCATTACACGCACTGAAGACTTTATCACGCCTCTCATGGCACCATACGTTCGGATGGCCTCGATAGCATACGCGGAACAGGTGGGATAAAATCGGCAGTTCTGCGGGAAAAAGGGTGATAGAGCCATCTGATAGAAGCGTATGAGGGCGATAAGGAACTGTTTCAGCATACCGGGTTCAGGATCCTCCTGATTTCCTGCGAGATCTGCTCCGTGCATTCAATCCTGTCCGACCGGGCGATGAGAACATAGTCGAAACCGGGCTGATATAACTCCTTCTGTCTTCGATAGGCTTCCCGCAGGAGCCGCTTGATCCTGTTCCTCACTACGGATTTCCCGATCTTCTTGCTCACGGTAATGCCGATACGCGTGCGATTTAAGGAATTGGGGGCTATCAAGATAACCAGGTTTTCTGTGACTAATCTCGCCGTTTTGTCTGCGTCTACGTTCTTGAACTCACGCCTTTTCCTTAATCTCTCCGCCTTAGGGAATCTCTCGTCTGACATTACACCGCCAAACGCTTGCGACCCTTCGCCCTCCTCCGGTTGATTACTGTCCTTCCACCACTCGTACGCATACGAACGAGAAATCCATGCGTGCGTTTCCGCCGTGTATTGTGTGGCTGATATGTTCGCTTCATCCCTCACCTCGAAAGATCAAATTTAGGGGGATACTATTTGCATACCAGCATATGGATTGTCAAGCCTAAACCCCTCCCCTTTCTCCCGCCCACTCCCTCCGGAAAACATCAATGCCGCTTGTACGGTTAGGGGGATTTCGGGTATAGAGAGGCGCATGGCTGGGGTATTTTGCACCAGGGACTTCACGGAGGCGACAGCGGGGGAGCCGCGCGCAGTCTTCGAGCGGGTGAGACGGTTGGTCCCGGAGGGCAATATCTATTTCCTGACCCAGGTGCACGCGGACCATATCGTCGTTGCGGAGGAGGTCATGCCGGAAGATATGCCTGAGGCGGATGGAATCATCTCGAGAAACCCTGAGGATATCCTGAGCATCCTGACGGCAGACTGTCTGCCCATTCTGGCGTGGTCCGACCAACCTCCGCTCATAGCGGCTATCCATGCCGGATGGCGGGGGCTCTCCCAGAGGATCATCGGCAAGGGAATGGGCATGCTGCAGTCGCTGGGGGCCTCGCACATCCACGTCAGCATCGGCCCCGCCATAGGCCCATGCTGCTATGCGGTCAAGGGTGATGTGACCGAGGCGCTGCACAATCCCCCTGTGCGGCAGGCAGACGGCCGGCATTACCTGGACCTGTGGGATACGGCCTTGCGCCAGATCATGGAATCAGGGATACAGCGCCATCTGATCCAGTGCTTGAGGATATGCACGGCTTGTCATAGAGAATTGTTTTTCTCCTACCGCCGGGATGGGGAAGTCACTGGCAGGAATATTTCTGCCATAGGAGGGAAAGCGTGCTTATTACCGGGCTTACGGGCGGGATAGCCACCGGGAAATCGACGGTGGCCGCTATGCTGCAGGAGGCGGGCGCCGTGATCATCGATGCGGACAAGATCGCTCGCGCGGTGGTGAAGAAGGGCTCCAAAGCATGGTACGAGATCGTGGAGCACTTCGGCGCAGAGGGGCTCCTCCCGGATGGGGAGATCAACAGGATTACGCTGGGGGATACCATCTTCAAGGACGCGGCAAAGAAACAAGTCCTCGACGACATCGTGCATCCCCAGGTCATCATCGAGATGGGCAAACAGGTCGAGGCCGCCAAGGCTGACAGGCCCCGAGCCGTCATCATCCTGGATGTCCCGCTCCTCATCGAGTCCGGCATGCACGAGACCATGTCGGACGTGATCCTGGTATACACCCCCGAGCATATCCAATTGCAGCGGCTCATGGCCAGGGACGGGCTCAGCGTTTCCGATGCCCTGGCGCGCATCCGTTCCCAGATGCCCATCGAGGAGAAGAAGGCCCTGGCTACCATCATCATAGACAACAGCTCCACTCAAGCGCGGACGCGAGAGAGAACCTTGGAGGTATATCGCTCCCTCAAGGAAAAGGCTGCACGAACACCTTGATGAGCTCGGGTTTCTCCTGCCCCAATCAGGCTTGCACGACGTCCAGGGTCTTGATAAGCGTCTTGTGATCTTCCATCCGGAACGCGCAGAGGATACGTTTTTTCCGGCTATTCCTCAACGGGGTGCATGCGGAATGCGATCAGGCCGAGGTCCTGGCGGCCTCAGTCCTTGTAAGGGTCTTCGCCTTCGGGTTTCCCCACATGGAGGACCGACTGGAGGTATTCCTTGAACTGCCGAGCCTCCCTGAAGTGGGGATTGATCTCCATGGCCTTTTTCAGCCATTCGAGGGCCTTCTTGACATCCTCTATCTCATAGAACAGGCGCGCGATATTGAAATACAGGTTCTCATCCTGCGGCGATATCTCAAGGGCCTTCATGTAGTTGGCGAGCGCTTCTTCAAACATCTTCGCTTTCCGCAGGCTGATCCCGAACTCGTTGAAGATGTGCTTGTTCTCCTCTTCGAAGATGCCCTCGATCTGGGTAAGCTTCTTGAACACATTCTTGGCTTTGTCCGTCTCCCCCATCTCCATATAAAGGGTGCCGACGCCGAAGTTGGCCCGGATATCCTCCGGCTCTATCTTGAGCGCCGTGTTGTACTCCCATTCGGCGGAGAAGAACTCCTTGCGCTCGCGGTGTTTATCAGCCATGGCAATGTGCTTGTCCATCAGCTTCTGTTCCTTTGTCTTCGGCTTAGGCGGGACATAGCCGGGCTCAAAGGTAAAGCGTTTCAGGAACTCGTCGATGGGTAGGTTGATCTCGATGCCAATTGGCGTGCCTTCATCCCCCAAGAAAGTAAGCTTCACCTGGGCATCATCGAACTGTTCGGCCAAGCAATAGTTCTTGAGCGTCTGGGTCTTCTGGGTATGTCCGGTGCCAAGGGTAACGATCGATTCCTCGAAGAAAATGCCGTTGATCTTCTTCATCAACGTTTCCATGCACAGATTATCGGTTATGCATAATAATTTGTTTAGTCCCGTGGAATATCCATTTGCGCCATTGACGTGAGCCGCATATATGTGGCAACCCTAAATCATTGTCTGATAGAAAGAGGAGGACATATGGTCCCAATCGGTTTTATCGGCGCGGGCAACATGGCGGAGGCCATCATCGGCGGCATAATCAAGAAAGGCATCTTCTCCCCCCAGGACATCATGGCCTTCGATATCGTGAAGGAGCGGCTGGATACCCTCTCATCCCGATTCGGGATCAGGACCGCCCCATCGGCTTTAGACCTGGTCCAGGGAGCGGAGAGCATTATCCTGGCAGTCAAACCTGGCAGCATCCATCCCGTAGTCAGCTCCCTCAAGGACATCCTCGCCTCCCGACTCGTCATCAGCATAGCCGCCGGCGTCACCATCGGGAGCCTGCTCGAGATTCTGGGGGAGAAGACGCGCCTTATCCGGGTCATGCCCAACACCCCGGCGCTCGTCCTCGAGGGTGTCTCCGGCCTCGCCGCCTCAAATGCCTGCACACCGGATGACAAGGCGCGTGGTCTCGCGGTTTTCTCCGGTATCGGCCTGTGCATCGAGCTGGAGGAGCGACTTCTCGACGCTGTAACCGGCCTCTCCGGCTCCGGCCCGGCCTTTGTCTTCCTGTTCATCGAGGCGCTCTCCGACGGCGGGGTCCGCGCCGGTCTCCCGCGCGACGTCGCTCTCAAGCTCGCCGCCGCCACCGTGCGGGGCGCCGCCACCATGGTGCTCGAGACGGGCAAACACCCCGGCGGCCTCAAGGACATGGTAGCCTCCCCCGGCGGCACCACCATCGAGGGCCTCTCTGTCCTTGAGGCCAAGGGTTTCCGCTCGGCCGTGATGGACGCGGTCTTCGCCGCCTACAAGAAGGCCTCCAACCTCACTAAATAACCCATGCAAGATATCCGCTTCCGATTGCACGCAACCGACGGCTTGGCCCGGTGCGGCCAATTCACCACCAGCCACGGAGCAGTCCAGACACCGGCCTTCATGCCCGTGGGCACGGCCGGCTTCGTGCGCTCCATCACCCCTCGCGACATCGCGGAAACCGGCGCCCAGGTTATCCTCGCCAACACCTACCACCTCTCGCTGGGCGAAAGGCTCTTCTCCGTCAAGCACCTAGGCGGCCTGCACAAATTCATGGGCTGGAACCAGACCATCCTCACCGACTCCGGCGGCTTCCAGGTCTTCTCCCTGCCCGAGCGCAAGATTACCGATGATGGCGTCATCTTCGCTTTCGAGGAGAACGGCGAGAAGATCACCCTGACCCCGGAGCGCTCCCTGGAGATCCAGCGCGACCTCGGCGCGGATATCGTCATGGCCTTCGACGAATGCGTGGAATACCCGGCCGAACACGACTACGTCCTCCAAGCCGTGAGCCGCACCACCAAGTGGGCCCGACGCTGTCGGCAGATCCTCCTCCAGGACCATCAGTTCCTCTTCGGCATCGTCCAGGGCGGCATCTACGAGGACCTCCGCCAAAAGAGCGCCAGGGATATCACCAAGATCGACTTCGACGGGTTCGCCATCGGCGGCGTGAGCGTCGGCGAAGGCCACGACCTCATGCAGCGCGTCGTCGGCTTCACCGCCCCATTGCTGCCCTCGGACAAACCCCGCTACCTCATGGGCGTGGGCCTCCCCGAGGACATACTCATGGCTGTCAAACTGGGCATGGACATGTTCGACTGTGTCATCCCCACCCGCTTCGCTAGAGGCGGCACCCTGTTTACACGCACGGGCAAGCTGCGCATCCAGGACAAGTCCTACCGCAAGGACCGCTACCCCATCGATACGAAGTGCCAGTGCTACACCTGCCAAACTTACTCCCGTATGGTCCTGCGCTACCTGTTCTTCACCGGCGATCCGCTCGCCGAGACCCTAGCCACCATCCACAACATCGCCTTCTACCAGGACCTCATGGCCGAGATCCGCACCGCCATCGAGCAGGAATGCTTTGAGAAATTCCTGACGGAATGGCTCGCGGTGTACAACCAGAAGAAGTCCAGGCAGAAGAAATAGGAGAAATACAAAAACTCGACCTCCCCCGACCCCCTCCTGGCCAGGGGGGGGAGTTGAAATTTTTGTACCACCCGTGAATATGGGATGACTAAAGCATCCAAATAGTCTTTGACAGACATCCGCCTCTTCATCTAGACTAATCGGGCAAGGATTGCATGTTGCTGCTTTCCATATGAGGAGGTGAGGCATGTCTTTTATCCTTCCCACATACCAGCATCCTGACTTCAGCACCCGCGCGCTATCGGGCGCACCAATCGTGAAGCTCGTCAGGGCAGAAAAAGACGGTGTGGCCACTGATGATTACCACGCAACATCCATCTATCCGGAATACTTCCACATCAGCAAGGGCCAGTGGATCCTCCCTCGTGAGTCCCGCATGGACTGTGTGGTGGTCGTGGAGGAAAACGGGTCGCTAGCGGTCAAAGAGTTCCGGAACATCAAGGCCAGGGATCAAGTCGTCTGCGGCAGGCATGAGAACGGTGAAGACGGCATCTTCGTGCACACCCAGGCCTTTGACTTCATGGACGCCACGAGCGAGAAGTTCGCCTTCCGGAGCCGCATCACGCGCGAGACATCTTTTTCCATCGACTACGATGAGCTCTACGATCTCCTGGAGTTCGAGCGGGACCAGGGCTTCATCGTCTGGGTGCTCGGGCCTGCCGTAGTCTTTGATCGCGATGCGAGAAACGCCTTTGCAGAGCTCGTGATCAAGGGTTACGTTCACGCCCTGTTGGCTGGAAATGCCCTTGCCGCCCATGACATCGAGGCAGCGCTGTTCTCCACCGGCCTCGGACAGGACATCTACTCCAAGCGGACATTGCCGCTCGGCCATTACCACCACCTGGATGCCATCAACACCATCCGCAGGCTTGGCTCGCTGAAACAGGCTATCGATGAGGGCATCGTCAAAGACGGGGTCATGCGCGCGGTGATCGCTAAAGGGGTCCCCTTTGTCCTGGCAAGCTCCATCCGGGACGACGGCCCGTTGCCCGAGGTGGTAAGTGACGCCTACGCGGCCCAGGACAGGATGCGCGCCATCACGCGCAGGGCCACCACCATCATTGCCATGGCCACTCAGCTCCACGCCATTGCTACGGGCAACATGGCCCCTTCCTACCGGGTGGAACCGGATGGGAAGGTGAGACCCGTGTACTTCTACACCGTTGACATGTCCGAGTTCGCGGTGAACAAGCTCGCCAACCGCGGGTCGCTGACCGCCAGGTCCATCCTCACGAACGTCCAGGATTTCGTGGTGACCGTGGAGCGTGGCTTGAGGATGCGTGCCGGATAAGGCGAAAACCCTGCATCCTACGACAAGGTTATCTCGGTGCCGGCCCTGCCGGCCACGGCATCTTCGATCTCTTCGATGGCAGCGATGACGGCCCTGCCACCCCCTGCCTGAAGGAAAGAGACGGCTGAGAGGATCTTGGGCAGCATGGACCCCTCGGAGAAATGCCCCTCTTGCCTATATCGCTTAGCTTGGGTCACGGTGATGGTCCTTAAGAACCGCTGGTCTTTACTGCCATAGTTGATGGCCACCCCAGGGACGTCGGTGGCGATAATGAAGGTGTCCACGCCCACCTCGACCGCCAGCTTGGCGCTGGCGAGGTCTTTGTCAATGACCGCATCCACGCCGGCGAATGACCTGCCCTCGCGCACCACTGGTATCCCTCCCCCGCCGCAGCAGATGACCACGAAGTCCATTTCGATGAGCTTTACGATCTCGTTCTTCTCCACGATGGTGATTGGCTCGGGCGATGCCACGACCCGGCGGAAGCCCTTCTCCGTCTTCCTGACGGGATAGGGCAGCTTCCGAGCCTTGTCCTCGGAGAAGACCGGCCCGATAGGCTTGGTGGGGTTCCTGAAGGCCGGACTGTCCTCGTCCACCACCACGTAGCTGATGAGGCTCACCAGAGGCTTGCTGGTGGCGATGCCCTGGCGCATGAGCTCGCTGTCCAGGGTGGACTCGATCATGTAACCGATCTGGCCCTGGGTCTGCGCCACCAGGATCTCCAGGGGCATCTTGGGCACATCGTCGCAGCACTCCTGTTGGAGGAGAAGGTTGCCCACCTGGGGGCCGTTTCCGTGGGTGATGATGATGCGGTAATCCCGGGTGAGCCGTGCGATCTGGCTGATGGGGATCCTGAGATTTTCGAACTGCTCCTCAATGGTACCCTGTTGGCCCTTCCTGATGAGAGCATTGCCGCCCAGCGCCACAAGCAGGATGGGCTTCTTCTGGCTTTCCATTTATCCTTTCCCTCCCCTCACCTAAATCAACCCCCTGTCTTCGAGCTCGTCCAGCAGGACCTCCTCTAATGTGGGACTACCGGAGTCCTCATACTCGTACCGTACGCGGATGGCGGGCTTGTTGATGGAGACGATCCTGGTGAGCTGGATGGGGGTGGCAAAGAGCACAAGGTCACAGTCCGAGGCGTTGATGGTCTGCTCGAGGTCTGCGATCTGCTCTGCGCTATACCCCATGGCAGGCAACAGGGGGCCGATATGGGGATAGGCCCGGTAAGTATCGCGGATGGAGCCCGTGGCGAAAGGCCGGGGGTCCACGATCTCGGAGGCCCCGAAGACCCTTGCCGCTATGGAGCCAGCGCCGAAGGGCATCTCGCCGTGAGTAAGGGTGGGACCGTCCTCCACTACCAGGACCCGCCTATCTCTGATCCGCTCGGGTTCGCTCACGATCACGGGCGAAGAGGCGAGGATGATGCGGGCCTGAGGATTATATGCCTCGATATTGCCTCTGACCTGCTCCACATGTGAAGGCTCGGCACTGTCCACTTTGTTGATGATGGCGATCTGTGCCATGCGCATGTTGGTCTCACCGGGGTAGTAGAGCAGCTCGTGGCCTGGTCGATGCGGGTCGAAGAGCACGATATGCACATTGGGCCTATAGAAGGGCGTATCGTTGTTGCCGCCATCCCAGACGATGATGTCCGCTTCTTCCTGGGCCCTGGCCAGGATCTTCCCATAATCGACACCGGCATAAACCACGATGCCCTGGTCCACGATGGGCTCGTACTCCTCGCGCTCCTCGATGGTGCACTTATGGCGCTCGAAATCCTCGTAGGTGGAGAACCGTTGCACCTCCTGGGCAAGGAGGTCGCCATAGGGCATGGGGTGGCGGACCACCACGACCTTCTTGCCGAGGTCTCGCAAGATGGTGCATACCTTGCGCGTAGTCTGCGACTTGCCGCAGCCGGTGCGGACAGCGCATACGGCCACAACTGTTTTGTCGGCCTTCAGCATGGTGTAGGTGGCCCCGATCATGATGAAATCGGCCCCGAAGGCCATGGCGATAGATGCCTTGTGCATGAGTTCCACGTGCGGGACGTCGCTGTAAGAGAAGGCCACCAGGTCTACCTGGTGATCGGCGATGAGCCGGGCAAGCATAGCCTCGGGATAGATGGGGATGCCATCAGGGTAGAGGCCGCCTGCAAACGCGCTGGGATATGAGCGCTGATCGATGTCCGGTATCTGGGCTGCGGTAAACGCCACCACATGGTAGCGTCGATTATCCTTGAAGTAGATATTGAAGTTGTGAAAATCCCTCCCTGCCGCACCCATGATGATGACCTTCTCGACCATGATTCCTCCTATATCCCATCCCGGCCCCTGTCTCCTCGAGGGGGAGAGCAGAGACGGAACATGTGCCCGCAGCACCACTGCGACACGAAAGGCACGCGATGCAGCCGGGCCGCATGTATGTATATTCTAATGACGACCGGGCTGTTTGTCCAGCACGTCATGCCTGCCGTCCTCATCTGCATGATAGCGTCCGTTGCAACGATGACGGATGCATGCCTATATCTTGTCTTGCTCTTCGAGATCGAGACCAAGCTCATTGTCCCGGGAAAGGCGCCCCAGCTCATCATGGAGGAGATCGCCACCCATGGGGTCTTCGGTAAGCACTGTCGCATGCCAGCAGGGGTGAGATGGTCTTTCAGGACATCTCCCACGACACCCCCTGCACGTTCACTCTCCGGCAGGGGGATCGCCCTGCGCCCGAGAAAAAAGGCAGGGTCAGCGCTATTCTGCATCAAGCAGGACCGTGCACGGATGCAGCAGGCATGGTCACCAGGGAGGTACAGGAGCTTCACTGGTCAAGGCAGGGTAACCATGCAGCACCGTATGATCCTCAATCCGATGGGTGCCTGGTGGTGGATTATGATCAGCTACCCACCTACCTGAAAACGATATGCTCTGCAAAGAGCTACATAAAACAATGGAATGGTATATTCTTCATGGCATTTTCCATTGACTTCGGCATGACAATGGCCTAAAATTGTTTCCGGCATTAATCAGATTCGCCCTCCTGAAATGGCGCCAACGGAGGCTGACGCCGCTGGCGAAGGTATCCGTCGAGATCTGGTCCGCATGAGCATGAAAATGCAGAAATCTCACCTCAAAAAGGGGGCCTCAAATCACTGCTTGATGCCCACGATAATTGTGGCTATTACTATAGATGACGTGCCAGAAGACATGGTTTACTATTGAATAAAAAATATCGGGAGGTAAGAGGGAATATGCATGCAAAATTGAACGTTGGGGACAAAGCCCCAAACTTTAACTTCGAAACACCCTGGGAAAGGGGATCAGGGTTTTATAAAGCAGCAGGCGAGAACCCAGCGGTTTTGGTGTTCCTGCGCTATCATGGCTGTCCAGTCTGCCAGATGGAGATGGCCAAGTTAAAGCGAGACATCGACCTGATAAAAAAGAAGGGGGCACGGGTCTTTGTCATCCTGCAAAGTTCTCCTGCCACGGTTGCTGCCATCACCAATGAAAAAGTTTGGCCTTTCACCATCGTATGCGATCCCCAAGGTGATGTTTTCCAACTGTATGATGTAAAACCCGGCGGTGTCATCAAATACCTGCATCCAGCAGGTTTGATAGCAGCCATCAAGGCCACCTTGCAAGGATTTAAGCATGGGAAATTTGAAGGCAAGGAGACACAACTTCCTGCCGCTTTCGTCGTGGCCGCGGATAAGGTCATCAAATACGCTCACTATGGGAAAAACATAAGCGACGTACCTTCTCCAGCGACTCTGGCGGCAAATATCGAATGAGTGAAATGGGGCAATAAATCCCTTGAATTGACTTCCATAGAAATCGCCTACGCCGGACACGAATCCCAGGGATGCCATATCCCCTCGGCATGGAACTATACGGTTGACGCGTACTAGACGACTGGTCTATTATATTCCCATATAAGGGTATCTAGTGGCCAAGGACACGACCAAACTTTCCATCATCAGGGAGGGGGCCCGCCAAGTGCACTCCAAGGGATACAACAATACCGGCCTGTCCGATATCCTCCAGGCAGCCAGCGTCCCCAAGGGCTCGTTCTATTTCTACTTCAAAAGCAAGGAGGACTTCGGCCTTGCCATCATTGACCACTACGGGGAATTCATTCAGGGCATGGCGGAAGCATACTTGGTCGACAGCAACCTGCCTCCCCTAGACAGGCTTGCTAATTTCATCGATGCCTACCAAACGCTCTTCGAGAAGATGGGGCTCCGTTGCGGATGCCCCATAGGCAATCTGATCCAGGAGATGAGTGATCTGAACGAGCCCTTCAGGGAGAAGATCGGTATTATCTACTCCCGCATGCAAAGCCCCGTGGAGCAGTGCCTTAGGGAGGCACAAGACCGTGGGGAGATCTCCGCTGACATCGATGCAGGGCAGGCCGCCCAGTTCATTCTCAACAGCTGGGAAGGCGCCATCATGCACATGAAGCTCGCAAAGGACAGCGAGCCGTTGAAGATATTCAGGCGCATGGTCTTTGAGCGCATCTTGAAACCATGATGGGGAACTTCTTCATCAGAGCCCAGGCAGGAGCCATGGCAGGGGTCATCAAGGGGACCGGACAGACACTGGACATGAACCGGAGGGACAGACATGGGTGAATGGAAGAAAACCGGCTGCGTGCTCTGCGCGCAGAACTGCGGACTGGAAGTGCTGGTTGAGGACAACCGGATAACAAAGGTCAAGGGCGACAAGGCCAACCCGCGTTCGAAAGGTTATGTCTGCCGCAAGGGCGCTAACATCGCCTTTCACCAACACCACGCCCAGCGTCTCTCCTACCCCCTCAAAAGAGTCGGGGACAGGTTCGAGCGCATCGCCTTGGACCAAGCCATCGGCGAGATCGCCGAAAAGCTGAAATCCATCGTGGACGCTCATGGCCCCCGCAGCTTCGCCTACATGGGCGGCGGCGGCCAGGGGTGCCACTTCGAAGCGGCCTTCGGGGTGAGGCTCATGCGAGCCCTCGGGTCACGCTACCACTACAGCGCCCTGGCTCAGGAGCTCACCGGCACCTTCTGGGCCCACGGCCGCTTCACGGGCAGGCAGTACCTCTTCGCCATCCCGGACGAGCAGAGAGCCGACATGCTGCTTGCGGTCGGCTGGAACGGCATGCAGAGCCACCAGATGCCACGGGCGCCACTCGTGCTCAAGGAGTTCTCGAAGGACCCTGACAAGCTCCTCGTGGTCATCGACCCGAGGCGCTCAGAAACGGCAGAACTCGCCGATATCCACCTGGCCATACGGCCCGGCACGGATGCGCTCCTGACGAGGGCCATGATCTCCATCATTCTTGAGGAGGGCTGGCTCTCTAAGGCCTACATCGAACAGCATGTAAGCGGCTTCGAAGAGATCGAGGCGTGGTTCGCCGGCTTCGATGCAAGGGAAGCGATCCGCGTGTGCGAGCTGGACTACGATCTGGTGAGAGAGGTCTGCCACCAGTTTGCCACCCGCAGGTCCTGCATGCACACTGACCTGGGCATTTACATGAACAGACACAGCACCGCCGCCTCCTACCTCCACCTCATCCTATTAGCCATCTGCGGCCGCATCTGCGTACCCGGCGGGAACGTGATTCCCGGACATCTCATGCCCATCGGCTCACACACGGACGAGCGGGACCCCAGGACCTGGCGCACCGTCTCGACCGGCTTCCCGGCTCTCATGGGGGTCTTCCCGCCCAACGTGCTGCCCGAGGAGATCATGAGCGAGAACCCCGCGAGGGTGCGGGCCGTGCTGTGCTGTCAGTCCAACCCGTTGCGTTCGTATGCAGACACCACGGCATACGAGCAGGCGTTCAAACGCCTGGACCTGCTGATCACCTGTGAGCTCGCCATGACCGAGACCGCCGCGCTCTCTCACTACGTGCTGCCCGCCCGCTCCGGTTATGAATCCTGGGACGCCACGTTCTTCGCCTGGACCTTCCCCGAAATCTACTTCCAGATGCGGCGGCCCATCGTGGAGCCCGAGGGCGAGAGACTTGAGGTGAGCCAGATCATGGTGAAGCTCGCAGACAGGCTCGGTTTTCTCCCCGCCATCCCCGACTCCCTAAAAGAGGCTGCCAAGGGCGACCGGCTCACCTTCGGCATGGAGCTCATGAAATACGCGGCAGAAGAACCCAAGGCGCTGCCCAACATGCAGTACGTCCTGGCCAAGACGCTCGGCAAGCAACTCGGCTCGGCAAACCTGGCTGCGCTCTGGGGCCTGCTCCAGGTGGCGCCGAAAGGGTTCCGGGATAATGCAGCCCGGGCCGGGTTTGCCCAGGGGCCGACCATGGGTGAGGAACTCTTCCAGGCCATCCTCGACCACCCTGAGGGCCTCATCATCGGCAGGAGCGACGAGCACAACAATTTCGAGATGGTGCAAACCGAGGACGGCAGGCTTGATATCCACATCCCCGAAATGGCGGATTGGGTGAAGGGCATCGACGCCCAGGCTGAGGCAGAGGCATTGAAGCCTGACCCCGATTACCCGCTCATCCTCCAGGCAGGCCGCCACATGAACATGAATGCCAACACCCTTATGCGCGACCCGTCCTGGAACCAAGGCAAGAGGGCCTGCGCGCTCACCATGCATCCAGAAGATGCCGCAAAGCTCGACATATCCGATGGACAGATGGTCCGGGTCGTCACCGAGGCCGGCCAGGCCGAGATCGAGGCGGAGGTGAACATGGCAACCCGCAGGGGTCAGGTAATCATCCCCCACGGCTTCGGCCTGAACTACGCGGGGAAAGAGTACGGGGTGAACGTGAACCGCCTCACCAAGAACACGTACCGCGACAAGTTCGCAGCCACTCCACTGCACAGGTATGTGCGGTGCCGGGTGGAGGCGTTATGACCCCCCTTGGCATGTGACGAAAATAGAGGATGGAATGACCATCGGCCCGTACAGCTTTGAGGAATTCATTGAAAAGGTGAAGGCCTTCCACGGCAGCATTGCACCAGGGATCATTGCAGGAGGTATCATGGTAGACATCGCCCAGCAGCATCTCCCGGAAGGCGAGTTCTTCGATGTCATCTGCGAGACACAGCATTGCCTGCCCGATGCAGTACAGCTCCTCACGCCGTGCACCATCGGCAACAGATGGCTCAAAATCGTTGACACAAGCCGCTATGCGATAACGTTCTTCAACAAGTATACCGGCGCGGGCATCAGGGTGTATCTCGATGCAAAAAAGCTCAAAAACTTGCCCGCCATAAGGGCCTGGTTCCTGAAGGAGAAGCCGAAGAAAGAGCAGGACCTCACAGAGACGCTCGACGAGTTCCGTAAGGCAGGAAGGAGCATCTACAGCACGGAAAAGGTCACGGTGAAGCCGGCTTTTCTCACCTCATCAAACCAGAAGCACTCCGCCATAGCGCTTTGTCCCTCTTGCGGCGAAGCCTACCGTGCCGACCTTGGGAACATCTGTCTGGCTTGTCAGGGTAATGGACCATATATCAATAAAGAAGAATGAACAGGGAAGAGAATTCAGGAGTCAGGAGACAGAATTCAATAAGGAATAATGATCGGTACGGCAATGCATTGAACGTGGAGGAGCACATGGACCCGGCACTTCTGTTGTTTCTGAGTATCGGCATACTAACCGTCGCCATTCTCTATTCCTGCGTTGGCCATGGGGGAGCTTCTGGATATATTGCCGTTATGACGATCTTTGGATTATCCCCGATGGCCATCAAGCCCACCGCTCTTGTGCTGAATATCTTGGTTTCATGCATTGCTTCCATTCATTTCTATCGTGCCGGATATTTTCGCTCGTCTCTCTTCTGGCGTTTTGCCGTCACCTCAATCCCCTGTGCCTTTATAGGCGGCTATTTTGTTCTTCCTGCATATTTATACAAATATATCGTGGTATTGATCCTCTGGTTCTCGGCAATACAATTATTCGTTCGGCCTGTCATGCAATCACATGCGATACGCATTCCCTCTGTACACCTTTGCCTGCTGGTGGGAGCAATGCTTGGTCTTCTATCCGGCCTTATCGGCGTGGGGGGCGGAATATTCCTGAGCCCCCTCCTGATTCTCATGGGCTGGGCCGGCAATAAGGAGACCGCAGCTGTTTCAGCCTTTTTCATCCTGGCCAACTCGTCTTCAGGGCTTCTGGGTTATGTAAACGGAAGCCACGTGCTTCCCCCCTTTGCTCTCAACTTTGCTTTTGCCGCTGTTTCCGGTGGCCTTCTGGGATCATATCTCGGCAGCCGCCATCTCCCTGTTATGAGCGTACAGAAAATCCTGTCTGTTGTACTCTTGATAGCAGGGTATAAGGTGTTATTTGCATAGCAATATAGGATGATGATTCAGAAGACAGAATACTGGGGCCAGGAGAAAATCCTTTACCTTTCATTACCTATCTATCTAATTACCAAGGTTTACTTTTTT
>Ga0315293_10001561_pt1 | contig 22212 bp, 21 predicted proteins | sample YL17G13_20_MG_FD_203071 | JGI IMG/M metagenome (GOLD analysis project Ga0315293, IMG submission 203071) | Sediment microbial communities from Yellowstone Lake, YNP, Wyoming, USA - YL17G13_20 | ecosystem: Environmental > Aquatic > Freshwater > Lake > Sediment | place: USA: Wyoming | collected... | reverse complement strand
GCGCAGCGCGGCGACCAGGGCGCCGAGGAAGAACACCGCACAAACCACGACGACAACCGTGCGCCAGGCCAGGTCCGCCAACCTCTCAAGGTCCAACCACTCGAAGGCACGGCGCAGGACGTCGGCGAAGATCACGTCGGCGGCGGTGAGCAGCAGCGCCAGGATGACCAGGATGGGCAACGCCAGGAGCAGCCCGCGCAGGACGGCCAGCAGGCGGCTGTGTGTCGCTCGGTCGCCAAACGTTTGACGGTTGGCCTCCGAAAGGACCGGCCACGGGCGGAAGATGGCCTCTACGGGTACCCACAGTGTGGCGATAGCGAAATCGATCCAGCCGAAGTCCATCACCCGACCGGTCTGAAACGTTCGCACCCACACGGCGAAGAGGCACAAGACGATCACGATGTTCAGGACAAGAGTCAGCGGCTCGAGGCGGACAAAGGCCAGGATGGCGAAGATCAGGATGGGGATGATCAGCCAGACGCTCCCGCGCGCCGGCCACCGCGCATCGGCCCTGGCTATGCCCAGAGCGGCAGCGCACACGATGAAGGCCCAGATCGGAAAGGAAACGCCAATGGGCCGGCCATAGAACAGGATCTCGACCATCAGGCCGATCGCCAGCGCGACGAGCGTGAGTCCGAGTGGGTGGCGGAAGGTGTCGGGGTTCTGCCCAGGCCCGTTGCCTTCAGGCAGGGCGGGGTTCGTCGTCATCATCGCATGCTCCTTGGATCCATGAGGGTTTCGTCGGCCGGCAATAGCCAGAGCTGCTGCGCGTGCGGGTCGATGATCAGGTGAACCTGCTTCCCGTCCCCGCAGTCCGCCCAGGCGCGCCACGCCTGCACGGGATCTGCACGAGCTCTGGAGCCCGCGTCAGAATCCCGGGCCCCGCCAGGTCGTTCCACTTGTGTTTGCCTGCAGGCCTCCGCGCGAGTCATGCCTTGCGGCAGGCTGTTCACGTCGTCCTCCTGGAGTGTACTGCGTCTGCATGCCGCCCGACGCCGCTCGTCCTGTTTCCCCGATGAGGGACGAGGGCGTGCAGCAGGAACCCGGCGATTGCGCCGACCGCGGACGCCATCAGGAACGGGACCGGCAGGAGGACGAGCCCCACAGCTTCGGCTGCCCCGGGCGGGCCATCGCTTCCCCCCGCCAGTGAGTAGCCAGTCATCGACCGCATGACCAAGCTGCCGACCAGCACCCAGACCGCCAGGCTCCCGACCCCAACCAGCATCCCGCGCGCAGCCGGCGCCCAACCGTCCGGGAAGCCCGGAACAACGATCGACGCCCCGAGCAGGCTTCCCAGAATCAGAGCCAGCAGCAGCGGGGCGAGGTAGACATACGCCAGGGCGAACGCTCCCCACTGCCACGCGGCCAGCCCGCCGACCGCTCGGGCCTCTGCCAGCAGGGCCGGCAGAAAGATCAACGCCTGCCCCGCCAGGAGCCCGGCGGCGGCGGCGAACCACAGCCCGGCGAAGGCCATCGGGTTCTCCACCGCCCACCTGGCCAGGCCGGAAGGGGAAGCAGGCGAGGTCTCGACTTTCGGTGGGTTGGTTGGATCAGGTATGAGAGCCTCCGTCGCGGCTGCCGGTCCGAGCGGGTATTCAGATTGCCGTTCGGTCGCTGGCCATCGTCGCGGGGTCCGGCTATCAGACGACCACGGCCGGCTTTCAGGAAACCGCGGAGGCTCTCAAAGACTCTCACGGCCCCAGATGTGCCGGGGACCAGGGGCCAGCAGTCAGGCAATTGCGCCTGGGCAAGCCCTGCAATGGCACTGCGGTGTCTGGACCTCAAGGCCTTTCGAGACAAGCCTGCGAGCCTTGCAGAGCGTATTCACCCCCATCGATGTTGTGTGGGGCGCGCACGACACCAGAGTCGAATCCCCATCACACTCAGGCCGGCAGGCGTGCCCCGCTGGATGGAGGCCCCATGCGAGCGTTCGTCGTCTACTGGCACCCCGAACCGCCGAGCTTCAATGCCGCCATGTTCCGCACCGCGCTCGAGAGCCTGAGCGCCGCAGGGCACGAAGTCGCCGCCTCGGACCTGTGGGCCATGGGTTTCGAGGCGGCCTCCAGCCGCACCAACTCCACCAGCTTGCGGGATGCGGGCTTCTTCAAGCCCGAGGCGGAGGAGATGCTTGCCTCAGAGACCGGCGGCTTCGCAACGGAAATCGAGGCCGAGCTGCGCAAGCTCGGGGCGTGCGACCTGATGATCTTGCAGTTCCCGCTGTGGTGGTTTGGCCTGCCGGCCGTGCTCAAGGGCTGGGTCGACCGGGTATTCGCCATGGGCCGCATCTACGGCGGGGGACGGCTGTATGAGAAGGGCATCTTGCGCGGCAAACGGGCGATGCTCTCGCTGACGACCGGTGGGCCGCAGGCCACCTATACACGGGGTGGGATGCACGGCGATCTGATGGGCATCCTGCGCCCGATCCACCGGGGCATCCTGCAGTTCGTCGGTTTCGACGTGCTCGCACCGCACGTCGTCTACGGGCCGGCGCGGATGACGGCCGAGGAGCGGGAGGCGCAGTTCGCGAGCTTCTCGGAGCGGTTGAAGGCGATCGACCAGGAAGAGCCGATCGAGGTGGGGGAGTACTGATCCGCGGTTTCTGTTGAGTGGGCCGGCGAACGTCCGGCTTGGCGGACATAGGCATCCATGGCGCAGAAATCCCACCTGTTGGTACACAATGGGGATGGTTATCCCCGCATTGCTGCGGCCGCAGGGCCGGGGTCAAGGTCCGTCGCCGCTCGAAGGTAGGCATCCTGCCTGTGCTACCCTTGGGTTCGGCGCTCGGCAGGGGACTGCAGCACACGTTGATCGTTGGACAAAGGCGGGGCGCCAACACATCCCGCCGGGATGCACAGGCGGCGCCCGAGAGGGCGCCGCCATGGCAGGGCCTGTCGCTCAACTCTGTCTACTTCCGCTTCCGGCTATCCGACGCGGACTCCTCTTCATCCTTCGCCTTCGGCTGGATCAGGCCCCAGATCAGAACCGCGGCGCCGACGCCCAGGCCGTACGAGCCCATCGTCGCCCCGCCCGCCACCCAGTGGCCGAGCAGAACGAAGCTGGCCAGCAGGCCAAGGTACACCGCCACGAGCAGCTGCCACGCGGCGCCTTCCTGCTTCACGATGCGGATGGTCAGCCAGCCCGCGCCGACCCCGAACACAAGGGCTCCGAGGAACCGCAGCACGTACCCCAGCAGGTCAAGAACATCGAAGAACGTCATGCCTCTGCCTCCTCTCTTCCGGCTGCCTCCAGTATACCGGGCGTCGCGAGCCGGGCAATAGGAGCAAGGCTGGACACGACCCCCCTGCCCGTGATACCATCAACATCTCGGACAGGCAAGCCGATGGCCAGTAAGGGCTCGCGTACATCCCCCAAACGAATGCGACGCCGGATCAACTGGTCGCGCGCGCTGTTCATGTTTCTCGGGCTGCTGGTCGTCCTGGCGTTCATCCTCAGCATGATCACCACCGGGTGAGCCCGCCTCCGCCGACGGCGCGACCTCCGCGCAATCCCTACTAGGAGCTGGTATGGCACTCGAACGGTTCGGCCTTATCCAATTCGACGGCGCCGATCAGACGGTTGTCGGCGCGGACCTCAAGCAGGGTGACTTGGCTCCGGACTTCGTCGCCGTCGGTCAGGACTGGGCCAAGGTGCAGCCTCTGAAAGCCAGCGCCGGCAAGGTGATCGTCCTGGCCGCCGTCCTGTCGCTCGAAACCAGCGTCTGCGACCGGGAAATCCGCCGGTTCAACACCGAGGCCTCCAGCCTCGGGCCGGATGTCCAGATCTACGTGATCAGTACCGATCTCCCCTTCACCCTCAAGCGCTCATGCGTTGCCGCCGGCATCGACCAGGTGACCACGCTTTCCGATCACCTGCAAGCCGACTTCGGCCCGCGTTATGGCTGCTGGATCAAGGAGATGCGGGTTCTCCGCCGGGCCGTCTTCGTGATCGGCCGCGATGGCAAAGTGACCTACGCCGACTACATGAAGGCGCTGGGCAACGAGCCCCTCTACGAAGACGTCCTGGCCGCGGTGAAGAAGGCGCTCTAGCGCAGTCCCCCGCTCAACCGCAGCGCCGGTGTTTCGGCATCGGCCAACGCATACCCCATTCCGCAGGACTGGTACTCTGGTCCTCTCGCTCGGGACCGCGTTCGGACGGCGGGCGGCGATCTCAGGCCATCCGCCTCGGCCTGGCACGCAGATTGCATCAGGTCTGCAAGTCAACCGTAAGGTCGAGGCGGGGGCAGGTGTGCTATTCTGTGACCGTAAGCCATCGTCTCCGCCGCAACCTAGCGCTCTGCCTGAGGCGCACATCAGGCGAAACTTGAGGAAAGGAGGATACGCCAATGTTGTTTGCCCCGAAGGAACGTGGTCAGGGTCTTGTTGAGTACGCGCTCATCCTTGTCTTGGTCGCCGTGGTTGTGATCGTGATTTTGGCGCTGCTCGGGCCCGCGATCGGAAACGTCTTCAGCGGTATCGTCAACAGCATCTAGTTCGTGTCCGCCGGGAGATCCTTCTCCCTGAGCAAGAGAGCCCCACCATCCGGTGGGGCTCCTTGTCATTCCCGGACGAACGCACCACGGCCGCAGGGAGCTAGCGCGGGAAGCGGCTGAGGACCTTCGCCGGCGTGGGCACGGGCGTGCGGTCTCCCGGGCGGAGCCGCTTCACCGGCTTGACCGGGTCGGCCGTGGCGCCCTGATACACCCCGATCGGAGTGCCTTCGGGGGTGTACTTGCGCTGCAGGTGGGCCTGCCCGAGCAGGTAGCCTTCGCGATCGACGGCGCAGGATGTGACGACGCCGATCACCTTGCCGCGCGGGTCGACGACCGGATCGCCGGAGTGCGCCATGCGCACGCCCTTGTCCTCGAAGCGGAAGCGCACGACCTCGCCGTCACGCGCGGCCTCCTGCTCGACGAACGCCTGCCGGCCGATGAACCACGGCTTGTGCGTCTTGCAGTACGAGCCAAAGCCGGCGTGACCGACGCCCAGCCCCAGGGCCCCGGCCATTTCGTGGCCGTACAGGGGCAGACCCGCCTCGGTGCGCAGTGAGTCGCGCGCCCCAAGCCCGACCGGTTTCAACCCCAGCGGCGTGCCGGCCTTGAGCAGCGCCTTCCACAGCTCAACGCTGTTGTCCGGATGGACAAACAATTCGTAGGCCACGCGCTCGCCGGTGTAGCCGGTCCGGCTGACGACCAGGTCGAAGCTGCCGAAGACACCCTCCATCACGCCGGCCCACGGAAGCCGCTTGAGCGATCGGGCCGCCTTGGCGTCGCAGCCCAGCGCCAGCAGGATGTCCCGGCTCTTCGGCCCCTGCAGGGCGATGTCGACGCGCTGGTCGGCGCCCTCCTTGGGATCCCTCAGGTTGCGCAGCCGGCAGCCCCGCCCAAAGGCCAGCGCCCACGGGCGCACATTGTCGATGCGCACCTGCCCTTGCTTTACAGCGCTCAGCCACGCCCAGTCCTTGTCGTCGTTCGAGGCGTTCACCACCAGGAACATCTCGCCCCGCCGCCGGTAGACCATCGTGTCGTCGATCACCGCCCCGTCCGGATCGAGGAACTGGGTGTAGTGTGACTCGCCGACGGCCAGCGAGGCGACATCATTGGTCACCACGCTGTCCAGGAAGGCGCACGCCTGCGGGCCCTCGACCTGGTAGACACCCATATGGCTGACGTCGAACAGCCCGGCGGCGTTACGTGTTGCCAGGTGCTCCTCGATCACCGACGTGTACCACACCGGCATGTCCCAACCGGCGAACGGCACCATTTTGGCGCCCAGCTCGCGGTGCGTGGCATTGAGCGCGGTCTTGCGCGGCTCGCCCTCGGGTGGTTCCACCCACTTGAAGCGCGGGAGCGCCCGCCCTTTCGCATCAGGCATGCCGACAAACCACGGCTTGTCGCTGCCCAGGTCGCCCACCGCCTCGGGCAGCTTGGGTGCCGTGCCGGCCAGTGTGACGACAACCGGGCCGGGGATGCGCTTGAGCGGATCCGAGGCATCGAAGGCGACGAACCCGTCCGAGAGGTCACGCAGCCAGGTGACGGCGCGCGGGGCGTCCTCCCCGGGGAGTGTCAGCTGCCACGCCTCGGCCGTGCACGTGATCACGCCGCGGACGAGCTTGCCAGGCAGGTTGATGGAACAGCGGGCCGAGTCGCCCACGTCGAGCGATTCCGTGCGGGCACTGACCGCCCAGCGCAGCATGGACTCGGCTGCCTCGCCGCGCAACTCAAGCACGGCGTACTTGCCGCGCGGCGCCGGGTCGTCGAGGTAAGCGAAATGCGGGTACCCGTGTGTGGCAGCACGGAAGTCGATGCCTTTGGCCTGTGCCAGGTCGCGCACCTTGATCTGCATATCGTGCAGGATCCCCGAGTCAACCTTGGCCCTCGCCTGCAGGCCCTTGCGCGCCGCCTGGACATAGGGAACACAGGCGTGCAGCAGCTCCCCGATCCACGCGCCGAGCGTTTCGCTCTCGGCGGCGGTGAAGCCGCGCTGCGTGATCCAGGGCGTGCCCAGCCGGACGCCGGACGGATTGGCGGCGGTCGTATCGCCCGGGATGGTGTTCCGGTTGACGACGATGCCTGCCAGATCGAGCACGCGCGCGGCTACGTCGCCGGACAGCGGCGTGCCGTCCGGTCCCGTGACCGACTTGCAGTCGAGGTTGGTCATGTGCGTGTCGGTGCCGCCGAACGGGATACGCAGACCGGCCCGCTCGATCCCTCGCGTCAGCGCCGCGGCATTGGCGACGACCTGCTTCTGCAGGGCGGCGAACTCCGGCGTGCGCGCCAGCTTGAAGGTCAGCGCCTGGGCGGCCATCGTGTTGACGTGCGGCCCGCCCTGTTCGCCGGGGAAGACCGCCCGGTCGAGCAGGCGCGAGAGCGCGCCAATGTGCGTGATCAGCGCTGCCCCTCGCGGGCCGCACAGCGACTTATGCGTGGTGAAGCTGACGACGTCGGCGATGCCGACCGGTGAGGGATAGGCCCCGGCCGCCACCAGCCCGGCCACATGGGCGATGTCGGCCAGCAGGTAGGCGCCGACCTCATCGGCGATGGCGCGGAAGCGCATCCAATCCACCGACCACGGGTAGGACGAGTAGCCGGCGATGATCATCTTCGGCCGATGTTCGCGGGCCAGCGCCGCCACGGCGTCGTAGTCGATCCGCTCGGTCTTCGGATCGACCTTGTAGTGCACGGCCTTGTAGAACTTGCCCGAGCGGTTGACCGGCGAGCCGTGTGTCAGGTGGCCGCCGTGGAGCAGGTTCATTCCCAGCACGACCGCGCCGGGCTCCATCAGCGCGTGGTAGACGGCGTTGTTGGCCGGCGCGCCCGAAAGGGGTTGGACGTTGACGTACAGGTCATCGGCGTCTAGCCCGTTGGCGGCGAAGGCCTCCGCGCACCGCCGGCGCGCCAGCGCTTCGACGATGTCGGCATACTCGACGCCCTTGTAGTAGCGGGGGTCGGAGAAGCGCCGGTAGGCTGCCAACTGTCGCTCGAAGTCGAGAATCTCGGCTTCGGTCTGCCGCCGCGTCTCGTCACCCGGGTAGCCCTCGGCATAGATGTTCTGGAAGGCCGACGCCAGCGCCTCGCGCACCGCCAGCGGCGAGCTGCTCTCGGATGGGATCAGGATCAGCTTGCGGTACTGGCGTTCGGATTCGACTTGCAGAAGCTCGAACAGGGCGGGGTCGAGATCGGCCAGACGGCCGCGCACGAGGAAATCGGTCATAGGGTTCACCCCCGGAGGTGTGGATCGAGGTGGATCAGGATGTCAGACAAATCGATTGTAGGCCCGCGGGACCATGTTGGTCAAGCGATTTCCCGCGGGCAGAGGCATGTGCCAGAGGGCACAAGGGGATTCGCCGTCCTGACCGGTTGCTTGTCTGGATGACCCATTCGGCCAGACGCGCAGGGGCAGGTCTGAGACCCACCCCTCCAACTCCTTGTGAACGCGCACATCGCCCGTCCTCGCAGCCCCTCATGCCTCACTCTCCCGGCGGCAAAGGATGCTGCGCGAAGAATTCCCAGAGCAGGCGAGTGGCATCGATCGCCGCCGTCGATTCCCCCAGGAAGGGCAGCGAAGGCCCGCCCGGCCAGGCATGCCCCATGCTGGGGATCGAGACCAGTATTACCTCGGCATCCTGCGCGCAGCTGGTGTAGCGCTGCTGCGTGATGCCGGCGGTGAGGGGCTCGGTGAGTGCCGGCTGGCGGCACGCGTTGCGCTTCGCCCAGTCGGCCGCCCAGGCCTTCGACAATGCCGACGGCGGCGATGCGATCCGCCAGCGCGCAGGCCAGCAGGTGCGTCATATGGCCGCCTTGGAGAAGCCGCTGACGTACACGCGCGCCGGGTCGATCGTCCGCCACGCCGACAGATCGTCCAGGATGTCGAAGCATGAGCCGGACATCGTCAACACTGTCGAGCCTGGCCTGCGGCCCGACATTCCAACGCAACGGGAAGGACGAGCCTTGCGGGTAGACGACAAGGAAGCCTTGTTCTGCCGCCAGCACCTCCCAGCGGGCGTTGGCGCGCTGTCCATCGGGATTGGCGGCGAAGCCGTGCAAGCTGAACACAATCGGCACCGGGCGGGCGCGATAGAGGGCCGGGGGCACAAACGCCAGGTAGCACCGTTCCCGGGCGCCGGATAGTACGCCGCGGTAGGACGAGCCGTCGCGCAGGTCCCCCCATTCCGGTGACCAGCAGCCGGGGGCCGAGCCGACGTCCCGGCCGGCCAATGCCGCCAATACGAATAGAACGGCGCATGCCAACAAGAATTTCAGCAAACACCCACGGCGCAGGGTCTCCATTTCAAGTCCCTCCCGGGAGGCGCCGCCCGACGCTGAGTCCGGCCTGCCTACGGGAGAGGCAGCTCCCCACCCTGGTACACCCACAGGTCGAACAGGTTTTCCAGATCACAGCTGCAGGTCGCTTCGGCGGTTGATTGGAAGGAGGCCGCGGTGGCAAAGCCGTAGCGGTGCTGCGTGAAGTAAATCTGCAGGAAGGTCTGGAATCTCTCTTGCCCGAGCCGGTTGCGCAGCGCCTCGAAGAACAGCGCTCCCTTCAGGTAGACGTAGACGCCGTATTCGGCCTCGGTGCCATACTCGGACACCGGCAGGCCGATCGGCGTGTCTGTCCCTCCCGTCGACCGCAGGATAGCGCGGTCTTCATCCAGCAACCCGGTGGCGGTGCGCGGATCGCCGATCGCTTCGAAGTAGAGCGACTCGGCGTACGAGGCGGCGGCTTCATCCAGCCAGGGCTCGAGCAGCTGGTCGTTGCCGATCAGCGCATAGAACCATTGGTGAGCGACTTCATGGACAACGACGATGTCGTCCCAGCCCTCTCCCACAACGCCAATGAACACGAGGCCTGGATACTCAATTCCGCCAAACGCGCCCGGCGCATCGACGACGTCGAGCTCGTCGAAGGGGTACGGGCCGATCAGCTGGCCGAAAGCCTCGACGGCCCGCGCCGCGACGCGGGCGGTGTCCTCCGCCGCCGCGGCGTGCTCTTCGAGCACCCAGGCTCGGACGAGGACGTCGCCGGCTTGCGCCTCCGCTGAGACGAAGCGTCCCAGGGCGAAGGCGAAGTCGCGGGTCGGGCCGCTGGCGAAGCGCACGATCAGCGTACCATCGCCGCCGGCTTGGCGTTCGACCTCACGCCCGGTGGCGGCGACGGCCAAGCCATCAGGCACGGTCAGGTGAACATCATACAAGGCGATATCCGAGTTGGTCGTGTCGCCGCCCGGCGGCGCGGCCAGGACCTGCCACTCGCCTTCGGGGGTCAGGCGGGGCACGAGCGGATAGAAGGTCGGTGCCAGCAGCATGCCCTCATCGATGCCGAAACGTCTCGGCGTGTCCGGCCGGATGGGGCCTGAGGCGATGATGTGGAAGGGGATCGTCAGATCGAGGGCCTCCCCGGGAGGCAGCGCTGCGGGCAGTCGGAAGCGCAGACCGACGCCTTGCGGCTCGGGCTCAGGCATGACGACATGTCCGTCGATGAGCGCCGGCCCAGCCTGCATCTCGGCCGCGTACTGGTCGTCGTTCGGCCACAGCATGAGGACCAGATCCTCGAGCGGCCGCTCGAGTGGATTGGTGAACCGCAGCCGCTGGCGTCCGACGATGACCGCTTGCGACTCTAGGGGGTCGAAGTCGACGACGGCTTCGATCCAGTAGCGCGTCGCCAGTGGGAAGTTCGAAGCGTCGGCGGCGAACGCGTCCAGCAGTGCTTCCCGCTGCAGCTGCACATCGGACCAGTCGACGATCGGTGTCGGTGGCAGGGCCTGCGGTGGTGGCGTGGGCACCAAGGTCGGGATAGGCGTCGGGAGGCCCAGTGTCGCCAGCGCTGGTGGCGGTGCGGCGGTGGGCGCCGCAGGCAGCGAGATGAGGCTGCACGCCAGGCTGAGCAGGGCCACGCCGGCCGCGAGCCGCACCCGCATTGCCCGCCTCCTCGCCTCAGGATGCACACAGGGCGTCGTGATGACGCCCCTGGTGGGCGGAACAGGACTCGAACCTGCGACCCCTTCTGTGTAAGAGAAGTGCTCTAACCAGCTGAGCTATCCGCCCGCGAGGGCATTATAGCTGTGGGGGGAGGACAGGTCAACGCGGGCATGACGCGTGGCGATGGGGACGGAGTCGAACATATCAGAATGAGATGCTGGTGCACGACCCCCGACATAGGGGAGGGCCGATCGGACGGCCACGAGCGCCTTCGCTGCCGCGCGGCGACGCCGCCTATGGGTTTGGAGATGGGGTTCGATGCGGGGCGAAACACCGAGCCGTCTGTAGAAGCTAGTGGGCGCGGGTCGTCGCGTCGATCCTGGGGCGGCGCGGGGACGCGAATCCTCTTCAGGGGAGTGGTGCCTCCGGCGTCGGCGTGTCGGGCGTCGGCGTTGGCGGGTCGGTCGGCGTGGGGACCGGGGTGTCGGTGGGGACCGGGGTCAGCGTGTCACTGGGCACGGCCGTGTGCGTGGTGGTCGGAAGGATGGGGACGCCGCCGGGCTGTCCACCCGGGCTAGTCGGGGAGGCTGGCAGGAACGGGATGAGGAAGGAAGAGCGGAAGACCGCAAAGGCCGGACGCCCAGTCGAGGTCTGGTACAGAACCAGGACCAATGACACGCCGGTGGGGAGCCGGGTCCCGATACAGAAGAGGTGCTTGGAGCGTGGACGCACGGGCTGGCAGGGAAACTCGTACTCGCCCCAGCCTGTCACCCGTGCGATGTAGGTCCCTTGCGGATCGGCGGGGACGAAGATCGTGACCATCGTCCGCGATCGGTCCAACTCGGACGTGGTTTCGATGGTTGCCCCGGCGAACGCATCCGGGAACAGCGTGCCGGGCGGGAGAGGCAACGAGACGGCGGTCTGCTGCAATGGGCGGACGGGAGTCGACGGCCCGTCGGTCGCCGGGGTAGAGGTCGGGCTGGATGTTAGCGTTCTGGAGAACGACCACTCGTCGCCACCGTCGGGGGTTTCGGCATAGGTCAGAAGCGAGGCAAAGGCGGGCAGCACGGCGGCCAGAAGCATGGTGAGTACGATGACGACTACTTGGCCCGCCGATATCCGTCTGTGAATAGCCCACTCCCCGCCCACCCCGCCGAAGCCCGTCTAACACGCCGGGGACATGGTGGGTTTGGGAACCGATCATCGAAGAGGAGACCGGCGGAAGGCTGGCAACGCGGCCGGGCGGTCGAGGCCGGGGAGTACATCGACAGGACGGGTTGAGGTCCACGCGTCGGCCGCTCGCCAGGCCAGTATCCCGTCGACCGGAGGAAGCACCAAGCTCGGAGGTAGCCCCGACATGCGTGGCGACCGAGCGCCTTGGGAGACGGCGCAGCCCTGTCGCGCAGGTCAGGCGCGGGGATCCCTGCGCGTGCCCGGATGCAGCCACAGCAGCACAATGCTGCCAAGGGTCCCCAGTAGCAGATCGCCCATCGTATCGTCGAGCCCGAGCTGCTCGTGGGTTCCGAGCAACCGATCGGAAGCGTATTCAGCGAACTCCCAAGCGACGGCGGCAACACAGGTCAGCGAAAAGGCCAACAGGAGGTGGGCGAACCGGTTCGGCTTGCCGAGGAGTTCGTAGCGGGACGCAATCTGAAGCGATCGCAGGAAGAAATATGCTGCGCCCAGACCTCCAGCGAAATGCATGGGGATGTCGAGGTCCGGGTATGCGTTGAACAGATGGAGCACCCTCGCCGCCAGCAGATATACCGCCAGCACAAGGCCGGGCGCCCAGGCGGCCTGGCGCAAGATCTCGGTGGCAAGAGTCCTGGCACTTTCCGTCGATGAGTTCACGCGTAGGTTCCTTCCACTCCACCCGAAACAGCCCGGACTCGTGTCCAAGTGAGAATGCTAGCACGCTTCCGCAGCCTGCCCGATCTCGCCGGCGGTACCCCGGCCTGCCGGATCCATCGGCCGGCGCGGGGGAGCGACTCTGACTGTCTGACGGGTGTGCCTGCTTCCGAGGGGACATCCGTACTTGGGTTCTGCAAGCCGGATTGCCTCCGAAGACGGGCTGTGCTACAGTCCGTGGCCCCGGGGGTCCCCTCCCCCGACCCCATCTGGAGCGGTAGGATGGCCACCTATGAAGAGCGGATCCGCGAGGTGCGCGGCGGGCTGTCCCCCAGCTTCGTCCGTCTGGCCGACTTCCTGTTGGACTCCTATGCCGAAGCCTCGTTCCTGACCGCCACCGAGCTTGCCCACACGCTCGATCTCGACCCGGCGACGGTTGTCCGATTCGCCCAGAAGCTGGGCTATCCGGGTTATCCCGAGCTGCAGCGAGAGATCCGGCAAAGAGTCAAGGACCAGCTCCTGGCCCGGCATGAGGCCGAGCCAGCAACGGCCGCCGCCGCCTGCGACGCGGCGCTGCTCGAGGTCTCGCGCGCGCTCGATCTCACTCGCCGGAGCTTCCCGGTCCAGGCGGCGCAGGGGATCCTGGATGCCCTCGACGGCGCCAAGCGGATCGTCATCCTGGCCGAAGGACTGGCCGTACCGCCCGCCCGAACTCTGGCAACCTGGTTGGAGGCCGCCGGCTACGCCGTCGTCTTCGCCAACAGCGGCGTCCCTGAGATGGCAGGCGCTCTGGCTGGCGTGCGCAAGGGCGACCTGCTCCTGGCGGTGATCATCGAGGAACAAACACCGTTCATCGCCCGCGCCCTGGCCGAAGCACGCACGGGCGGCGTGCGGACTGCTGCGCTCGTCGCCTCGCCCTCCGCCCAGGCAGCGCAGCATGCCGACCTGCTGCTCACGGCGCATGCCAGCCCGGACCCTGCGGTGGGCGGGATCCTGATCCAGGCCCTTGTGGTCGCGCTGGTGCGCATGCTGCTGCATGCTCGGCCGGGTCTGTTCCGGCCGGTGCAAGACCGCGTTTCCGAGTTGACCCAGCGCCTGTTGAAGGGCAGTCGCTAGCCGCCGCATGGTCCGACGTCCGCCTCCCTCTAGCGCGCATAGTCGCCCAGCCTCCTGCCCCGCCCCGCCGCCATGCTCCTGCTGATCGTCGCCCTGCTCCTGGGGATCGTCGTGCTCGTCTGGGAGCTCTGGATCTGCGAGGGCGCCCACCTCGGCTCGCGCTTCGTCGTCGCCACCTACGATCTGGCGGCCAACCGCTACGACTCCATCAAGCACTTCGACCCGGATTGGGAACGCCGCTTCCTGGGTGAGCCGCTCGCCGCCGCCATCGGCTCCCTGTCCGGGGCGCGCCTGCTCGATGTCGGCGCCGGGACCGGCCGCACGGCGCGCGACCTACTTTCGGCCGCGGAATTCGAAGGCCTGCTCGTCTGCCTCGAGCCCTCACGCCGCATGCTCGCCCTTGGACGAAAGCGCGCCGCCCACCCCGACGTACCATGGGTACGCGGCTGGGCACGGCCGCTGCCGTTCGCGGATGGCACCTTCGACTTTGTGGTCTCGCTCGAGATGCTGGAGTTCACACCCCACCCGGAGCGAACCATGCGTGAAATGGTCCGCGTGCTGCGCCCGGGCGGATGGCTGTTGATCACCAATCGGGTCAGCCGGGACGCACGCTGGATCTTCGGTCGGGCCATCCGGCGGAGTGATTTCCCCTCCTTCCTTCAGGCGGCCGGCCTGCACGACATCGACGTCCTGCCCTGGCAGGTCGATTATGATTTGGCCTGGGCCCGCAAGCCCTGACGCTCGTCCGAGGAGGCCTGCATGAGGATCGTCCGCTTCCGCGACCAGCCTGACGCCTGGCCGGCCTGGGGCTGGATCTCGGAGGACCGGGTCGGCCTGATCTCCGGCTCGCCGTTCAGCGACTTCCGGCGCGAGCCGGCCGCCCACCGCCTGGCATCCGTCCAGCTCCTACCGCCAGTGACGCCGGGCAAGATCATCTGCGTCGGCCGGAACTACGCGGCACACGCCGCCGAACATGACACCGACATCCCGACGCTTCCCCTGTTGTTCTCCAAGCCGCCGAGCGCCGTGATCGGGCCGGGCGAACCGATCCTGCTGCCGCCGCAGTCACAGCGCGTCGAGCACGAAGCGGAGCTGGCGGTGGTCATCGGGCAGACCGGCCGATGGATCAGCCCGGCCGAGGCGCCCGGCTACATTCTGGGCTACACCGCCGCCAACGATGTGACGGCGCGCGACCTGCAGCGCAGCGACGGCCAGTGGACCCGCGGCAAGGGCTTCGACACCTTCTGCCCGCTCGGCCCGTGGATCGAGACCCGCCTCGATCCCGCGGATGTGCTGGTGACCTGCCACGTCAACGGCCAGCTGCGCCAGATGGCCTCGACGCGCGACATGATCTTCCCCGTCGCGACCCTGGTCGCCTTCGTCTCCTCGATCATGACCCTCGAGCCAGGCGACGTCATCCTGACCGGGACGCCGTCCGGCGTCGGCGCGCTCGAAGCCGGCGACGAGGTCCGCGTCGAGGTCGAAGGACTGGGTACTCTCACCAACCCGGTGCGCAACGATCCGCACCGCGCGACTCGATCATCCTGACCGCTGGAGGCCGGCATGGGGCTCAAGCCCGATACATGGATCGCGCGCATGGCGCGCGAGCAGCACATGATCGATCCATTCGTCGAGGCCCAGGTCCGCGACGGTGTGATCTCCTACGGGGTATCGTCCTACGGGTACGACATCCGTGTGGCCGATGAGTTCAAGATCTTCACCAACGTGTTCTCGGCGGTGGTCGATCCCAAGCACTTCGACCCGAAGTCGATGGTCGACTTCAAGGGCGAGATCTGCGTCATCCCGCCCAATTCGTTCGCCCTGGCGCGCACCGTAGAGTACTTCCGCATCCCGCGCACGGTGCTGACCGTGTGTCTGGGCAAGTCCACCTATGCCCGCTGCGGCATCATCGTCAACGTCACGCCCTTTGAGCCGGAGTGGGAGGGCTTCGTGACGCTGGAGATCTCGAACACTACGCCGCTGCCCGCCCGGATCTACGCCAACGAGGGCATCGCCCAGGTGCTGTTCTTCGAGGCCGACGAGGTCTGCCGCACGTCGTACGCCGACAAGAAGGGCAAGTACCAGGCACAGAAGACGATCGCCCTGCCCCGGGTGTAGCCCGCGTGAGTGCCGACGTGACCATGATACCGGCGCATACCGAAGGCCGAACGCTCTCCGCGCTGTGGCGGGCGGTCTTCCTGGTATCTTTCCCCTTCGGCATCCTGGCCTTCATCCTTCCCATATACGGCCGCGAGCTGGGCGCCTCGGCGCTCGAAGTGGGCGCCTTCTTCTCGGCATTCTCCGTCGTCCCCGTCCTTGTCCGCCCCTTCCTGGGCCGCGCCCTCGATCGCTGGGGCCGGCGCCCGTTCCTGCTGGCCGGTCTGGGTGGCTACCTGGCGGCCGTTCTGGCCTTCGCCTTCGCCACCACGGTCTGGATGCTGACCGTGGCGCGTTTCCTCCAGGGCATCGGCGCCGCCTTCCTGTGGCTGACGGCCTACACCATGGTGGCCGACCTGGCGACGGCGGGCGGGCGCGGGATGAGCTTCGGCCTGATCGATGAGGCGACCAACCGCGGCGCCATCATCGGAACGACGATGGGATTCACGCTGATCTTCAGCCTGCAGCGGGCAGGCAGCATGGATTGGCCGCGAGTCTGGTGGATCCTGTTCGCCGTCTACGGCCTGACCACCATCGGCGCCCTCGGGATCGCCTGGCGCGGAACGCGCGAAACGCGGCCGTCCGTGCGGGGGGACGCTCCAGCCTCCCGCGCCGTCAGCCGCCGGCTCTTCACGCTGATGGGCATCGTCCTGGTTACCGGCGCTTCGAGCGCCATGGTCTGGCCGATGCTGATGATCTTCCTGCAGGACTCGCTGCACGCCGAGGTGGACGGGCTGGCGCTGGCCTACCTTCCGGCGGCGCTGATCAGCTCCTTCCTGCCGTCGCGCATGGGGATCATCTCCGACCGCTTCGGGCGACGGAGGCCGATGATCCTTGGATTGCTGATCGGTGCGGCCGCCTCGGCCCTCATCCCACACCTGCGCTCGCTCGCCGCACTCGCCGGGCTGTGGGCGGTTGAGTCGGCAAGCTACGCGGCCTCCGTTCCCGCCGAACGGGCTTTCGTCGCCGACATTGCCGGAGAGGACGTGCGCGGGACAAGCTATGGGCTGTACACCTTCGCCTACTTCCTGGGTGCGGCTCTCGGGCCGCTGGCCGGGGGCTGGCTGTACGACGAAGTAAGTCCGGCGATGCCGTTCTACTTGAACACCGCCGTCCTGACCTTCGGAGCGCTGCTGGTCGCAGTGGCGCTGCGCGAGCCGGTGCGCGCGGCTGAAACGGCCTGACACGCGGCTACGCCACATGTCAGGTCGTGGCCTCGGCGGCCGGAGACGGCTGTGTCGGGTCTCCGCCTGCCGCGCGTGAGAATGGGGTTGCGATGCGGGCCAGCCGTCACGCCTTTGAGGCGCGGTCTGGATGGATCACGAGCGATGACCCTGGAGAGCGAATCTGCAGTCGCCCGGCCCACCGTCCTCCTGGTGTGTGACGATCTCTTCGTCATTCCGCGGCTGCAAGACGCATCCCGGGCTGCCGGGCTCACCCCGGTCCTCGTCGACGCGCCGCAGGCACTCGAAGCCGAGGGTGAGCCGGCGGCCCGCAGGGTGCCGATCACGGAGCCGTTGGAGGGCAGCGACGCCCGCTTCTTGCGCGCCGTGGTCGACCAGCAGCCGGCGCTGATCGTCTTCGACCTGAGTTCGGCGATGCTCCCCTGGGAGCGATGGATCCAAGTCCTCAGCACCTCGGCCGCCACGCTCCGCATTCCGGTTCTCGCCTTCGGTCCTCATGTCGAAGCCGGGCGTCTGCAGCGGGCGCGCGACCTGGGCGTACTGGAAGCCATGCCGCGCGGAGCCTTCCTGGCCGCGCTTCCGGGGATACTCGCCACCCACGCCCTGCGGCAGGATCCGCAGGCGATCGAGGCCGCGTGCAAGGGCAAGCTGGATGCCCGTGTCGTTGAAGGAATCCGCCTGGTGCAGGCCGGGGACTACTTCGCCGCCCATGAGCACCTGGAGGCTGCCGTCCTCAGCACCGACGGGCCGGAAGCGGCGCTGTACCGCGTCCTGCTCCAGCTGGCGGTGGCCTACCTGCATGTCGAACGCGGCAACCTGCGCGGGGCTCGCAAGATGCTGCTTCGGTTGCGCGGTTGGATGGCCCCGCTACCCGATTCTTGCCGCGGGGTCGACCTGGCGCGCCTGCGCGCCCAGGTGGATGAGCTGCAGGCGGCGCTGGACGCCGAGGCGCTCGACGCCTCAGCCGGAATTCCAGCGCATCTCTTCCAACCCATCCCGCTCGACGGCGCGACAGGCGAGTTGTAGACAGTCCCGCTTGCCACCTGCGTTGCTGTTGTGGCGGGGCGTGCTGCGGTGCTGCGCTGGGAACCGGGAAACCCCGTGACATGTGGCTGTGCCACGTGTCACGGGGTTTTGGATCCCATCCCTGTTGGCGCCTGCCAACGTTCAGCTGGGTTGGCTGCGGCTGCCGTCAGACCGTGAACAGCCCCGAATCGTAGAACAGGTCGCCGTCCACCAGAATCTGCCCGCCCTGACGCATGTCGCAGATCATGTCCCAGTGGATGGCGCTGTGGTTCCGCGAGCCAGTCTCCGGGTAGCCGGCGCCGAGAGCCAAATGGAAGCTGCCGGCGATCTTCTCATCGAACAGGATGTCCTTGGTGAAGCGATCGATGCGGGCGTTGTTGCCGATCGCCCACTCGCCCAAATAGCGCGAACCGGCATCGGTGTCCAGCCGGCTGACAAGGTAGGCCTCGTTCTTGCTGGCGGTCGCCTTGACCACCCGCCCGCGCTCGAACGTCAGCTCGACCCCCTCCACCTCGATGCCGTCGGCCACGGCCGGATAGGTGAATCGGACCCACCCCTCGACGGAGTCCTCGACCGGGCCGGTGAAGATCTCCCCATCCGGCATGTTGACCCGCCCGCAGCAGTTGATGAAGGTCCGTCCGTCGACTGACAGCCGCAGATCGGCGTTCGGGCCGCGCACCTCGATCTGCTTGCGCCCGCGCAGCCATTCGATCAGCCGCTCCTGTTCATCACGCTGCACCTGCCAGCAGGCGGCGGCATCGGGCTCATCGGCGTACATGCCGCCGAAGACGAAACGCTCGTAGTCCTCCAGGCTCATGTCGGCGTCCTGGGCCAGCGCAGCCGTCGGGAACAGGCTAAAGCACCACTTGAACTCGCCCCGGGCGCTGCGCTGCAGGAACGTCTCGGTGAGCCCGGCGTGCGCGCGGGCGCGCATCACCCGGCGGGCGTTGTCCACGCCAGCCAGGCTGCGTGTGTTCTCGCGGCTGCGCAGGACGATCATCGCTTCGAACTCGCCGCGCACCATCGCCTCGACGCGCGATACGTGCTGAAGCTGGTCGTCGTTCGCCTCGGTCAGGAATACGTCATCGAAGCCGAAGTAGCCGAGGTAGGTGTCGTAGCCCAGCATCGGGTAGGGGTAGCCGCCGGCGCGCAGCACCTGGCGCACGATCTCACGCACCAGCGGCGTCGCAAGAGGCGATCACCGCCACGTGGTCACGCGGCTTGATCGCCGTCGAGTTGTTCACGAGCACACGGGCCAGCTGTTCCAGACGCGGGTCGGCCATTCCGTTGCCTCACTTCTCGCGGCTGGAGGCCGCGGCAAGACAGGCTCTTTGCAGGGATTCGGCGTGGATCAGGAACCGACCGACAGCGTGCAGCCTCCGGTGAACACCAGATCCATTCGCAGCAGAGGCTCCTCGTCGGACCAGGTGAAGACCAGCGTGAAGTCCTTGCCGCTCCCGGCGGCCACGCGGGTGCGCTCGTCGCGCGGGATCGAGAAGGCGGCATCGGCGCCAATCGTCTGTCCGGACGGCGGCAGGATCGTCTGACCGCCCATGCGGACCTCGGTCAGCGGGTTGCGATCCTCCCACTCGACAACCGGCAGGCCCTCCAAGTACAGGTCGCCCGGCGTAGCGTTGTCGATCGTCCATGTCGCTTCGGCGCCGCTGCGCATGAAGCCGATCAACTGCAGGTCAGGACAGGTCGGGGAGACGACGGCCGACGGCACGGGCGTCGGCCCCGGGCTTGGGCTGGGCAGCACGGCCGCCACCGGCAATGTGACCGGCGGAGAGGACGGGGCTGCCTCGGTCGCCGGGCTGGAAGGCGTCGGGGCGCCGTTCAGCACCGGCCAGGCGACGGCCGCCGCCAGGACCAGCACGCCGACGACAAGGACGGCGATGATCGCCCAGCCGATCCGTGACCCGAAGCGGCGCGGGGCCATGACCCGGGACGGCGCCCCCCGGCGCGCCCCCGTGATCACCTGGGTTGCTTGTCGCCCAGCCTCCGCGCCTCCGGTCAGCGCCGCCTGATAGGCGGCATTCAACGCCGCCACGCTCGGGAACCGGCCTTCCGGGTCCTTCGCCAGCGTTTTGGCCAGGACGCGCTCGAGCGCCGGCGAGACCTCCTTGTTGAAAATCCGGATCGGCGGCACCGGCTCCTGGATGTGCAACAGCACGGTGCCCATCGGTGTCTCGGCTTCGAAGGGCAGCCGCCCGGCGGCGACCTGGTACAGGATCACGCCCAGCGCATACTGGTCCGAACGCGCGTCGAGCTTCTGACCCTTGCCCTGTTCGGGTGAGACGTAGGCCGGCGTCCCCATCAGCATCGATCCGGTCAACGAGGTCGAGCCCTCGACCAAGCGGGCCAGCCCAAAGTCGGTCAGAAGGGCATTGCCGGTGCGGGTGATCATCACGTTCGCGGGCTTGATGTCGCGATGGATGACACCTTGATCGTGGGCGAACTGCAGTCCATCGGCCAGCTGGCCGATCCATTTCGACAGATCTTGGAGCGACACTCTCTTCTGGATCAGGCGGTCATGCAGCGTCTCGCCCTGGACAAACGGCATGACCAGGTAGACGAACCCGCCGGCCTCACCGTAGTCAGTAACCGGGACGATATTCGGATGGCGCAAGCGGAACAGGATGCCGGCTTCCCGGCGGAAGCGGCGAACGAAGTGCTTTTCGGAGGAGATGGTGGGGGAGAGGACTTTGACCGCGGCTTCCTGCTGCGTGCGGCTGTCGATGGCGCGGTAGACGGTGGCCATCCCGCCCTGGCCGATCTGCTCGACCAGGCGGTACGAGTCGAGCGTCTTCCCGACCAACCCCGGCATACACCGTCTCCGTCCACGCCCAGGCGCAATTCGCCTGACTCTAACACGGAAGGCGCGACGTCAGGATGGGCGGGAGGTCAGGCTCTACGGCAGGACAAACTCCCCAACTTGCAGTCCGTTGACGAACACGGCGTACGAGCCGCGTTCGAACGCCCCGAGCGGGATGCTCTCCGCATAAGGAGCCACTACTTGTATGCAGGCAGTCTCGGTGGGTTCGTCCGCATACAACGTCACCTGGATGCGGCCCTGGTCATCGCCCGGTGTGACCGACCACCCCAGGCGAGAACACGGGTTGGGCAGCTCCCCCGTGATCTCGAGCCTCACTTGGACCGGAAAGCTCTCGAGCAGCAGGGTCTTGGCGGCTGCCGGCGTCACGAGCACCCGCTGCATGCCCGGCTCCACCGAGGGACCCAGGGCGCCCGGATCGACCTGCCCTCCGCAGCCGGTTGCGGCCAGCGGGATGGCGAGAACCAGCAGTGGTAACCAGTGTCGCGGGTCCATCGTCTCGCTCCCCTCACTTGCACAGGCTAGACGCCCGCAACCCCATTGTAGTTCCCACCGTCGGTTCCTGCCCCCACCGGCCAGAGATCGAAGGACGGGCATCCAACAGTCTTTGCGGGACCTCCCGGGCGGCGCGCGTCCGACCGAAGCGACCGCGGTGACCGGATCCCGCTGCCCTTAGGCCCTGCCTCGACGATCGAACCGGCCGCTTCCTTCTCCTTCTCAAAACCCCCGCGGCTGGCTATGATTGCATCACCTGCGGGAACGGCAAAGGAAAGATGCTGACCATCGATCGCAGCTTCCTGCTCGACGTGCTCGTCCAACTGCTCGAGACCCCCAGCCCGTCAGGCTTCACCGCCGAAGCGATGGAGCGTGTCGAGCAGGCGCTGGCCGAGCTTGGCTTCACGCCGCGGCGCACGAACAAGGGCGCCGCCCTCGCCGACTGGACGGGCGACTCGCAAAGCACCCCACGGGGCATCGTGGCGCACGTCGACACGCTGGGGGCGATGGTCAAGGAGATCAAGCCCTCCGGCCGGCTGCGGCTCGCTCAGGTGGGTCAGTACGCATGGAACACGATCGAAGGCGAGGGCGTGACGGTCTTCTGCTCCAGCGGCCGGCGCATCCGCGGCTCGGTCCTGTGTACGCAGGCCTCCGACCATATCTACGGCTCGGACTCCGAGGAGCTCCGGCGCTCGGACGAGACGCTCGAGGTCCGGCTCGACGAGCCGGTGCACACCGCGGCGGAGACGCGGGCGCTGGGCGTGGAGGTCGGCGACCTGGTGGCCTTCGATCCGCGCCCCGAGGTCAGCGAGAACGGCTACATCCGCTCGCGGCATCTGGATGACAAGGCCGGCGTGGCGTGCGTCCTGGCGGCGCTGCAGGCGATGCGCCTCGCCGGCGTCGTGCCCGCGCAACGGACGACGATCATGATCACAAACTACGAAGAGGTCAGCCACGGCGCGGTCGCCGGGCTGCCTTCGGACCTGGCGGAGTTGGTGGCGGTCGACATGGCCGTCGTCGGCGACGGGCAGACGTCGGACGAACACCACGTGACCGTGTGCGCCCTGGATTCGGGCGGGCCGTACGACCCGGCGCTCACGGCCCGGCTGCGCCACCTGGGCGAGTCGACTAACCTGCCG
>Ga0315293_10001559_pt1 | contig 22234 bp, 31 predicted proteins | sample YL17G13_20_MG_FD_203071 | JGI IMG/M metagenome (GOLD analysis project Ga0315293, IMG submission 203071) | Sediment microbial communities from Yellowstone Lake, YNP, Wyoming, USA - YL17G13_20 | ecosystem: Environmental > Aquatic > Freshwater > Lake > Sediment | place: USA: Wyoming | collected... | reverse complement strand
CGCGGTGGCAAAGGTTGAAATAATCCGGACGCGCAACGAGGTGCAGGTTACACTACACAGCGCCCGGCCTGGCATCGTTATTGGGCCCAGAGGCGGCGAAGTTGACAAGCTCAGGGAGGAACTCGAAGAAATAACCAAGCACAAGATCAGCGTAAATGTTGTTGAGATAAAAGAGCCCGACCTCAATGCTTACTTAGTGGCTGAGGCGATTGCCGAGCAGCTATGCAAACGAGCATCATTCCGGCGTACAATGAAGCAGTATTGTGAGATAGCGATGAACGCAGGGGCCAAGGGAGTTAAAATCATCTGCAGCGGGCGCCTGGCGGGCGCGGAAATAGCTCGCAGCGAAACACAGAAAATAGGCAGTATCCCCCTGCATACACTCGATGCCGATGTGGACTATGCCGTGGCGACAGCAAGGACAACTTACGGCGCGATTGGTGTTAAGGCCTGGATTTACAAGGGTAAATTCGGTGAGGAAGCCGGGCCAAGACTTACAGGACCTGCGCGTCGGCGTCATCCGCCGGCACCACACCGCCGCCAAATGGCGCAGCGGGGCGGTGCATCCGAAGTTAAACCAGCCAAAGCCGCAGAGACACAAGGTCAAGTAAAAGCAGCGGGCGTTGACCCTGCCGCACCACCACAGCAGAACCGGCAGGAAAAACCAGACAGTAAAGAAAAAGGAACCAAATAACTTCTTTCGAAAACAATCTTACTTTGAGCACAGTTTTTGAGGGTTTAAGAAAATGGCGTTGATGCCGAAAAGAGTCAAGTACCGCAAGAGCCAGCGAGGCAAAATGAAGGGTAATGCCTCAAGGACCAACTTTGTAGCGTTCGGCGAGTACGGCCTGCAGGCGCTGGCGCTAAGCTGGATCAGCGCCAAACAGATTGAAGCAGGTCGAGTTGCGGCGACACACTTTCTGCATCGTGAAGGTAAGGTATATCTGAGGATATTCCCACACAAGTCGGTAAGCGCCAAACCTCTGGAAACAAGAATGGGCAAAGGTAAAGGTGAACCGGCTTTCTGGGTCGCCAGAGTAAGGCCCGGACAGATGATGTTCGAGATTGGCGGAGTAAACGAGGACGTGGCAAAGCAGGCGATGGTCAGAGCAGCAAATAAGATGCCGATTAAGTGCAGGTTCGTTAAACGAAGACATTCACTGTGAGAAATAACCCTGGTAACTGAGAAAGCCGAAAGTTAATCCGCCACAGGCGGATAAAAAAGCAAAGATGAAAGCTAAGGACTATCGCGAGATGAGGATGGATGAGCTCGGCGACAAGCTCAAGGAGCTGCAGAGGAATCTATTTGACCTTCGGACACAGGCTGTTACAGAGAAGCTGGAGAATTCGAAGGCCATAAGGAATATCAGGCGTGATATTGCAAGGCTCGAGACGGTAATACATGAAAAAAGCCGAACTTCGCTGCCGGTGCCGGCAGCCTAACTATATCAGGAACTAAAAAATGCAGGCTGGGAAAACCAAAAGCGGTTTGGTAATAGGCAAGAGCGGCGACAAAAGCATCAGGGTTGCCATTGACCGCAAGGTTAAACATCCAAAATACGGCAAATACGTCAAGCGCAGAACCAAACTCGGCGTTCATGATGAACATAATCAGGCAGGTGTAGGTGATGTTGTCGAGATTTCGCAGTGTAAGCCCTACAGCAAAACCAAAAGCTGGCGGCTTGTCGGTATTCTGGAAAAGGCTGCGCAGCAATGACGCAAAAATATTCCCTATGGGCGACAGGATGTGAAGGATAAACGGCGGTGATTCAGCAAGAAACAATGTTGGATATAGCTGACAACTCGGGCGTCAAAACGGCCCAGTGTATCAGGGTTCTCGGCAAATCCGGCGCCCACGGCAAATTCAGGCGTTCAGTAGCCACGTTAGGGGATATTGTGTGTGTTGCAATAAAGAAGACTCTGCCAACCTGTCCGCTGGACGATAAAAAGGTGCACAAGTGTGTTATTGTCCGCACCAAGAGTGCCGTGAAAAGAGCCGACGGCAGTTACGTAAAGTTTGACAGCAACGCCGCAGTCATGATTGACAACGAAGGCAACCCGATAGGGACGCGGATTTTCGGCGCCGTTGCCCGCGAACTTCGCGAGAAAAACTATATGAAAATCATCTCGCTGGCAGCCGAGGTGGTGTAAAGAAATTGTAAAACTTAAAACTCAAAACTAAGGACTAAAAACTTAAAATTCAATGGCGTTGCATATTAAAAAAGGTGATATGGTTGAAATCATAGCCGGCGACTATAAAGGTGCCACAGGCAGGGTTCTGCGCGTCATACCCAAAGACAATAAAGTAGTGGTGCAGGGTCAGAACACAGCCAAGAAACACGTCCGGCCGTCGCGGAAAAATCCGCAGGGAGGCAGAATAAACGTCGAGCAGCCGATTCACATAAGCAATGTGCTGCCGGTAACTCCGAAAAGCTCAAAGGGCAGCAGGGTCCGTTATCAGGTGGGCAGCGACGGCAGTAAAAAACGAGTCGCAACTGATGGGACGGAAATCGGAACCATCAAAAAAGCGGTTCAAAAATGAGGTGGCAGGAGAGATGACGCGTTTGAAAGACTTATATAAATCCAGGATAATCCCGGAAATGACGAAGGAGTTCGACTATAAGAACGCTATGGCGGTTCCACGGATGGAAAAGGTCGTCGTGTCCATGGGCGTCGGCAAAGCAACACAAGAGAAGAAATTTCTCGAATCGGCTAAAAACGACCTGATGATAATTACAGGCCAGATGCCATTAATATGCAAAGCCAAGAAAAGCGTGTCGAACTTCAAGCTCCGAGAGGGTAATGAGATCGGCCTAAAAGTTACGCTGCGGGGCGTACGAATGTATGAGTTTATGGACAGGCTGATAAATCTTGCCGTCCCCCGAATCAGAGACTTCAGAGGGCTCAACCCGAACAGCTTCGACGGCAGAGGTAATTATTCAATAGGCCTGGCAGAACAAACCGTCTTTCCGGAAATCGACCCTGCCAAGGTAGAGTCTCAGCACGGTATGAATATAACCTTTGTGACAACAGCCAAGACAAATGAGGAGGCACGGAAAATGCTGTCACTATTCGGCATGCCGTTCAGGGATTTGCCGAAAGATGGAAACTAATGTCCGGCAGGAGCCACTGAAATGGCAAGTGCTGGTCTGGAGTATGTGAATGTCAACTAAAGCACTGGAAAACAAGGCAGCAAGGAAGCCAAAGTTTCGTGTCAGAGGGTATACGCGATGCCAGCTCTGCGGGAGGTCGCACGCCGTCTACCGCAAGTTCAAGGTTTGTCGGATTTGCTTTAGAACATTGGCAAACGAAGGGAAGATTCCGGGAGTCCAAAAAGCCAGCTGGTAGGCTGACTTAAGACTGAGTCAGGATTAAACTATGAGTTTGAGTGATCCAATAGCAGACATGCTGACAAGAATTCGCAATGCATCGCGGATAAACAGAAAACAGGTTCTTGTTAAAGCATCGAAGATATGCGAAGGCATAGCGGCTGTCCTCAAGAAAGAAGGTTATATCGAGGATTTTGACCGAATCGACGACGGCAACCAGGGAACACTAAGAGTTACTCTTAAATACGATGTCGAGGGTCAGCCGGTTATCCGTGAAATAGCAAGGACAAGCAAGCCAGGCAGAAGAATCTACTTATCCGTTGAAAAGCTGCCGCATGTTTTAGATGGTATGGGCGTAGCAATTATCTCGACAAGCAAGGGCATAATGAGCGATAAAGAGTGCCGGGCAGCCAATTTCGGCGGCGAAATACTTTGTACGGTGAGCTAATGAGTCGTATCGGAAAAAAACCAATTGTTATCCCGCAGGGAGTTAAGGTGGAACAGAGCGGCCAGTGCATTAAGGTTTCAGGGCCCCTCGGTACCCTGCAGATGGACTGTCATCCACGAATAAAAGTGAAGGTCGACGGTGCAGGCGGACAGGTAGTAGTCGAAAATGAGCATCCTGAAGACCGCCAGGCCAAGCAGTTACACGGAACAATGCGTGCGCTGATTGCAAATATGGTTGCCGGTGTCAGCAAAGGATTTGAAAAAAAGATTGAAGTATACGGCACCGGTTACAACGTGAAAGAACAGGGTGGAAAACTCGTTATTCAGGTCGGCTTCTGCAATCCCGCGGAGGTGAAGGTGCCAAAGGGCATAAAAGTTAAAATTGAGACAGGCGCAACAAAGGGCGATGAAGCACCGGCCAAGTTTACCCTCTCAGGAATAGACAAATTTGTTTTAGGACAGTTCGCCGCTGACGTGCGAGGGATAAGACCACCTGAACCCTACAAGGGAAAGGGTATCCGGTATGCCGACGAACACGTAAAGCGAAAAATGGGCAAGACATTTACTTCGGGAACAGCATAATCGGGATTCGGACAATATGAAGATTAACAGGGCGAAAAATGCGGCGGTCAGACGCAAACTCCACGTGCGAAAAAAAATCTTCGGCACGCCGGACAGACCCAGGCTTTCGGTGTTTCGTTCGAACAGACACATTTACGCCCAGATTATAGATGACACTGCCGGGGCAACACTCGTCTCGGCAAGCACGACAGCCAAAGGACTCAGAGAGCAATTATCCACAAGCGGCAATGCAAAAGCAGCCGAAGCGGTCGGAGAGGCAATCGCCAGACAAGGGCTCGGTGTCGGCATTAAATGTGTCCGCTTCGACAGGGGCAGCTGTAAGTTTCACGGCAGGATAAAGGCCCTTGCCGAGGCGGCAAAAAAAGGCGGCCTGGTTTTTTAAGATAAATTGAGGAAATTCCAGAGGTAGAATTTGGCAACAGAAGCAGTTACACGATACGAACAGGAAGAAAAACCGTTGGAAGAAACGGTGGTAAAGATATTTCGCTGCGCCAAGGTGGTCAAAGGCGGTCGACGTTTTAGTTTTGCAGGCGTGGTCGTAGTCGGTGACCGCACGGGGACGGTAGGCATCGGTTACGGCAAGGCTAACGAGGTGCCGGCAGCAGTCGATAAAGGCATTAAAGATGCCAAAAAGACCTTGTACAAGATACCCTTGGCCGGTCGAACAATCCCACACCATGTTACCGGCAAATACAGGGCAACGAGGATAATAATGGTACCGGCCGGCCCAGGCACCGGAGTCATCGCCGGCTCCAGCGCCAGAGCGGTGCTCGAGTTAGCCGGCGTGCAGGACATTCTCACCAAAGTCTATGGAAGCACTTCAGCCAAAAACGTCGTAAAAGCCACACTGGATGGGCTGCTTAAACTGCGAAACAAAGAGAAGGTTGAAGCCACTCGCGGCATAAAGGTTGAAGTAATCGAGAAGCGATAAAAGGTGGTGATGATACAGATGCTCAGTCATGAAATAACTGCTGTCGCCGGCAAAGCCAAGGCCCGCCGGCGTGTCGGACGAGGCAGGGGCACAGGACACGGCAAGACCTGCGGACGAGGACACAAGGGCAGCAAGAGCAGGGCCGGTGCGATGGGCACCTCCCTGTATGAAGGCGGTCAGACGCCACTGTTCAGACGGCTGCCCAAACGGGGTTTCAGTAATTATAACTTTGCCAGACGTTACGAGATAGTCAACGTATCGCAATTAGAAAGGTTTGATGACGGCGATGACATTGGCACCGAGCAGTTATCCGATGCCAGACTTGTCGCCGGTGGTAAGAGCAGGGTCAAAATTCTCGGCAGTGGTGAACTAACCAAGAAACTCCAGGTAACCGCCCATAAATTCAGCAAAGCGGCGGAGCAAAAGATTGTCGCTTCAGGCGGTACGGCAAAAGTTATTTAGGCGTTATGTGAAATATGCTTGGGACAGTACTTAACATATTCAGGATTCCGGACCTTCGCAACAAGATACTCTTCACCATTGCGATGCTGATGATATACAGGATTGGTTATCATATTTCTCTGCCGTGCATCGACCAGTCGAAGATGAGAGCAGCTGTTGAGCACAGAGACACGGGCAGCCCCTTAGGAAGAGCCGCTGAATATATGCAGATGTTCACCGGCGGCAACTTCGAGACAAGCAGCGTCTTCGGGCTGGGAATTATGCCTTATATTACCGCATCGATTATCCTTATGCTGCTGGGCGAAGTCGTTCCCTCTTTGAGGAAACTGCGCCAAGAAGGGCAAACCGGCTATAAAAAGATACAGGAGTACACGCGCTATCTGGCGGTCTTAGTATGCATTATTCAGTCAATTATGTTTCTGAAGGTATTTGTAGTAACCTATTCCTATCCGGGTATGCAAGCCCAGGCGATGATAATCGGCACTATTGCTATGACAGCCGGCACAATATTCCTGATGTGGCTGGGAGAACAAGTAGATGAGTACGGCATTGGCAACGGCATCAGCCTGATAATCATGGCGGGTATTATCTCACGAATGCCATGGGCGATCAGAAACCTTGTGGAGAACGTGGATTTAAGAGTCGGTGCAGCTGCCGGTTCGATAGGTCCAGCGAAGCTGATGTTTCTGGTTGGGGCGTTTGTATTCGTTGTGGCTGGGGCCATACTGATAACACAAGGCCAGCGGCGAATACCGATTCAGCAGGCCAAACAAATGAGAGGCCGACGCATGTACGGCGGCGCAAGACATTACCTGCCGCTGCGGGTCAATCACGGAGGAGTAATGCCGTTAATCTTCGCATCAAGCTTTATGATATTCCCGACAGCAATAATAGGCTGGTTTAGCAATGTCAAAGACTGGGCATTCCTCGATACGCTGCAGCGAGCTTTGGGGCCGGGTGCTTATTCCTATAATGTGCTGTATATGCTGTTTATATTCCTGTTCACATACTTCTGGGTAACGGTGCAGTTTCAGCCAAAAGACATGGCCAAGAACCTGCGTGACGGGGGAAGTTTTGTGCCCGGTTTGCGTCCCGGACGCAGAACAGCCGAATACCTCGAAACGGTAATGAGCAGAATCACTTACTTTGGAGCGGCCTTTTTGGCCATAATCGCCATTGTGCCGTCGGTGATCTCTGTACTACTGGGAGTTGACTGGCGAATAGCAAGCTTTTTGGGCGGCACGGGCCTCTTAATCGTTGTCAGCGTTTCGCTGGATTTGGTTCAGAAGATTGAATCCAACCTCCTGATGCGCAGCTACGAAGGTTTTAGTGAAAGCGGCAGGATAAAAGGAGCGTATGCATGAGAATAATCCTGCTGGGCGCACCCGGTGCCGGCAAAGGAACGCAATGTAAACGCATTGCCGAAAGATATGGTCTGCTGCACCTCTCGAGCGGAGACATCCTCCGACAGGAAAGGGCAGCGGGCACAAAATTAGGAAAAAAGGCCCAGAATTATATGGATTCAGGTGCACTTGTGCCGGACAAATTGATAGTTGAAATGATGGCTGGCGCGATAAGCAAAGCTCCGGCTGCGGGCTTTGTGCTGGATGGTTTCCCGCGGACAGTCAATCAGGCAGTAGAACTCGATAAATCACTGCCGGCACGTGAAGGTGAAGACCAAAGAATAGACGCTGTTTTGAGCCTGGAGATTGATGACAGAGTGGTGGTGGAGAGAATGACGGGCAGAAGAAGCTGCCCGAAATGCGGCGCGGTTTACCACATCGAGAACCTAAAGCCGAAGGTCGAAGGAAGATGCGACCGCGATGGAGCTGAGCTGGTTCAAAGGCCCGACGACAGCCTCGAGGTGGTACAGAATCGCCTCAAGACCTACCACCAGCAGACTAAAGCGGTGATAAACTATTATAAGAACAGCCCGGCTGGACCAGCATTTTATCACATTGACGCCAACAGGGAAGCTGATAAGGTAAGCGACTCCATATTCGAGAGTTTAGATGCGCTTGTGTCGGCTTAGGATAGGTTATGAGGTAAGGTACGAGATACGAAATTAATACGCCTGAGGCGTATAAAATGGCGATAAAGCTTCGCACCCGAAGGGAAATCGAGTTAATACGTAATGCAGGCAGTATAGTAGCAGACGTTCTTTCAAAACTACAAGAGATTTCGAAGCCGGGAGTAACCACCGGTTACCTCAACAGTATTGCTTCACAAATGACTGCTGAGGCCGGAGCCGAGGCTCTGTTTAAGGGTGTACGTGGCCCCTACGGTACTAAGCCGTTTCCAGGGGCGATTTGCACGTCGATAAACGAGCAGGTCGTGCACGGTATTCCATCTGAGTCGGTTGTACTCAGGGACGGCGACATTTTGAGCATCGATTTCGGCGTGAAGCTCGCGGGTTATTGTGGAGATGCGGCAATTACGATTTGCATAGGCGAAGTTCCACAACACAAGCGCAGACTGGTGGAAGTAACGAGACGTGCTTTGGAGATAGCGATAGAAAACGCATCTCCCGGTGAAAAGTGGAGCACAATAGCAGCCCAAATGCAGAACTATGTCGAATCGGCAGGCTTTGCAATAGTGAAAGAGTTCGTCGGACACGGTATCGGGACCAGGATGCACGAAGAGCCAAAGGTGCCCAACTTTGTCAGCGAAGAGCTGCTGGCAAATGACATTGTCCTGACCGAAGGAATGGTTTTGGCGGTCGAGCCGATGGTTAATGCCGGCACCGCTGATGTGCAAACACTAAAAGATGGATGGACCGTGGTGACGAAGGACGGAAAATGCTCGGCCCATTTTGAGCATACGATTGCAATAACGAAAAACGGTTGTGAGGTGCTGACAACAAAAAAATAAGTACCTATGGTAAAGAAGGACGCAATAAGAGTGCAGGCCAAGGTGAAAGAAGCATTGCCGAACGCGATGTTTAAGGTGGAGCTGGAGAACGGCCACGAGATTTTGGCACATGTTTCAGGCAAGATGCGGATGCATTTTATTCGAATCCTGCCGGGCGATACCGTGATGCTCGAAATGTCACCGTATGACCTTAACAGAGGCAGAATAATCCTGCGCAGCTGATTGCACCCGGCAAAAAATTCCGGACAGAAAAAAAGGCTGTAGGAAACAGAAGCAAATGAAAGTCAGAAGTTCTGTAAAACGTATATGTGAAAACTGTAAGATTGTTCGTCGCAAAGGCGTGGTGCGGGTAATCTGTACGAACCCGCGACACAAACAGCGGCAGGGATAATCGGGTTCATAGTCAGAGGAGCTTATATGCCTCGTATAGTCGGTGTTGATATCCCAAATGAGAAATCCATATGGATTGCATTGACCTATATCTATGGCATAGGCAAATATACTTCGGTACAGGTCCTAAAAGAGGCCAAGGTCGATAAAAGCGTAAAGGCTAACAAGCTCACCGAAGATGAGCTCAGCCGGATAACCCAGATTATAGAACGCAACTACATCATCGGCGGCCAGCTTCGAAGACAGGTTTCCCAGAACATAGCCCGGCTGCGCGACATAAGCTGTTACCGCGGCGTTCGCCACAGGAGGGGCCTGCCGGTACGAGGCCAGTCCACACGAAGGAATGCGAGAACACGCAAAGGCCCAAGGAAAACGGTCGCGGGCAAGAAAGGTGTAAAGGAAGCACGATAAAAATCGAATCGTTTTGAATAGAAACGACAGTTTCGTCATTTGAGGTTTTTGAAGTAATGGCAAAAGGCGCGAAACGAAAGGTAAGAAAAAACGTTGTCAAGGCTGTTGCGCACATAAAGGCGACATTTAACAACACGCTGATTACAATCACGGACTTGGATGGTGACACAATCTGCACCAGTTCGGCGGGTTGTGCCGGCTTCAAAGGAACTCGCAAGAGTACGCCCTTTGCCGCCCAGCAGGCGGCACAGCGATGTGCCGCCACTGCGATGCGTAACGGCGTGCGGGAGATCGAAATCAGAGTCAAAGGCCCAGGCTCAGGACGCGAGTCCGCAATCTCCGCTCTGGAACAGGCGGGGCTGCGTGTCTCATCGATAGAAGATGTAACGCCGCTTCCGCATAACGGCTGCCGACCCCCAAAACGAAGACGTGTATAGATATGGTAATCGATTAAATGGTAATTAGTAATTGGTCAAATAATCAACCGTGACCAGCTACTAATACTTTGGAGACTAAAGAATGGGACGTTATCTTGATTCATCCTGCAAGCTCTGTCGCCGCGAAGGGGTCAAGCTGATGCTTAAGGGCATCAGATGCGAAACGGCTAAGTGCCCCATAGAAAAGAAGGAGCGTAATTTAGGACCGGGCATGCACGGCTGGCGAAGAGGCAGAACAAGCGAATATGCTGCCCGGCTGCGTGCAAAGCAAAAGGTAAAAAGATACTATGGGCTTTTCGATAGACAGTTCGACAGGATTTACCGTCAGGCCAAGCGTACGAAGGGAAATACCGGCTTGGCGATGCTGCAACTTTTGGAAAGGCGACTGGACAACGTGGTATACAAGCTGAATTTTGCACCATCGCGCAAGGCTGCAAGACAGTTAATCACTCACGGCCATATCCGCGTAAATGGCCGGAAGGTCGATGTCAGCGATTACACCACAAGAGTCGGAGACAAAATAACAACTAAAGGCTCGGAAAAAAGTATCAAAAAAATAAAACAGCAACTGGAAAACAATCCTAATTTTACTACTCAAAGCTGGTTGCAACTGGATAGGGAGATACTCTCAGCTATGGTCATTGCGATGCCCAGCCGAGAGGATGTACAAATTCCAGTTGAGGAACATCTGGTCGTGGAGTTCTGCTCTCGGTAGGCAAAGGGCGGAAGATGGACTGCTTTTCACCTTGAGTAGCGGTGGCAAATAGCTAATAGCTAATTGCTAATTGTTGTAAGTTTCGGGAGGTTTATATGCGAGTTACGTGGAGAGGTTTCGAATTGCCGGAGCATGTCAAAAAAGACACGGCGGTTTCAAACGATAAATATGGTCGGTTCTTTATTGAACCCTTCGAGCGGGGTTTTGGCACTACCATTGGTAACAGCCTCAGACGCGTATTGCTTTCTTCTTTGGAAGGAAGTGCTGTAACCTCCATCAAGATAGCGGGGGTCGACCATGAATTCACCTCGATAAAAGGTGTGCTGGAGGACGTCACCGATATCGTTCTAAATGTTAAAAGCCTGGTGATTCGCCTGCGAGGCGATGAGCCAAAAACTATGAAGGTCTCCGCAAACAAAGCCGGGATTATAACGGCGGCAGATATCGCTGCAGACCCTGCGATAGAGGTGATAGACAAAAGTGTTGTTCTGGCTACTTTAACCAAGGATGTGACCTTCGAAATGGAAATGGTGGTCGAAAACGGCCGAGGCTATGTGCCAGCTTCTGAACGAACCGTGGCGATGGATAGATTCGACCAGGAAATAGGAAGAATCCAGCTCGATGCGGTATACTCGCCGGTCACGAGAGTCCGCTACACAACCGAGGACACACGGGTAGGTCAGCGTACCAATTATGACAGACTGACCCTGGAAATCTGGACAAATGGAACAATTACGCCGGAAATGGCCTTAGTTGAGGCCGCCAAGATTCTGCGAAAGCACGTCAACCCATTTACACAATATTCCGAGCTCGGCGAAAAAACCGTTGCCGGAGAAATCAAAGAAGAGGTTGAGAAAAAGGTCTTCGATGAGCAATTAGCGCAAAAATTGAATTCCCCTGTTCAGGAATTAGAGCTGTCGGTAAGAGCAGCCAACTGTCTTGAATCAGAAAAAATCGAAACTATTGCGCAGCTGGTCAAGATGACGGAAGCTGACCTGCTGAGGATTCGTAGCTTCGGCAAGACTTCTTTGCGTGAAGTCAAAAGAAAACTTGCTGACCTGGGTTTGTCACCGGGAATGACGGATATAGACGAGAAAATGCAACCGCCTCAATCTCAATAAAGGTTGCCGACATTGACACCGGATAAAAGGGTTTGAGAATATGCGTCACAGAGTAGCAGGACGAATATTAAGTCGGACAAGTGCGCATCGCCGGGCTCTGCGCAGAAATCTGGTCTCATCACTTTTTGAACATGAGACAATCTCGACAACAATTGAAAAGGCCAAAGAAGTAAAACCTTTTGCCGAGAAGCTGATAACGCTCGCTAAAAAAGGTACCCTAGCAGCCAGGCGTCGAGCCATTGCCCTTCTCGGCAACCGCCATATCACAGCTGAAGAAGATGATAAAATAGTCAAGAAAGGTACTATTATCGGCAAACTGTTCAGCGAAATAGCTCCTCGATACCTCGACAGGGCCGGCGGCTATACGAGAATCATACGCTTATCACTTAGAAGGTTGGGCGATAGCGGCCGAGTTGTCCTGCTGCAGCTGGTAGGTAATGAAGAAGCTGCGCAAAAGAAAACCAAAACCTCCGCTCGCAAAAAAGGCTCTAAAAAAACCAAAAAAGCCACCAAAAAGTCGCAAACCACCAAGACCAAACAGCCGAAAAACAGCCGAACAAAACCAAAAAAAGAAGATGAAGCCGAAAAGCAGCAGTAACTTTACTCTTGGGGATTAGCCGCAACAATGAAGGACAGTAACTGCATTTTTTGCAAAATGGTAGCCGGCGAGATTCCGGTTACACAGATTTACGAGGATGAAGTAGTGCTGGTCTTTTTGGATATTGGCCCGCTAAGCAATGGGCACACTCTGCTGATTCCAAAAAAGCACTTTGAAAAATTACACGATTGTCCTTCCGAGCTTTTGGGTGAGGTTTGTTCACGACTCGGCAGGATTGCCAAAGCTGTGGCTGGTGCAATGAATGCCGACGGCTATAATGTGTTGTGCAATAATGGCGCAGCGGCAGGCCAGTTAGTTGGGCATTTGCATTTTCATATAATTCCCCGCAACACCAGCGACGGCGTCTTTAACCGCTGGCCGGCTTCCAAGTATCCGCAAGGACAAATCGAAGCAATCGCAGCCAAGATTCACAAAAATCTTTAATTTTGCATTTGCTGTTGATAAAGGGCGTTTTTTGTGCTATTATACTCAGTAACCGAATGATCGCGGGGTAGAGCAGCCTGGTAGCTCGTCGGGCCCATAACCCGGAGGTCGCAGGTTCGAATCCTGCCCCCGCTATTTACCTAAGTATCGCTGAATCCTTGAGTTAAGGATACCTGCCTTCTGGAGCGGATTTGCACATTGGATTGTCGAGCCAAATGTTGAAGGTCCAACTCTTTTCAGACCAACCAGCCAAAACAAACAACCTGTGTGTACTCTTCACCGCTATCAGGCTCATCTAACAACAAAAAAATAGAAAAATTGCTTCCGCGCGAACAATTACTATAGTATATGAGTAAATAATCATATAGTAATTAAGAACAGGAGATAAAATGTTAAGCAGGAAAAAACAGCTGCTATTTGCGAAACAGGCAGAGATTGTAAAAGCTATGGCTCACCCGATACGGATTGCGATTGTGGATTTTCTTAAAGATGGCGAGCAGTGCGTCTGCGATATTGCTGAACATATCGGGTCAGAACAATCCAACGTTTCTCGCCATCTTTCGGTAATGATTTCAGCAGGCGTGCTTGAACACAGGAAGGAAGGGCTTTGGGTGATATATAAGCTCAAATGTCCCTGCATCCCCGATTTCTTCTCATGTATCACCACCGTTCTGAAACAACAAGCGAAGGACAACACCACATTGTTGCAGGTTCTGTAACGAAAACCGCATGGAAGGTAACGTGTTATGAAAAAAGATTGGAAAATATTCGGCGGATTAGCAGCGGTTTTTATTGTGGCTTATACACTGCCTCTGGGTAACCCGAAAATTCAGCAGGCCATCCAGGAAGCGTTTCGACTCCTTCAGTGGTACGCACGCAACCATACTCTTGCGTGTATTGTCCCCGCATTGTTTATCGCGGGCGCAATCATCACATTCCTCTCGCAGGAGTCCGTGATGAGGTATTTGGGGCCAAAGGCAAATCCCATACTCGCATACGGCGTGGCATCGGTATCGGGCTGTATCTTAGCCGTGTGTTCGTGCAGCGTTCTGCCAATGTTCGCGGGGATATACCAGCTGGGCGCAGGTCTCGGTCCTGCGACGGCATTTCTGTATTCGGGGCCGGCAATAAACGTCCTTGCGATATTTCTAACCGCTCGTGTTCTGGGCTTTTCAATCGGTTTTGCGCGTGCGGTCGGCTCTGTTCTCTTTGCTGTTATAATCGGCGTGCTGATGGCGGTGATATTCCGAAAAACCGAAAAGGCCAAAAATGAAGCGTCGTTGCAAATGCCTCGGCCGGAGAAACCTTCGCGCTCGATAACAAAAAACGGCCTGTTCCTGGCGACGATGATTTTATTCCTTATCTTTTCCGACTGGTTCAATCCCGGAAATGTCATTGTAAAAACCAATGCAGGCCAGCAATTCAAAGCTGTGGTTATACACGAGACTAAAGATTCAGTCCGCTTTCAGCTTGAGGAGAACACTGATTCGTTCAAATCCGGCGATAAAATAACACTTCCCAAAACAGATATTGCCGATATGCAGGACCAAAAGACCTGGGTCATTACTGTTTATCACATTCGCTGGTATCTTGCGGGTCTGTGCGGCCTTGTAGTGCTCATTATGGCCTGGCGATGGTTCGGAAAAGATGAACTTCGTCAGTGGATGAAAAATACCTGGGGGTTTGCAAAATTGCTCGTTCCGCTACTGTACGGCGGAGTATTCATCGTAGGTTTTGTCAGCGTTCTGCTGCCCGAAAAACAGGTTGCTCAATGGGTCGGCGATAATTCTCTGCGTTCCAATCTTGTCGCCAGCGTCATAGGGGCGTTTTGGTATTTTGCGACGCTCACTGAGATTCCCATTACTCAGGCACTTATGAAACTCGGCATGCACAAAGGCCCGGTCTTGGCCTTGCTGTTGGCCGGCCCGGCGTTGTCTTTGCCCAGCATCCTCGTTATACGCAAGATAATGGGTAACCTCAAGACGGCAGTCTTCACCATACTCGTTATCGTAATGTCAACAATTGTCGGAATGATTTTCGGCGCTTTTTTCTAAAAGCGTATAATTAATGAAACAAATCAAAGGATAGAGCCCTATAAGAACAACACGAATATTAAGGAGTCGATACTAATGGAAACAGAAAAAAAGAAAAAAGGCTTGTTGGCGACAATATGGGAATCCATGACCAAGACCGGTGGATGCTGTGGTGGCGGAGAAAGCTGCTGTGGCCCTTCAAACAAAGATGATAACAAAACCATTGAAAAAGAGGCTGTAGAAAAATCGGATAACTGAGAAGAAATACAGTTTATGGACGCTGAAGGGGCATGTAATTGCAGAACACTACTTTCCGGCTCAATAGAAAGTTTACGCTATGAGAAAAGAAGAAAATGATAAGGTTGCCAAATACAGGGAAATAGCTGTGCTCAGTATTGTTCCTTGTGCTGTTGGCATTTTAATTTTAGTAAGTTGGGCAATGGCCTATTGGAAAATTGGTCCGTATTTTCTGAATGCGGGATTAGCACTTTTTGCTACTCTGTTCGGCGGCTATCTACGGTTCCTTGCGGGATTCAAGGATATCTTTAACCGAAAGATAACCGTCAATGTATTCGTTACCGTTGCTCTTGTTGCTACCGTTGCGGTCGGCGAGTTCCGGGCGGCAGCAGTTATTGTATTCATTATGGCGGTGGCGGGTGCGCTGGAGTCCTATACGCTTGACAAAACTCGTAGAAGCATCAGGAATCTGCTGAATCTTACCCCCAAGATGGCGACTATACGCCGCGATGATGGAGAGGTTATCATACCAGTCGATGAGGTTCAGGTCGGTGATATTGTAGTCGTCAGACCCGGAGGCCGAGTCCCCGTCGATGGAATCGTAGTAGCAGGCCAAAGTTGTGTCAACCAAGCCCCGATTACCGGAGAATCAATGCCGGTCGAAAAATTTAAGGGCAGTGAAGTATTTGGCGGAACCCTGAATGAGACAGGCCGACTTGAAATTAAGACTGCCAAGGTTGGCCAGGATACCACGCTGGCCAGAATAGTTCATCTTGTGGAACAAGCTCAGGGAACAAAGGCTCCGATTCAAAATCTTGCGGACCGCTTTACAACATGGTTTTTGCCTACGGTACTGGTATTGGCAGTAATAGCTTTCCTAACATCCGGCAATGTCAAAGTTGCCGTCTCGGTTCTTCTGGTTGCCTGTCCATGTGCTTTTGCCATTGCTACTCCAACGGCTGTAACCGCTGGAATAGCTAATATGGCCCGTCGTGCGGTACTTATCAAAGGAGGAATATTTCTGGAACTGGCCAAAAAAATGGATGTGCTCCTTGTAGATAAGACCGGCACATTTACCTTTGGAAAACCTAAGGTGGTCGATGTTATCGCTTTTGACGGCATATCAGAAGAAGAGGTCTTGCGTTTAGCTGCGATAGCCGAGAAGTATTCTGAACATCCATTGGCCAGGTCGATTATAACTCGTGCAAAAGAATGTGGTGTCGTGGTTCCAGACCCCGATGAATTCAATATTGAAGTTGGCATGGGCGTTACTGCCCGGTTGGAAGGCAAGGAGATATTGGTCGGTAAAAATAAGTTTTTGCAGGACAAGGGGTTCTGTATTGCCGAATACATTGAGTATGAAATTTCAGAGCAAACTGAACAGGGCAGAACAACAATCCTTGTGGCTAATGATATGAAAACGGTCGGCCTGATTGCTATTGCTGACGAGATTCGCCCTGAGACTCGCCTGTCAATAGCATCCCTGAAAGCCATGGGTATTAAAAAAATCATAATGCTTACAGGAGACAATCATAAGGTAGCTAAATCCGTCGCAGAAGAAATCGGAGTTGATGATTTTCAGGCCGAGCTTCTTCCGGAACAAAAACTGCAATTTGTCGAAAAGCTGCAAAAACAGGGAAGCGTTGTCGGTATGATTGGTGATGGTATCAATGATGCTCCGGCCTTAGCTTTGGCTGATGTGGGTATTGCCATGGGTGCAGCCGGGACAGATGTGGCTGTTGAAACGGCAGATGTAACTTTGATGAATGATGATTTATCGCGGGTCGTAAACTTCATGGACATGTCGCGGAAGGTTATGTCGCGTATCAAACTTAATATTTTCTTTTCCATGTTCTACAACCTAATAGGGTTTATTCTTGCCGGCTTTGGGATGCTCACGCCTATAGTGGCGGTTATTTTTCAGGAGGCGGGTTGTATTACGGTGGTATTCAGTTCGACACTGCTATTGTGGGCAAAGACACAATCGCCGTTAAAAGTACTGAATGGTGACGGTATTTCCGCCGCGCATCGGACTGTTGAAAACGCCGCGCGAGACAATGTTTCGCAGTGTGCATAAAACATTAACAACAATAAAATAAAACGCAGGAGGTATTTATGGAAAATGCAAAGTCGGAAGGTTGCGGGCCGGGGTGTGATTGCGGCAAACCTTCGGGAAACAAAAAGGCAAAGGTCGCAATCTGCCTGATTGTGCTGCTGGCGGTATGCGGCATTTTTGTTTACAAGGCAACGAGTGCAAAACAGAGAGCACCGGCTATTACGGAAACCGCATTTGCTGCGCCCATTGCAAATCAGGCAAATGTTCAGGAACCCGCGGTCAAATCGGTCGAGGGCAAGAAAAAGGTAGGTGAGTTCATAGTTTCACTTGCATCACTGAACAAAGTAGCTATCAATCAGGACGCAGTATTTGTCTTTGTCCCCGCCAACGTAAACGAAACAGTCAGTAAGGAAACCATAGATGCCATTGCGTCTGCTGAACAAAAACTGAAATCCAATGGCATTAACATCGGCTTATACACCTTACAGTTTTCACCGTCTAAAGAATACGCCAGTATCGCTGCGCAATTGACTTTGCCCGGCATATTGGTAATGAGCAAAGGTCGCGGTATGGGAGCTGTGTCCGGAGAAATAACTGAAACGAAACTACTGCAGGCATACGTCGCGTCCTCCCGTACAGGGGGTTGTTGTCCCTCTGGTGGCGGCGGTTCGGCTGTTTGCAAATAGGGACATTGTGATGCTCGAATATGTTACAAACACGTTACAGCAAGTGGCTTCAGAACCGTTGGGGTTGGTCTTTGCCTTGATTCTCGGAGTGGTAAGTGCCGCCACCAGCGCCTGCTGCACATTACCCGCATTGGGTATTCTTGTCGGATATTCAGGAGCCAAGGTTGAAGTCAGTCGCAAGGACGTTTTCCGTTCTGCGATGCTCTTTACTCTGGGAACGGTCATCTCTCTAATGATTATTGGGGGAATCGCCGGCTTCGTCGGCCAAGTTGCGCAGAACTCGCTGGGCCGATACTGGAAAATCTTTGCCGGGGTCGTGGCGGTAATCTTTGGACTGGCTACCCTTAAATTGCTGCCCTTCAAGCTCTCCCTCGGAAACTATGGAAAAGCCATACATAGTTCCGGCAAAATCGGGAACGTTCTGGCGGGGCTTATCATGGGCGGCATTGTCGCAGTGAGTTCTCTTCCCTGCAATCCGGGGATATTTATTGTTCTTGGCGCAGCAATTTTACAAGGTCACGTTATATGGGCAACACTTCTATTGGCGATGTTTGCCGTTGGTTTCAGTCTCCCGTTAGGGGCTGTTTTATTGGGTGTTTCACTTGGCAAGACGAGTCTCGTTGCCAGGAATGCGGATGTGGCAATCCGATGGCTTTCAGGTGTAATCCTGTTAATTGCGGGCTTCTATTTTCTGGTCACGTTTTGAGGGGCTTAAATTTTGATGATGAAACGACACTCGAAAGGATCTCAGATATGACAGTCGAAAAGGCGGAACAGGTTCAAACAAAAGAATTAAATGTCTTTGAGAAGTATCTGACTGTCTGGGTCCTGCTGTGCATAGTTGTCGGAATCATCTTAGGTAAAGTCGCGCCGGGCTTTGCAAAATATCTCGACGGGCTTGCAATATATGCCGGCGGCGCCCCTGTAGTTTCCATACCGATAGCAATCTGCCTGTTCTTTATGATGTATCCGATAATGGTGAAAATCGATTTTGCTGAAGTACTCAAGGCAGGAAGAAGTATCAAGCCGGTGGGCTTGACCCTATTTGTAAACTGGGCGATAAAGCCGTTTACGATGTACGCGATAGCCTTATTTTTTCTCGGTACGCTTTTCTATAATTTCATAGGCCCGGATGCCGTTGACCACGTGAAGATGCCATTTGGTATGGATTTGCCCGTCGGTGCAGCTTATGGTGTCGGTAAAGTAATTGAAGCCAATGGCACAAAAGTTTTAGAAGTCCCTCTGTGGCGAAGCTATCTGGCCGGATGTATACTTCTCGGAATTGCTCCCTGCACGGCTATGGTCCTTGTCTGGGGCTATCTTGCCAAAGGCAATGACGGTCATACGCTGGTAATGGTGGCAATCAACTCTCTGTCGATGCTTTTTCTGTATGGTCCGCTTGGCGGTTTTCTGCTCGGTGTCGGTCGGCTGCCTGTACCCTGGCAGGCGCTTGTATTATCGATAGCAATATATGTTGCTTTGCCGCTGGTAGCAGGATACTCTTCGAGAAAATGGATAATCACCCGCAAAGGTCCCGTCTGGTTTGAGCAAAAATTCCTTCACATCCTCACACCCGTAACTATTATCGCACTGCTCCTCACGCTTGTTCTTCTGTTTTCCTTCAAGGGCGAGGTTATCATTTCTAATCCGCTGACCATTCTTTGGATTGCGATACCTCTGTTTATTCAGACCTGTCTGATTTTTGTGATTGGCTATATTTTGGCAAAGGTTCTAAAATTGAGCTACGCAGATGCGGCGCCCTCGGCTATGATTGGCGCCTCGAATCATTTTGAAGTTGCTATCGCCACTGCCACGATGTTATTTGGCCTGTCCTCCGGTGCTGCTCTGGCAACAGTTGTGGGCGTGCTTATTGAAGTGCCCGTAATGTTAATGCTGGTAAAGATATGTTTAAAAACCCAAAACTGGTTCGTCACACCTGCCGTTGAAACAGCTAAAACATAGTCAAAAAATAAGGTAAAAAATGAAGAAAATTCAAATCCTCGGCACTGGTTGTCCCAAGTGTAAGGCCTTGACACAAAACGCCGAAGCCGCCGCAAAAGAGCTTGGTATCGAATACCAGCTCGAAAAAGTTACCGACATCAACGAGATTATGAAATTCGGGATAATGATGACACCGGCACTGGTCGTTGACGGCCAGGTAAAAATCGTCGGCAAGGTTCCCTCGCCCGAACAAATCAAACAATTGCTTACATAATCAGAAGACCTGCAAATGAACGTAAAGAAAGTTGTAACGCTGGTTCTGCTTGTTTTCGTTGCCGCAAGCGTGGGTTATATGGTCACCCGCGAGAACTGCATTTGTTCTGTACCGCGACAAAGTGCGCCGCCGACTGCTATGCAACCACAAGCTGCCCCATTGTCTGACATCAGGCAAGCCGAACCAAATCAGCAGCTCATCGTTTACTACTTTCGCGGTAATATGAGGTGTCCCACCTGTCACAAACTGGAGAATTATGCCAGAGAAGCTTTGGAAACCTTCTTTGCGGAGCAGCTTGCGAACAAAGAAATTCTGTGGAAGGTCGTCAACATAGATATTCCCGGCAATGAACACTTCGTCAAGGACTATTCGCTCGTGACCAAATCGGTTGTTCTCTCCGATGTGGTAGATGGCAAAGAGGTTTCCTGGAAGAACCTCGACCAGATATGGCAGAAGGTGGGAGACAAAAACAGCTATCTCGAATACATTCAAGACAGCATTATTAAGTTTCTCGGGAATGAGCGGTGATGAACGAATTTATTATTGGCTTAGGCGGGGCGCTTTGGCTGGGGATTCTGACTTCCATCAGTCCCTGCCCGCTGGCGACTAACATTGCTGCTATATCCTTCATAGGCCGAAAAATCAACCGGCCGGGTTATGCTCTATTTACAGGGGTACTTTACACCATTGGCAGAACCATCACCTACGTTGTCCTCGGTGTGTTATTGACGGCAAGCCTGCTGTCGATGCCAATTATATCTTACTGGCTGCAAAAATATATGAATCGACTGCTCGGGCCGGTCCTGATTATCGTATCAATGATGCTGCTCGATATGCTCCAGTTCAGCACTAAAGGAAGCAACCTCGGCCAGTGGTGTCAACAGCGGGCAGAGAAGTTCGGCCTTATCGGAACGCTGTTTTTGGGAATGGTCTTCGCCCTGTCTTTCTGTCCTGTTTCAGCAGCATTATTCTTTGGAAGCCTGATACCGCTATCGATTAAATATTCCTCCGCAATCCTGCTTCCACTTATTTACGGCATCGGCACAGCACTTCCGGTATTCACATTTGGGGTTCTGATTGCAACAGGTGCAGGTTCGCTGGCCAAGGCCTTTCACAAAGTGAGTCAGTTTGAGCTATGGATGCGGCGTGTAACCGGCTTTATTTTTATGTTGATTGGTATTTACTATTGCCTCAAATATACTCTCGGTGTTTTTTGAGAATTACACAGGTGTTATTTCAAGTCTGCGCCGAGCTGGCCGCACGCTGCTTTAATTTTTCGGCCCATTTTGTAACGGATTGAAGTCTCGAAGCCGGCCTTTTCCAGAATACCCGCGAATCGTTTGACTGTCGCAGGGCTGCTCGCTGTCAAGTTACAACCCGGATGAGGGTTATACTCGATGAGGTTAACGTTGCACATCAGCCCTTTCAATAACTTAGTCAGCGCATGCGCATCCGAGGCACTGTCGTTCAAACCTTTTATAAGAACGTACTCGAATGTTACACGCATTTTGGTCTTCGCCTGGTAGAATTTAACAGCCTGCAGTAACTTCGATATAGGATATTTAATATTTATTGGCATAAGCTTGGCACGTGTGTAATCCGAGGAAGCGTTTAAGGAAATCGCCAGACGCGGACGGACACTTTCATTTGCCAGCCTGCGTATGCCGTCAGCGTTCCCACAGGTGCTTATAGTCTGGCGGCGAATACCTATGTTTTTACCATCAGGATGATTCAGGATTCGGACGGCTTTCAACACCGCATCATAATTGCTCAACGGCTCACCCATTCCCATATAGACTATATTTGTAACCTTTCTGCCGGCATCTTTGGCAATGGTGTTTAGCTGGTCAACAATTTCAGCGGCAGTAAGATTACGTTTGAACTTTACTTTGGCAGTGGCGCAAAACAGGCAATTCATTAAACAGCCGACCTGTGTTGAGGCACAAACGGTATGTCTTGTCCTGCCGGGCAGAAACACCGTCTCGATACGATTGCCATCGTGCAGCTCAAACAGATATTTGGTAGTACCATCGGAAGCAATGAGTTTGTCGATAATTTTAAGCTGTGATATGAAAAAGCTGTTGGTTATCAGCTTATTGCGGAAGGTTTTGCTCAGCGGTGTAATCTGATTTACATCGCTAATCATCAATGAATGAATGAAACTAAAAATATACTTGGCTAAGTATTTTTGTCCGCCGAGACCAATTACAATTTCCTCAAGCTCAGCCAGAGTTTTATCTTTAAGGTCTTTGGTCATAAGTTTGGTGAA
>Ga0315293_10001558_pt1 | contig 22236 bp, 17 predicted proteins | sample YL17G13_20_MG_FD_203071 | JGI IMG/M metagenome (GOLD analysis project Ga0315293, IMG submission 203071) | Sediment microbial communities from Yellowstone Lake, YNP, Wyoming, USA - YL17G13_20 | ecosystem: Environmental > Aquatic > Freshwater > Lake > Sediment | place: USA: Wyoming | collected... | reverse complement strand
GGAAAGATCACCCCGGAGACACTCGAGACATGCGAAAAATTTCTGGATCCCCAGCCAGAACCAGATACCCCGGAAGAAGCGGAGTAACGGTCCCAAGCTGGTTTGCCCGGGAGCTAAGTCTCATCGACGAAAGGTACTACGTCACCTGGGACGATGACAACGGGTACTATCGTATCCAGCTCGACGTCTACCAGCTCGTCGACATCGGGAAGGAGATCGTACGGATCAACCACCCGCTGACCCGGGCCGTGTTCGACGATTTCGACAGGCGCGTCCTCGACGACATGCAGAAGAGGAAGTGGATCAACCGCCACTTCCGGACGAACGACCGCTACTACAAGTGGCTCAAGGCCCAGGACGATGAGCGGAAGGCCAAGGAGCACGAGAACGCGACGGACATGATGGCCGAGGGGATCATCAAGATGGACCGCATGGAGAACACGAAGACGTTCACGTACTAGGAGGGCGAAATGGCTCTTAAGTTTCGGGTTATCCCGAAGGTCTGCAACGAGTGCGGTGTCTGCTACAAGGTCTGCTTAGACATCGCCCAAGCCATCGCCGAGGGCCCGCCCTACGTCATAGACCCCGTCTTGTGCACAACCTGCAAAGAGTGCTACAACCAATGCCCTGTACAGGCGATCGAAGAATATGAGTGGGAACCGGAACCTCCGGAACCGCCCGTACCCGAACCGGCAGGGCCGACCTTGACCGTTGGGATTACCCTGAAAGATTCTTAGGAGGCCAATATGGCTAATGACGTTACAGGAGACAGGATTTGGATCATGGATACGGTGGCGGTCGTCGCCGATGCCGGAGAAGAGATCATCGTGAGGAAGCTCGTTTTCACGCCAGCGGTAATCGATGACGACATCCTCATCCAGGAATACGGGCCGGACGCAGCCTTGAGGACGGCGATCAAGCTCAAGGCCAACCATACCGACATTAACCTCGTGACTCTGGACTGGGGCCAGCAGGGGCGGAGGCTCAACGGGTTCAAGCTCGCCACGATCGACGGCGGAACTCTCGACGTCTATCTCGGCCTGAAGTAGGTCGCCCATGACAACGGCAGAGATCCTGGCATCGATCAGGAACCTGGTCAACGAGCAGTCCACGGACGCGGGAGCACTCCTGAGTGACGCGGGGAACCTCCTCGACTTCGCCTCAGACGCTTCGGAGCAGGTCGTGTTGGACCTCCTGCCCCACATGCCCCACATGTTCTGCGTCACGGAAGACGTGAACCTGATCGCCAACACGGGGTCATACGCGGTCACCGCGGAGTTCCTCCAGGTGTACAAGGTCGAGCGCAACGTGACGGGGAAGAGCCCGAAAGAGATCCCCATCATCGACCCGCTGAAGCACCAGTTCTACGCGAAGACCGGTGAGACGCAGGAGTATCCGTGGGGCGTGTGGTTCCAGGGAAAGACGATGTACTGCCGGCCGACCCCAAGCAAGAGCACGACGGCCTACATCAAACTCTACCTGGTCGTCCCGGAGGCCGCTGTAATGCCCGTGGCCGGGCCGACGTACATCCCCCGGATCGCCCACCGGCTCATCGTGTACTGGGGCGCCTATCTCGCTGCCACGTCGATCGGCGTCGACCCTACCCGTTACCTCGTCCTCTACCAGAAACGCCTTCAGCAGACGCTCAAGGTCTGGAGGGATCGCTACCAGCAGGAGCCGCGGTTCATTCGGGAGTCCGTCCTGGACCGCATGGTCTACGACGATCGTGAACCCTACTACTACGACACGGAGTGGCCCGACTGATGTTGCACGACGTCCCCGGGATCAAACAGCTCGCCTGGCCCGTGGCTGGAGGGGTGGACGAAGTCTCCCCAGTCACGGAACTGTCTCCGGAAGACTACCTCTACATGATGAACTGGAGGATCTCGAAGGACAACAAGCGCATCGAGAAGAGGCTGGGCGTCGCTGACCAGTCCCTGACCCTTGGCGAGGATGCCTACAACTACGCTACCTACTACAATGCCGGCGGAGACTTCTGCCAGATCCTGGCTCTCGAGTCGAAGATCAGGAGGAAGGTTGGGTCTGGGAGCTGGACGGATATCCACACCTGGGCCAACACGCTACTCCACCCGATCACCCCGGTCATGGTTCAGGGGAAGATATTCTACGTCCACGAGCGTGACAGCCGGATGGTGCACACGGACGGGAACGATTACCAGATCGGGATCACCCTCCCGGCGACCCTTCCGACGCTCACAGCGAGCGCTGGCGGGGCGTTCGTGGCCGGGACATACCGATATGCCGTGGGATACGAGCGCGGGGGCAACTACGGCTGCGGGAGCAACCCCCTAAAGGCCCTCGTCGGGGCCGTTGCGTTCACGGGGGCCGGGCTCAACGACTGCGTTTCCGGCGGGACCTACACCGGGACGGGGAACAAGACGGTCCGAGTGCAGATCCAGGCCAACGGGACCCCCGACACGATCGAATACTCCATGGACGGTGGCGCAACATGGACGAGCACGGGGATCCCGATCACGTCCACGGTCTATCTCTCCTACGGGATCACGCTGACCTTCGCCGCCACTATTGGGCACACGATCGGGAACTACTGGGAGTTCACGGCGTCAGCCTGTTCCGTCGCCGTGGCCCTTGGGAACAAGGTGACCCTGACTTCTATCCCGGTGTCTTCGGACGCCCAAGTCACCCAGCGCAGGATCTATCGCACCACGCTGGATGGGGCAAGTTTCTACTGGCTGGCGACGATCAACGACAACACGACCACCACCTTCGTCGACAACATCCCGGACACGTCCCTCGGGGCCCTGATGGACGAGGATAGGGACGTCCCGCCCTCAGGGTGCAAGTTCTCCTGCTGGTGGGACAATCGACTGTGGGTGGCCGACGCGGACAATAACACGCTTTACTATTCGGACATCGAGCAACCGGAAGAATTCGATACAAGTGTGCGATACATCAAGATGAGGGAGTCGGAGGCCAACGACAAGATCACTCAGATCGTATCGTTCAAGGACAACCTCTACGTCTTTAAGGTCAACTCGATCTACTCCATCATCTCTCAAGGGAATGGGCAGTATGGGCAGTTCCTCTGCAACAGGGACTTCGGGTGCGTCGCTCCGTGGAGCATGACGAGCTGTAACAACCTGCTCATGTTCCTGTCCTACCGGGGATTCGAGCTCTACAACGGGTGCGAGTCCTACGCCAACGACTTCTCCATCAAGGTCGGGACGACGGTCAGAACGTTCGACCCGATCTATTTCGACATGATCTCCGGGATGCACGATCGCCAGTACCACGAGGTGTGGTTCTCCGTCCCAAACAGACTTAGCGGAGCTGCGGCCATCACTATCGCCTACAATTACGAGACCAATAAATGGTACTTCTATCAGTTCCACAAAACTCCATCATGTCTCGTGGAGACGAAGGATTCGACCAAGGCCCTCGTCAATTACATGGGGACAAAGGACGGATATATCTGCCTCTGCGATAGCGGTTACCAGGACGGCGGCAGCAACATCACGGCTACGCTCCGGAAGGGCTGGCTCAAGGGATCCATGACGATGCTCTGGAAGCGGATCGATGTGAACTATGAGATCCCCACCGGCATGACCCTGACCCTCAACTGTTACCGAGATTTCGACAAGGACGTGGCCAGGACGAAGGCGATGACAGGCGTGACCCTGGCGTCAACGGATCTGGAATACAGGAGGCCGATAGAAGACTTCGCCGAACTGGGTCTCAACTCCCAGTACTTCTCAATAGGAATGACGAACGCGGAAAACCTCGGAGGAAACCTGAAGGTCAACGGCATCTCCGTCTATTGCGGGCCCATCGCCCTCAAGGGGAAAAAGTTTGGAGATTGACCGTGGGCAAAATAGCTGACATCGGCGTCATCGGCGGGGACGTAGAATTCCTGCGCACGTCCAGCGTCGATAGTGGCCAGCGGTACTCCCCTCCGGCCCCGGAAGGGTCTGGATACGAAGAGGACAACCCGGTTCCGGCCAGCCTTTATCCCCAGCTCGGATCTAGTCAGGGGCTGCCCTCAGCGGCCAGGATCCCCAGCCAGAATGCCGACTTCAAGACTTCTTATTCTCCATGCGGAAAGTCGAACAGCATGGCCGGAGTGTTCCAGGCCATCAAGGACACGGAGGCGACCGGAGAGGCAGGGGTAAGCGATCACGGCCTCCTCCTGGGCCTCTTGGACGACGACCATCCGCAGTACCTTCTTCTCGCCGGGCGGACCGGCGGGCAGATAGCGTACGGAGGGATCAACAGCGGAGAGATTCTGACCCTTCGCTCGACACTGGCGACGGCAAAGGGCTACGTCTACGTTGGCCCCTCAGAACTCCTCAAGGTGAACAACGCCGTCCGGATAGAAGAGGGGTCGACCGGAGACCCCACGCTGAAGTGGTCCTTGGTCGAGAACACGAAGTTCACGATGGGGGTCGACAACAGCGACTCCGACGCTTGGCTCCTCTGCTCGGGTGACATTCTGACATCAGTCGTTGAAGATGAGGTGTATAGTAATTTCACCATTAATTACGATGGAAAATTAATAATTTGCGACAATGATAACGACAGAATAAAAAGACACCTTAGTTCAGATTTGTCATTTTATGATAGATATGGTTCTCACGGTCATGGGACTACTACTTTCTATACTCCGCAACATGTTTGTACCGATGGAACATATGTATATATTTATGATGGAAATAACAACAGAATAAAAAAACATCGTTTATCTGATTGGGCCTTTGAGACAGAATATGTAGATATCAGTCTTACGGCGAATGGCATTGTTACAGATGGAACGTATATTTATCATACCACTGACTTTGCTTGTGAAAAGCGACTTTGTTCTGATTTATCTTTAGTCGCTTCCACCGGTGATGCTGGAGATCCACATATTTTTGATGGGTTGCCTCAAGGGATGTGTACAGATGGGACTTATTTATATGTTACTCGATGGACCGAGCCAAAACTTGTAAAGTTAAAATGTTCCACGCTTGCTTTCGTTATGAACGCTCATAACGATGGACACCTGGACACACTTCAACCAAGATGTATCGGTTACTATGGTGGATTTATATATATTTCCAACGCAAACCCACAAGTCGCTGGTCCTGGCAATAGAAGTGCCATTTATAAATACACAACGGACTTGGTATATGTGAGCGAGTATGGAAATTATGGCACGGGGGACACGGAATTTGATTATCCTCACGATATTTGTTCTGACGGAACTTATTTATATATTATGGATACCTCGAACGATAGAATTAAGAAACACCTACTTTCTGATTATTCTTTCGTAGCGGAGTTTGGCACTTCCGGATTCGGCGACAACAACTTTAATGGCCCATATGGACTTTGTTTAAGCGGGACGATTTCTTATACTCCAAATACTCACACTCCTGCCCGAAGACCAATTTTAAAAGCAGCTCTCGACGGGAGTTACTGCGATTCCTACCCCCTCCTCCGCGCCAGAGACGGTTTTCAACTCATGGAGGACGGGACGGTCGGGGCCACGGATTACGTCGGCCTCTACGCTCCGGCTGCGATTACGGCGTCGTATGGCCTGACCTTTCCGGGGACAGGTCCTGCTGCGGCCGGCCACTTTGCTGTTTCTTCGGCAGGGCTTATTACCTGGGGACAGAGTGTCATCTCGACGGCAAGTCCTACGTTCGCAAATATCACCGATAGCGGACTAACCGTCAGCCACCCCGTATTTTCTAGCGCGGGAAAAGTCCTGACCTCCGTAGGGGTTGTCCCAGAAGATCACGGGGGAACCGGTCAATCCGTATATGTCATCGGGGATCTCCTCTACGCTTCAAGCACAACTGCATTGTCAAGGTTGGCAGACGTGGCCGTTGGTTCTTATCTTCGGAGTGGCGGTGTCGGAGTGGTTCCTGCTTGGGCAACGCTGAACGCTGCCGCAGTCTCTATCCCAAGCGGCCTCGCGTCTCCGACCTACGACGACATGCAGGACTTCCTGAACATGACCCAGTCGTCCGGTCGTCTTACGGGAGGGGTGCTGTCGGCAAGCGCAACGGTGGGAGCAATAGACATCTCTGCGATGGAAGGGATGGTCCATACAGCGAACACTCTGGGCAGTCCCCTCATCTATTTCAAGAAGGTTGCGGTCACGGGTCTTGTCCTGACCAACAATGCCGTAAATTACATTTGGTGTACCTACTCGACGGCGGGCGGGGGAACGATCACCTACTCGGCAAACGCCGCACGTCCCACCGAAGACTACAACGTGTTCGTCATCGGTCGAGCGTGGAGAAGCGGGAGCGACGTCGAGGTCGTCAACTCTGGGCAGAATATATACAACCAGTACGGCCGGATTCAGGATCGGATGTTGACGAAGTATGGGAACATGGACCATGCTTCGGGATCCGTTGTTTCGGCACATGCGACTCCTTTGCAGTTGGACCTTACGGCCGGCGTCTGGTATTTCGGGAATACACAGATAACCACTTTGGCGAAGACCACATTCCACGTTTGGTATAGGACCGGGGGAAGCGCAACGTGGGTAGAGTCTGCGGCCATGACCCTGTTCTCGGATATCTTCAACGGGGCGGCGGCTAAGACATATGAGGTTTATCAGAATGGGACAAGCCTCGATAATCTAACAAACTACGGAGTATATTGGTTATTTGTTTGTCCGGATGGGGATCTATATGTCGTACTTGGAATACAGAACTACACTAATGTAGGAAATGCACAAGCGGCAGTTGTTCCTCCTTCGGCAAGCCTCCCTCCCTATTGTATAAATTGGGCTAGATTAGTGGGACGGGTGATCTGTCAGAAATCCGGTGCGGCCTTTTATTCTGTTGAGTCGTCGTTCTCTACGCAGTTCACGTTGAGCGCGGCAGTAGACCATGCGAGTCTTGCGAACCTGACGATTGGAGATCCGCATACTCAATACTGTTACGTTAAGATCGATGCTACAGCAACCCCTGGGGTTGACGATGATATCACCTACTATCGAGAGGGGACGATCTGGATCGAACAGGATGCTAACAAGGCATACGTCCTGGTGGACAATGCGAATGGGGCCGCAGTATGGCAGGAGATCGGTGCAGGAGGTGGGGCCTCGGCCTTCCTAGACCTGACCGACGTGACCGAGGCTGACTATGTAGGACACGAAGGGGAGTTCGTCATTGTCAACGGGGCTGCGGATGGTCTAGAGTTCACGGCTTCGTCCGTGGCCGCACACGCTCTGACCTCGGCTTCCCATACAGACGTCAATGCCGGCGCTCCAAGCGACCTGGACATCCTTCAATGGGACGCTACCCCTGGAGAATGGGTGGCCGCGCCGCTTCCGGCGGCCGCACCTCATGCGCTTCTATCTCTTACGCATTCCGACACAACGGCTGCCGCAGTTTCCAGGGGTTCTATCATTATCGGGAACGTTGACCCTGCCTGGGTCGAACTTGTGAAAGGAAGTGCGGGGGATGTCTTAACGTGCGATGGGACAGACGTGGCTTGGGTTGCTCCCGCCGCTCACGCTCCACAGGCGCATAATACTCTCTCCGCTTCACACGGGGATACTCTCGCCGCGGCTGTTGTCCGAGGGGATATCATCTATGGAAACGCTACTCCCAAGTGGGCGAGGTTGGCCAAGGGGACACAGGGGTTCTGTTTGAAAATGGGATCCGACGATCCGTCTTGGGAGACGCCGAATCATTGGATGTTCGGGAACGGAGTCGATGGTCCCGTAACAATATCCGTGGACACGTCTTTGACCAAGGATATGAATTATACGGACCTGACGATAAACAACGGGATCACCCTTACGGCAGCAGGATTCCGCATCTTCGTATCGGGAACTCTTACCCTGACCGGGACTGGGAAAATAGACAATCCGGGAGGGGCAGGAGGGAACGGGGGAGATGCAACGTCTGGCGCGGCCGGCACGGCCGGGGCGGTAGGGGCTGCGGCACCAGCGGGAAGCGGCACGGCCGGAGCCGTAGGGAAGATCGGTGTCATTGGAGTCCGGCGCACGACTACTCAAGGGCAAACGAACGGGACGGTCGGCACGGTTTCCGTGAAGTCTGGGTACGGATGGCCAAGTCACGTCGCCGGAGGAGCCGGAGGGAACGGAACGTCTGCTGTCGGGACGGGAACCGGCGGGGCCGGAGGGGCAGCGACCACTTCGGACGACGCGACAACGGCCACGTCTACGAGGGCATGGAGAAATTTTCCAGAATGTGTTTGGCCGCAGATGTCCATCCTCATCGGGGCAAGGTTAGCGATAACTGGAATAAATCTTTGCGGTCAAGCCGCTACTGGAGGATCCGGCGGAGTCGCCTCGGTGACGACGAACACGACTTCGATAGCATCCGGCGGATCTGGGGGGTCCGGTGGGTCTGGCGGCATGGTGGTTGTCTTGGCCAAGATAATTACCGGGTCCGGATATATTAGATCCACCGGAGGGTCCGGCGGTAATGGGGGTGCGGCATACGGGGCCGGTACTGTCTATGCGTCAGGGGGATCGGCCGGGGGAAATGGCGGGCCCGGAGGGCTGGTCGTTGTTGTCTACGGCTGGCTGACGGGGACGTTCACTACCGCCCAGATAACAGCCCCCGGAGGGACCAAGGGGGCGGGAAGTGCTGGTCTCGCCCTTGGAGCAGGGGCGTCTGCGACGGCTGGCGCAGACGGGACTGACGGAAACGCAGGAATAACTGCAATATACGGATAGGAGAAAAACATGGGTTTATTCACTTCGACGGATGGGGAGGTCGAGGACGCACCGGAGGCTTAATGAGATTCAACGGGGCATGTAACGTAGACAAGGAGATGATCATCAAGATCATCGATAGGAATCGTCTGCGGAAACTCGGCATGACGACGCACATCTACGGAGGCGACTGCCCCTTCTGTGGACACGAAAAGACGTTCTGTCTTTGGGAAGACAAGGGGACTTACAGGTGTTACTGGTGCGGATGCGACGGAAGGTTCGTGGTCACCCCAGAAAGAACGCTTGAAGAGCAGCGGTTGATGAAGGCCAAATTAGAAAGCAGCGAGGTGTGACAATGAGTCTACAAGAAGTAGTCCAGATCCCTGCCAGGATCACTCTAATCGAAGCGGGTGTCGCCGTAGGACTCGCCGTCGTTCTCATCGACAAGATCATCATCTGGGTTCAGAAACTCAAGGGGATGAATGGGTATGCCAAAAAACAAGTGTTGACAGAAGAGGCGTTCTGTCGTGAGATGTTGGGAACGGCCAAGATCCACGACGCCATGGCCTCGACGTTGGCAGCGCAGACTCTCGTATTGGACAGGATCTACCAGAGCCAGGGGACTCACCTATCAGCTCTGGAGAAGATCATCGATAGACTTAATTCGAAGACCGGAAAGTAGGAGGACAGCATGCCAGCATGGCTCATCCCAATTCTAGCGTCAATCGCCGGGGCCGGGGTAACGACCGCCCTTGGCGGGACACGGTCTAAGCAGACCCAGTCGTCCAACACAGATCCGTTCTACGCCCTCATGTCCCCGTATGGGATCGGGCAGATGCTCCAGCGCATGGGGGCCATGAGCAACGCTGGCATGCCTGCGGGAGCGATGGGCTCGAACCCGTTGCTGGGGATGATGGGCGGGGACATCTGGAAGTCGATCGGAAACGCGTGGCCCGACCTCATAAAGAAGGTGGGGACGAAGTCGACTGTCTGGGCCGACAGTCTTCGCCGCGGGTGAGGAGAGGAACATGGGAAAATATGCTACGAACCCAGAAGTCATGACCAAGGACATCGGCGTTACCCCGGCAGCCTCGGCGCCTTCCGTCCTGCAGGCCCCGGCGGGCTCTGGCCACACGTCTATTGCGAGGCCGCCGGGCGTCCTCGACGCCCTCCTCCCGGCAGACACGGCGGCCCAAGCCGCGCCCGGAGCGACGAGCGCCATGCCGACGGGGTGTGTTCCGTCAAGCGGTCGCCCACATGTCGATGCCATCAGGATGGCGCAGGGGAACCTCTACGCATGGGTCGACCCGGCCACGGGGAACAAGTTCTTGTGCCCCAAGAAGGTGGTTGATCCCGGGGGCGGCGGGGTCGTGGATCCCAACGATCCTGGCCCAACCACGGAGGGGGCAGGGCTGGGCGAATACGGCTGGCCCCCGGAGCTCAAGGCTATCTACGATGCCATGATCAGCCGCGGCGGGGAGTTCCTCAACCAACCCGGGTACAGCCCGGAGTCGCTGAACTACATGTTCGGGCAGGACTTCGAGAAGATCCGTGGCCAAGAGGCCTCGACGAGGCAACAGATCCTGGATCAGCAGTCTCGGTCCGGGACGCTCGGCTCGGGGTCGGCCCTCCAGCAGCTCATCGACAACGCGTGGGGGACGGAGGGCAACGTCGCCAATACCATGAAAGACATCTTCGTCCAGAACGAAGGGATGAAGAGGGCTGACGTCAACCAGGGGACGGGGATCTTCAACACGGCGACGGAGTTCGCCAAGGCCCTGGAAGCCATCAATTCTGGTCGCAGGGGAGAGGGATCCATGGCGATGCAGCAGCTCCTGGCTCTCCTGCAAATTCTGAAGGGGTAACAACATGTCAAAGAAGCAATCGAACCCTCTCGCAGACAAACTCTGGAAGCTCACCGAGGACAAGGAGGTCACGACGACGCCCAGCTTCATGGACACCCTTGCTCCACTCCTGGCCATGCTGTACTTCAGCGGGGCCCTGGGAGGGAAGGGAACCGAGGAAGTAGGGGTAACCCCACTCACCTCCGGAGGCATGGGGATTTCAAGGCCTTCCGGGGCGGGGTCATTCCAGCCTAACAACGCCTGGCTAGGGAAGAACATGCCGGCGATGACCCCGGAAATGATCATGCAAATGCTGACCGGATCCGGCTTTGGAGCGAACCTGGGCGCGAGCCTGTCGGGTCTGGGCGGACTGTTTTAAGGAGTCATCATGCCTACCGGAGCATTTCAAGACACGCTGTCCCAGGCCACCTGGGCGATGATGCAAGAGTGGATGAACAAGAAGAGCCGGGAGGCAGCTCGTGAGCAGATGCTCGAGCAGGCAAGGCTTACTTCCGAGCAGCAGCGGGAGGGGGGAGTCCTCGACACGAAGAGGATCAGGGATCAGCTCCTGGCCACCAAGGAAGGCGCCGCGTTCGCCAAGCTCCTCGGTATCTCTGACCAGGCGGACCCTCAGGCTACGCGCACCATAGACATTATCAGGTCCTTGATGCCAGGCGCCGTCCCCGACGCAACGACAGCTCTCCAGCCCGGGATGAAAGCGGGCGGGGAAGCCATGAATGCCGGGATGAAAGACATCCTCGCCGGGAACTTCAAGAACCTGGACATGGATCAGCTGACGGGATCAATGGGAGGCATGGAAAACCTTCTCCGGATGCTTGGAATGGGCACCACAATGCAGATGAGCAGGGAGGAGCTTCCCTTCCGTGCGGCCAATGCCAGGTCCAACATGCTCAGGGCCCAAGGCTCTGGCCAAGGCGGGAGTATCTTTGACCGGCAGCAGGCGTCGAGGCTGGACAACGTCATCAGAACGACGCGGGCGGACGTGCAGCGCGTGGCCGCCAAGTTCACGACCGCTGGAACAGGCTCCAGCTTCGAGGCCATGCTGGCAGCCGTGCAGCAGATCATGCCCGAGACGAACATGCCCCCCGACCAGAAGAGGGCTTACGCAGAACAGTGGGTCAAAGAAGTTGGCCCGGAGTTCTTCGGTAAACTGTCTGGGCAGATCAGCACAGTATGGACGAGGTTCAACACGAACGGACCGGGAACGCTCACGGACAACGAGTACCAGCTCGTCGCTGACGCCGGAGATATCTACGGTGTCGCAGAGAAGTTCCGGCTGGCCAAGGACGTGGTCATGCAGGATGAGCAGAAGAGGGCGGAAAATGAATGGGTAGCCCTGGGCCAGCCGGCAGCGACGGCCCCGAGGATCGCCGATCTCATGGCGGCCGACCCCAAGTTTAAAGACAGCATCTTCCAGAAGACGTGGGAAGAGCTCTACGGAGTCCTTCCCGGAGTCAAAGACAAATGAGCCAAGATCTCCTCACCTACACGGATGACGAGCTCAAGAAGCTCTTGCTGAAGATGTCCGGGGGGATGGCCCCGCCAGCCCCGGTCAAGCCGGCCCCGGTCGCGACGGCCCCGAAGGCGGCCCCGGCGATCACAAGCGGTCAGCCCGATCTTCTCAAGAGCCTTTTGCAGAAGCAGCTTCAGGGGCAGACGACGACTGCGCCGTCCGGAACTCTCCCCCCTCTGACGCCGAAAGAGCCGGTTTCGAAAGATACCATTAGCGATACCATCGCTCCGTATCGAACAGAGAACAGGGGCATCTTCGGGGGAGGAGAGGTTTTCGGTCCGGCCGCGGCCGAAGTCATGAATCTCGGTCCGACCAGGAAGACCGTGGCCGACATGGTGAACGAGGGCGGGGAGCCGGGAATTCCGGGGATAGACACGGCTCGGGGCCCGGGCAAGATCCTCGAGAGCATCGCCGGAGGAATCAAGCCCATCGGGAAGATGTTCTCCGGGAAGGGGAACGTCATCCTTGGAGGAGTCGAGGCGTTCGATCAGATCACAACGGGCATCCTTGGGTTCATAGCCGGAACGATCGGGAGCTTCGGGAAGCTCGGGTACGACACTATCCTCGGGAAAGGGGACATGGTAGCGGCGCAGGCCTTCGGAGACAAGATTGCTGAGGCCATAACCTATAAGCCGAGGACCGAGAGGGGCCAGGCGATGGCAGAGGTCGCCGGAAGTCCCTTCGTTTTCTTCGACCTTGTCCGTGAGCCGGGAAGGATCATCTGGCCGAACGACCCACAGGCACAGGCCTCGTGGAACATGGCCACGAACCTGGCGATGATCATGACGGGAGCGGCAAAGAAGCATGCTGTCCCGTCGTGGGGCGTGGACGGGAAGATGATCTCCAGGCCGATGAAGCCGATCGACGCCAAGGCCGCCAAGCAGTACCAGGAGTGGTACAAAGAAAGAGCTAAGAACCCGACTCCCCCAACGGTAGACGAGGTCCAGCAGGTCGCAAGAAGCCTCAAGGTCGAAGAGCCTCTCATCGACGCATCCATGAAGATGATGCAGAACATGGAGGAACGGGGAGGTGGTCCGGAGGGTACGCTCGGACCGACTCAGGCGGCCGGGGGGACTGTCATCAAAACCGCGGACGGGACGACCATCACGGTTGCCCCGCCGAAGGCTCCCGTTGCCCCGTCCGTACTCGCCGCGAGGCAGAGGTCCACTCCTCAGATTATCCCGACGGCGGAGGGAACGATAGGTGCTCGTTCTGCTACGCGCGCGACAGGGCCAGTTTCCATGGATGTTTACCACGGGACGGCCAAGTTTGATGGGTTTAATAAACCCCTGGTTCGAAGCGGGGGAGACGCAGACCTTGGTCTTGGCGGGGCGTTTTTCACGGACAATAAGAGTTATGCCGAGGCGGCCATCGACTTTGGTGATCGAGGCGGGGAACCTGGCGCAAGAAACAGGGGAGGGGTTGTAGTAAAGGCGCGGGTCACTCTGAAGAAGCCGTTTGTGCTAAAGTCAAAGGGAGGAGAACAGTCTTGGTTTTCGCTCTTCGAGGAAAGCGCCCCGGAATTTATCCGTAACGGCGAGATAAACTTTGCGGAAATAAGAAAAACCCTAGAGTCGCGGGGGTATGATGGAATTATTGCAGAGGGGATGGGGGAGGGCGGACCTCCTCAGACGTGGGTCGTCCCCTTCGATGCCAAGAAATCTGCCAAGGTCATAGAGACATATACTTGGAGAACAGAATACGCGCCCGATTCCAACGTCGGGAAGCAGATCCGTTCAGTTCCTGAACCTCCTCCCTCGGGGGTTGCTCCCGTCACGGAAAAAAGGGATCTTCGAACACGACCCACCCAGGCCGCATGGGACAGGCGGGATTATAGCTCCATGGACGATGCGGGGCTAAAATCGATAGAGGCAAACATAGTCAGAAGGTTTGACCCCGAAGAAGTTGCTATGGCTACGGCAGAGCTGGACAGGAGACTGGAGGCCAAGATAGCCACAGAGAAGGCCGCTCCTGCCGTCCCCACCGGGACGTTCAGCCGGGAAGAGGCCTACGCCATTCTCAAGACGATCGACGAAAGCCACCCCCAGGCGCTCAACTCCCTGGCCCAATCGTTCGGTGTCGACCCCACCGGGAAGACGCCCCGGGAGATCATGGCCGAGGTGGGCCCCGAGATCATGAAGATCGAGAAGCGGAAGGGTGCCATCGAGGACGTCGCCAGGAGGACCCGGGAGGACACGGCGGGCGAACCCATCGGGATGAACGAAGAGTACGGGGGAGAGGCTGAGCCTACCCCTGCCAAACCCACCCCAACTACCCCCAAGCCTGCCCCTGCGCGGGCTGCCACGCCACGAACGGCGGCTCCCCCTGCCGAGGCTAAGCCCCTGGGCAGGGAGGCCTTAAAGGCCATCGCTGAGGAGCAGGCTGGCATATTCGACAAGTTCAGGCCCGAACCCACGGATCCGGCTGCCAAGTCCAGGTGGCTGGAGGACAAAAAGAACTTCGTCTCCAGGGCCACGGTAGCCAAGGCCAAGAAGGCTGGCGGCGGGAACGTCGGGTTCTTCGGATCCGGGGCCATCCAGGACATGTATGAGCGATTCAAGGGCGGGACGAAGGATGCCGATAAAGTGGCGTGGCTCATGGAGCGCTGGAATGAACACGTCGGCACGATCAAGAAGGGCGGGGAGGCTGGCTGGCCGGCATACTATCTGGCCGATGCCATCGAACAGTTGGGTCCGCTCTATCGGACCATCGCCGAGCAGTACCACAAGATGACCGGAGGTCAGGGGTTCTACGAATCTGTCATCAAGTACAAGACCGAGGAGGGGCAGAAGAACGCCGACCGGATCCGGGAGTTACGGACCGAGCTCGATGACATCGATGTGCGATACGACAGGGCCACGGGATCTCTCCAGGAAGAGACCATCACGAAAAAGAAAGAGGTGCCCTACCAGCTGGGCAAGGACTACAAAGAAGCCGGAATGCCGGTTGAGCTGGGGAGGTTTAGTGCGTTCGTAGACGAGTCCGCCAAGGTCGCCGCCTCGCCGACCATGCCGGAGGGCGCCAGGGCAGAGGTTGCTCGAATCCTTGGAGAGAAGGACGCCGTTCTGCAAGAACTCAACGGCCTGGAGAAGCAGGCGTTCGAGCACGAGTTGACACTCGAGCCCGTGGTGACGGAATTTAAAAGGCCGGAGCCGTACACGAGCGTCGAAAACCCTGTGGCGAAGGACCTTTCGTGGAAACCGACCAAGGCGGAGCAGAAGATCCTGGACTCGCACTACACACGGGAAGACTGGCTGGCCCGATCCGCCGCGGAGATGAAGAAGAAAGAGCAGAACAAGTCCGAGGCCGCGATCATCACGCCGGAACGCATCGGCCACCAGGAAATATACTCGGCAATGACTCTGCTCGAAGAGAACATCCGCAAGGCAAGGGCCCGGAAGCGAAGTGTTCCGCCGCGGGAAATGGTCGGCATCCCCAGCGACCATCCGGTGTACAAACCATTGCATGATGCGCTGGCGGCCGGCGACATGGCGAAGGCAGACAGCATCATCAAGAACGCCAAGAACAGGCTCATGGATTACGCCGTCGAAGAGGGCGGTCCGTATCGTGAGTCCCCGGCAATCCCCGAGGTGAAGCGTGAGCTGACGACGGGCGAGCCGGTCAACCAGGTTCCTCCGGGCGTCAAGGGTAACGTTCGCGACAGCCTGGGCCATCGCGTCAGGATGTTCGAACCGCCAAGGGAAGAGGGCGGTCCGGTCCAATTTTATCCTCAAAAAGCAGAGTCCGTGGCGAGGGACCAACAGCAATGGCGCAAGAGCATGAAAGATATCACCAAGGAGAACGGCCCCGGACTCCCTGGCCATTTCTCAAACACGGATCAGTTCCCAAGACTCTATCCGGAGGCGCCGAAGGACGCTTATCCTAAAGTCATCGACCGGGCGAACCGCATCAACGACCTGGCCATCGAGGCCGTAGACAAGGTCCTCGAAGAAGGGATACGCTCCCGCCTGACCAAAGAGAGGATCTTCCTGGAGTCGGAGGCTTCCGGTCTCACCAAGGCGGACCGGGCCCTAAGCCCCTACGGGGCGACGATCGAAGACGTCCTCCGGGCGAAGAAGGCGGACGCGTGGGTGAAGACGTTCAAGTGGCTGAAGAAGATCGGCAAACTGGGAGAGCTCGACCAGATCAACAACGTCGTCAAAGAGCACATGGATTCCGGGCTGACCGCAGCCGAGAGGTCCGAGGCCATCGCGAGAGACATCCGCCACCTCCCCGTCGCAAAGATGCTCTTCAAGTATTCGGAACGGGCGGCAAAGAACGCCCTTGGGGAAACGGTCAAGACCGCCCCGGGCGCACCACTCACAGAATGGCAGATGAATCAGGCCCTCTTCGATGCGTTCGAGAAAAGCAAGGGCGACGATTTCATGCAGCGGTTCGCCACAGAGCTCGAGGGGGCAGGCAAGTCAGAGTTCGGCCCCCAGGGGTCGGCCCCGAACGAGCTTGGGCACTTGGCCCTTAGGGTCTTCGCCGAGCAGTTCTGGGACGAGAAGAGGATCTCCGACTATACCGGAGGGAACGTCGTCAAGAAGAGGGGCGTCGAGCTCTTGGTCCGGGAGGGCGTGTCGGCACCCGTTGCCCAGCACGTTCTGATCAACGAGTTCGGGGCGAGCAACGTCCCCACCAAGGCGGAGAACGTGGGCGCGTGGGGGAAGGGCTACCAGGAATACCTGAAAGAACACATGGAGGACTGGGCCCCTGAAGCCATCGCCAAATATAAGCGCCTGTCGGGAAACATTACCGACAAGCAGCGTCTTACTGGTGGACCGATAGAGAGCCGAGGCGGGATACTCGATACCTACTTCGGGCCCATCATCAGAGAGCTCGACCGCCGCGCTGGGCGGACCCCGATAAAAGAGAAGGTCCGGCGTGCCGTAAGCGAGAAGGGCGTAGAGAAAGCCGCGGGGAAGACCGCCGAGGAGGCCCGCCTGAGGGAAGAGGCGGCCGCACAAAACAAGAAGATCGCCGAGAAGCCGGAAGACTACAACGTCATCGAGGTCTCGGACACAGAGGCTCCTGGATTCGAAGAGACGGGAGGAGAGAAGCCCCACTTCCCGTGGGACGAGGGGGGCGGCGGCGGAGAGGCTGGGTTCCTTGGGACGCCATGGATGTTCAACAAGTTGACCAAGCCGATCGCCGACGTGATGAAGAAGTGGGTGGCCGACCTCAAGGAGACCCGGGCCGAACGCGCACAGCGCATGGACAGGGAATCGAGAACGCATCAGTTCGCAGACCCGGCGGCGCAGGCCGCATGGGAAGCCGGGCACCGGGCGAGCCGAGTCGATACAGCAGGGCAGGCCCTCAACAAGCGCATCCGTGAAGTCCGAGACAGCCTGACCAGAGTGTACAAAACACTGCCAAATAAGCCGGAGTTCGCTTTTGCCATTGACAGGCTGAAGTGGATGGAGAAGGAGTACGCCCGGTCAACCAACGAAGCGAACCAGATTGTCAACGGCTATGTCCTGAAGCCGATCGACGACATCGCCTCTCCTCATACCAAGAGGCGGCTCGAGGACACGTTCGCAAAGAAAGTATTTATGGACGACATGCAGGAAATGTACGATGGCGGGGCCACGGAATTCCCGCAGCGGCTGACCCGGGCGAGCGTACCCCTCGAAGTCAAGAAGCTGAACGATTTCATCGACGCCCTTCCCGTCGATGAGAAGAAGGTCATCCTGTCCGTTGTCGACGCATCGAGAGCGAAGATGAAGGAGATCACCGACCAGATCGTTGCCGAGGGCGACATTGCCGGCTATAACTTCAGGGATATTTTCAACCGCAAAAACTATTATCGCCACGAACTGCTGGCCTACTACGATAAACAGGTCCGGGGCGGGAAGAAGATGAAGCCCAGCACGTACTCCTGGGGCCAGAAGCGTCGGACCGAGGGCTACGCTGGGGACATCGTCACCGACGTCCGCCTCGTCAACACGGAGATCCTGACAAGGCTCGTCTACGAGAGGGACCGGCTCAGGATCCACAACGCCATGGATAAGCAGTACAACATCTACGACCGCGTCGAGGCCGAGGCTCTCTCCAAAGGGATGAGCATGAAGGAGGCCTACGATAAGCTGATCCCTAAAGGGTACGGGGTATACTTCTTCGACCAGAACCATCTCATCTTCAACGCCCTGACGCTGAGTGAACGGCTGGCCCAGAAGATACTTGCCGGGAAACTGGGAGAGATCAACCCGGCAGACGTAAAGACGATTCGGGAGCGCATGGCCATCGGGCCGAAACGCAAGCCATGGATCATCCCGGAGGAGCTGGCCGCCACGCTCGACGACTTTGCCAAGCCGAGGCCGGAACCGTCCTGGTACGCTCAGGTCCCGGTAGAGATCACGAGCATGTGGAAGGGGTGGAAACTTCTTGGCCCGAAGCGTATCCTGAAGTTCCAGTTCCGCAATCTCACGGGGGACGCGGAGATGCATGCCATCGGGAATCCCTCCACGTTCACCAAGGTCAAGGCGTCGGTCAAGATGCTGGACGACTACTACCGCAAGGGCATCGCCTCCCCGGAGATGCTCGAGTGGATAGACAAGGGCGGAATGGACACGACATTCCATTGGGCAGAGGTGGGAGATTTCCAGCGGCTGTGGAAGTTCTCCGAGTCCATGGCCGACCGGCCCATGGCCGCGACGATCGGCCCGGAGATGTTCAAGAAGGGATGGAACACGTACTTCGACTGGGCCAAGAGATCTTCTGATTTAAGGGAAGGAACCCTGCGGCTGGCGGCGTACCTGGACTATCGTGAGCAGCTCGTCAAGAACAACATGGCCGGCCGCGGAGAGGTCCCCAATAACTACGGGGCATCCCAGCGGGGCATGATCAACGCCCTCCCTGACATCCCGACCAAGGCCTTCTGGCTTTCGAACGAGCTGAGCGGGGCCTACGACATGGTCAGCCCCATGGGCAAGGCGGCCCGGCAAGGTATCATCCCGTTCTGGTCGTGGAAAGAGCTGACCACCAAGCGCTACTATCGCATGATGAAGAACGCCTCCATCGATGGGAAGACGGCCCGTCAGGTCGGGCGGCAGTTCGCCCCGGCCGCTCCGTACGCCGCGCTCCAGGTGGGCAAGTTCATCCTCAAGGCCAACGCCGCAATGGCCATCCTCCAGGCGATCAACCACGTCGCCCCCGGGATCGTCGGCGATCCGGACGCAGAGGAGAAGCTCCCGGTCGATGTGCAAAGCAAGCCGCACATTACGTTCGGGAAAGGCCACTACTTCAGCCAGGTCGGATCGGCAAGCGATCTGCTCGACTTCTTCGGCCTGGACATCCCTTCAGAGATGGTGGTCAGGTTCGTCCGGGACATCAACGCAGGGCGGGTCCCGGACATTGAGGACATCGCCAAGACGTGGTGGAAAGACCAGCCGATGGTCAACCAGATTTTCCAGTCGATCACCCCGCTCATCAAGGTCCCGGCCGACCTACTGTACGGCAGGAAGATGTACCCGAACATCTCCAAGCCTCGCGGCATCAGAGATCCGTGGGAGTACGTGGCAGACCAGCTGGACATCGGGCCAGAATATCGCATAGCCGTGGACAGACCCGGGAAAGACACCATCCCCCAGGTCGTGGCCAAGCTGTTCGATTACCAGCACGAGGAGAACGAGACGGCCTACTTCGACTGGCTCGGTGTTGTCAACGATTTCCGCAAGGCCAGAGGGACGAACACCATCGGGTACTCCATCACGCCCAGTTCGAACTACCTGTACTACTTCAAGAGGGCAAACGCCGAGGGTGACAAGGAGTCTGCCCAGAAGTACTTTAAGAAATACGTTGTCGCCACCTACCTGCAGGGAGGGCTCAAGGGCAAGGATCCCAAGCAGATTACGGACGGTATCCTGGCGGGCGTCCAGCAGTCCTACAAGAACATGTTCCCTCTTTACGGCCTGTCTCCCGTCGAGGTCGCTGACCTTTCGAAGACGCTGCGGCCCGAGCAGAAGCGGATGCTTGCCCGGGCCACGAAGTACTGGGCCGAAGTCATTGTCGGTAAAGAGGATGCCCCCGGAGTCACCGCGGACATAGAGAAGGAACGAAGCGAACTGGAGTTCTAATGACACTCGACAAAAGCACCATCGACAAATTGTTCTGCCTGTACTCGAAGAAGTACAGGATCCCCAAGCTCGTTCTTAAAGCGGTGGCGATGACTGAGTCCTCGCTGCTCGAGCGGTCCTATCGCTACGAGCCTGGATTCTGGGACAGGTATCTGAAGAACAATCCGGAGTGGAAAGACAAGGACCCTGCCGTTGTCAGCGCATCGTACGGGCTCATGCAGTTGATGTGGACGACGGCGTGGGAGCTTGGGTTCCGGGGCACACAGGAAGACCTGTGGAATCCGGTGTACAACATAGAGCTGGGGGCCAAGCTCATCCGCCAGCTCGTCGACAGGGTCATCGCACAGAAGACCGTGGAGACATTCATCTGGCTCTCGCCGCTCGACATCGCATTGTCGAGGTACAACGGCGGCCGCACCGGGAACCCCGATGACAAGGGGGCCCTCCGCACCATGAAGTACGTGGGGAAGGTGCATCGCCACTGGGAAGAATTCAAAGCAAAGGAGACCGAATGTGAATAAATCATCTAAGATCACGACAGCCGTCGCCTTTCTGATCCTGGCGGTATGCTTATCCGTGGGGGCTTACCTCAAGGCACGCCACCCAGATTTCCCGTATGAATTGTACGGTACGTTCATGCTCATCGCCGTCGGTGGGTACACGGGCAAGCGACTGGCCACGAGGACATCGAAGTTCGGCGGCAACGGGGCGTCCACGACAAAGACAGGAGATCCTCTCCAATGAAGAAGCCCATCGAATACGTCATCGCCTTCGTCATCCTTGCCGGGCTCGTCGCTGGCACGACACTCGTCGTTTCCAACTGGTACGACAAGAATCGCCTCGGCCCGATGATGCAGCAGCTCGGGCAGATGGGCAACGAGGTCGACGCTAAAGAGATAGAGCTCAACAAGTTACGGACAGACAAAGAAGAAGAGATCGCTCTGCTCCGCGGGGAGATCGACTCTGCTTACACGGAGATCAACCAGCTCCAGACCGGGATCGACATACTCGTTGCGATGGACGAGGAGAGGAGCAAAGAGCTGGAGAAGCTGCTGACCGAGGAGGTCGGCCGGCTGATCGAGGTGAGCCCGGCGCTGAAGACTTACGTCTTCGCTCTGCTCGAACAGATGCGCGGTAAGGACGCCATCATCTTCTCTCTGACCAAGAAGGATCAGGAGAAGGACGTCATCATCATCGCTTTGGAAAAGCAGATTCTAGCTGAGCGAGAGATTGGCTTAAGCTGGAAGAAGCAACAAGAAAACGAGCGATCGCTTCGGCTTGCGACTGAGAATACTTTTCGGGTTTATAGGAGATCTCAGTCAGCGAAACGACTGCTTTACTCAGCAGTAGGCGCAGGCCTTGGATTTCTTGGTGGAGTGATCGTAAACTAGATCCTCTCATATTTCCTCCTTACGATTTGGGCGTGGTCTGTCAGGAATACCTTCCCGGTTAGAGCGTCTTCCCCCAGCTGCTTGATAGACACGATCCCGGTCGGCCTCTTGATCCACAACTGGACGGCGCAATGGCTAAGGTTCCACGGAACAAGGGCGAATTTATCGAGTCTCTTCGTGGTGTGTTCATCGAGGCTGACCTGGATGAACAACGGGGGCTGGTCCCTGTGGATGGCGACGAGGTCGATGCACCCAAGGATGTCGTTCTCCTGACAGATCCACTTCCCGGGCCCGACCATCACATGATTCATGGCTTGGTTGTGCACGACAACTCCGGGGAAGTACTCCTCGAGCCATTTCTTGCACCACCTCTGGAACGCCGTGCCCGATTGTCTTTTAGTCATCTCGGTGTCCTTTCATTCGTCTCCATGTATCCAGAATGTATAAGATGGCAATGACCCACACAATGATCCACATCCACCATCTCATGGCTTCCTCGACAGCGCGGCCCGGATGACGGCGACGTGAGGGGCGTCTGTCTCGTCTATGCGGATATTTATTGACTCCAATAGAGACAGAACATCATTGAACCATCTCATCGCCTCCTCGACCTCGGCGGGCATGGGGTCGTTTTCACACGGCACCGTTAAACGGTCCGATGCGGGAACGGCCTTATCGCCCGAGGACTCGATGAGGGATTCGATTGCCGCCGTCATCTGCT
>Ga0315293_10001555_pt1 | contig 22265 bp, 25 predicted proteins | sample YL17G13_20_MG_FD_203071 | JGI IMG/M metagenome (GOLD analysis project Ga0315293, IMG submission 203071) | Sediment microbial communities from Yellowstone Lake, YNP, Wyoming, USA - YL17G13_20 | ecosystem: Environmental > Aquatic > Freshwater > Lake > Sediment | place: USA: Wyoming | collected... | reverse complement strand
AACCCCGAGTATCGCTTGTCCGCCGACTTGTCCGGCGTAGCGCAAGCGAAGGCGGAAGCATCGAACATCCAGAATCGAGCAGCCGGTATCAACCCATCTACTCCTCCCCTCATTAAAAAACCATGATTCTTAAAACAGTCCATAAGTATATACGCATATACTTATATAGATGAATCACTTCCGAGGCGAAGCTGGATTGCATTTTCACCACGGCGTAGCCAAAATTTACCCGCCACTCCGTGTGGAGGGTTTACCCGCCGCTTGCCCGCCGTTTGTTTGGCGGGTCCGTGTGGCGGGTTTGTTTGGCGGGTTTGTCCGGCAGCCGGGGCGAATTTAACAATTACCGTTTAACCATTCACCAAACCCTGAGTATCGAGAATCAAGTATCCAGCATCGAGCATCTACTACTTCCCTAATTCAAAAACCATGATTCTTGAAGCACTCCATAAGTATATATGCATATACGCATATACTTATATACCTCTACAAAGTCTTCTTATGCATTGCCCATTTCGTATAATGCACTGACTGCTTTGTGCAGAAAAGCCATATTTTGTTTATCGAGCGAATAATAAACATGAAACCCTCTCTTCTGAAATTTTACAATTCCTGCATCTCTCAGAACTCGAAGATGCTGAGAAGTTGCCTCCTGCGATATGCCCAGTTGTGATGTTAGCTCAGTAACACACTGCGCTCGACGCTTAAGAGTTTGCACAATAAGTATCCTCGCCTCAACCGAAAACAACTTAAATATCCTTGCCAGCTTTTCCGCATTAACCATAACAGCTAACCTCCATATTTCACACAACGAAACATCTAACACAACACAACATTGCTGCCGAACATCAATCCATAAGTATATACGCATATACTTATATAGTGCCGGCCCAATTGTCCAACGAAAAACAAAAAATCATCGAAATCTTCCAAAACAAAATCTCCGACGCCTTTTCCGCCCTTTGAGCTTGAAAAACAGTGTCTTTCTGTGTAAATCAGCATCTAAATAATATAGTCCTTTAATATAGTCAATAAGGACATACGCATCTACTTATATAGTTCCAGCCCAATTGTCAAACGGAAAACAAATATTCATAGAATATTTCCAAAACAAATTCTCCGACGCCATATCAGTTCTCTGGTCATAAAAACATCCTTATCCTACGCGATTAAATAACTACTCCCCCTGATACCTCGATTCTCAGTCAGTCCATAAGTATATACGCATATACTTATATAGTGCCGTCACAATTGTCAAACAGAAAACAAAAAACTCATCGAAATCTTCCAAATAAATTCTCCGACATCATCTCCGCCCTCTGGGCTTGAAAAAACAGTGTCTTTCTGTGTAAATCAGCGTCTAAAAAATATAGTCCTTAATATTCCATAAGTATATACGCATATACTTATGCAGTGCCGGCCCAATTGTCAAACGAAAACAAAAAACCATCGAAATCTTTCAAAAGAAAAAACCGACACCATCTCTGCCCTCTGGCAAGCCCAACCGTGAACCGTCCTCCGTCTTCTCTCTCCCATCATCTACCACCAAAGTAGTAGTCAAAAAATCTGTGCAAAACACGCTCAAAAAGTAACTCATTTTTACAAAAAAGTGCTAAAAGTTGCTATTTTTTGACAAAAAAGTGCAAAAAAATGCTCATTTTTGCCCTCATTTTTACGCCAAAAACACATAAGTCTTATAATATCTAAATTAACGATGTCACCAACCGCTTCATTTTCAAAATTTTCTTCAAAAACCCTTATTTTTTGACTTTTTTTATCTTTTTTTCTCCTCTTTTTTTAATTTTTATCTTGTCGATTTTGGCCTCTGTGGCGGGAAATTGAAATTTGATTTTCCTGTCAATCCTGTTATCCTGTCGGAAAAAGATTATAGATAGTTAAGAATACAGAGGAATTGGCTCGGGGACGGCAAAAAATGAATCCAGACGATTTGGAAAAATACAGTTCTGCGATGACGCTTTCGGATATGGAAATCTTTGTATTTCCGGAGCTGATGTTCGCCTTGTTTCTTGCTGAAATTATGAGTCCGGTTATCTGGCAGTGGCGGGAGCTTGACTGTTTCAAAAAGCTGGAAGGTAAAAGCAGCTATAAAAAACTGATACGGCTTCGGCAATTTATAATGGACGAATTTGACTTTAACCTCGACCTCGAAACCTGGGGCCTTACCACAAAGGATAGGGAATTAAAGCGCTTTGAGAAATTTATTTCACCCGACGACATTGCTAAAAGCAACGCCTTATTCGGTTACGAAGGAGACAAATATTATTTTGATGTCGATATCCGCAAGCACTTCGGGCTGGACAAATACAATAGCGACATTATCCCGTATTGGAAGACTGAGACAGTAGAGGCTATGAACGCCTTTCGCCTCAAGGATGGTTACAAGACCGGCGCCGGCGAATGCGTGTCCCTTGCGGCCCTTTATGCCGCTGCTGCATTTATAGTTTGCCGAATACCTTTAGAAGACATCTTTATGATACTTACGCCTCTTCACTCACAGAATTTTATCGATATTCAGGATGGAATTTTGACCAACAATAGAAGGCTCGTTACCAAAACGATGTGGTTCAACGGCACAGAGATTTCCGAGAAGGCCCAGCGTGCTCTTCGTAATGAAAATGTTACGATTGTCGCCCATTCGACCGGCTACGTGCATTGCTTATATAAGGATGCCACGATAGAAAAAGCAGCTTACGAACGTTTTATTAAAAGGCTCGGTTCGTATCTGTCGGCTGAACTGACGCTTGAGGTTTTTGCAAGTTTCTTGCGGTCTCACTCGGAGTACCAAAAATACTTTCAACTCTGTCGTGATTGTCACGGACAGCCGAAATTTTTGCAGGCGGAGATTCTATTTCATTATGAGCACGGCAGCGATTACAAAATCGCCTGTAAGACGCACGACAAATTGCTTGCCGAGGTTTCCGATGAGGACTTTGCTCCATACGAGCTGGCCGGCAGGATTCGCTGCGAGCAGGTCGAGGAATTTATAAGAGGTCAAAAAATTGATGTAAGAAACGAGCAGGGTAAAGAAGCCCTGAAAAGTTTTATTAAGGCAGTCATTCCGGATGCAGAACAGTTTGTGAATAAGCTCGCTGACTTTGTGCATACCGAGGCTAATCTGCCGGCTTTGGACAAAATTTTTCTGCCATCCAAGCCGATTAAAATCTCTGTAGAGCACAGTAGAGAAGAGATTATTGATTATCTGCAATCAATACGAGCGAATAATCCTACTGCAGACCTTGCTTTTTATGCATATCGGGATATGGAGAGTTGTGATTGGGTCCCATTTGTTAAGGCAGCCATCGAACGCAGTCCGGTCTCGATTGGGATGGTCGAGTCGATGTCACTTGAAGAGGTTTACGCCTGGCTTGAGCAAATGATAAACACCTCGATTTACGATAGTAAGCGGCTGGCCCAGCCAGATGAAGTGGCGAATTACAAAACCGGCGACGGACTTGAAAAGGCCTTTTTGCTGGCCAATATAATTCGTCAGAGAAATCCGCAGCAGGATGTCGAGATAATTGTAGATAACAAGGATGTAGTATTAAAAGGAAAGAACGAATACCACTTTACTTCTGAAAAAGACCTTAAAAAGCACGTCCGTATATCAAAGGATGGGGCTATCAGCGTATCATAGGGCTGAACTGTAACGCCTGCATTATAAAAGAGATGGAGTTTGGTGGATAGACTTTCCCGGATAAAAAGGGGTTTTGCAGGGTTTTGAGCAAATTTACAAAAAATCTTTAATATTTGTGTTGACATTGTTCACATATAGGACTATTATAGTCTAATAAGACTTAATTGGTCTTATATGATATGTTGGTCGGCGGCGGGTGCTGGGCCGCAAGATTGTCTGGCTGCAACCGTTTATCTTTGGAACAAACGGATTGTTGTAAATGTATATAAGACTATAATTGTCTAATATAGAAAGATACACTAAAATGCTGACATATTATTGCCAGGCGGATAGAGGTTTGTGAATTTACGAATCCGTCAAATTAAAAAAACGTAAAAGGATTATTTATGGAGGTGCAAGCTATGAATAGCAAATCACATTTGTCGTAGTTATTCGCACAGGATTAGTGAAGACCTAACGTATTGTATGAAAAAACGAAAAAACGAAAAATATGAACGCAATAGTTTTTAGGAGACCTAACTATGGAAAGCAGACTTAGACACATATTAGTCGTTTTGACAGTTACAGTTGCGATAGCCAACCCGGCTGTGTGGGCTGCTTGCTGTACTGCTCCGGATAACGGTGGGGGCACAGTTGACTTTCCATCAACCTACTGCCCTTACGATCATCCGGAACAAAAGATGATGATAATCGATGGTTTGCCGCCCGGCACAACGATTGAGATTGCAGGGCCATGGCAGGAGTTCAGCAACATTGTCAGAGTTCCCGGTGGTCCTTTAGGCGGTGAGGTTGCGACTTTTACCGCAAGACTCGTTATGAATATGACAGGGACGGGCGGACTGGCAGGGTTTCATCGTGATATATTGATGCCTATCCAGTGTGAGATGCACATAGGTCCTCGAAGGCCTGGTGAGCCTGTGCAAAGTTTTGACACCGATATGTTTCGCTTGCAGGGACAACTACCGCCGGGCGACCCGGATTTTGACCTGCTTCGAATAACAGCAGGAAATGGTTTTGGCATGCCCAGTCCGGGTCATACAACACTGACCAAACTTCCTGACGGCAACTGGGCCGTTGATAGCTTCTTTGATATTACATACAGGATTGATTTTGTTGGTTCGCCAGGCAGGCCATTAGGCGGTATGTCTGGCTCAACTACCGCCACAATTCGTATGTCAACCTGCACCACGGGAAGTGCGGGTGAAGTTTGTTTGGATGTTGATTGCAGTGGAGCTCAATATGATGCCAATGAAAATCCTATCCCGGCTGGCTTTTTCGACCCTGGCTCGGAGCCCTTTGATGGTGTTATTTACCTCGGGGGTGGTGACCCTGTTGGACCAGACGTGATTGTGCGAAGGCTGGAGACGCTGGACTTTCCGGGACCATTGCCTTCAACAGATGTGGTGCCTATAGAGCTTGTGCAGCTCAATTTAGTTAGCTGCGAACCAATAATAGTCACATATCCTCGTGGGCAGAATCCGCAATTGTGGGATGTCAAAGTTATGTTGCAGCCATCACCTCCTTCGCATGGTCAGATGACGGTTACGAAAACTCATGCCAATGGCGGGACATTTACTTCAGAGTTTTACGTGCAGCCCGTGTTCACATTCACCAAAGTAGGCGGCACAGACGTGCGAGTGCTTAGTACCGGCCCTATACAGCTTGTTTCCACAGGTCCGGTTATCTGGCAAGATACTCCGCCGAAGCCCAATCAGCCGTGTGATGGCCAGGGTTTCTATCCAGCCTGCTCTGAAATTATGGTTATGTCAGATGCTTTAGGCGAGTTTGGCCTGGAATTGCTGGCGACTTGCAGAACGGTGGAGAAAGAAATTGCTGTCGATGGTCTTGCCTGGAAATCGGCTCTGGGGACTACTGTTCAGCCGGTAACGTCGCCGGAATGGGGCGAGTATATGATGCAGTGGCAGCAGTATTTGCAGGAAGGTAATGCTTATCCTGCTCATCAATACTGGGAACCCGAGCTTTATGTCTGGGACGGCGGATGCACTCCCTGTCCGAATGATATATGGCCATCCAGGCCGGGATTGGTTATGGTCTGGGGCGACCCGCAGGTGAGAGAAGGCTCACACAGCAGCGCCTGGAAGTATCGTTATCCGGATGACCCCGACTTATCTAATGTGACAATTGCAGTGACGGTTCTGCCGCCGTGCGGAATGAATGTCGTATCATTTGGGCTGCGTGATATAAACGGCAACATCAGGGCCTGGTATTGGAACGTTGCAGCGGCCGCTGGCCCAGGGACACTTCAGTGTGGCGTTCCGACGCTGGTTACTGTCAATACAGCTCTGACTGGTGTTGGCGCTGCCAATCCTCCGGCTGCCAGTTATGTGAACAATCCTCTCTTTGATATCAAGCAGGTTCAGGACTTGTTAGTTGATGAGAACTGGAACTGGGTGGGTGGGCCGCAGCCGGTGCCTCCGCCTGGTCAGGTTGTTCCCAGAACGTGGAACTACTGGTATGACCTGATAGTAACACCGAATCCGTCGGTCAAACTGACCGACCCGGTTAAATGGAGCCAGCCGCCGGTAGAAATCTGTCCGGGTGTTATCCTGGGTTGGGATGAGCGTTCTGTTCGTCCTTATCGGCCTTTAATGGCGGACGATTGGCTCTGTGAGGATAGCCGTCCGGTTACAGATATTCATTGGTGGGGTTCACACCTCCGCTGGCCTAAATCTACCTTACCTCCTCAAAAGCCCATAGCATTTCATTTCGGTATCTGGACGGATGTGCCTAAAGACCCGACGACGCCTTTTAGCCATCCTGGCAGGCTTGTGTGGGAATATATATGCAAGGAATATCAGTGGAATTTTGCCGGTTATGACAAAGACCCTCGAAGGAAGGCTTCGCCGGTCAATCCGGCAACCGATGCTGTAATTCAGCCCACTATAAATGATTCCTGCTTCCAGTTCTACTGCAAGCTGCCGCAGAACGCATGGTTCTATCAGAAGCCGAGGCCAAATGGTAAGGGCAGGGTCTATTGGCTTAGCATCGCTGCGATTTATCCTGCCGGTACTAAACCATTGCATCCGTGGGGCTGGAAGACAAGGCCGCGTTACTTCAATGATGATGCAGTTCGTATATTCCAGATTGCTGGAGGGATTTGGCCTCCAACCATTGGTGCAAGCTGGCTTAGCGGAAAACCGGTTGAATATCCGGCACAGATTTCGTGGGACCTTGCATTTGAGCTGACAACAAATAAGCCGGAGCCGCAAGTTCCGTTCCTTGATGGTGACCTGAATGGGATAGTAGATTTACGTGACTTAGCTATTCTCGCATCGCAGTGGCTTACTGTAGAACAGTAGTTGAGTATTTGTGTTTTGTTCGGGATGACCTGTGGCTGTAACAGGTCATCCCCTGTTATAATAATGGTTATAGTGATTGAAAAAAATCATCTGGAACATTTGTGATATTTGACAGAAACTTTGCGATTACCTTTGACAATGTCGGCGGTTGAGATTCATATTAGATTAAAAGGCGACATCATAATAAAACAGGAGTGTTGAGATGGATATATTAAGGCGAAATACTGATTATGCGCTTCGTGCAATGGTAAATCTGGCGAGGCATTATGGCAATGGCACTGTTTCGACCAGAGAGCTAACAGCCAAAGAGAATATACCATACCAGCTTGCCTGCAAGCTGATGCAGAGACTTCATAGTGCCCGGCTGGTGGAAAGCTGTATGGGGCCAAAGGGCGGTTTCCGGTTGAGCAAAGAACCATTAAAAATAAGTTTGCTCGAGATAATAGAAGTAATTCAGGGACCTATTAGATTAAACAGATGTCTATTGGGTAAAAATGTGTGTGTAAGGCAGAAGAGCTCTATTAGATTAAACAACAGATGTCTGTTGTCTAAAAATGTGTGTGTAAGGCAGAAGAGCTGCCCGTGCCCGGTGAGGGCAAAGCTTGCTGAGCTTCAGCAGTGTATAAATAGCCATCTGGGTGCTATTATGCTCGATGAACTTGCACAGAGTAGGGGTGTGCAGAGAAAAACTCTAAAAAAGGGGAGAAACAGATGACCGGCGAAAAGGGAAAAGCAGGTATATTGCAGGCGTGTCTTGGTAAGGCGCAGGGATTGATAGAATTAATTGAATACGCGGATGATGCGGTGGTTAGCAAAACAATTCTGGATAATCCTGTAGGGACGATTACGCTATTTGCCTTTGATAAAGGCCAGAAGCTAAGTGAACACACCTCGCCTTACGATGCGGTTGTCCAGGTTCTCGATGGGCAGGCGAGACTGACTATAGGCGGCAAAGACGTGCAGGTCTCGGCGGGCGAAATTGTCATAATGCCGGCTGATGTTCCGCACGCTGTTACGGCCAAAGATAGATTTAAAATGTTATTAACGATGATTTGTGCGTAGGCGGTAATCCTTTACTGGAATATCGGAGATTGACAAATGGTAAAGTGTCCCGGACAGGACAGCAGATTCTGGAAGCCGGAAGATATTTTTGAGGCAAGATGCCCCGGCTGCGGGCAGTTGGTTGAGTTTTTCAAGGATGAGCCAACCTTGAAATGCCGTAAATGCGGCTATGTGGTGACCAATCCTAAAATAGACCTCGGCTGTGCACAATGGTGTCAATATGCTGCTCAGTGCACAGGGGTTTCTGCTAATGTAGATGGCAAAAAAGTAAATCAAAAAGGAGATTAATTATGAGTATGTTCTGCTATCAGTGTGAACAAACAGCGAAAGGAACCGGATGTACGGCGCAGGGTGTTTGTGGGAAAGACCCTCAGACATCGGCACTACAGGATTTGCTACTTTTTGCAGTAAAAGACATCTCGCGTTATGTCCACAGGGCCTATCAGTTAGGTGCAAGAGATTCAGACATTGACGCATTTACTATGGAGGCGCTTTTTAGCACATTGACAAATGTTAATTTCGACCCACAAAGGTTTCAAGAGTTTCTCAAACAGGCAGCCATCGTAAAAGAAAAAGCAAAGAATCTTTATAACAAGGCAGCGAAAAATGCTGCAAAGACACCTGAAACACTCACTTGCCCCATTGCGTGGTGGGATGGGACGGATGATATAAACGAGCTGATTAGTATTGGACAATCTGTTTCTATTCAGAGTCGCATCGACAAATCAGGCAGCGATATAACGGGCCTTCAGGAGTTAATTACTTACGGCCTTAAAGGAGCGGCAGCTTATCTGTATCACGCCCAGATTTTAGGTAAGGAAGATAACAATCTTTATGCGGCATTTTATGACACACTTAACTTTCTCGCTGAAAACCCGACCGATACAGGAGAACTACTACAGAAGGCTCTTCAGTGCGGCGAAATCAACCTCAAGGCAATGGAGTTATTAGATTCGGCTCATACAAATACATACGGGCATCCTGAGCCGACAAATGTGCGTATCACGCCGGTTAAAGGCAAATGTATAGTCGTCTCAGGGCACGATTTGAAGGACTTTGAAGAGCTGCTCAAGCAAACCGAGGGCAAGGGAATTAACGTCTATACCCACGGCGAAATGCTGCCCTGTAATGCATATCCCGGGCTTAAAAAATATAAGCACCTGGTGGGCAACTACGGCGGGGCCTGGCAGGAGCAGCGAAAAGAGTTCGACGAATTCCCAGGTGCAATTCTTATGACGACCAATTGTCTTCAGAATCCCAAAGATAATTACAAAAACAGGATTTTCACATCAGGCGTTGTTGGCTGGCCTGGTGTAGCTCACATCTCGAATCGTGATTTTACGCCCGTGATTAAAGCAGCGCTATCACAGCCGGGTTTTGCTAAAGATGCACCTGAGAAATTTATAACAATAGGTTTTGCACGCAACGCGGTCCTTGGCGCCGCTGGTAAAGTTGTGCAGTTAGTAAAAGATAAAAAAATCAGGCACTTTTTCCTTATCGGCGGATGCGACGGAGCAAAACCGGGCAGAAATTATTATACGGAGTTTGCGCAGAAAGTTCCGAATGATTGCGTGATTCTGACGTTGGCCTGCGGCAAATATCGGTTTAATAAACTTCAGTTCGGCTCAATCGATGGGATACCGAGATTGCTGGATTGCGGGCAGTGTAATGATGCATATTCGGCGATTCAAATCGCAGTCGCCTTAGCGAAGGCATTTAACTGCGGCGTCAACGACCTGCCGCTTTCGTTAATTTTGTCGTGGTTTGAGCAGAAGGCGGTAGCGATTTTGTTGACGCTGCTGTATCTGGGTATCCGGGACATTCGAATTGGACCGAGTCTGCCTGCATTTGTCAGTCCGGCTGTGCTGAATGTGCTTGTGGATAAATTCAATATAAAACCGATTGGGAATGTGGACAAAGATTTGGCTGAAATACTTATCTTATAATTTGTTGTTTGGTTGGCCGCCAGTGAGTAGTGGTTACGGGAAATAAAATGGTTTTGCGAAACATTGTGAAAATAGACGAGGAAAAGTGCAACGGCTGCGGCTTGTGTGTAACTGCCTGTGCCGAAGGCGCTTTAAAGATAGTTGACGGTAAGGCAAAAATCGTCAGCGATATTTATTGTGATGGCCTCGGCGCCTGTATCGGCCACTGTCCGCAGGATGCCATTACTGTTGAGAAAAGAGAAGCTGCCGAATTCAACGAGGATGCGACGAAGCAGCATCTGGCTAAAAAGAATGCTGCTAATATGCAGGCGGCCTTTGTATGTCCGGGGACAATGGCTAAACAGCTTAAAGAAAAAAGTGAAACCAGCCTTTCTCTGCAGGTGGAAGTCCCATCGCAATTAAGTCACTGGCCGGTTCAGTTGAAGCTGGTTTCGCCGACGGCTCCATATTTTGCCGGCGCTGATTTGCTGCTGGTGGCGGACTGTGTGCCGTTTGCGATGGGCGATTTTCACAATAGGTTCCTGAAAGACCGCAGTGTTGTTGTGGGCTGTCCGAAGCTGGATGATGTGGAGTTTTATATTGAGAAGCTTGCGGCAATACTAAAGGCTAATAAGCTCAATAGTCTGACGGTGATTCATATGGAAGTTCCCTGCTGTTTTGGCCTGACACATATTGCTCGCGAGGCTATCAGCCATAGTGACAGCAAAATGTCTTTTGAAGATGTTACAGTTGATTTACAAGGCAGCGTGTGCAAAATCGAAACAGTCAGAAATTAAAGACTTTATGGCGATGAGAAAAAAATGATTGATTATATTCAAATGATAATTATGGATTTCTGGCACACGGTGGTTGAGATGTCGCCCTATCTGCTGTTTGGTTTTTTTATGGCCGGCGTTCTTTCGATGCTTGTATCCCAGAATCTTGTAGAAAGGCATCTTGGCGGCAGGGGGGTGCTGCCTGTGTTAAAGGCGTCTCTTCTCGGAGTGCCGCTTCCTTTATGCTCTTGCAGCGTCATCCCTGTGTCGATGTCACTGCGCAAGCACGGTGCAAGTAAAGGCTCAACGATAGCATTTTTACTTTCTACTCCTCAAACCGGGGTCGATAGTATCTTTGTAACTTTTAGTCTCTTAGGGCCGATCTTTGCGATTTTCAGACCAATAGCAGCTTTTATAACCGGCCTTATCGGCGGCATACTGGTTGATATGTTCGGGCAGCGATTGCCCAACGAAGAGCAGCCGATACCAAAATGTTCCGACGAGTGCTGTAGAAGCGGCAGGGTGAGCGACAGAATTGTCAACGGGCTAAAGCACAGTTTTGTCACCCTCCCGCGTGACATCGGCAGGCCAATGTTAATCGGGTTATTTATTGCTGCCGCCATTACCGCCTTTGTGCCTGAAGGTTACTTTGCCGACAAGCTCGGCACAGGTATCTTGGCAATGGTGGTAATGATGCTTGTGGGCATACCGATTTATGTTTGCGCAACCGCCTCGGTGCCGATAGCAGCGGCGCTTATATTAAAGGGATTAACGCCCGGTGCCGCTTTTGTCTTTCTTGTGACCGGTCCGGCTACAAACGCCGCATCGTTTGTAACCATTTGGAAGATTTTAGGCGGACGAACAGCAATTATCTATCTGGCAACGGTGGCAGGATGTGCCATCTTAAGCGGTATCTTGCTTGACTATGTTGCTGCCGGAGTAAATTTTGAAGTGGTTGCCCGGCCCGGCTGGATGCTCCCTCATATTGTAAGCTATACATCGGCGGTAATTCTTTTAGTGATGCTTGGTTTTGCAGTATTGACTAAGGCTAAAGCAGCCCATAAATAGCATAAGTCATTTTTGCTGTTTGCTATCTGGTGAAGTGGTTTCCTCACCTTTTAAGAGAGCCCCGAAAACGTCGAACACTGTTACAAAGCCCTGGACTTTGTTTTGCCCGTCAACCACAGGCAGACACCTTACGCCGAACTGGCACATATTTTCCATTATTGTCGTTAGAGGCGTCTCGGGTTCTATTGTGTGGACGGGTTTACTCATTATCCACTTAGCCTTGATTTGAAGCGTGGCATCATCGAGCGGTCGGCGCCATTTAGCAAATTCAGGTCGCAAATATGGGCTGGTTGCGCTTTTGAGGTCCGAGATAGATATAATGCCTTCAAGCGAGCCATTTTGACCTATCATAATGTAGCTGATATTGTGTTGTTGAATCCTGGTGGAAAGAAGCTGCACGCTATCTTCGCCTGTGCCCCAGTGGACTTCTTTCTGCATTATATCTTTCGCGCAGATTGCCGACAGCGCCGGTGTCCTATTGTGTTCCAATTTTTCTGCTGTTGGAGGTAACTCTGATTGTGCTGGCGGAACGGCATCAGCCTGGACCATTTTTCTGATAGTTTCGGATATTGGCCCACCTTTGTTTTCGGAGTTCTCTATTATTTTTTCAGCGCTCTTTTGCTCGGTTTTATCTAAATCGGCCTTTTCGGTTTTTTCTTCGGTGGGGGAGGTTTGTTCCAGTGATAGTTTAGACGTTTCGGCAAAGATTGTTTTTGGGAAAATAACGCCGCATTTGAAGGTCGAGTATGGCTCAACCGTCATCTCATAGCCAATCAGCACTAACTCTTTACCGCTCAGTCCCTTTATTTCGTCAGATTCGTCCCACGGATTGCCGACAAAAACATTTGTCTGAATAAAGCTCTTATGGCCGTTTAATTCTTTACGAAAAACCCTGTCCCACGAGCCGACCAATGCCTGGCCCACTTCTGCCAATACGTTGCTTGTATTTTTTGCACTCTCAAGTGTCCCGGACTTAATCTCTCTTAACATCGTTTGCCCAGGGTGCATATTTACGACGCCGGCCAGCGTAAATAGTCCGCCGCAGTCGAAGACTAAATAGAAAATATCCTCGATGGTACCCTCGGCTTTTACACAATGTACTGATACCGGCTCTTTGAAGTGCTTCTTAAGACCTTCGAGAGATTCAACCCCGATAAATCGAGGCTGTTTTTTGCAATCCATATTCACGCCGAACATTCCGGAGATGTCGTTACAGAACGTTTTGAACGATTCTGCTGATAATTTTGTGATGACTTGAAAATCCAAGGTAGAATCTTTAGACTGCGACCCGATTTCTTTTTGGTATGTTGCCATTTGTTCAGCCTGAATTCAAAATTCTCAAAACATTCTTTAGGAACTTTGTCAGCAATGAAGAAACTTGTTATCTATTCTTCAATGACGCTTACCTGTTTTATTCTCGATGAATTTTTACAGCACTTTAGAAGTTTTGCGTTTCCAGACACTTATGAAAAGATTAGTTGAAATTTAGGCGGTTTTTATCGCACCTGCGGCTTTTTTGAATCCTTGATATTTCGCCTTGCCTTTTTGTCGATAAAAACATTATCGCGGGGTGCCTTAAACTTGAATACCGGAGATAATCCAATGAAAAACAAAAAGAGTTTAATAGCAGTTGTGGCAGCATTTGCAGCCTGCGGGATAGTTGTGTGGTTTTCGGCGTCGATTCAGGGCGACCAGAGAACTTACGAAATTCAGCCTCAAATTACCATTCCCGAATATAGGACCGATGCGGCTCGCGCAATAGATGCATACGAGCGTCTGATGGAACGGCATATGGACCTAACCGAGGCGAATTTAGTCAGGCTCGATTCAAACCTCAAGGCCGTTGCAAAGAGTCTGGATTCCATCGACAAGACCTTGATGGAGCTTTCCGGGCGAATAGCGAGGATTGAAAAGACACTCGGCATCGAGCAGCCTAAGGCGCCGGCTAAAAAATCTCAGCCTAAAACCGATAATAAAGAGGCTCCTCCAAAATCGCCGCCATCTTCATAATTCATCGCGGGTATATATGTGACAAAATCCTGATGCCAAATCTGTGAATAGTCAGCAGATGGTAGTTTTTAGCCGTAGGTTTTACCCTCTTCATCAACATAAATAGTGCCCTTCGCCCGCTTTATTACTTTAGTTGCTTTTGGCAAATCCTCCAGCCTGGGGACCTTGAATAGCCTGCGGCACTTACAGCATTTAATTCTCCGGTCGGCGGCGTTACTATCAAGCAGCCAGCCCGCGCCGCACTTTGGGCATTTGGCGATAATCTGCATTAATGGTTCCTCAACGTTACCTGAAATCTTCAAAGAACAGATTCATCTCACAAAAGTTGAAACGTATAAACCGGATTAGCTTAATCAGAACATAAGATATTTTAGCTGCTAATTCCGCGCATATCTATCGTAAATTCTCTGCCTCTGTCCTATAATTCTTTTTGACGCCGATAGTATTTGCCTTCGGCAAGATAAACCTCAAACACATTGCTTTGGCTGCCTGGATTTTTCTTGATTTAACTGCTTTTTTGTGATACAATAACGCATAATGGGGTGTGATGAAATGACCAGGAGAATTCATTGCAGAGTTATTCGTTCGGTTCCTTTCGGGAAAAAGGCTGATGCTCTGCGCCACTCCAGCAGCGCAAATTGTAGGCCTGACATAATCACTGATGCTGTTGTTGATGAAGTTGGGGTTAATCAGCCCGGTAATTCAATGAACTATACAGGTTTGCCCAATATTCCGCTGGTAGATGATGATGTGATAGGACGTAACCTGGATTGTTATGTTTGATATTGTGCAGCGTGTTATATTTTTCCGCGTGGTTTGCAAATAAAAAAGCGGCGAGGGATGAGTAACTTTGGGGGTGCCAAGCGTACACATATCCTCGCCGGGTTTTTGAAATCCCTTTATTACATCAACTAACCTTCCGTGGTCGGTTTTTAGGATTTTATAATCTAAACGCCAAACTTTATGATATTTTCCGCAGCCTGGCGGATATTTTCAGGTGTTTCAAGCTGCCCGGACAGCAAAAGCTCTCGTGCATGCTGCACAGCATCGGCATCCGTCGGAGGGGGCTGCATCGCCTTTTCAATAAGAGAAGCACAATCAACCTGCACGCGGACATCATCATCTTTACCGGCAAGATGCCCGGCAGGATTTGGCTGATTGGGCAGCGGCTTTTCCACAAAATCGTTTATATTATTGTTGTTTATTTTCTCTATCATGGATTTTCTATTCTTTCAGAACTCTTCGTTCATTATTCTTTTCGCAAGTTTCTTAAAAAACTTTACATTTTTTTTATTAATTGCCATTTTTTCTAAAGTAGGCAGCCTTTTTGGGCGAAAATCGAATTTTGGGCTATAACGTTTCAGCAACCTCATAAGTTACAAATTTGACGAATTCAAGCGAGCTAACTGCCACCAGCTCTTCCCGTAACGGCGCAAATCCTGAGCGTTTTTGGTGTTCAAAGTATTGTTTTATGCGATATTCTGTCGTTTTATCGCCACTGTCCCAGACCTGCTCAAGAGCCCATAATAATTGCCCATCTGTCAGGTCCAGGAGCTTCAGCCGCAGCCCAATTACAGTATGAGGATAAGGCCGATACTGCGTTATAGTTCCAACTAATATCGCATTGCACTTTAGCGCCTCACGGATGGCTGATAACTGAGCAAGGGTATATGTTGAGTCCAGATTTAATTGCAGACTTCGCCAGGATGGTTCCTGCTGGCGAACGATTGTCAGGCCGAAAACCTGTTTCTTTTGCAGCGACTGGAAAAGGGCCTCCGTAACATCGGTGGAAATCTGCGGATAGCTCGAATCGTTGTCCAGCTCGACAAGAGCGACCCTGCCAACGCTGGTCAGGTTCTTGGTTGGGTTTAGATAATAATAGGCTGCCGCTTCTGCAGGAGTTTTGTAATAATAGTTTCTGCAGCCCGACAAAACCGCCGGTAAAAGTAATAAAATTATTCGCACATTATTCATTTTAACCACCCGAAACTGCTGTTTCCTGTGGCTGAGGCTCACCAGACTTGTCGGAGTTACTATCGCTTGGTGATACAGGAGATGATGGACCTTCCTGCAGGGCTGATTCTTTGGTGACCTCGCCGCCGAGGGCTTTAAGTATTTTCAGCAGGGCTTCCAGTTGAGCTTTTTGTGCATCGCGCATCTCGTCACGGAAACCCAGCACATTGGTTTTCCAATTGTTCAATTCAAGGCGTAGCTGGACTAAAAAGTCGTTTGCTTCGCTAAGCTCTTTTTGAGTTTGTTGTAAATCCGCCTCAAGGATAGTAACGCGTTCTTTGAGCTGCTGATTTTTGGTGATAAGGTCCTGGTTCTGCTGCCGCAGCACCGCTGCTTCCTCGGATAGTTTGGCATATTGTTGCGAAAGTTCTATCGCGGAGTCCACCGCCGTTGGGCTTTGTGGGGCGGATTCCTGAAATCTTTTTGCAACAGAACCGCTCTGACCATCAGTTAACTCAGATAAAATAATACCACGTGCCTGCTCTTGAGGAGCTGAGCACCCTGATGGTAAGAGCACCGACAGTGACAAAATCAGTAATAGCGTAATTTTTTTCACAGGTTTCATCGTGTTTTTCTCCATAATTTTATTCGTTTAGTCACTTAAACAGGCCTTCCCAGCGTTCAATTTTGCATTTGGCTTTTTTATGCAGAAGCTGCTGAACCGTTGTATTCACATTTCAAATGTATTTTTCTCCCGCACCAGCAGGTTACTTCTATTACAGCGAATTCCTGTTGATTTTCGACAATACGTATTTGTGGTGCAGGTAAGATTGTATTTTTATCTTTTGGCGGTTTTCCCTGCGTGTTTGCCAGTTCAAGATATAATTGACCTTCAAGTTTTACGTCTCTCGCTTTTAGAACGTGTCCTGTCGTCTTTGCCATTTATTATCCTGACCTTTCTCTATTTTGCCAAGTGCCGGTCATTCGGTTATGCGCAATAGTCAATAGTGTCCATCTCATTTTCGTTTTTAGTAATTTTTTTGCGGGCTTTTTGCGCGTCGGCAGATTTGTCCGGCTCTTGTTGCAATTTTTCCTTATTTTCTTCCTGTGGCTGTCGGCGTTTTTTCTGCTCGCGGTCTTTGGCCGGGACCAAACCAGGAATATTTTGCAAATTTTCCACCGGTTTAATTATGTTGGAATTATAATCTGGCATCTTTCCACTCCTTCAATCTTACAGAAAGATTGAATATCGCACTTGAGTGCAACTGACTCACACGAGACTCCGTAATCTCAAAAACCTCTGCAATCTGTTTCATTGTCAGATGCTGCTGATAATAAAAGATAATGATTTGCCTCTGCTTTTGGGGCAGGTGCTCAATCGCTTCGGCTAATTTGTCAGTTAGCTCCGCTCGTTCAGCCTGCTGGTCGGCAGTAGCGGTATTGGCGGCCGCTAATAAGTTGCATAGCGGCGGTGCGTCCTCTCCAAACCAGTCCAGTGAAACAAAATGCTGAGCGCGAGCGATTTCGAGTGTTTTGTAAAGTTCGTCAATAGGTATTTCAAGTTTTTCAGATAACTCTTCTTCGGTAGGCGCCGACCCTGTCTCTTCGAGAATCTTCTGGCTCAACCGCAAAGCATCCTGAATCCGTTTATTTAGATTTGCCGGCACAAAAGACCAGCCTCTCAGCTCATCGAGGATGGCCCCTTTGATTCTAATATAGGCATAAGTTTTGAATTTAACCTGGCGCGATGGGTCAAACTCCCTCGCAGCTTTAACCAGCCCGACAGTCCCTGCTGAGACCAGGTCCTCAAATGATAATGGAGGTTTTAGATATGTTACAACCTGCCGGGCTATTTTATGAACCATCGGCAGAAACTCGGCTATCTGCTTATTATCGACCTGTTGGTTTTTCTGGCCTGAATATGCGCGCGTGGCGGCCTTGTTCAGATGCCTGGGGGCATCCTCAGAAGGCTGCTCTTGTGCAATGCTTTTAGTCTTTACCGCCACTTTCTTTTTCCTTTTGCTTCATTTGGCTTGTAACCATTGCGTTAATCAGGATAGAATTTATCGCCTTTACAGCCCAGCTCGATACTATGTATGCCAGCACTGCTCCTGATAAAGCTCGCTTACAGCAGGTAAATGGCGCTAGACCGCTAAAGTAGCTGACTAAACTCAACACAAAGAAAAATACTACTGTAATGCTTATCGCGATTGACCGGACCTGTAATGGCACTATTAACTCTCCTTTCGTTAATCAGATTATAGTCAGGCGGCAACAAGCTCTTGTTCCTTCACTTGCATAACTTCAGCCTGATGGACCGTTATGGTTTCTGCCGGTTCAACTTCTGTTCCGAGCACAATTTCATCGTAGGCCACCACCGGCAATAGCGGCACTATCCTCGATAACATCGTTGATAGCGGCGAACGTAATCTTGAATCGCATAACAGTATCGCTTTATCCTTACCTTTGTCCATCGCTGCCTTCCAGGCAGTGGCGATTTTCCTGCTTATCTCCATCGCCGCTTCTGCCGGCACAGCAAGGGTTATTGTCTCAGCGTCCTGCCGCAGAGTTGATGTCATCTGGTGTTCAAGTGCCGGGTCGATAGTTATGGCCGAAATCTTGCCCCTTTCATCTTTATGCTGTTCGGTGATAGTTCTGCTTAATGATTTTCGAACCATTTCTGTCAAAATAGCAGCATTTTTGGTTTTTGAGATATGCTCGCCTAACGATTCAATGATGGTAGTTAATTCACGAATGGGCGTTCCGTCTTTCAACAGGTTTCTAAGCACCCGTTGAAGCAGGCCGATGGATACCTGTCCTTCTGTTCCGACCACTTCGCCAATCAATGATGGTTGAGTTTTGCGGAGCCGTTCGACAAGTAATTGCACATCTTCGCGGGTTAGTAATTCGTCGGCGTGTTTGCGAAGTGTTTCGGATAGATGTGTGATGAAGACCGATTCGGGGTCAATCACGGTATAGCCGCTTAATTCAGCCTTTTCTTTGTTGGCTTTTGTAATCCATAAGGCCGACAATCCATAAACAGGCTCGGTGGTTTCTATACCCTCTATTTTGGTCTGTGCAGTGCCCGAATCCATAGCGAGGAACATATCGGTTTCGAGCCGTCCTTTTGCTACGGGATGGTCAAAGATTCGGATTTCGTATGCGGTTGGTTCTAAGTTGATGTTATCCCGTAATCGCACCAGCGGTATGACGATTCCGAGCTGTTGAGCAAATTTTCTCCGTAATGCCCCGATTCGCTCGAAAATTGTATTGTTTTTGCGAGGGTCAACCATACTAATCAATCGCACGCCGACCTGCACGGAAATCCTGTCAATATCGAGCATCTCTTCAACCGGTTGTTTTTCGGCTTTGGCTTGTTGCAGTGTTGTCTGTGGTTTCTTTTGTTCTTTTTCGGACCGGCCGGCTACTCGAGCCATCAGCATAGTGCCGCCGCCCAGTAATAAGAATGGTATCTTGGGTAGTCCCGGCACCAGTGCCATCGAACAGATAATTGTTGCCGCTATTAACAGCGGCTGGCTGGTCCTGAGAAATTGCTGCGAAAGGTCTTGAGCCACGCTATGGTAGGACGAAATTTTACTTACCAGAAATCCGGAGCTTACGGAGATTATTACCGATGGTATCTGGCTGACCAGCCCATCGCCGATAGAAAGTATCGAGTAAGTTTTTACGGCTCCACCAATCGTCATCCCTCGCGAATAGCCCATTGCTATGCCGCCGATTATGTTCACAGCCGTGATTACCAGCCCTGCTTTGGCTTCGCCGCGAATAAATTTACTGGCGCCGTCCATTGCCCCGTAGAACTCGCTTTCCTTGACGATTTTTGCCCTGCGCTCGTTGGCCTGCTCTTCGGTAATCATTCCGGCATTGAGGTCTGCATCAATTGCCATTTGTTTGCCGGGCATCGCATCAAGTGTGAACCGGGCAGAGACCTCGCTTATTCGCTCGGCACCTTTTGTGATTACTATGAACTGTATAACAACGAGAATTAAAAAAATCACCAATCCAACAATGAGACTCCCGCCGGCAACGAAGTTTCCGAACGTCTGGATAATTTTGCCGGCGTTGCCCTGTAAAAGGACCAGTCTGGTCGAGGCCACGTTAAGGCAGAGGCGAAATAAAGTCGTAAAGAGCAGCAATGATGGAAAGGCGGACAGTTCAATGGCCTCTTTTGCAGACAGAGTAACTATCAAAACGGCTATGGCAAGCGATAGACTGCAGGCCAGAAGCATATCCAGCAGCGGTGTCGGCAGCGGCACAATAAGCGTCCCGAGAATCAACACCATGCCCACAGATAAAATGATATTGCTGTTGGATGCCGTTGGCATATTGAGCAATGTTGTTGGACGTGATTGTGCTGCGATTGCCATTATGGTTTCTTTTCCATCTTGGTGACGTTAGCGCCGGAATCACCGGGGCTGAGAATCTGTTTTATTTTCACAGCAAAGTGGTCGTCCACGACCACCACAGTTCCGGTTGCAAATTTGCTGTCTCGCAGGTAGAGCTCTACCGGTTCATCAATCGGTTTACCGAGTTTCAACACCGACCCGGGTCCGAGCTGCAAAAGCCGCCGAACGGCTATCTCTGTTTTGCCTATGACAACCGTAATGGGGACATCCATATCGAGTAGAATATCAATACTTCCACCGGAACCGACGGATTCGTTCTCGGCAGCCTCGGGAAATTCGACAGATTGAACCTGCGTTTTTGAGTCTGCTTCTGAAACATTATTTTCTTGCTCTTCTTTCTCTTTAACGGCAACTGCTTTATCTGTTTTTGCCATATTTTCGTTTCCTTTTGGATTACGAATCTTTAGTTCGCCTTATTTTGTGAGGTGGTATAAAGCGGTTCTGTAATTATCATTGCATACTCACCTTCTGATTTTGCAGGTCGGCCCCGGCAAACAGTTCGGCTGCCCGCAAGTAATTCAACAGGCTCATCAATTTTCTTATCGAGAACCAGAACATCGTTGACCTGCAAATTCATTATTTCCCCAAAGCTCAGGGAAGTGGAGGACAATCTGACCCCAACGGGAACCGGTATTCGCTCGATATGCTCAACAATCGCTTGCGAAATTTTTTTGGCAGATGATTCGTCGCCGGTTGCTGTGGTTATTCCTGTAGCGCGCTCAAGCTCGCTGCAAAGTATTAAAATGCAAATTTCAAAGCTATCAGCCGCATCGGCTTTCTTGATTGCAAAAATGATTTTGAATAGCTCTTCTGTGCCTTGCAGCTCAAGGGGTAATTGTCCTCGCACGAAACTTTTGGCCGGCTGAAAGGCATACTTTCCACAACCCCGATTTATCGGGGAAAAAACCTCAATGAGGGCAGAGGCGGTATCTAAAAGAAGCGATTCTTCCAGCTCTGATAAATTCCTCCGGGGGCTGTTTTCAGATTCAGTGTCACCAAGTAATTGCGTTGATAGGGCATTTGCGGCTTGTGAGGATAAGTCAATAAATCCGCACGGATTTCTATGTTCACTGCCAAAAGTTAAGTAGTAATCGTTCTTTTTACTTTCCTGGGGTGAAATAAGAAATTCACTCCAGCAGTGTTCAGTGGTTGAAGAAACTATCACGTTAAAGGTGTTGTGAGAAAATCTTGCAAGTCTTTCCGCGAATGCCGCGGCTACTTTTTCTATGAAGTCCTTGAGCGATTTTAATTGTTCGCCGCTAAAATAGCGAGGCTGGCGCCAGTTATATTCCACAGCCTCTATTTGCGTCGTGTCTTCGGCGGGCTTTGAACCCAGGCTCGCTAAAAGTTGTTGTATCTTTTCCTTGCTTAGATTGTTAGTATCCAGGGCGTTCATTGTATAGCGAATTCCCTAAAAAGAATCTGGCTGATTTTGGGCTTACCATCAGGAAAAAGTATTTCATTAAAGGCATCGAGGATTTGCATCTGAATACTTTTTAAGTTCTTTTCGCCTCTAATGTCCTCAAGATTTAGACTCGCAAGATAGATAGCCAGCCAGTTTGTCAAAACAGGTTTTTTCTCATCAAGGAAGGCTTTTCCCTTTTCCTGGTCTATCTCCATGCCTATCTCCAGAATCAAAGATGCACGGACATAACGCGTTACGTTTGGCTCATCGAGATTTGCTATGACAGGCTCTAAGTCGTAATACCAAACTTTTTTCGTGTCTTTTGTTAAATCATCTGCTTTCAGGCTCTCTACCTGAGTTTTCTGGTTTTGCTGCGATGACTGCTCTGTCTCGGGCGAACCGGGACCAGCCAGTACCCGACCGAGAACAAAACCTGTGCCGGAAAAGATTATTACGACAGCGCCGAGTATTATCCACGGCAGGAACCGCTCAATTAGACCCGCTTTGCCGGTCTTTTCCGCTTTTGGCTCTTCTTGCTTTTCCTTTTCTTTTGTCTGGTCTTCATCTGCCATTTTTGCCTCAACTTTTAATTAGAACATTGCTATTAAATTGTCTGGAGACAGCCTTCTTTTCGATACCGGTGAATTTTGTCTCGTAATGTCCGGTC
>Ga0315293_10001553_pt1 | contig 22273 bp, 16 predicted proteins | sample YL17G13_20_MG_FD_203071 | JGI IMG/M metagenome (GOLD analysis project Ga0315293, IMG submission 203071) | Sediment microbial communities from Yellowstone Lake, YNP, Wyoming, USA - YL17G13_20 | ecosystem: Environmental > Aquatic > Freshwater > Lake > Sediment | place: USA: Wyoming | collected... | reverse complement strand
ATCAAATAAACAAGTAGGAAAGTATATCCACGTAAATGACATAAAGATATATTACGAAATCTATGGAAAGGGAGAACCTTTGTTATTATTGCATGGGAATAGTGGATCCATTGAAAATTTCTTGTATCAGATTCCGGAATTATCCAAGCATTTTAAAGTAATCGCAATTGACAGCAGGGCACAAGGTAGATCATCAGATTCAGACAAAGAGATCACCTATGCCTTGATGGCGTCAGACATGTCTGAACTCATCGACAAGCTGAACCTCGGAATTGTTAATATTGCAGGATGGAGCGATGGTGGGAATACCGGGCTGGAATTGGCTTTTGCTCATCCTGAAAAGGTAAAAAAACTCATTACCTTTGGGGCAAACTATACACATGAAAACTGGATGGCTGCTCCTGATAATGTTGTGATGGATGCAAAGGATCCTTTGATTGTTAAGACCTCGATGATGATTCAAAGATATAAGGGCGCAATTGAAAGGATATCTCCAAATATTAAAAAGAAACTAGCTGACTTAACGGAGAAATATCCGAATTTCACGCTTGACCAACTCAAAAAAATTGAAATACCTGTACTCGTTGTGGCCGGTGATCATGATATAATAAATCTCGATCAGACTATAGCTTTGTTCACAAATCTTCCCAAATCCCAGCTTTTTATTGTTCCGGGTGCTTCACATCTAGCTCCCGCTGAACAACCGGAATTGATTAATAGTATGGTTATCAATTTCTTAAAAACACCATACAGAGACATTGACCAATACTATTTTTGGAAATAACTGCTAGATTTAACCCCTCAAATAATACTAAAGTCAATTATGGCTTGGGAATAGGGGTTTTAGGACTGAAAAGTTGAATTACAGGCTGACCTTGCATTTCGAACATTGACATTTCAGATAACTGCGCTCAAAATGCACGCATAGGGGAAATTGATTTTATGTCAGTCAATTTTCCTACAGACGTCGGGACGGAACCCGGCGTAAAGGGGAGAAAGATAAATACGCCAAGTATTCAGAACGGGCGCAGCGCCCCAGAAAGGAGGGAGTCCATGAAAAAAATGAGTGCGATTGTCATGCTGGTGCTGTTTGTTCCATGCCTGGTTCCCGGCCAAGCCGCAGCGGAGCCTGAGAAGAAGAGTCAAGCGACATCTAGTACTGCCACAATAACCGCCGCCCGAGATTATGAGGACCCGCGCATTCTCAAACTCGCGGAAATGCTTGTCAATTACTCAGTCAATCTGAAGAAGGGCGAGAAAATATTAATCTCGGTGGGCAATGAAAATTCGGTCCCACTCGCCAAGGCAATCATCGACGAAGTCTATCGCATCGGCGGCATCCCGTTTGTCGACATGTTCAATTCACGGCTGGAAAGGGCGCTGTACCTTGGCGCGACCGAGGAACGATATCAGCTGATGCTTTCGTGGGATTCCATCAAATATGACTTGATGAATGCCTATCTGAATGTCCTGAGCTCGGAAAACACCAGTGAATTTTCCGACGTTCCCGCAGAAAAATTTAGTGTTGAGTCAAAACATTATGGCGAGCCGCTGACGAATAAAATTATCCTGCCCAAGCTTAAAATTTGCGCCCTCCGCGTCCCATCGGCCAGCATGGCTCAAGCGGCTGGCATGTCTACCGAGGCATTTGCCGATTTTTACTTTAAAGTTTGCACAGTGGATTATGGCAAACTGGCAAAGGCCTTGGAGCCGCTGACACGGATCATAAAAGTCACCGATAAAGTCCGCATTGTCGGCCCCGGCACCGATTTGACTTTCTCCATCAAGAACATCCCCGCTGTGGCATGCACCGGGCATGTGAACATCCCTGACGGGGAGCTGTACACGGCACCGGTCAAGAATTCCGTCAACGGCACGTTGGTTTTCAATCAACCCAGTAAAAGGTATGGCGTCACGTACCAGGATATCCGCCTGAAATTCAAGGACGGCAAAATAGTCAAGGCCTCGGCGAATTTTCCCGAGAAACTCAATCACGCACTGGATACTGATGAAGGAGCTCGCTATCTCGGTGAATTTTCATTTGGCCTGAATCCGTATATTGAAAAGCCGATGAATAACACTCTCTTTGACGAAAAGATTGCCATGAGCTTCCATATCGCCATAGGGAACTCATATCCTGATGCGGATAATGGCAATCATTCTGGATTGCATTGGGACTTGGTGTGCATCCAATCTCCTGAATATGGCGGCGGCGAAATATGGTTCGACGGGAAACTGATTCGCAAAGACGGGCTGTTCGTGCTGCCGGAACTTCTGGGATTGAATCCGGAAAATCTGAAATAGCTGAACGGGCGTACTGCCCCGAAAAGGAGGGAAATAATGAAAAAATTAGGCATGACCATCATGCTGGTGTTGTTTATTTCATGTTTAGTTCTTGGCCAATCCACTACGGTGCCTGGCAGCGCCAAGACCCTGTCCCGTCCGGATTTGACACTCCATTACAAGGACTATGGACAGGGGGAACCGGTGCTGATTCTTATGGGCGGCCCGGGATTTTCCGGCGAGGGCATGGAGCCCGTAGCGCAGATGATCGCCAAGCGGGCGAGAGCGATTGTGCCCGACCAGCGGGGCTCTGGAGGATCCATCCCGAAAGAAGCGAATCAGATCACGCTCGATGCGACCCTTGCCGATTTTGAAGCGTTACGCATATCGTTGGGTTTTGAAAAGTGGACGGTATGGGGCTGTTCCTGGGGCGGCATGCTGGCTCTGGACTATGCCTCAAAATTCCCCTCCAGCATCAAGGGCCTTATCCTGGCGGACTCCGGCGGGCCTTCCTATGCCTTCGCCAAAGCCTTCTCCGACAATATGCGCGCCCGGATGAGCGCCGACGATATTAGCGCTCAACGGTATTGGTCTCAACCCGATGTCGTTGCCAAAGACCCGATGCGGGCCGCCATCGAAAGGATCCGTGCCATGCTGCCCTCCCAGTTTTACGATCGCAGCAAGGCCCACCAGGCCATTGCCATCCTGGAGGCAGGGCGAGAGCACTACAACCCCGAGGTCGACGGGCTTCTGAGCCCCGCTTACGATGAAGGGGCACCCGCCCGCATCGAGGCTTTGAAGAAAGTGGATATCCCCACCCTGATCATCCATGGCCGCCAGGATCCCATGCCCGCATCGGTCGCGCTGGAAAACCAAAAGCTGATCAAAGGGAGCCGCCTCGTTTGGCTGGAGCGCAGCGGCCATTGGCCCTGGATCGAGCAGCCCGAGGCATTCGAGAAAGCGCTCTTCGAGTTTTTATTTCCAGTGCGTTGAAAGGTACTTCAATCCCCATTTTCTCTCAATCGAGCTCTACCGAGATTTCCTGGAACGGCTGGAGCCGATGGCCGGCAAGGTCGGACTGGTGATGCTGCAGTTCGAGTACCTGAACCGCAAGAAGGTCGGCTCGCAAGCCGAATTCCTGGAAAAACTGCAGCCTTTCCTGACCGGCCGGCCGCGGACCGCGGAGAAAGTGAAAACGCTGCTTGCAGCGGACTTGGCATAATCAAGCAAATTTTACAGGGTGCGCCCACCTTGGCCAGGGTGGCTTCAGTCAGCCAGCGGTTGATATTAAAATTTACTTACTTTATAATTTCTATATAATGGACAAAATTGATTTTCCCAGCCGTATACTTAAAAACTTCAAGCGGCTAATCACTAAAATAGCTGCAAGCATCAAACCATTAAACGAGCATCCCGCCCTCATAAAAATCACTTTTTTGCTCCTTGCTTTGCTGTATTTATTTTTTGTGATCCAGAGGGCCTGGGTAGCCGAGGATGCGTTCATTAACTTCCGCACCATTGACAATTTCCTGCATGGATATGGACTTACCTGGAATACCTTTGAACGCGTTCAGGCATTCACCACCCCGCTTTGGGTGTTTGTGCTTACTTTTGTAGTGGCGTTGACCCAAGAATACTTTTACACGACCATGGTGGTGAGTATTCTCCTGTCCGCAGCGATTCTGTTTGTGTTATACCGTTTTTCTCTCCGCTCCGTTGCGGCAACCTTCCTCGTTTTTTCACTGCTTATTACTTCAGCGGCTTATTTGGATTTTTCAACCTCGGGCCTCGATAATGCGCTCAGCCATTTTCTTATTGCGCTTTTTATCTTGCTGCTCATCCGCTTAAAGCCGTCGCGCCGGAAATTATTCCTTGTGTCTTTGATTGCGTGCTTTGGTCTTTGTAACCGGATGGACAGTGGGGTAATATTTCTTCCTGGAATTATCTATTTATTTTATGAAAATCGCGCTTTTAAAGATTGGTGGCTTGCATTGGTGGCTCAAACCCCTTTTATTGCCTGGGAGTTATTCTCTTTAATCTATTATGGGTTCCCCTTTCCAAACACCGCTTATGCCAAACTTTATACGGGAATTGCGAAAGAGGCTTATATCCGGCAAGGTTGGCTGTATCTCATTGACTCATTCCTTCATGACCCAACCACCCTGATGGCTTGCCTGATAACCTTTTTTTTCGCTTTAAAATCGCCGAAAAAACCAATCCAGTACGTGCTCCCGTTCAGTATGGGATTATATATTTTGTACGATATTCAGATTGGGGGCGACTTTATGAGGGGGCGATTCCTGACCCTACCTTTGTTATGCGCGGTTCTCATAGTCATTACCATTCAAAACAAATATATCTCCCGGTTTGGGATTTTCATCGCTTTATTTTTCGTTCTTTTGAATATAAATTCACCCTCCCCATTTTATAAATCCAATATAGTTGGAAAATTGACCAGGGATGGGATCGCTAATGAACGCGGGTTTTTTTTAAATTCCAATTCATTAATAAAAAAAATATCGATGCCTGAGATAGAACTCCCATTCCATAGATGGGCAGAGGAAGGTAAACATTTGCGGTTGAATCCGCCCGAAAGCGGAGCCGTTGTTTGCGATGCTATTGGCATGAATGGCTTTTTTGCGGGACCGGATGTGAAAATCATTGATCGTCTTGGACTGTCTGATCCATTGTTGGCCCGTTTGCCCATTAAAGATAAAATTTATTGGCAAATTGGCCATTTCAGACGAGAGATTCCGATTGGATATGTTGAAACCGTGGCGAGTGGAGTCAACAAGATCAGTGATAAGAACATAGCCGCTTATTACGAAAAGTTAAAAATAGTGACCCGGGATCCTCTTTTTTCACCGGGCAGGATAAAAACCATCCTTGAAATGAATTTTGGAGCTTATGAATATTTAATTCGCTAATCCACAATCAATCGAGTATCGTTATTAATTTGCTGAAGCAACCTTCCAGTACTGAATGAACCGCGGGCGCAGTGGTAAAGCGATCCTGGTAGGTGGACGCATCAGATCGATTTCAGCACCTGGATCGACTCCTCGGGCGAGATGGGGTTGATGTAGAAACCGGTGCCCCACTCGAAACCGGCCACGCGCGCCAGCACCGGCATGAACTCGATGTGCCAGTGGTAATAGTCGCCGACGCTGTTGCTGCAGGGGGCGTTGTGGATGATCAGATTGTAGTCGGGGCGGCTGAGGGCGCGGCCCACCTTGGACAGGGTGGCGCTGAGGATGGCGCCCAGGCTTTCCAGCTCGGCTTCGCTGGTGTTCTCGAAGGCGGGTTCGTGCTTCTTGGGATAGGCGGCCAGCTCGAAGGAGAAGCGCGGGGCGTAGGGAGCCAGGACCATGAAATGCTCGTTTTCGGCCAGCAGCCGGCGGTCGGCCTCGCGCTCGAACTGGATGATGTCGCAGAAAATGCAGCGCTCCTTCATCTGGAAATGGGTGCGGGCGCCTTCGATCTCCTCCTGGACGCGCAGCGGCACGACCGGGAGGGCGATGAGCTGGGTATGGGAGTGGGAGAGGGTGGCGCCGGCCGTCGGGCCGAAGTTCTTGAAGACCATGATGTACTTGAAGCGGGTGTCCTTCTTCAGGTCCAGGATGCGGAACTTGGCGGCCAGCATGGTGTTTTTAACCTGGCCGGCGTCGATGTCGACCCGCTCGCCGGGGTGCTGCGGGGTTTCGATGATCACCTCGTGAGCGCCGATGCCGCTGATCTTGTCATAAAAGCCTTCGCCGCTCTTGCGCAATTCCCCTTCGATGCGCAGGGCGGGGAACTTGTTCGGTATCACGCGCAGGCTCCAGCCGGGCCCGTTGGCCTTGGAATGATCGGGGCGCAAGGCGTAGGTTTCGGGCGGAGTCATCGCCTCGTTGCCGGGGCAGAAAGGACAGTTTTCGGGCTTGGAAATGTCCTTGTCGACGACGATCTGGTAATACTTGGGCCTTTTTTTCCTTTCCTCGGAGATGATGACCCACGTTCCGGTGATCGGGTCCTTGCGCAGTTCGGGCATCGCTTACTCCTCGAATGCGTTTTCCAGGTGATCGCAAATGAAGCCGTCGTCCCGGCGCAGCACCGAGACCACGTCGAAGCGCACGCGGAAATCACGGTAGGGCTTGCGCGCCGAGAAAAAGCGGGCGGCGCGGATGATCTTCAGCTGCTTGGGGCGGGTGACGAACGCCTCGGGAGCGCCGAAGTCGCTGGTTTTGCGCGTCTTGACCTCGACGAAACACAGGATGTCGCCCGTGCTGGCCACCAGGTCCACCTCGGCCCCGGCGACCCGGTAGTTGGGTTGGATGATCTTGTAGCCCTTGTTTTTCAGGAAGGCGGCGGCGGCTTGTTCGCCGTTTTGACCGATGGTCTTCTTGTCCAAGACCTTTTATTTAAGGTGGATCCTCTTCTCCACCATATGGATGTTCAGCGTCTTCAGCTCGGCCAGCACCGGTTCGTAGATCTCGGGATGGACCGGGGTCTGCACGCCCTCGAGGGAGGTCTTGTCCTCGGCGATCAAGCGGGTGCCGATGGCCATGGGCAGGCTGACGGTGCGGGCCATGGAGGAATCGCCGTTGGGGATGCCGAAATCGATTAGGGTGGAGGTGATCAGGTCCTTGGACTTGTCCTTGTTCTTGACCTCAAAACTGTGGCGCAGGATGAGCATGTCCTTTTCGCCTGGCTTGAAAAACAGCTTCTCCTGCAAACGCTGGCTCAGCACGTCGAGGCGGTTGTCGAAATCGCCGACCGGGTCATCGCTGAAAAGGCCGAGCCACTCGAACCGTTTGATGATCTCCGCATCAACCGCGATGCCGAGTTTCGCCGCCGTTTGCTCCTTGATTTGCTGCCCGTCCGCGGAGCCGATCAAATCGGCCACCATTTTCCTGAAGGTGCTGTTCTTGAGGTTGGGCAGCGGCGTTTCATCGACCAGGCCCAGGTCGACGATCTTTTTGAATGTGTCGCACCAACCCAGGTTGCGGTAGGTGCCGCGGATGACCGTCTTGGCGTCCTTCAAGCCGTACAATTCCTTGTAGGGCACCGAGTCGCGGTTGAAATAGACTTCGTATTTTCCCAGGCCCTCGATCTCTTCCACATGGTAATGCAAAAACAGGTCCTTGCCTTCTATTTCCACGATCTTGCCGTTTTCCAGATAACGGGCCGGATTCCGTGAAGCGAGGATTACGCCGCGCGGGCTCCAGGAAAACTTGTAGCCGAAGGGATTGTCGTTGTTTTCCGGGGCCGGCAGCCCGCCGCAGTAGGAATGGAAGTGAATGACCTTGCCACCCTCGGCATGCACGGCATCGATGACCTTCATGGCCGACATGTGGTCGAGGCCCGGGTCGACGCCCATCTCATTAAGGAAGAGGAGTTTCTTTTCCCGCACCGGCTGATCGAGCCTTCTCATGCCTTCGCTGACATAGGAGGTCGTGACCATGTGTTTCCCGTGCTCCAGGCACAGGTTGGCCACCTTGACGTGGTGGATCCAGGGTAGCAGGCTGATGACGATGTCATGGTTCTGGATCAACGCGGCCAGCTCGCGGTTGTTCTCCACATCGATGGCCGCGGCGCGGCCGTTGTCATGCCCCTTGACCAGCTTTTCAGCCTTGTTCACCGTGCGCGATGCCACGGTGACCGTCAAATTTTTTTGTTCCAGCAAGTAGCTGACTCCGGGCCTGCTCACCAGACCCGCGCCTAGAACCAGGATTTTTCGCATTGGGTTCCTCCTATTTTTTCAGGAAATCACTCATGTATTGATAATCGGTGCAGAAATTTCCATGCTGCAAGATCAGCGCCTTATGCACGGCGTAGGGCAGCTGAGCGGCCACGTCGGCCTTGTGGAAATCGGCATGGCTGATGGCGGCGACGAATTCGCGTAAGACGGACGAGAACTCGACCGACGATTCACGCGGGAATTCGCAGGGCAGGTTGTCCACAGCCATGACCGTCACCCCGAGCGGATCGATGCCGTTTTCATAGCGGTCGTTTTCGGCAAAATAGGTGTAATAGGCGTCATCGGGCTTGGTGGCCCTGTTGGTAATTTCAATGGAGCCTTCGATATCGCAGCTGATGTCGCCGATGACCTGCAGCTTGAGATTGGATTCCAAAATAGTGCGGGTCTTCAAGTATTCCTTGCGCACCAGGCGCGGATATTTCGGGGTCCAATAAATGCAGTTGACCAGGATGGTGAGCAGGGGAAGGTAGTCTTCGAACTTCGATTCGTATTTTTCCGGGTGGGCGTAATAGTCCTGCAAGTCAAACATTCCCTGGCGGGGCCGGGCCAGATCATCTTCGCTGAAAATCACCTTGAACAAATTCAGATTGTCGTTGCTGAAATTCTCCGCCATTTCGGTCAGGGCCTCTGCGGACAGGATCTTGTAGGGCAGCAGGTCGAATATTTCCTGGGCGCCGCGCGACACGTTGCCGTAGCCGGCGAATCCGACCACCAGTGGGCACAGCTCGGCGGGGAAGCCGTCGCGGTCGATCTCCTGGCCGACTGCGGCGACGGCCTTCTTGGCCGCTTCCAGTGATTCGTACTGGTAGGCTTGTTTGATCGCGGCGAAGGGTGTCGGTACGCCACGCGTGAGCAGCTTCTGGCCGTAGCCGTGCAGCGTGTCGAGCATGCCCGCCAGCCCGGCGTAACGTCCGAAAAAAATCAAGCGCTGATTTTTTTCATCGATGACCCGCTCGTAGTCGATCAGGTTGCATTTCAAATCGACCATGGCTTTCAGCATCGGCAGGTTGTGATGCTGGCCCTTGATGGTGTGCGAGAAGAAGACATAGGTCTTGTTTTTCTGAAACAGCTCGGCCGGAATCTCCTTGACGGCGTAGACGACTTCGGCCGGGCCCAGGTCCTCGCTGACCTCGGCTCCGGCCTGGCAATATTCCTCGTCGCTGAAAATCCTGATCTTGGATGGCTGGACGATCGTGTGCACGCCGTGCGTTTCCCTGAGCCAGCGCACGTCGGCTGGGACCAGGGGTACCCTTTTTTCCCATTCGTTCTTGTCTTCCCGGCGGATTCCGATTATTTTTTTCATTTTATTTCCATTGACGGTTGCACGGCCAATGGGCTACTGTAGCAAATTCCGCCGCTTTAGTCAATCCACCCCGAAAAGGCGGCGCCTGGACGATTGGAAGATAACCTGACAGCAGAGAAATTGAAATTGACGGTCGACGCCGGGGATGCTATAATGCGTTCTCTCTGCTTGGAGGAGTTCATGAAACGTTGGAAGTTGCTGTTCACTATCTTTGCCGTCACCTTCACCACCATGCTGGCCGAAGTTCTACTGACCCGGGTTTTCTCCGTCGTCTATTTTGGGCAGTTCGCTTTTCTCATCATCTCACTGGCTCTTTTCGGATACGGCCTGAGCGGCGTCTTCCTGGCGCTGCGCAAGCTGTCTGAGCGTAAGGACCAGGCGGCTCTGCTTTCCCGCTTTCTCCTGCTCTTCATCGTCTCTTTCCCCCTGGCGTATAAAGCAACCCTGGTGTTCACCATCGACTTCCTCAAACTCTTCGACCCCCTGCAGAATTTCCTCTTCCTGGTCCTCAATTTCCTTGTCCTGCTGATGCCCTTCTTTTTTGGCGGCGTGGTGCTGGCCCTGCTTTTTTCCACCTATTCCGAGAGCATCGGCCGCCTTTATTTCATCGACCTGGTCGGCGCCAGCCTCGGCTCGCTGGCCATCATCCCGCTCATCCCCTGGCTGGGACCGAACCGGATACTGATCCTCCTCTTCTGCCTCCTGGCGCTGGCCTGGTTCTTCGTGGCACCGGCGCGTAAATCTGTCCGCATAACCGTCTTCGGCCTTCTGCTCGCCGCTTTTGCCGCGGCCTTTCTTTTCGAGGCGAAAGTCTTCCCCATCATCCCCACGCGCGAATCGGACAAACGCCAGTACAACGCCCAGCTGAAGAACAAGCGCATCGAATTCAGCAAGTGGAGCACCATCGACAAGATCGATGTGGCCCCGTGGCTGAATATCCGCAAGGTTATCTGGATCAACGGCGGCACGATGATGTCGTTCATCATGAGCTTCAACGGCGACCTTTCCAAGCTGGAAAAAATCGAATGGGATCCCGCCTCCCTGCCGTACCAGGTCGCCCGGAACGGCACCGCGGTCATCATCGGCTCGGCCGGCGGCTACGAGGTCCTGTGCGCCCTCTCGCACGGCTTCCGCTACATCGTGGCCATCGAGATGGATCCGGTCATTTGCGCGCTGCTCAAAAAGGAATACGCGGACTATACGGGGCGGATCTTCCTTCTGCCCCAGGTGGACCTCATCGCCGACGAAGGACGAAGTGTCCTCAAGCGCCTGCGGCGCAAGTTCGACGTCATCCAAATGGTCAATTCGCACAATGCCGACTCCCTTCTTTCAGGCGCGCTCAGCATCTCCGAGACCTACATCTACACGGTGGAAAGCTTCAAGGACTATTGGGAGCACCTCGAAGATGACGGGTTGGTCTACATCGTCCACTGGAACGGCGAGCGGCTGTTCGCGACGGCCCTGCAGGCCTTGAAGGAGATGGGAGTGAAGCACCCGGAGGAGAAGTTTTTCGTCGCCCAGCATCGCCGCGGCTTCAATTACTTTTTCCTTAAAAAGGGCGCTATCACTCCCCGTGATTACGAAGTTCTGAAGAGCTCGGTCGGCTCTTTTGAGGACATCGGCTATTCGCCCGACATGCGGCTGGATAACCTCTACTACCGCATGATGGACGACCTCGACGGGACCGTGCGCAACTCCTCGGTCAATATCGCGCCGGTTTACGACCGTTCTCCCTATTTCAACCAGCCGAACCGCATCGGCCAGTTCCGCTTCCGCAACATGCAGATCCGAGGCATCGGCGAGGACGTCGTCCGCTCCGCGATCATTTATTCCAATTCCATCTATCTGTCCATCCTTTTCCTGTCCCTGCTCTTTTCATTCCTGTTCATCTTCCTGCCCCTGCGCCGGAAACGTACCGGCCCCGGCCAGAAGCCGCTCATTTTTTATTTCTTTTTCATCGGCCTGGCCTTCATCATGGTCGAGATCATTTTCATCAAGATATTCCAGCTCTATCTCGGCAGCCCCGCCATTTCGATTTCGATCATCATCTTCTCCCTGCTGGTCTCCTCCGGGCTCGGCAGCCTGCTGACGGCGCGTTCTTTCCGTCCCTTCGGCAAGCGCATGATCCCGTTCTTCGCGCTCTTCCTGGCCGCGCTCCTCAGCTTCTACGGCTTCACCCTTTTCCCCATCCTTGACCGCTTGATGTTCCTGGGCTTCCGCTGGCGCGTCCTGATCGCCTTCGCGCTGATTTCACTGGCCGGTTTCTTCATGGGGGCTTTCTTTCCCGAGGGCATCCGGCGCCTGGGGGCGAAGGACAAGGGCATGATCGGCTGGGCCTGGGGGGCGAATTCGTTCGCCACGGTCCTTGGTTCGATCATGACCGTGATCGTTTCCATCAACTGGGATTTCACCATCGTGCTTATCCTGGCCGCGCTCTCCTACCTGGCGGCCGCCTTTTTCAGCGCCCGGGCGGGAAAAGAGCTAACAGCCTGACGCGGAACGCGTTCTTTTTAGCGGGATTTCCTCAAGGGAGCGGAATTTTGCCCTTTACTTGGTACAGGGAGACGGTCGTATCCCAGACCGGAAACACGCGCAGCAGCCGGAACTGAGCAACCACAGCGGGAAAGCGGCGGCGCATCCAGCCCAGTTCGGCATCGTTGAACCGGTCCAGGACCAGGACGTAGTCGGGAGAGTAGCGCGTAAATGGGTCGCGGTCGTTGAACCAGTTCTCATACGACAGGACGGCTTTGAGATTCGTGTCCAGGGTGAGCCTGGGGGCTTCCTGACCCAAAACGACCGAGCCGGCGGGCAGCGTTTCCATGAAACGCGAGGTGGCCTCCAGGCGAAAGGAGGGTTGGCGGAAGAACTGGCTGTTATAGAGAAACAGCGAGCCAGACAGCATCACCGCGAAGACGACCGCAGCCGAGACTCTCCTCCAGGCGGCGTTGGCGCTGCCCAGGAAGATCACGATCCCCGCCGCGGCCGGAATGACCAGGAGTCGCAGGGCGAGGGGAAAGATCCGGAAAGGGGAAATCCCGGCGGCGAGGGTATGGAAGAAAGGGATGAAAAGCCCGGCCGGGATGATGGCCAGCGGCCAGAAAAGACGGCTTTCTATGCGGATCATTTCCCGCTCCCTGAGCAGGAGCGAGACGGCCAGATAAACGGCCGGCAGCAAGGGCAGATAATAGCGCAGCGGGCGGTAATTCAGCAAGCCCATGGAAAGGACGGCGCCGATGATCCAGAAGAAGACGAACAGGTCGAGGTCAACGGCATGCCCAGAGCCATCCGGCCGGCCGCTGCTCCGCCAACGGGCGATCTTCAAGAGGGCTAGGGCTCCAAACAGAATAAGCAGGAATCCCGCGATCGGCATCAGCTGAAGATAACGCGGCAGAGGGTTGTGCCAGAGGTTGGCGAGGGCTTGGCCGGGCGAACGGGGGAGGGAGAGCATTCCCCAGCCAAAGCCGATCTTGCTGAAGGTCGAGCGAAAGGGCAGGTAGATGCCGAAGAACCAGGGAAGCGCCGCCGTGAGCACGCCGGTCAGGAAGACGACCAGCGTGCGGGCGTCGCTGCGGCGCCAGGCCCGGTAGGCCACGGCCAGCAGGGTCGAGATGAGGAAATAGGCGAACAGGTATTTGGACAGGGCGGCGACGGCAGCGGTCAAGCCCAGGCAAAAGAGGGGCCAGCGTTTCTCCTCGGGGCGCGTGAAAAGATAAAAACCCAGCAGGAAGCCGAAAGCCGAAAAATTTTCAAGCAGGCCGATGCGGCTGTACATCAGGCCGTAGAAATCAAAGGCGAAAAGGCAGGTCAAGGCCAGCGCCGGACCTGGCCGCAGGTAGCGGCGCAGTCCGGCATGGAAGAGGCATATCCCCAGCAGGCCGAAAAGGATGTTGACTGCCTTGACCGTGACCATGGAGACGCCGAACAGCCTGAAACCCAGGTAATAGATCATGGTCAGGGGCGCGTTGTAGACCATCGGGTTCCACTCGTCGGTGATCCATTTTCCGAAGAGGACCTTGTTGCGGGCGTTGTGGGAATAGATCCCCTCGTCAAAATAGATCCCGGCGCTTCCCGAAATCTGCGGCAGGATGGTGGGCGGATCGGCCTTGATGTGCTGCACCCGCAGCAAGGCGGCGATGATCAGCAGCAGGGCCAGAGCGAATCTTTGCATCCAGGCTGTCCGGGTGGCTCGCGGGTTCACGGTATGGGTCATGGCGGAGGTTTTGCGCTTCAAATCCACTGGCTGAGATTGACGAAGGCCTTGATCTTGATATCGGCCTCGCGCAGGCGCTCCGAAAGGATCTTGGCCAGGTTGAACAATATTTTCACGCCGCTGGCCGGGTCTTTTTCAATGAAGCGCAAAAACTTCTCGCGGCTGATTTCGAGCATGAAGGTGTCGCTGTGGGCGATGGCCGTGGCGCTGCGCGGCAGGTCCTCGAGCAATGCCATTTCGCCGAAAAAATCGCCTTTCTTGAGCACGGTCAGGGTTTCCTCGCCGCTGACCTTGGCCATCTGGGTGATGCGCACTTCGCCGGAAACGATCCCCAGGATGGACTTGCCGGTGGTGCTTTCCTCGAAAATCGTCTCCCCCTTGTGGAAAATGCGCTCCTCGGCAAGACCGGCGAGTTCCTTGATGGCCGCGGCATTCAATTCGCTGAACAGGCTGAGTTTTTTCAGGATGTCCGCGATGATGTCTTTGATATCTTCCATGCCGTTATTTTAGCACAGTCAGCGCAGTTTTTGAACATGCGCCGCGAGGCGGGGGCGCATCATTCCGCCGGCGCCAGAATCGGCCCGAGCCCCTCATGGATGTACTCGCGCAGGAACTGGTACACTTCGGGATGGGAAAAATGGAGTTCCCCGACCTGGCGGCGGATGGCGCTCGAGGAAATGCTGAATTCGCCCTTTTCGCTGCGATAGCTGAAATGGAGATCGACCTGGTCCAGGCTGACCAGCAGCGTGAGCAGCGTTTCCTCCAGGTCACCCAGGGGGGGGCAGTCCGGGTGGCTTCTCTGCATGCTGGCCTTGACCTTGGTGCCTAGGCCGACCGAGCTGCGGATAATGAAATCGCCCCGGCAGATCTGGGCGGTGGCCTTCAGCAGGGGAATGCCCAATCCGACTTTCTTGAAGCTTTTGGTGGTGAAAAAAGGATCCTGGACCTTTTCCAGCGTCTGCTCGTCCATACCCCGGCCGTTGTCAACCACTTCCATGGTCAGGGTATCGTTTTTCCCGGAATCCACGATGTTCAGGCGGATCTCATCGGCCCCTGCGGCCACTGAATTTTGCACCAGGTCGAGCAGGTGGAAGCAGATGTCTTCAACCATGCGGGTGCGGATAATGGATCCGGTAGGCGCCCTGGCCGGCGGCTGCGATCAGGGCAGGCAGGGAATGGTCGACGGCGTCAAAGACGGTATAGGCGCGGCCGATGTCCTTCAGGAAATGAGCGTCGGAATTGCTGATCAGGGGGAAGCGCGCCAGATCGGGATACATTTTCAACACTGTCTCCGAGCGGGTCGCGCAGGATATTTCCAGAACCGAGCCGTCGAGTTCGCTAGGTACCAGCCCCAGGTTGATCAGCAGGCCATAGGGAGCGCTCTCGACATGGGCGGGAATGGCGAAGCCCTGATGGCGCCGCACCAGCTCGAGCAGTTCCGGGATGGAAGCATTCAGGGCGTTGAGCAGAAGCTTTTCTTCGCGGCGGATGATGTTGTCCTGCCCGTCGACGACCAGCTGGTCGCCGAAAAAGTCGGGGTCGTTTTTCACGTCGGGGAGCAGGGCGTAAACGCGCTCATTGAAACTCTCGGCCGAACGGCGGTCCTGGAAGAGGCACAGGATGTGAACGTCTTCCCGGGTCTGCGCTTCCATGCCGAAAAGAACCTTCACCCCGTTCTTTTCCCCAAGTTCCGCCGCCACGAAACCGTTTTCGACGCTGTTGTGGTCGGTGACGGCGATCACGTCCAGGCGCAACTCCTTGGCGCGGCGGATGATGGCGGCCGGGGACATCTCCAGGGAGGAACAGGGAGAAAGCGTGGAGTGCAGGTGAAGGTCAGCTGCTATTTTCATGGCGCAGGTCTATAGTAAGAAAATCACGGCCGCTTGTCAATCGCTGCCATCGAATCCAGTATGAGGTTCGTACTTTCGGGCCATTGACATTTCAGACGATTATCTCCAAAATGCCAGCATGGGTAAAACGGGTCCCTCTAAAAATTCTGGCAACCGCTGGCCCGCGCTCCAGGGTGTATTCCGGCATCTCTTCTTTTTTGCTCTGGCGATGGGAATCGCTCTTTTTCTCAGCTTGTGTTATCTGGCCCCTCACTTTACGATAAAAAATCATTTTTTTCGTCCCGAGATAGGCCCGCTGCTTCTGGCTGCATTCCTTATTTTTATTCTGCTGATCGGAATCTGGGTTTTCAGCAGCCGAATCTGGATGAAAAAAAGTCAACTAAAATATGCAGAGGCTCTGGCTCTCGATTTTCCGACCTATATGCCGATCGCCTTCCTTCTGCTCGCGCCCCTGGCTCTGACTCATTATTTGACCCGAGACGATCTTCTGGAACGGCTCGGTCTTTTCGCCGCCGCGGTCGCGGCTGCCGTTCTCTATCTGAAAATCATCCGGATCGTCCAAACCGATCAGGCAAGGAAATCGAAATGGGGCTGCCGCCTCGATATTTTCCTGGCCTGGCCGCTCCGCCGGCGGATCGCTGTTTTAGTTTTCATCGCCCTCCTTCTGACAAACGGCGGAGCCTTACTCATGACCAGCCGGGGGATATCCTTCGGCGGCGATGAACCGCATTATCTGCTGATTTCTCAAAGCTTGATCAAGGACCGAGACCTGGATCTCGCCAACAATTATCAAAACGCGGATTCCAATGCCTTCATGCCGCCTCAGGTTCAGCTTCAGCCTCATACCGTACCTGGGGAAAAAAAGGGAAGTCTCTATTCCTTCCACTCCCCGGGAATAGCGATCCTGCTTCTGCCCTTCTATGCGCTCGGCCTGGCTTTGGGGAAAAGCATGCTTATTTTCCTGATTCGTTTCGGGATGAGCCTGATCGGTGCCTTTCTCGGGATTCAACTATATCTTTACGCACGGGAAGCCTGGGGCCGCGAAAGGCTTGCCCTCGGGTTGTGGGCTTTGGTCACCTTGACTGTCCCGATATTTTTTTATGCCAATCACGTTTATCCGGAAATCGTCGTCGCGGCATTCGGCCTGTTCGCTTTTCGCCGGTTGCGCTTCGCCCGCGCACTCCATACACGAGATCTTGTTCTGATCGGCTTTCTGCTTGCTTCCTTTATTTGGTTCCATGCCTTGAAATATATTTTCATCCAGGCGCCGCTTTTCCTCTATGCGCTTTGGATCGTTTGGAAGAACGACAGGTCAAAGAAACTTTTCCGACGGCTGGCCGCTCTTCTCGTTCCGGCAGGTTTATGTTTTGCGGCCTATTTCTTCTTCCAATACTCCATCTATGGCTCTTTCAATCCCACTGCGGTTTCCTGGCAAGGCGCGATGGACGGCCGGCAATCCATGAGTTTTCTCAAAAATCTTTTCACTGAAATTCCTTTCCAGTTTCGCTGGGAAACCCTGGCCGGGTACTTCCTCGATCAGCGGGACGGCCTGCTTTTTTACGCCCCGATTTATTTCTTCGCCTTTCTTGGCGTGGTGGCGATGCTTCGTGCAAAGTCCAAAGACGTGGGTTGGTTATTGTTCATCGCCGCCCCCTATATCCTTGTTTCGGCATTCTTGACCCAACGGTCGGGCTATGCCCCTCAGGCCCGGCCGCTCGTGGCCGTAATTTGGGTTCTGGCGATTTTCATCGGCGGCTTTATCGCCGAAAACGGAAAACGGGTGTACCGCTATCTTTTCGACGGCGCCGTCGGGTTTTCGCTTCTCGTCACCTGCTGGTTATGCCTAACTCCGTTCGCTCTTTATCAGGAGACGACGTTCGGCACGACCGAACGGGCCGGAAGACTGTTTGCCACTTTGAGCAACCTTCATTTTTACCTGCCGAATCTCTTGCCGTCGTTCATCAAGATCGAAGCCGGCCGCTGGACGCCGAACGTCGTCTGGATCATGGCACTTGTTCTGTTTATCGCCGCCTATCTTTTCTTCCGCGGCCGCAACGTTAAACTGTCTTTTTCCGGGCATGCCGCGGCAGCCTCGGTATGGCTGGCCGGCTTCTTCGCGATGTATGTCTTTTTTCCAAGGCCTGTTCTCGTATCGCCGCGGACGGTAGTTCTGCCCATGGGTGAGAAATGGACGTTCTATTCTCTCTCGCTGGTAGCCCGGATGGGTGAGCCGGGTAATTTCGCGATTCTCCAGGATGACCGGGATTATAATTTTTACTTCACGACGCGGAATCGCTTGGATAAGCTGGAGGTCGTTTTCGGTTCCCTTCACGGCGACTATGTACTCCGCTTGCTGGTGGCCGACGAAAAGGCTTTTGCCGTGAAGACCCGGCGGGAATTGATAAGCCGGATAATCGAATCACCGCCCGCTTACAGCTGGAAAGGATCGAACCTCTACCGCATCTCGATCCGGCTCGATAAAAAATCGGATGTCCGGACGGCCGTCACGCCTTACGTATTCGTCCTTCGTCCGGGTCGCTGAACATCGCGAACCGCTGCAAACCCTTTCAATAACCCGGTTCGATATGGGCTTCCACGCCCAGCCAGCGCTGGTCCCCAGAGCCGGTATTGGCAAGATAGGGGCAGAAGGAACTGCCGCTCTTTATCTTGAGGTGGTACAGGTAGCGGTCGTCGAAGCGGAGGCCGGGGATATGGCTGAAGGTGATCTCGCGCGAACCGCCGGCGGGGATGAAAACCTTCTGGATCTTATGCTCGATCTGGAGGCGCACCTGGTTGTCCAGGGGGATGTTTTTCAGCTGCACGAGAAAGGTTTTGACCGGCCGCGGCGCCAGCAGGAACAATTCGAGCTCCTGGTCGGAATAGGTCCAGAAGCACTCGTCCTCCATGGGGTGGAAATTATCATTGAGAAAAAACAGGGTGTATTTATCACCGATATGCTTGTTGAAGGCGCGCGGGTTGGTGTTGCTGGGCAGGGTGGAATACTGGGTCTTTTCAGGGGGGAAAAATTTGGCCGGAAAGGAAATGCCGGGGAAGCGGGGAGAACCGGAATGGTACATGGGGTCCATGTAGACGGGGGCCAGGAAAATCACGGCGGCGCAAACCGGCAGCAGCGAAAAACGGCTGTCACGGCCGCGGAAGCCGAGAAAGAAGAACAGGGGGAAAATATTGAAAAAATAGCGGTTACCCAGGGAGCCGCCGCCGCCGAAATAATTGTCGGGGGTGATCAGGATATAGAACAGGATGGCCGCGCCGATGGCGGCAAGCACGAACCAATCCTCCGGCTTTTTTTTCTGGAAAAAGAAGAACAGCAGCAGGAAAAAGGCCGCGGGAAAATAGATGAGCATGCCGGTGAAGCGGCCGAACAGGTAGTAAAACAGGTTGTGGACGACAATGGCCGGGCTGAGAAAGAAGCGGCTCCAGTAGTTGTCGCTGCTCATCGGAACACCGCTGGCAAAGGTGAAGTCAGAGCGCTCGTATGGGAAATTGCCGTAAAAGGACCTTCTTTCCCCGCCCTGATAATTGAACGACCCGGTCTGGACTTGGCTGAAAAAGAGAAGCCCGCTCAAGATCAGCAGGCAAGCCAGCGCCATTAGCAGGAATTTTTTCCAGTTTTTTTGATAAAGAAGCAGCAGGAACAGAATGCCGATATGCAGGATGTTGTTGGGCTTGGAAAACACGGCCAGGGCGAAAAAAATTCCGGCCAGGCCGTTCCAGACCGGCTTTTTAAAATGGTAGAAAAAGAAAAACAGGGCGGCGAAATTAACGAAAAAATTGAAGAGGTCGGCGGTGATCCACCAGATGTAGATGAAGGTGACGCTGGAAAACAGATAGATGAGGGTCCAGGCGAAGCTCTTTTCCGGCGGATGATGCTGGCGCAGCAGCAGGAAGCCCATGAGCAGGACGAAAAATATCATCAAGCCGTTGGCCAGGAGAAGGCCGTGGGTACCGAACAGCCTGAAGAACGGCGCCGCGGCCAGGGGGTAAACGAAGGACTTGGCGTAATAAAGCCGGCCGTCAGAACCTTTTTTTAAAAACACGCCCATGGGGCCGATCCAGAAAATTTCCCGGATGCGGACGATATCGGCGCGGGTGTATTCCAGGTCGTGGTCGAAGGCCAGGCTCTGGATAATGGAAAAATAGGTCGATTCGTCGGAAAAGAAGCCGCCTTTCATGGTTTTCGGCAGTTCGGTCGCGAAGGAGAAAAAAATAACGGCCAACAGGAACAGGGTGAAAAAAGTTCTTATCAATTTCTCTGTCATGAGCGGACCTATTATATCAGAATCGAGAAGAAAAAAAAACTGGGCTGCCCCGGCCGGCGCCGCCTTATCTGCTCAAGAACTTGACCTTGATATAGGCCAGGCCAATGCTCAGGTACTTGCCCAGGTCGCGGAGCGAATGGATCGATCTGAGCACGGCGGGTATTTTTTTCCAGAGAGATATTTTCTTGGCGCCGGTCGACCACTTGAGGATCAGCTCGCCGATCTGGGCCCAGGTGAACTGCTCCTTGAAGAGCGGCACATCGCCCTGGGCGGCCGGGAGGGTCTCCACGCGGCGGTCGTGCCGGGTCCAGGAAAAATCGGCCGGGAGCAGTTTCTTTTCCCTGGCGTACGCCTCCAGCTCGGTACCGGGATAGATGTGCAGGATGGAAACGGTGATGTCGACCTTGTCCTTGATCTGGTCGATGAGCTTCAGGCTCTGTTGGGCTTCGGCCCAGGTCTCGGTCGGGTGGGAAAATATGAAAAAGGCGGTGGCCTGGATGGCGAGCTTTTGCGCCCAGTCCACCGCTTGGAAGACCTGGGCGTCGCTGATGTTCTTGTGGATGATGTCCCGGCGTACCCGCTCCGACCCGGCTTCGACCCCGAAGGAGATGTACTGCACGCCGGCTTCGCGCATCAGCGCCAGCAGGTCGTAGGAGAGGATGTCAATGCGCAGCTCGGCCACGAAACGGATGCCCATTTTTTCGCTGATCAGCAGGCGGCAGAGTTCCTCGGTGCGCTTGAGGCTGTAGTTGAATGTGTCGTCGAAGAACCACAGCACCTCGGCGCCGAACTGCTCGCGGTTCCAGCGGATCTCCTCGACCGCCCGCTGCGGAGAATAACCGCGCACGTGGCGGCCCCAGGTGAAGGGGGTGGGACAGAAATTGCAGTTGAACGGGCAGCCGCGCGAGGTGATGATGTTGGTGGCCCGGAGCAGCCGGTCGTCCACCGGCCAGAGAAAATCATATTTGTCCATGGGGATGAGATGCTTGGCCGGAAAGGGTAGGGGATCGAGGTTTTCGATCATCGGCCGCGCGCCGGTGTAGCAGGCTTGGCCGTCGCGGCGGAAAATGATGCCCTTGATCTTGGCCAGCTCGCGGCTGTCCGCCCCGGCATCATGCCAGGCGGCTATCTCCAGGATGGTGCGCTCGCCTTCGCCGATCACGGCCAGGTCGATGGCCGGGATATGGGCGACCATGTCCATGCCGGCCATGGTGGCGTGTGGGCCGCCGACGACCAGCCGCTTTTGCGGGAATTCCACCTTGATCGCCTCCAGCAGGTCGAAAATTTCGAAGCGATTCTCGGTGGTGACGGACATGCCGATAAGGTCGGCGTCGTATTCGCGGATCGCCTGCAATATGCTGCTTTTACTGAGCTTGAGCACATCGGAGGCCGTGACCCGCACCGGGAGGTTGTTTTTTTCCAGGACGGCGGCGATGAACAATATCCCCAGCGGCGGCATCGTGTTGTGCTCCTGCCAGCGCTGGGCGATATAACCGCTGGGCGGGATGATCAAATGAGTTTTCACCTGGATTCCTTTTGCTGAAGAAGCATTATAGCAGATATTCCGCGCTGATTGAAGGGTCCGGTGGAGACACGGAACGTTTGTCCCCTTTCACGGCATGCGCTTGAAAAGCATCTTTTTCAGGAATTCGCGCGGGATGCCGCCCAGGGTGCTCCGCCCGACGCGGTCGCAGGCGCGGCAGGCCGCGAATCCCGAGATGTCGGCTTCGGCAAAAGCCCGGCGCAATTCCCGCATGGGAAGGCCGTTCCAGATTCCCAGCAAGGGGTCTACGGAAGCATTTCCCAGTCGGGTGCATCCGAAAAAATCCTGGGCGCAGGGCGCCACGTCGCCGTTTGAGAAAACAACCAGGGCATTCCAGGGAAACGTACAAGCCGAAAATTCATGCTTCGCGTCGGCGTTGCCCAGATAGCCGGCCCAGTTGTGCGTTTTCTTCAAGACCACTTCATCAAGACCCAGCCTTTTAAAGCGGCGGACGAATTTTTTTCGCTCCGCAGCCTCGTCCGCGGCTTCATTTCCAGCATGGGAAATTTCCATCATTTCGATCGCCAGACGCGGGGTCTTCTTTTGCAATTGCCGGCGCCGTTCCAGGAAGGCGGTTATGTTTTCCGTAACCCGGGCAAAGTTGGCCCCGACGCGGTTCTTTTCGTAGGTCGCGGCGCTGAAGCCGTCAAAGGAGATCGACAGGCGCTGCAGGCCAGAAGTCAGGATCGCCTCGCTCACATCGCCCGTCAGCAGGGTGGCGTTGGTGTGGAGCTTGCAGGAAAGCCCTTTGGCGGCGGCATAGTGGATGAAGCGGCCGGCTTGCGGATGCAGCAGCGACTCGCCGCGGTGATGCAGGTTGATTTCAAAGGCGAACTCCCGCGCCTGGTCGATGATGTTCTTGAACAAGGGCCAGGGCATGTCGCCTTTGCCCGCGGCGGGCAGGTCCTTGTTCGGGCAAACGGGGCAGCGCAAATTGCAGCGGGAGCTCAGCTCGACCCACAGGCGCAGCGGCGGCGGCGCCACGACGTTGTCGCGGCGGCGGTAGCTGCGGTAAAGTGCGAGCAGGCGCCGGTAATAATTTAGTTTTCCGGTCATGATTGAAATGG
>Ga0315293_10001551_pt1 | contig 22277 bp, 18 predicted proteins | sample YL17G13_20_MG_FD_203071 | JGI IMG/M metagenome (GOLD analysis project Ga0315293, IMG submission 203071) | Sediment microbial communities from Yellowstone Lake, YNP, Wyoming, USA - YL17G13_20 | ecosystem: Environmental > Aquatic > Freshwater > Lake > Sediment | place: USA: Wyoming | collected... | reverse complement strand
CCGCAGCAAGAAACACGGCCAGGCTGATAAAAAGGATGGCACCCCGGGGCTCGAGCAGCACTTCGTCCAGGACGAACTGCATCTTGCCCGAAAGGTCCATGGCCGTGGTGAACCCCATGGCCTGGCGGTAGGCCGTGTTAAGCGCGGCATATTCGATGTTGCCGAAGCGGAAAGCCCGTGGCGCCAGCCATGCCAGGGCCAACGTGGGCACCAGGCCGAGGGCCCCGCCCAGGGCGTATTGGGCCACGGACCGCATCCGCTGCGTAAGACCCTCTCGCCTCGTCCACAACACGATGACCAGCGCCAGGCCGATGGCGGCCGGGGCGAAGCTCAAGCGCGACCCCACGGCCAACCCAGCCGCGAGACCGGCGCCGACCAGCGGCCAAGAGGATGCACGCCGCCCGGCTGCGCGGCTGAGCACGAGTGCGAGAAGGAAAAATGCCACGGCGGCGTCGTGATTCCACGCCCGGCCAACCGTGTAGAAAGAGAGCGGCGAGAAGGCCATGAGTACGACCGCCGAGCCCGCCATGCTCATGCGAAGGAGAGGCCTGGCCGCCTCCAGTTCACTCCACACCAGCCAATACACTATGCCCAGCGAGAGCAACGCAAAGACGAGCGATGCCAGTCGCGCTGCCAGCAAGGGAGACGCAGCGACAAGATCAATCAAGCCGTAGAGATACACCAGGTTCGGGAGGTGGAAATACGGGTAGTCGCGGTAAGGGAGAAGCCCAAAGTGGGCGAGCAACGCGCCGCTGGCCACGAATTGGTGCTCATCGTGGTCAACCTCGCGCGGCAGGGCCACCCCGGCCAGCACCGCGCTCACCCCGAGCAACAACAACACGGCGCACGCTACCGAGAGCGGCGTGAGCCCGCTTCGCCTGACGCCCTGGGGCTTCATGGGCCGCGTCGCATTTCGCTATGCCCTGAGGTCAATCCCTGGCAAATGAGACGGGCAGGAACCCAACTCCGGCCGTGACTGCACGCGCGCATGTCAGGCGCGTGGCGGGGGAGCAATAGGCTCACCCGATGGTCTTGATCGATATCGGTTGCCCGTCCCCCAGGGCCGCGACGCTCACGGCGGCCGCCAGGCTCTCGGCGAGTTCACGCAGGGCCGTGCCGACGGGCGAATTGGGGTGGCTCAACACCACGGGCACGCCCCCATCGCCCCCCACCCGCACCGCCGGATCCATCGGGATCTCGCCCAGGAAGGGCACTTGCGCAGCTTCGGCCAGGCGCTTGCCGCCGCCGCGGCCGAAGACATCCATCGACTGGCCGTCCGGCAAGAGCAGGTAGCTCATGTTCTCGACGACGCCCAGAATCGGCACCTCCAGGGTGCGGAACATTTCCAGCCCGCGCGAGGCATCCTCGAGCGACACCTGCTGCGGCAGCGTCACGATGACCCCGCCCGTGAGCGGGATGGATTGGCTCAGGCTGAGCTGCGCGTCGCCGGTCCCGGGCGGCAAGTCAATCACCAGATAGTCCAGCTCGCCCCACAGCACGTCGGCCAGGAACTGGCGGATGGCCGAGTGCAGCATCGGGCCGCGCCAGATGAGCGGCTGGCCCGGCCGCACCAGGAAGCCAATCGACATGACGCGCACACCATGCGCTTCGGCCGGCACCAACTTCTTGCCCTCGGGCGAAGGCATCGCGCTGAGCCCCATCATGATCGGGACGTTCGGGCCGTAAATATCCGCGTCGAGCAGGCCCACCCGCGCCCCCGCTTTGGCGAGGGAGGCGGCGACGTTTACGGCCACGGTGGTCTTGCCCACGCCGCCCTTGCCCGAGGCAATAGCGATGGCGTTGCGCACGGGCATTTCGATCAGGCCGCGGTCGCGCCCATCGGAGGGCACCGTCGATTCAAGGTGGACCTCGATCTCACGCACGCCCGGCAGGCTGCGTACCGCGTCGGCCGCCTCACGCTGGATTCGATCGCGCATCGGGCAGGCCGGCGTGGTGAGCTCGATGGTGAATGCGACGCGTCCCTCGCCGATCTCGAGGTCGCGAATCATGTTCAGGGTAACCAGGTCCTGATGCAGCTCCGGTTCCTGAACGCGGCTCAGCGCGCGCAACACTTCTTCGGGGGTGGGTGAGGGCACCGATGTCAACGTTCGCCTCGCTTTTCAACACTCAGCCGGCTGCCTTCCAGGTAGGCCTGGATGTCCTTTCGCGCCCGTTCGAAGAGCTTGATCATCTCTTGATCGGTCCCGCGAAAACGCAGCACGGCCTGGCGTGCACAAGCCGTACAGCCGCGCATGGCCCGGTACGAGTCCGCCTGGCAAGTCAGGCACCCGTCCAGCCGGACCATCATCAGTGCGAAGGCCAGGGCGTCCGGGTGCTCCTCATCCAGGTGGCAGATACGATCCACCAGGCGCCGCCACGGCAACCCGCGCAGGTCGCGCAGGGAGGGGGCCACCCGCAGCGGGAAGAGCATTTCGGCGTCTTCGTGATACATCGCCTGTGCCTCCCTCGCGCCGGCTCAGGCAGCCGCCTGGGCCTTGGCTCTGCGCGCCTCTTTTTCTCTGCGCGCCTCTTCCTCGCTCGCGTAATTGCTGGGGCGGATGGCTGCATAATATGAGACCGGCCGCGAGAGGCGCTGCTTGTCGAAGATGTGCGCCTGGCGCCGGTCGTATGAGGCGATTTCGTAGTCGTGGTCCATCTTAATCGCGTCGAACGGGCAATACTCGGCGCACAATCCGCAATTCATGCAGATGTCCACGTCGATGTAGAACTCGGCCGGCGCCGGCACCGGCCGGCCGGTGGCCGGGTCGGTGGTGCGCACAATCCAGATGCACTGCGGCGGGCAGACTTTGGCGCAAATGCCGCAGGCGGTGCAGCGGTCTTGCGGCTCCCCGTTCGGACCTTCGTCGTAGACGAGCAAGGGGACGTAGCGGAATTCTTCCGGTACGGGGATCTTCTCTTCCGGGTACTGAATGGTAAACAGCCCGCGAACGTTTTTCGACGAACGGTGCTGAATACCTTGCGGCGTTCCGTAGCGGCCCTTGCCCAGCCAGCGCAGGTCGTCAAGGTAGGTCTCGAAGAAATGGCGCAGTGTGGTGGTCAGACCTTTGACGATGCCGAGACCATACATGAATTCGTCCTTCCCGTGCTAGCGGTCCACTTCGCCCAAGGTGATGTCGATGCTGCCCAGGATGACCACCGCATCGGCGATCTTCTGCCCGCGGCACATCTCGCCCAGCGGGGTCAGGTTGATGAACGACGGCGGGCGCACGTGGTAGCGCCACGGGTTGGGTTTGCCGTTGGAGACGACATAGTAGCCTAGCTCGCCCTTGGGGCCGTCGACGCGCGCGTAGGATTCGCCGGCTGGCACCCGCACCTGATACATCGGCTTGCCGGTCTGGATCTCGCCAGCCGGAATGTCGCGCAGCGCCTGGCGCAGGATCTTCAGGCTTTCGCGCATCTCGTCCAAACGGATCAGGTAGCGGTCGTACACGTCGCCGTGCGTACGCACCGCCACGTTGAAATCGAAGCGGTCGTAAATGCCGTACGGCTCGGCGCGTCGCACGTCATAGGCCACGCCTGAGGCGCGCAGCACCGGCCCGGCCGCGGCGTAGGCAATCGCCCGATCGGGCGGCAGGACTCCCACCCCGATCGCCCGCCCGCGAAGGATCTCGCTCCCGCTGAGGAAATGGTCGAGCTCGTCGATTTTGCGCGGCAGGCGCTCCTCGACCAGTTCACGAATGCGCTCCAGAGTGCCCTCCGGGAAGTCGCGCGCCACCCCGCCGAAGCGGAAGTAGTTGCACATCATGCGCGAGCCGGTGATGGCTTCGAAGAGGTCCAGGATCAATTCGCGGTCCTGGATGGCGTACAGCGCGGGCGTGAAGTAGGCGCCCATGTCGTTAAGCAGGAAGCCGATGAACCACAAGTGGTTGCTGATGCGGCCCAGCTCGGCCATGATGACGCGGATGTACTCGGCGCGCTCCGGCGGGCGGATGCCCATCAGCTTCTCGACCGCCAGCGCGTAGCCGAAGTTGTTGTTCAGTGAGTTGAGGTAGTCGAGCCGGTCGGTAAACGGCATGTTCATCAGGAAGGTGTTGCGCTCGCCGATCTTTTCGTGGTTGCGGTGCAGATAACCCATCACCGGTTTGAGGTCGACGATCGTCTCGCCTTCCAGCACGGCCACCATGCGGAAGATGCCGTGAGTGGAGGGGTGTTGCGGCCCGAGGTTGATCAGCATTCGCTCGGTGCGCAATCCGCTGCCCTTTCCGCCGGGTTCGATGCGCCCGAACGAGGCATACAGCGCATCCTCCCCCTCCGGCACCCACCCCTCGAGGGTGAAACCGGGCGGGTAGTCGACGTTGCTGCCGAACGGATTCTGGTCTTCGCTGCGCCGTGCGCGGCCGCCCGGCCAACGCGCCTCGAAGGGCTTGCCCTCCTGCTCATAGAAGGCCTCTTTCCAATCCTTGCGCATGGGCCAACCGGCAAAGCCCTCCCACATCAAGATGCGCCGCAGATCCGGGTGCCCGTCGAAGCGGATGCCGTACATGTCGTAGGCTTCGCGCTCCTGGAGCTCCGCACCGGGGAAGAGCGGCACGAGCGAGGCCAGGTGAGGGTCGTCGCGCGGCACGAGCGTGTGCAGGACGAGTGCCCCCCCGCCTCGAGTGCGGAACAGGTGGTAGACCACCTCCAGCTTGCCCTCCGGCAGCTGGTCCACTCCGGTCACGCACGATAGGTAGTCGTAGTGGAAATCATCGCGCAGCGTGCGGGCGGCCTCGACCAGGCGCGCCGCTTCGACGCGGTAGCCTGAGTAGCCCGAGCGCGTCTCGTGCACCAGCGCGTCGCCCAGACGCGCTTCGATCTCTTGCTCCAACGTTGTGGCGGGCGTAGATGTCATCGAGTGCCTCGGCCGCTAGGATGAGGGAAGGATCGCAGACCCCGCGCCGCCCTGGGCGGATGCCTGCGCCGCGCGTTCGCGCAACAGACCGGCCTGGGCCGGGTTGATGAGGTCGGGCCCCAGCAGCGGCAGCGGGACTTCTGCTACCGTCTCGCGCCGGTACCACGCCACCTCGCGCAGCCTTTGGCCGTCGATTTTTTCCTGAAGGCGAATCAGCCCGTGCAGCAGCGCCTGGGGCGTGGGAGGGCAACCGGGGACATAAACATCCACCGGGATGAACTGGTCGATGCCCGGCACGACGTTGTAGCCTTCTTTGAAAGGTCCGCCGCCGGAGGCGCAGGCGCCCATGGCCAGAACGTATTTCGGCTCGGCCATCTGGTCGTACAAGCGCACGATCTGTGGCGCCATCTTCTTAGTGACCGTCCCCGAGACAATCAACAAGTCCGCTTGACGCGGGCTGGGGCGCATAATCTCCATCCCGAATCGTGAGAGGTCGAAGCGGCTGGCCGCCGTGCAGATCATCTCAATGGCGCAGCAGGCCAGCCCGAAGAACATCGGCCAGATGGAATTGCGGCGGCCCCAGTTGTAGATCTTGTCGAGAGAGGTGGTGGTCACTTTGCCTTGCAGCTCAGGGGGGATGGGAGTGCTGGAAACGTCGGGCCCGTCGCTCATCGACTGTCGCTCTCCTCATACCAGGCGCCGACAATGCTCAATAGTATTCCGTCGATAGCCAGCGCCGGGTCGTCTGCGAATTCCGGCAGGGCCAACACCCACCGGTAGATGGTCTCCAGCCCAAGCCATGCCAGATCGGCATGCGGATGCTCGCGCGCCAACGCCCGGGCCAGCATGTAAGAGTGATCCCAGGTGAGTGCGTCGGGCTTGGCAGATGGATCGTCTGCGGGATTTGCCAATTCTGGCCGGGCTCGGCGGGCCGGAGATCGCCGAGAATTATACCGCCCGTATGGAGCGTGTCAAGGAATGGGGTGATTTAGGCTGTCGGATTGACAAATTCGGAGTGAGAATGAAGAATTCGGACAAATGCACGCCAAGAGGAAGAAGATCATCGAGATACTTGCCCGCCGCGAGGAGGCGACCGCCGCCGAGCTTGGCCGCGAGCCAAGCTGGCCCCGGCGACGATTCGCCATCATCTGCTCGTTCTTGGGCGCCTGGGAATCGCGAGCCCGCCCCGCCGGCGTCGCTCAGCCTCGCGCGGCCGCCCGCGTTTGGTCTACCCCCTGGGGTCGCTGGCCGGGGCCCACGTGCCTAAGCCATTCCAGACCCTTGCGGATGCTGCCCTCAGCGGTCTCGAGGGGGGCCAATCTCCACCCGCGATCTGGCTCAGTCGCTCGCAGAGCGTGCCTTCCTGGGTCAGAGCGCGGACTGGGCCGGCTCATGTGAACCCGAGGAGGCACATGGGATGTTGCAGCCAAGCAGCTCCATGCCCCTGATCGCCCCAGGCGAGCATGGCTTGCAGGTGCACCTGCTCAACTGTCCTTATGGAGAACTCGCAACACACCCCCCGCTGCTCGACCTCATGGATACGATCGCCCGCGAGTCTCCTCCAGGGCGGTGCCGTTCAGCTGTCTTCGACGACGAACGGCGCCTGACGATGTGCGTTCAGTGTGCGCCCATCGGCGGTGACGAGGCCAGGGCCGGCTCCCCTTCCCCCACGGCGGACTTGAGTTCGCGGCACACCGCATCCACTTGCTCCTCGGTCATCACGCTCGAGAAAGGTAGCGCCAGACTCTGCTCCCCGAGCAGCTCGGTCACTGGAAAATCCCCGCGACGGAACCCGAATCGTTCCACATAGAATGGCTGCAGGTGGATCGGAGAGAAGTAGTTACGCGTCGGGATCTCCCGCTGGAGCATGTGGCGTGCAACGTCGATACGGCTGACGGGCGGCAGAATGCGTACAACATAGACAAACCACGAGATACGCGTGGTTGTTGATGCGATGTGGGGCGGGCGCACTCGCTCGAGCCCCTCGAGACGCTGGGTGTACCACATTGCGACGCGGTGACGGCGGTTGATAAGATCTTCTAGCCGTCGCGCCTGAGCCACGCCCAGCGCCGCGCTGAGTTCGTCCAGGCGGTAGTTGTATCCCAGCCGAACGTGTTCGAGCCAGGTGGCGCCTGGCGCGCGGCCCTGGTTGCGCAGCGATCGCGCCATGTCCGCCCACTCGGCACGCCCGGTAACCAGCGCCCCGCCCTCGCCGGTCGTCATCTGTTTGTTGGGATAGTAGGCGAAGACGCCCACATCGCCCAGCCCGCCAGCCGGTCGTCCCTTGTAGCTCGAGCCAAGCGCCTCGCAGGCATCCTCGATAACCACGAGCCTATTGGCGCGCGCGATCTCCCGCAGCCGGTCCATCTCCGCCGGCTGGCCGAATACATCTACGGGCAACATCGCGCGCAACCGCGAGGGCCGCAGTTTCTTGCGCCGATGGCTGCGCGGCAAGAAGGTCTTGGCGTTCTTGCGACCGCGGCGGATGGCTGAGACAGCCTCTTCGACTCGCCCCGGATCGATGTTGCCGGTGCTCTCATCCACATCCACAAATACGGGCAGCGCTCGCTCGTAGAGCAGGCAGTTGGCCGAGGCGACGAATGAAAAGGGCGTGGTCACAACCCAATCGTCCTCGCCCAGGCCCGCCGCAATCACAGCCAGGTGCAGCCCCGCGGTCCCGGAGTTCACGCCCACTGCATGCGGCACGCCTGCCAGGCGCGCCATCTCCGCTTCGAAGGCCTCGATCTGCGGGCCCATGCTCAGGTGCGGCGTGCGCAAGACCTGGACGACCGCATCGATTTCGGATTGCGACACATCAGGAGCCGACATCGGGATCTTCATTCGCTGCTACTCACCTCGGATGAATGATCTTGTTCGTGGCCAGGTCGCCTTGACTTGCGCCGGAGACCTAGCCGTGCAGGAGTGCCTGGGCGGCTTCGCCGAGATCGTGGACCTCCACGTCAGGTCCGTCGCCCGGGGTTGGCGGCTCCTCCTGCGCGTGAAGCCCCTCCGCCCGGCGGACGCGCATGGTGCGCATGCCCACCTCGCGCGCGCCGCGGAAATCCTTGGCCGGGTTGTCCCCAATATAGCAGGCCTCCTCGGCGCGCACCTTCATTCGGCTAAGCCACACGTCGAACGGCGCGCGGCTCGGCTTCCACCCCTCGCGGGCCTCTTCGCCGCCGATGACCACGACCTCGAAGGCTTCCGCCAGCCCGAGCGCGCGCAGCTTGGTCTCTTGCACCGCGCGGAATCCCTCCGTGATCACTCCCCGCCGCACCCCGTGAGATTTGAGAACCTCCAGCAGCGCGGCGGCATCCGCGAACATCGAGATGCGGGGTGAGTGTTCCCGATAGACCGCGACCATCCTCTCGACCCAGCGTGCGGGTTCCAGACCTCTCTCCTCAAGCCAGAGATTGAACACCTCCCGCCGGATGCCGGCAGCAAACAGCGCCTCGAGCTCGGCTTGCACAATCGGCGCCGCCAGCCCGAGGTGTGTCTCGGCCCATTCGGCCACCGCCCGGTACCCGCCGCGCACAAAATCGCGCTCCGGGTAAAGGGTGTCATCCAGGTCGAATGCGACGGCGGCTAATGCGCGCATGTGCGTCATCATCGAGGAAGAACGAATCGTCAAAGCGTGTCAGATACAGGCCTGTTCTGTAGGTGCCGATGGGAGGCGTCGCAACTGGCCGCCCGGCGGCCTCTTCCAGGTACCAGCGTGCACAGGGCACGCCCGCCGCAAGCGCCAGCGGCGCGCCGCCCGCGAAGCGCGCGTTGATCTCGGTAAACAGCGGCGTCTCGCCGCGCAGCATGCACTGCACCGTGATTGGGCCGCGCACTCGCCAGCGCGCCGCAATCCGCCGGCAGCCATCCCAAACGCGCGGCTCGGTCACCGTGACCCCCTTGGACACCTCTCCCCAGCGCACCTCAATGCGCCGGCGCGAAACCACGGCCCACAAGTCGCCCCCGGCGCCGCAGAAAACGTCGCTGGTGATTTCCGCGCCCGGAAGAAACTCCTGGAGGATCGGATTCTCGACGTACGAAAGAAAGAGGTCAAGCTGGCGCGGGTTCTCCACCTTGAAGGCCCCCTTGCCCGCACTGCCGCCGCGCGGCTTGATGAATACCGGGTACTCGAGGCCCTCGGCGGGCATTTCCTGCGGCAGCCAGGTGCGCGGGGTCGGCAGCCCCAGTTCGCTGAAGAAGGCATGCGTGCGCCATTTGTCGCTTGCCACCTCGGCCGCCTCTCGGTCGACGACCAGGACCCGTGCCCCAGCCCGTTCGAGCTGCTCGCGGTGACGCGCCAATATGAGCACATCCGGGTCGATCAGCGGGAAGACAAGGTTGACCCGCTCATCGCGGATGATGTTCTCAAGCGTGGAAAGGTACGCCTCATCGTCCAAGCGCGGGACGATGAACGACGTATCGGCCACCTGGTGGCAGGGTGCCAGCGGGTCGATGTCGGCGACCACGATGCGCCCATGCAAACCCAGTTCGCCATAGGCCTGGCGGAAGGCGCGCAGCAGCTCGACGCGCCGCCCGGCGCTCGTGAACAGGACGTTGACCTCAGCCAGGCTTGCGGGCGATGACAAAGTAGCCTCCAGCGATGCGGTCGCGCTGGGCGCCGCGGCGCATCCAGCCGTCCAACCCCTTGAGGGGATAGAACACGACCGCGGCCGCCGCCTTGGCCGGCCAGTATAGCGCGGACCAGGCCGCAGCGAAGAACCCGGCCACGAACTCCACCAGGATGCGGTAGCCGCCCGTCCCGCCGGAGACGCTCTGCTCCAGCGTCTCCACGTGCAGCCCGGCCTGCACCACCAGTTGAAGGATGCCGGCGCGCGTGAAGCGCCAGTAATCTTCGGGACCCGGGTGGTACCCGATCACAAACGGTAGTTGCAGGTAGAGCGCTCCGTTCTTGGCCATCACGCGCGCCATCTCGCGCGCGGCCAGGAACGGATCAGGGACGTGCTCGACCGTCTCCTGCGATACGACCACGTGGAAGGTCCCGGCCGCGAAGGGAAGAGCCAACGCATCGCCAATGACATGAGTGGACGCCGTGGCGCGACGATCGAGGTTGACAACGTCGTGACCCAGACGGGTGGTCCCGCTGCCCACGTTCAGCCGGCGTCCGCCGGCGAGCTCCGACAGGACTCCCATCAGCGCACGGCGCACGGCGCGCGAATCGTTTTGAGTCGCATACACGCCGCGCACGAAGCGGGCTCGCCAGCCCGGCTGGTCATTCATGCGGGCCGGCCTTCGTCGCATCTCGCCCCGCCCCGCCGAAGGGCTCGACGAATTCCTGGCCGGGCGGCGAGATGCCCTCGCGCCGCACGGTCTTCCAGGCTGTGATGAAAATGATCTTCAGGTCGAGCCACACCGACCAGTGATCCACGTACCACACGTCCAGCGCGAATTTCTCCTCCCACGAGATAGCGTTGCGGCCGTTGATTTGGGCCCAGCCCGTGATGCCGGGCAGGACTTCCATGCGCCGTGCCTGCTCGCCAGTATAGCGCGGCAAGTATTCCATCAGCAGCGGCCGCGGACCGACCAGGCTCAATTCGCCGCGCAGGACGTTGACCACGCTCGGCCACTCGTCCAGGCTGGCGCGTCGCAGGAACCGCCCGCACCGCGTCAGCCGCTGGGGATCGGGCAGCAGCCGGCCGTGGGCATCGCGCGCATTCGTGAGCGTGCGGAACTTGATGAAGCGGAACGGCCGGCCGCCCAAACCCGGCCGAGCCTGGGTAAAGAACAACGGCCAGCCCATGCATGCCCACACGACGACCGCGGTGAAGAGCATCACCGGCACAAGCACAATGAAGCCGAGAGTGCCCAACAGGAGATCGAGTGCGCGCTTGGCCGTTGGGACGCGTGGGAGGCTACCGCTGTTCCGCTCCGCGGAGGTCATGGCCTCTCCCTCGGCCCATCGACCGGCGCCGCGGTCCGTCGGCCCGACCGCGCGACCACCTCTTGCAGAAGTCGCTCAAGAAGCTGTGCCGCGAGCTCGCGGTCGTAGCCGGCCTCGACACACGCGCGTCCGCGGCGACCCATCTCATGCGCCTCCCGCGGATGCTCCGCCACCCAGCCGATCGCCTCGGCCAGGCGCGCCGCATCGCCGGGCGCCACGAACACTCCGGCCTGGGCCTGCTCCACCACCTGGCGGATCACTCCGTCGATGGCGAGGACCACCGGCTTCCCGGCGGCCATATAGTCGAACACCTTGTTCGGGAAGGTCGTGGCATACAGCGGCAGCGGCTTGAGGATCGCAATGCCGCAATCTGCCGCCGCAAGCGCGGCGGGCATCTGGCTTTTTGCCAGGGCAGGCATGAAGCGCACGTTTGCCAACCCGCGCGATTTGGCTTCCGCTACCAGCCGGGACTTCTCCTTGCCATCGCCGACGAACAAGATGACGATCTCGGGTTTCACCTGCAGCCGCTGGGCCGCATCCAGCAGCACGTCTAGGTCATTGGAGAGACCATGCGCACCCGCATACATGGCGACGCATTCCCGCTGCAGCCCGTGCTGCGCGCGCCAGGCTGTTCCATCCGCTTGCGGATCAAACATCCGCGTGTCGACACCATTGGGGATGAGGCTCAGGCGCGCGTGGTCCGCGCCGGCCTGCACGAGGTGCTCGGCAAACCCGGGCGAGTTGATGATGATCCGGTCGGCGCGGCGGTACAGGAAGCGCTCGAGCCAGCGGGAGAGGGCAATCAGCAGCGGATTGCGGAGAACACCGACCTGGATGGCGAATGCCGGCCACAGGTCACGCACTTCGAAAACGAGCGGCACGCGCTTGGTGCGCGCCAGCGCCCATGCGCTGGCCACCTGAAGCAGCGGCGGCGAGGTTCCCCAGACGACATCCACCTCACGCACGCGCAGACCCTCAACGAAGGACGACAGGACAAAGGAGAGGAATCCAACGGTGCGCGAAACGAAGCTGTGGGTGAAGCTGCCCGCCACCCAGCATCGGCGCACCTCAACTCCCGGAGTGAGAATCTCGCGACGTATGGCCGTGAGCTTCCGGCTGGTTTGATACGACTGGGCGCTGGCCAGGATGGTCACCCGATGCCCGTTCTTCGCCAACCGAGCCGCGAGTTCGAAGTGGCGCGTGCCGCCGGGATCATCCGGGCGGACAAAAACCTGGTGGACGAGAAGCACATGCATCTGTCGCACTACCCGGACCCAGAAGGGCGGGTGGACACTCGCACCGAGGCGATCGGATCCCCTGAGCCAATCGAATTCAGTTCCACGGTGCCCGCCGAGAGAGAGAGGGTGCGGCCACTCGCGTCGACAAGCCGAGCGGGAGTCTCATCCGGAGTCATGACCCAGATTGTAACGAACCGGGCCGGCAGAGAGGCCTGCATGCACATGGCCAGAGAGAGCGCCGGCTCGCGGCTCGCGTAGCGAAGCGAGCGCCAGCCGCGCACCTCTCGCGCCACGGGGTCCTTCTCGCTGGCGCCGAAAACGTCGAGCCCTGCGCGAACGATGTTCACCTGCATCCCGGACGATCCCCACACGACGGCGCGCGCCCGGCGATCCTCCCACAGATAGCGGAAATCTAGGAGCGAGTCACCTGGCTCGCCGCGCGTCAAGGTCAGTTCGCCATCCGGCGCGAGCCAGTGCAGGCGCAGCGCATGCGCACCGCGACCGAGGAGGTCGTCGACGACAATCCACGCCTGCCCACCCAAGCCGACCAGCGCGCGCCGATGCAGGACTCCCAGGCGGCGGTAGCCCAGATGGGATGCAACCCCCACTGTATAGCCCCAGCCGGCCTGCATGCGCTCAGCGCGCGCATTTTCCGCAACCCAAAGAAATCGTCCTACGCGGTCCATCTGATCCCGGCCATCCACCACAACCGTGTTATGGACGGCGCTGCCGGCCAGCGCGTTTTCCCATGGCGTATCACCGCCGTAGAGATAGGTGCCCGCATCGCAGGCGAAATTGAGATCCCCGCTCCACAAATCGGCGTGCAATTGGTCCGCATGCGCAGGACGGTTGCGGAACCGCGCGCAGCGCAAGTAGCCGCGGCCGTCCTCAAGCCGCAGCGCGATCATCCCGCCGCGGGCATCGGCTCGCGGCGCGGCAGGCTGAGCCGCGTGCAGCGGTTCCTCCGCCGCGGGCAGCGAGCCCATCAGCCACAGCGCTTCTTCATCCCATGGGCCGCGCGCCAGGTAACGTTTCCCATCGCACAAGAGACTGAGGGACTGAATGACCGGGCGGTAGTCCTCATAGGCACAGGTGGTCAGCGGGAAGACCAGCGACCCGTCGTTGTGCCCGAGGTTTGGCGCGCGCCCGGTTCGTTCATCGACAAGGACGGCCAGGCAGTCGCGCATCGCGCGCAGCCGGGCGTAGGTCTCGCGCGGGAAGGGCCGTTCGTGCACTTCGCCCAACCGCACCGACCAGGCCAGAACCTGGGCGGCCAGGCGCTGGTAGTTGACCGATTGCTGGATGTATCCGCCATCCGGCTCGATTTGACTTTTCGCCGCGGAGATGAGCATTCGACGGCCGCGGGCCGCCCAGCGCCCGGCTTCGCGCATCCATGGAAATGCCAGGCCGAGCGTCCAGAGCGCAGCCGCCTCGCTCAGCACGTGGTTGTTGCCCTGGGCCAGCGCATAGGCCAGGCTGGCTTCAATCCGACGGCCATGCTCGCGAAGCGCGATGGCCAGGCGAGCGCGCTGCCCATGCCCGAGCGCGGAGGATCCCCACATTCCGGTCAGCGCGAAGACCCAGGCCATCGCCCGCAGGCCCACCTCCTGCGCCGAGATCCACTGCGGACCCCCGTTGGGCGGGTTGGCCTCGAGCCACGAATCAATGAGGCGCGCGAATTGCTGGGCGGCGCGTTCTTCGCCCGTCGCGGCGTACAGCCTCGCCAGGCGGTAAACGATCGAAAAGCGAGAGGCCTCCCACAACCCCTTCACATCACCGGTTGACCGTTCGGCGATAAGGGTCCAGTGTTGGGTGGCGTCCTGTTCGCGTTCGGTGAGTGGGTTGCGGTTCCAGGCCGGCGGGTGGCCGAGGCTGCGAAAGGTGTCTTCCCAAAGCCGGAAACGCCCTGCGGAAGCAAGGACAGCTTCATCCATCAGCGTCTGCAGGCTCGGGCCCATCAACGCGACCAGCTGGGGGGCCAGCGTGCGGGCCTCGCCGAAGAACAGACGCGGCGGCGCCTCGCCCGCCAGGTAGCGCGCCGCCTGCGCCTGTGCGCCCGGACGGAGGGCGTCCTCAAATCGCAGCCCATCCCACGCGCGCAGGGAGCTGCGGATGGCGACCAGCCCCGACCCGAGTTGGTAGCGATAGACCAACCACCACAGCGGCTGCTCCAAGCCGACCGTGCGCAGCGCGCCCCACAGCGATCGCAACGAGATCACGCGGCCCGTTTTCTGCGCGAAGATGGGGGAGATGGCCGGGCGGCCGCCACGTCCTCAGGCGCTCGTGTTTCGAGTGACCGCGCCAGCGCGAATGTGGCCTGGTGAACGGCGACAATTTCGGCCAGCGGGATAGGCGACGGCGCGCCGGAGGTAATCGACTGAATGAACGCACGCCACGCGGCAAGATAACCCTTGTCCTGACGCAGCCGATCGCGCTGGGTCTGGTGGCGACCACCTTTAAAGGAGTCGAGCTGGCGGAAGTCGTCCAGGATGTAGGCCGAACCGCCGGCAAATGCCTCCAGATACTCCTTGCCCAGCCCGCGGTCGCCGGCGGCGGTGTAGGTGAAGCTGCCTACCGCCCCATTGGCGAACTCGAGGGTGGCGACGAAGTTGTCCCGTCGGTAGCGGCCAAGGTCGGGCGTAGCTTGGCAGAAAGCGCGCACCGGCAGCGCGCCAGCCAGGTAGGTAAGCAGGTCGACGAAGTGGCAGGCCTCCCCCACGAGCCGCCCCCCGCCCTGACCCGCGTCGTGCAGCCAGTGGTCGAGCGGCAAAAAGCCCGCGTTGACTCGCATGTGCAAGATCGGCGGCTCAGCAGTCTCCGCCAGGCAGCGTTTCACTCTTTGCACCATAGGCGCGAAGCGACGATTGAAACCCAGCATGAGGTTGAGCTCCGGATGCGCCGCGGCCTCCGCGGCCACCTCGGCCAGTTGTTCGTCGTCAAGCGCGAGCGGCTTCTCACAGAACACATGCTTGCCGGCGCTCAATGCGAGCAGCGTCTGGCGCGCATGCTCATTGTGGCGCGTGAGGATCGCGACCGCATGGATGCGCGGGTCACCCAGCGCGTCGCTTTCATCGGTGGAAGCTCGCGCAAAACCATAACGCTGGGCGGCTTGGCGCGCCGTAAGCCCTGAGGCCGACACGACCACTTCGCGGCGCACGTTCGACAGGCGGCGCAGCGCGGGGAAAGCCACCGCCGACGCGAAGTTGCCGCTGCCGAGGGCCGCGAGCACAACCGCGGGAGCAGCCTCGTGCGTGCCGGCGGCCGCGGCGATCGTGACCGACCGTTGGAGGGGCGAGCTCCCCGCATAGGTGAACAGCACGCCAAGCGGCGCGCGCCGTCCGCGCTCGCGCACGAGCGCGTAGGCCCGGGCAGCATCGTCGATCGAAAATGTGCGGGTGACGAGTGGGTGGCTGTCGAGCTTGCCGTGCGCCATGAGGTCGAGCACGGCTTGCATGTTGCGGTTCTCGGTCCAGCGCACGTACCCGATCGGATAGTCGAGGCCGGCTTCCTCATAGAGCGGGTCGTAACGTCCCGGGCCGTAGGAGCGCGAGACGATGAACGACACTTCGCGTTCGTAGTAGGGCTTGCGCGGCAGGGTCATCCCCACGGCACCGATCGCTACCACCACCCCGCGATCGCGAGCCACACGGCCGGCCAGCTCGACCGGGTCGTTGGAAGATGTGTCGGCGCAGATGAGCACGGCATCGAAGCCGCGGCCGGTCGTGAAGTTGAGCGCAGCGCGCTCCGACCGCGCGCGCACGGCAGCCCCCTGGGCGCCGAGCGTCTTGGCCAGCCCGACGCGCCGTGGGTCCAGATCGATAGCGAACACCCGGCAGCCGCTCGCGGCGGCGATCTGAACGGCCAAGAGCCCGAGCACGCCCAAACCGATGACTAACACATCGGCGCCCACACCCGCGCCCGCAAGTCGAAATCCATGCAGCGCGATCGCCCCCAGCGTGGTGAAGGCCGCGGCCTCCAAATCCACCGATGGCGGAACGCCAGCGGCCAGGTTGACCGGGATGGTGGCGAACTCGGCATGGACCGCATGTCCGCCGCCGGCGCAGGCAACGCGATCGCCCGGCGCAAACTCGTGCACGCCGCGGCCGACCTCCACCACCGTTCCGCTCGAGGAGTAACCCAGCACCATGGGTTTCCCCAGGCGAGTCATCACCGCTTCCAGCGTGGTCAGCACGCCTTCGCGGCGCGCTTTGTCGATGGCTTGGCGCACCAGGTCCGGGCGTGAGCGCGCCTTGCCCGCCAGGCTGCGCGCGGCAAATTCCACGACCCTGCGCTCGGTCCCGACCGACACCACCGAAGCGGCGGTGCGCATGAGAATTGCGCCCGGCCCAGGGCGCGGCACGGGGACGTCGACAATCTCGGTCTTGCCCGAGCGCAGATTCTGCACGACCTGTTTCATGCGCGACCCCTTCTTATGCCAGATGCATTGACCGATCAGCCGCCCTGAGCGGATGGCGAGCGCACCGCCTCCCCGTAAAAGCGCCGGATCGTGTGGCGTACGGCCTGCGCATCGCCCCGCTCTGCAACCAGCCGGGCATTGACCTGCGCGGCGTGCGCTCGCAACGCGCTCGACCGTGAAGCCTTGACCACGGCCTTCGCCAACGCCTCGTCGTCACCCGCAGGCACGAGCAGCCCGTTCTCGCCGTCGCGGATCCACTCGCGCAGCGAGTCCAGATCGCCGGCGATCGGGAAGCATCCGCACGCCATCGCCTCCAGCAGTGTATTCGGCGTTCCGTCGTGCGAGGTGACCGAGAGCGAGGCCTGCGCGCCTTGGAAGAGCTCGGCCATCTCGCCGGGTGTGAGGGCTGGCAAGAGCCGGACGTGTTCCTCGATCCCCAGTCTGCGCAGCCAATTGGAGGCCAGCGTCGAACCGGCCATCCCGACGCACAGGAAGTAGGCCTGCGGGATTTCGCGCAGTATCCGCGGAATCGATTTGAAAACAGTGTCGCTGCGGGAATAGCCGCGCAGCCCGCGCGGATTGACGAACACGGTGGCCTCGGCCGGCAAACCCCAACGCAGCGGCCAATCCGGCGGCGGCGGTGCCGGGTGAAACACATTCGCGCGAATGCCGCCATTGCCTGGGGCGACCAGCGTCGGGCGGGTTGGCCTGAAGCCCCATCGCGCCGCGAGCCTGAGATCGCGTTCGCAGTCCGCATGCAATGCATCGACGCCGCGCAGCGCCCGCCGGGTCCAGGCCGCCATCATCGGCGAGGCGGGTGCGTGCAAGGTGAAATCGTTGCCCCAAATCGACACGGCTATCGGCACCGGCGCTGCACGGCTGCCGCGCGCGGCCAGCGCAACCATCCCCTCTACCGGAAGGCGCAGCGCGTGGACCAGGTCAGGCCGGATTTCGCCGACTAGGCTTTCAAATCGCCTCGCCTGGCGGCCGATCCCCCACGGCGCAACCCAGTGCAACATGATCGCGGATCCCGCGAGTGAAAACGCCGAGCGCTGGGTGACAGCGGTCGCGGCAGCCTGGCCCCGCGCGTGGCGCGGCTGCGGGATGAGCGGCAAGCTGTGAAAGGAGGCCAGCCGCTCAACGGGCGGCTCGCTCTGGGCTCGCGAGGAGACCAGGTGAACCTCATGCCCGTCCTCGATACGCCCGTAAATCCATGAGCGGGCGATCGGGCTGCGCCCGTCGGCGAGGAATAGGATGCGCATGATGGGTCCGCGGCCCCAGGCGCCAGGCTCCCCGGCGCGCTATCCTTTCCGCAGCACGGCTGAGGTGACCCTCGCCCGAGGCGTGTGGGCCTTCGACGACCAGACCTCGCGGATGGCCGAAATGAAGCCTTCGCTCATACGCTCGAGGGTGGCCTCGTGCTCGACAATGGTCAGCGACATCTCACCCATCGCGCGCAGCCTGGCCGGGTTGGCCATGGCCTCCTCAAGAATCATCGCCAGGTGGTCCTCGTCGCCCGGCAGCATCAACCACCCATTGAGACCCGGCTGCACCAGGTCCGCCTGGCTGCCGTCCGCCTCCGCCACCGCCACCGGTTTGCCGTAGGTCAATGCTTCCTGAAGCGCCAACCCGCCTGTCCCGGGCATGACGAACAGGTCCGCCACCGCAAAGCAGATACCCAGGTCGAGCCCGAAGCGTTCGCCCACGAACCGCGCGCGTGGGAGGATCTCTTCGCCAAGGGCCTCCAGCCGCGGGCGGTCCGGGCCGTCGCCAACGACCAACACCTGCACCGGCCGCGTCTGGCGCGCACACGCCCGCAGAAGCAGGTCCACTCGTTTGCGCGGTTGCAGCCGGCCGACGAAGAGAATCACCGGGCCCGCGCCCAGGCCGAGGTCCTCGCGCCAGCGGAAGAGCAGAGTCGCGTCCTCATCCAACATGCGCGTGACGCGGCGTGCGTCGCCGGGTTGGACGGCGTTGGGCGCGACAAATACGCGCTCCTCCGCGAGACCCAGGCCTGTGAACAGACGCGCGCCCGCTTTGCTGTACGTCACCAGGCCGTCGAACGAGCGATAGTAGTTGAGGAGAAACGGTGCCCCGTCGGATCCTCGCCGCGCGCGGCGCGCGGGTCCGAGCGTCCAGCCGATGACCGGCCGGCCCGCGCTGCGCATGCGCCACAAGGCCAGCAGGTTGCTCAGGTAACGCGGGTTGGCTTCAAGCACGAGCACGTGCGGCGCATAGGCCGTAAGCCAGCGCTCCAACCCGCTTTGCCACAACAGATATTTCCTCTCCCCGCCCAGGTAGCAGTTGCGACCGCGCACCCAGGGGCACTCACCCAGATCGTTGGCCTCAGCCACCGCCTCTGCCTTGCGCGGCCTCCCTGAGAAAACCTGCAGGCGCGTGCGCGGCATGCGCTCGGCAAGGTGCTCGAAGAACGGCGCTCGGTAAATGGGAATGACGCGCTGCTGAAAACCAATACGGCCGGGAAGAGAGTCGTCCTCGCTCATCGTGCGCCCAGCTTTCCTCTGCCCTGCGAGCTGCGCCGTCGCCCCCTGCGCACGCTACAGGCCAAGCACCTCTCGGTAGCGTCTAGCAGTCTGTGTGATGTCGTATCGCGCGGATGCGCCGAGCTGCGCCCTGCGTGAGTAGCCCGCCCAATCGCGTGCGATGCGCCACCCGCCTTCGCCAAGTTCTTCCAGGTTGGCGGGCGCCTGCAGCTTCCACACATCACCCGCATAAGGCAGCACGTGGCCTTCGTCCGCGTGCACCAGCTCGGCCAAGGCGCCCGTATCGTACCCCATTACGGGCAGCCCCGCCGCCATGGCCTCGATCACCGAGTTGGGGCACGGCGGGTTGAGTTCCAGCGAGAGCTGCATCACCGCGCGCGATTGCCAGCCCGCGATCTCCTCCGCAGCGACGTGACCGCGGAACTCGAGCCCCTCCTCGCGCACCGTATCCACATGGAAGAAGGAGGGCACGCGGCCAAAAACGAGGGTGCGCTCGATTACCTCCCGCGCTCGCAGTTCACGGTGCGCTGCACGCAATATGGCAGCCGACACGTGGTCCAGACGGACCGCACCTTCGACCACCAGCAGCACCGGCGCCTCTGGCGCGGCGCGCTCGCGGGCCGGGCCCACTGGCACGCCATTGTGGATCACCCTCGCCGGCCGGGGCGAAGGGCCAAACCAGCGGTGCCACCAATTGCGAACGAAATCGCTCTGGTAGATGATGCGATTTGCGTAGCGCGCGCGCACCAGGCGCAACAGCAAGTTGCGAAGTTCGGAGGTGACGAAGTATCCCGGCGCAACGGGATGCACGCGGTGAATCCAGTTGATCCCGTCCAGGCGCTGCACAATGGGGATGCCGTCGCGGCGGCAGCGTTCCAAGCCGCGCCAGTTTCGCGTGGCAGCGAAAACCAGTACGGCCTGCAGCGGCCGCTCATCCAGGTCGTAAGTGAGCTGCACGCCCTCGGCCTGTAGGACGCGCGCCAGGCGCGCCTGAAAGGACCCCGGGCCTCCGCTGCCAACGCGCGGATAGAAGCAGACCCTCATGGAATGAGTGGCGGGGAGCCCGTCTCCGGTGTCGGCGAGCGTGAGCGGCGCGGCCAAATCAGCATCAGCACAAAGGTGAGCCCGCTGAGCGAGATCACCCCGGCCAGAACCGGAATGGCCGAGACCCGAACGGCAAACCAGTATCGCGCGATGTACCAGAACGTCATGGCGATGCAGGCCGCGGCAAACGGAACCGCAATGCGTGCCAGCCACGGGCTGTGTGTCTCCCGCCACCGCCAGTAGCCCCACGCCGCGAGCAGCGCCATTGGGGCGAGCACGAACAAACGGTAGCGAGGGTTGTCCCATTGGTCGCCAAGGGCGCGGTAGGAGGCGATGGCCGCGACGATCCAGAAGAGCAGGCCGGCGAAGGCTTCGAAGCGGCGGGCTTTGAGCCCACGCAAGGATGACAGAGCGCCGTAGACCAGAAGCGGCAAGAGGACGTACCACCCCGCCGCCCGCAACAGCCCGAGCAGCTGCCAGATGCCTCCGCCGGATTGCTCCACATTGCGGTAGCCGATCGCCGCCGGCAGGACGGGTTGCAGCATCCCGTAGACACCGGCCACAACGAACGCAATCTGGCGCGGCATGCGCACCATGAGCGTCTCGAATATGTCGGTGCCCGGCGCCGCAAGCATGCGGTCGAACTCGGTCCACGCCTGGCCAAAGAGGAACTTCCACTGAATGAGCCACACGTTGAAGGAGTCCGGAATGATCTCCGCTTCCGCCAGGTAATGCAAGACCGGCAGGGCCACGACGACCGCCGCCAAGACACCCTGCAGGATGCGGCCGCTGGTCGTTCGCCAATCGGCCAGCCAGACGGCAGCCAGCAGCAGGACGGCCCCGGCCAGAATCCCGAACTGGTTGGAGACGCCGATCATCATCACCAGCGCCGCGAGGGCCAGGATGAACCCGCCCCGCCGGCCGATACCGTACAAAGGCAGCTCGGCCGGAGGGGCTGGCCGGGCGCCATTCACGAACACAGCGCTCACGCCCCACAACATGAAGGCCAGCAGCAGCGCGAGGTAGCCCTGCTGTAGGTGCGATGAACCGATGACGACCGCCTCGGGATAGAGCGCGGTGATGACCGCGGCACCCATCGCCACGGGCCGCGGCGCGTGCAGCCGGGCCAGATGATAGACCGCAAGCACCGTTAATGATGTTGCGCATGAGGCGAGCAATCCTAGGAGCATCGGCCGCTGGAAGTCCGGGCTGAACGCGCGATAGGCGACGACGGCCAGGAATGTGATTCCGCCGGTGTTGTCCCCATGCCCTCGGCCGAAGGCGGATAGGGCGGGCGTATCGGTTTGGGCCCGGTCCCAGGCGAGTTGCGAGGCGTTGTAGGCGTCGGTGGCAATGAACCCGGCCTGCTGCTCCGGCGAGCGGTAGCCCCAGGTGCGAAGCGCGACCGGCCAGAAGGCCACCGAAGCCACGCGGACGATGAGCGCAATCCACACCCAGCGCCGGAGCCAGGCGCCCTCACCCTCGCCGGGCGCGAGCCATCGCAGCGCGGCAGCGACCAGAGCGCTGAAGGCGACCACAGGCAGCAGGAAGGAGGCAAAATTCGGCCAGTAGAACTTGGCCCAGAACCACGTCGCACCCCACACAGAATAGCTCTGTGCTCCGGCGAGAATGCCCGTGGCCGCAAGCATCGCGGCGACAAAGAGGAGCCACGTGCGCGTGGATTTACGCGTGTCGGCGGCAGGGGGTGTCAATCCGTTGGGAGAAGCGTGGCTCACGAGTGGTCTATCCCTCACTCACACTGGTTTGGCGCACCAGGGCATCCACAATCCGTTCGGACGCATGCCCATCCCCGTACGGATTGACGGCCTGCGCCATCGCCGCATAGGCTTTGCCGTCGGTCAGCAGCCGGGTCACCTCGCGCTCAATGGCAGCCTGGTCAGTGCCCACCAGATGCACCGTCCCCGCGGCCACGCCCTCCGGGCGCTCGGTCACTTCGCGCATTACCAGTACCGGCTTGCCCAGGCCAGGAGCCTCTTCCTGCACTCCGCCCGAGTCCGTCAGCACCAGAGCGGAGCGCTTGAGTAAGTTTACCATCGGCAGGTAGTCGAGCGGCGGCAGGAGCGTGATCCCTGCCGCATGGCTTAGCATTTCGCGCACCGGTCCGTCCACATTCGGATTGAGGTGGACCGGGTAGACGAAATGCACCTCGGGCGCCAAGCGCGCCGCGAGCGAAAGGAGCGCGCGGCAAATGCGTTCGAGCGGTGCGCCGAAATTTTCACGGCGATGGGCGGTGACCAGCACCAGGCGCGCCTCGCGCGGCAGCCCCGCCAGCGGGCTGTGCTCCCAATCGAAGGGCATCGCC